>Ga0181520_10005430_pt1 | contig 20380 bp, 17 predicted proteins | sample PEATcosm2014_Bin_29_FD_132451 | JGI IMG/M metagenome (GOLD analysis project Ga0181520, IMG submission 132451) | Peatland microbial communities from MTU Mesocosm Facility, Houghton, MI, USA - PEATcosm2014_Bin02_30_metaG | ecosystem: Environmental > Terrestrial > Soil > Wetlands > Peat | place... | reverse complement strand
TCTCCCATCACAACTCAACTTCTTTTTTTTTTAAATCCACATATCCCCCAAAAAATTTAGCATAAATCAAATTTTTAATTTGCTTTAAAAAATTTCATAAAGTGAAATAGGAGATCAATTTAATTAATAATAAATGATCTCTATTTTATAATATTCATAATTTAATTGGAACTCTGTTGATTCAACTATAAAAATGCTCTTAAATTTATTACTATCAATTTTTATGTGAAATGAAAAAAACTAAAAGATTTACGAGTGTATAAATAAAAATATTATTAAATTAATTTTTTAGGATAAATCATTAATTAATCTATACTACATTAACCATTTAAACTACCTTTATTTTCCTGAAAATAAGATAATAGAATCATATTCTTTGTTTGTATTTCAATTCTTTAAATTTAATTTTGAATTTTGCTCCTCGGCTTCTGCCAAGTTCTATTGATCCATCTAATTGTTTAACTAGCGAATTCACAAGTTTAAGACCTAATGATGATTTTATATTTCTAAAGTCAAGGTTTTCAGGAAAACCTACACCATCATCGCTGATAATGAGTTCCAATTCATTTTTAAGATATTGGAGGGATATAATTAATTCACCATTACTATCATCGGGGTATGCATATTTCAAGCTGTTAGATACCAGTTCACTGATGATTAATCCACATGGAACTGCAGTTTCCATATTAAGACAAATATTATCAACATTTATTATAGGTGTAATATTATTTTTTATACTGTAAGAGTTAAATAATTTTGAAACCAAGTTTTTTATGTATTCTGAGAAGTTTATTTGACTGAGATCTTCCGATTGGTAAAGCATTTCATGAAGTAAGGCCATGGATGACACACGGTTTTGGCTCTCTTGTAAAACATTTACCGCTTTAAAATCTTCTTTAACATAATCTTCTTGTAAATATAATAAACTGGAAATAATCTGCAGATTATTTTTAACCCGATGATGGATTTCCTTAATTAACAAATCTTTCTGGTGAATAGATATTCTAAGATCTTTTTCCACATTTTTAAGGGGGTTAATGTTCCGAGCTACATGAACACTGCCCATTAAATTTCCTTCATCATCATATAATGGAGATACACTTACTATAAAATCACCACCCAAACGTTCTTCATGAATTTCCATGGTATGCTCTAATCCATCTTCTAATAACTTTCGGTGAGGGCATAAAATATGCGGTTCATTAGAACCGTGCACGGCTTCATAACAAATCAAACCTATACATGCTTCTGGTTCAACACCTAAACTCTCTGCCATTGCATTATTCACTCGAGAAATATGATAATCATTATCAATTATGGTGATTAAATCAGGCACAGCATTAAAAGTACGTTCCCATTCTTTAGATACTTGATAAAGTTTATCTTCCATTTGTTTGCGTTCTGTAATGTCTCTTATAATAGATGTGAAATATGATTCTTTTCCAGTTTTCCAAGCGGATAGCGACATTTCAAAGGGAAATTCTTTTCCATCGTTTCTTAATCCTAGTGTTTTTAATGTTTTACCCACTCGACGATGTTCTCCAGAAACTTTAAACCTCTCTAATTCAATTAGATAATCTTTTTTAAATCTATCCGGCATCAGAACCGTTAAATTTTTACCAATTATTTCTTCTTTGGAATATCCGAAAATAATTCCTAAACTATAATTACAAAACAATATTACTCCATTTAAATCTGTAGTAACAATAGCATCCACAGCGGATTCTGCAACAGCCCTGAAACGTTCTTCACTTTTACTTAGAGCATCTTCAGCTTTTTTACGATCAGTTATATCACGAATAGATTCAATGGCACCGTTATATTTACCATTGCGATTATATAAGGGAACCGCCTTAGCCCAAAGACTATGATTTTTTCCATTAAAATTAACATCCACTTCACCTAGTAAATGTTTTCCCACTTTTTTGACCAAACTATATTTCTCTTCAAGTTCTGGTTCAGATTTTAATACTAAGTCAATAAGCATCGGTCTCCTTATTCCATAAAAAGGTAATGCATATTCATAATTTCCTTTTCCTAAAATATTATCTGCTTTTACTCCAGTCATCTCTTCAATGGCATGATTCCATGAAATCACTTTGCCCTGATTATCTATGGCGAAGGTAGCATCAGGTAAGAATTCTATTATCTCTGATAATCTTTGCTCTGATTCCTTCAACACATTTTCGGCTATTTTTCGGTCTGTTATGTCGGTGTGTGTACCTACCATTCTTAGGAGTTTACCATCTTCGCCGGTTTCTACAACCTGTCCTCTACTAAGAATCCAACACCATTTATCATCCTTAGTTTTCAAACGAACCTCTATAGAGTATCCTTCAGCATTATCAATATGATGTTGTAATTCTTTTTCAAAACCCTCAACATCATCAGGGTGTATCAGGGATCTGAATGATTCATAGGAAGCTGGAAACTCCCCATCATCATATCCTAACATATTATAATAGATAGGATTGAAATAGGCTTCACCGGTAAGTACATTCCAGTCCCAAAACCCTTCATTAACTGCTTCAACAGTTAAAGAATATCGCTCTTCACTTTTTTTTAAATCTTTTTTCATTAATTCTTGTTCATTTCTTGTTTCGATTGAATTTAGGGCTAAAGATATGTCTAATCCCATTTCTTTAACTAAATTTATTTCATCTTCTTTGAAGAAATCAGGATTAGAAGAATAAATGTTGAGAATCCCAATTACTTCTTTCTTTAATTTAAGGGGAATTGATGCTAAAGATCGATAATTTCTTTTAAGAGCTTCTTCACGCCATTCACGATCCAAATCATTCTCTAAATCCTCAGCGACACTGAATTTACCTTCGTTAATGACCCTAACAGATGGTTTATCCAAAGAAGGACTATCCCTAATATTAATAGAAATATTTTCTAAATAACCATCTTCATGTCCGCTATATGCTATTGGTTTGATATTTCCCGATTCGTGGTCGATTAAACCTATCCAAGCCATTTCGAATTTCCCATACTCTATACAAATCTCACATATAGTTTTGAATAATTTTTTCCTATCTTTAATTCGCATTACTAACTGGTTAATTTGACTTAATGTAGCATAAAGCCTGTATAGTTTGTTTATTCTTTCCTTTGTATTTTTGCTTTCGTTGATGTCCCGGATGAATGCTTCAGTACCCTGGATTCTGCCTTTTTTATCATAATAATATTGAGCATTAGTTGACACCCAAAAAGTCGTGCCATCTTTTCTCAGGCTTGTACCTTCCTCATTTTTCGCTTTACCATCTTTTTCTAATTCTTCCAGTAGTTTTTGTCTATCTTCTGGATATTTGTATAATGAAAAGGCAGAACTACCTATCATCTCTTTTATTGAATCAAATCTGTACATTCGAGCAGCAGATGGGCTTGCCATGATAATTCGCCCTTCTATATCAGTCCGGATATAGGCATCCAAAACATTTTCTAAAATACTACAATACTTAGCCTCACTATTTTTTAATTTACTTTCCAATTGGTGTTTATAAAGCGTTAGCTCAATGATGTTCTTTAAATCAGTTTTGTTAACGGGTTTTATAATGTAACCATAAGGTGATGTTAGTTTGGCACGTTTAACCGCTATTTCTTCTAGGTGTGCGGTAAGATATATAATTGGTATATCAAAATTCTTTTTAATTTGGGCTGCGGCTTCAATTCCATCCATTTCACCCTTCAAAACAATGTCCATCAAAATTAAATCAGGTTTATGATTTGTCACATTCTCCAATGCTTCTTCTCCTGTTGAAGCAATGTTTACCACATCATAGCCGAAAGATTTTAATGACTGTTCAAAACTCATAGCCTCTATAAACTCGTCCTCAACAATTAAAATCTTATAATCAGACATTTTTTTCCCTTACTTAATGTATTTTTAATTTGAGAAAAAAAATTTTCTATTAATTAATAATGAATATTAATACTCACATTATAATCTATGTGATATGTTAATAGTTACAATTTTCCCTATTTTTATTAACATTTTTTTTCATCGGTTAACATATATGTAATTTATTTGAATCAAATTTTATGTTTAAAAAATAGTTATTTATTCAATAATAAATAGTAATATTTTTTTATTTCTTCTTATTAAATATCGATTGATTAACCATAAATTGAACGAAGATATAAGAAATTTTATAATGAAGAAAATTATAAATTATAATATTGTCGTCATAAATAATCTATAAACAATTAAATTAAGTTTCCTAACTAATTTAATGAAAAGTGTAAAAAATAGACTTAATTAGATTTGTAAATAATATGGATGTGTTAATTTTTGATATATGGAGATAAAATTAAGAATATAGGTAATAAAGAGCTTCATGAAGAGTGTATGACTTTTTTCTTTGATATTACAAGTCGTAAAAATAAACCTGTGTTGCTAACAGCTGAGGAAAAAGATCAAGCTGAATCATTATTTACAGAATCTATTAAAAGGATGGAAAATAATACTAATTCAATTGAACTTCTTCGATCTTGTGCTTCTGCTCTTCAAAACCTTATTAAGGAATCACTCGACAAAGAAAGTGACATGCCCCCATGGATTCATGAATGGAAACCAAAATAAATATTCCTAAATCCTCAAATAAAATTTTTTTATTTACATGGAGAACTTAACTTTAGTAAGAGATAAAAAACTTCTAAAACAATATTTAATACTATAAAAATCCCATAATACCAATTGGTTTGAAAAATATTTTTTAGTGTTACTTATAATTTTCAGTAATTTTCATTTTATATTATTAATTCATAATTATTTCTAGAAAATAGAAAATTATAGTTAGAAACGTATCGATGATATTATAGATTTTTTTTTACTACCAACATTTTTTTATTATATATAAATTATATCATTAGCTATAGTAGCTATTAGTTTTCATACAATTTTTTCATTATGAATAGGAGGTCCAAACTTTGCGAAAATATAAATGCCGTATATGCAACTATATCTACGATCCGGAGGTAGGTGAGCCCCGTACTAACACTCCGCCGGGCATGGCATTTGAAGATTTGCCTGACACTTGGAGATGCCCTAAATGTGGTGTACCTAAATTCAAGTTCTCACCCATTTAATATTTGAGTAGGGTATTTCCATTTTTTTTTATTAAAGAAATGGAATTTAAATATTTATCCATAGCTAAAAAAAAAATAGTTCCCTGAATTATTTAATTTATACGAATACTCACCATATAATAAAAGATTGAAAAAAATGTGATTATTTTTTATTATTTATGGGTATAGTAAAGTAGAATGTTGAGCCTTTCCCTGTTTCAGATTCAACCCAGATATTTCCGCCGTGGCGTTCTATTATTCTTTTGGTTATGGCCAATCCTATGCCTGTTCCTTCATATTCTTCGTTTGTATGTAAGCGTTTGAAGATCATAAATATGCGATCAGCATATTTGGGATCGATGCCTATACCATTGTCCTCTACACTGAATATCCATTGCTTATCTTCTTTTTGGGTAGATATTTGTATTTGCGGTGTTTCTTTGCTGCGGTATTTCAGGGCGTTGCCTATGAGATTCTGAAATAACTGTATCATTTGCCTGTAATTTGCATTAATTTTTGGTAAAGATTCTCGGGTGATGAATGCTTGATTCTCTTCTATAGTTAATTCTAAGTTAGATAAAGTCTCATCTAAAACCTTCTCTAAATCAACCTCCTCAAATTTACCTCCCTTACTATTAACACGGGAGTAAGATAAAAGGTCGTTGATTAATAACTGCATACGTTTAGCACCGTCTACAGCATAATTGATGTAATCCAAAGCGTGTTCATCAAGTTTATCCTTATATTGCTTCTCCAATAGTTGGGTGAAGCTTGACACCATTCTTAATGGTTCTTGCAGGTCGTGGGATGCTACATAAGCAAACTGCTCCAGTTCCATATTGGAGCGTTTTAACTCCTCCATAGTTCTTTTCAATTGTTCATCAGCTTGTTTACGATCTGTGATGTCAGTATGTGTGCCCAACATCCTTAAGGGGTTCCCATCCTCATTAATTTCTACGACCTTTCCATTAGTTTGAATCCAGCGCCATTTTCTATCCTTAGTTTTCAACCGTAGCTCAAGAGAGTATCCTTCAGCATTATCTATATGATGTTGTAATTCTTTTTCAAAACTATCAACATCATCAGGATGTATCAGGGATCTGAAAGATTCATAGGAAGCAGGGAACTCTTCATCATCATATCCCAATATTTTATAATAAGTGGGGCTGAAATATGCCTCACCTGTCGGAACATTCCATTCCCAAACCCCTTCATTAACAGACTCAACAGTTAAAGAATATCTTTCCTCACTTTCTTTTAAATCATCTTCAATCTTTTTACGTTTAGTGATATCATTGAATAAAATAGCAACTTCATGACCTTCTGGATCACCAATCTTAAATGCATAAACATCAAACCACCTGTTCAATGCTTTTGCTTCTTTTACAAAGCGTAAAGGTTTACCAGTTAAAGCTATTTTACCATAAATTTGAAACCAATACTCCTCATGATCCGGAGCAAGATCACGCATCAGTTCACCCTCCGCATCAATCAATCCAGTTTGCCCCTCAAAAGCTGGATTAACCTCTAAAAAACGGTAATCTACGGGATTATCATCAGCATCAAAAATCACTTCAACAGTACAAAAACCTTCATCAATAGAATTAAACAAAGTTAAATACTGAACTTCCTTCTTTTTTAAAGCTTCTTCAGCATTTACCAGTTTAGTAATGTCATTTACAGTTATCCTAAATTCTTTTTCTCCATTGTTTTGGATAAGAACAGTTTCTAAATTAGCATAAACTGGTGTTCCATCTTTTTTGTTGATTACTAATTCACATTGCCCAGTGCCTGTATTTTTAACTTTTTCTAAATGTTTATAGAAAGTTCTTCGAGATTCAGAATTCATAAATCTAATGAATGCACTGTTAATTTGTTCCGTTTTCTCAATGCCTAAAAGAACTGTTCCTGCATGATTTACATCTTTAATTATTTCCATTTCGTCTAATGAGAAATATGCGACCGGTGCAAATTCATAAAGATTATAATATTTCAACTTTTCCTTTTCTAAATCTAAACTTGTTTTATGCAATTCTTGGTTTTGCATTTCCAGTTCAATCTGGTGCGTTTGGAGCTCATGAACTAATTCAGAAAAACTATTAAATGAAGGCAAATCGGATTTATTTTCGCGTAATATTTCTTCGGCCTTATCTCGAAGTTGATTACTTTTACTATTCTTTGTCATAAAATTAAATTCCTAAAATAAAAAAATTTTAAACTAATATAGTTACAAAATTATTTGTACTTAATTGAATAAAAATTTTATCACCAATAATAAGAATTCGAAACAATCAATTTATAAAATATTATAATAATTATTTATGTTATAGGGATGGTGAAGTAGAAGGTTGAACCTTTCTAGAGTTCTGATTCCACCCAGATATGTCCACTATGTCGTTTTATGATTTTTTCACTTATAGATAGTCCTATGCCTGAACCGGGGTATTCATTTCGAGTGTGTAAACATTTAAATATTTCAAAGATTTGTTTTTGATATTCAGGGGCAATTCCTATGCCATTATCAGACACGGCAAATTTCCATTCATTCCAGTCTTTCTGAGAGGATATATGGATTTTTGGCGGTTTTGGTCCGTGGAATTTTATGGCATTATGCTATTAAATTCTGGAAAACCTGCCCCATCTGAGATTTATCCACCATAATAGTGGGAAATGTATCATGAGTTATAATAGCATTACTTTCCGTTATGGATAAGTATAAATTTGATAGAACATCACTTAATACGATTTCTAAGTCAAAGTTCTCAAAATCCTTAGTTTAATTAAAAACTCGTGAAAATGTTAAAAAGTCATCGATTAAATATTTCATACGATGAGTACCTTCAACTATAAAATCAATATATTCATCAGCATCTGTGTCAAGTTGATTTTTATAACATCTTTTTAACAATTGGGTGAAACTGGTTACCATACGTAGGGTTCTTGCAGGTAGTGTGATGAAACATAAGCAAACTGCTCCAATTCCCGGTTGGAACGTTTTAATTCCTCTAAAATATTTTCCAGTTCTTTTTCAGCATTTTTACGGTCAGTGATGTCTTCTATTATTAATTGGTAATTTTCATTGTTATCATGGTAAATGGATTTGATTTTAAATTTGACTGTAAAAACTTTTTATATCTTGTTTTAATTTTATATTCAAACTCTTGTGTAACGTGTTTATCAGTGGTGTTAGTGAAGTGTTTATGGAATTCACGCCTATCATATTGAGGAACAAATACGCCAAACCATAAATTTATAATCTTTTCTTCCTTTAATCCTAGGAGTTCGGCACCTTTCTTATTCACATTTTGTATGATACCTTTTTTATCTAATGTGAAGTATCCTACTGGTAATTCATTGTATAGTTCATTGTAATAGGATATTTAGTATACAATTATAATAGTATTTAACCAATATTTTTTTAAATGAATTTAAAATTTATATTATTAAATTTTTAAAATGAATTGTTAATAATTATGTAATGTAAAGTTTTTTCATTTATATTGGAATTGGAAGTGTGTCTTATTAAATAAAAAAAGTTATTCATTAAAAAAAATGTATAATTATTTATTCAATTCCTTTAAAAAGTTGTAAAAAATTAACACATTATTTATATTCTGTTGTTTTAATTAATCTTTTAATTTCTTTATTCCTCGAATTCAATGTTCTAATGTCAATCAATTCAATAAAATATATTATTAAGTATAGATTAAAAATTATAGGATACGATGTCAATGAATCTGTCTGATCAATTATTAGGCGACACTACTTATGGTGATGTAGTAAAGATTGGTCCACTGGGTAATATTAGTTCTCCAATAAAGATAGCAATTATTATTGGAGTGCATCCCTTAGAGTACCATGTTCATAATATGGCTATACATTTTATTGAAAACAATAGTAAAAATTTAAAATATTGTTATTTTATTTACCGGGTGAATGTGACTGAAGATATTTTCGAATTTGAAAAAGGCCGTATGAATGGACAATTACTGGCTAATAAATTTATAGTACCAGATATTGTCAATAATAATTATATGTTAACATTAGATATTCACTCTAATTACGGAGCTAATGATGGTTATTCAGTAGGTTGGTTCCTTAATGTACCAACAAACGATAGTAAAAGCCGTGAATTAATGAATCAAGTAATAAATAAGGTCCCAGATTTAGAATCATATGATCCACCGTGCCCTTCTAGTCCCGCGTATATAACTATTCCCATTATTGAGAATGGAATACCTGCTATGATATATGAATCTTATGGATATGATACATTAGAAACCCAGAAGAAACGTTTGAATAAATTTTTATCAACCGTAGATAATTTAAATTTGTGATTATAAAAAAAATGAATGTTTATACAATTTTTTTATAATATATACTTACTGGTTTGACTAAATGGTCTATAAATTTTTAAGATTCATAAACTGAAGATTAAAAAAAAAATAATAAAAAAAAAATAAGAGTATGTAGATTGATTTTGAAGTGAATGTAAGTGCTTAATTAACAAATTGTAAGGTTTATTTTTCTGTTAACTCATATAAAATGTTTATTGCGTTCATGAAGGCGGGTTTACCTGCTATTAATAATACAACTCTTAAAACATCTACTATTTCATCTTTAGTAACTTTGAATTCTTTCATGGTACTTTTTATCTGATTTTTAACTGCCCTACTATCCGAATTTGCTGCAGTTATTCCTAAAGCTATGAGTTTCTGTGTTTTATAGTCAAGAACTTTTCCACTGAATGCAACTTCATTTAAACTAACATTCTCTTTATAAAGATCTGGATAGTCTTCTTTAACATGTTTCATGCCTTTACTGTAAAATACTTCATCTTTCATAAAATAATCACTCCTCCAAATTTTTATTAAATCATTATATTATATTAGATTTTTATCTATTATTAATTTTTTAACATCCTAAATTCTGTTTCCCCCATAAATTTAATTTGTAGATTAATTAAAATTATTTTTATAAAAATTAAAAAAAAATAAATTTTTATCATTTTAAGTTCTAATTTTTATGCTTAAAGTTTAGGGGGAATGTCTTTATTTTAAATATTGATAAACTTAAAAGTTGGAATGATGGATCTGTAAAAGAATCTATCCTAGATTTTTTAAACTCATCCATTGGAGATGGTCCTAATTATATTAAACCTGAGGATCGTATTGCAACGTTTGATAACGATGGTACACTATGGGCTGAAAAACCAATGCCTGTTCAACCTAATTTCATATCCAGAGCTTTCGTTAAAACAGCTCAAAAGGATCCTAGTTTAGTTGATAAACAGCCTTATAAAGCTATTCTCATGAGAGATGAAACGTTTTTCAGAAAGGCTCGTGAACAAGACCCGGAAGCTATTAAATCTCTAGAATATGCGATGGCACATGAGTGGTCTGGAATTACTCCCGATGAATTTGAAGCAGAAGTATTAAAGTTTTTCGCGACTGTTAAACCTGAAAAATATGCATCAAACTTCACTGATCTAGTTTACAAGCCGATGCTTGAACTTTTTGAATTGTTAAAAGATTACGAATACCGAGTCTTTGTATGTTCAGGTGGTGGAAATGATTTCATGCGAATAATATCAGAGAAATCATGGGGAATATTTAAAGAGAATGTAATTGGTTCAGCTGCTGGTTATGAATATCATAACGGTACTTTAAAGAGGAATGATAAAGTTCTTGGAGGTATTGCATTGGGTCCTGGGAAAGTTGAACATATTTACTCCCGAACTGGACGCTTACCAGTTTTTGCTGTTGGTAATGGTGATGTGGATATTGAAATGTTGGAATCTGCTAAATTTAGATTATTTATAAAGCACGATGATGAAGAACGTGAATATGCTTATATTAATGGAGCAGAGAAAATATTATCCATTGCAAGAGATAAAAATTATATTATTGTAAGTATGAAAAATTATTGGAAGGAAATTTTCTAGATAAAATGAATAATAATCCAGAATTAACTGCAATTGATATATTGCTCAAACTTGACGAAATCATTGTTAAAAAAGCTTTAGAAATTAATAAACAATTAGTGGAGGAATATCCTCTTGGATTTAAGCTTGATGAATCTCATATTCCTCATATCAGTATTTTACAATGCTATGTGAGGACAAAAGACTTAGGAAAAGTTTATAATGCTGTTGAAAAAATTATTACATCTGAAAATGTGACTTCATTACAATTAACAGCAGTTAAAATAGGATACATGGCTTCTAGTGACTCAGCTGGTATAGCATTTATTATTATTTCACCAATAGAGATTCTCCTTAATTTTCAATCAAATTTAATAGATGCTCTTAAACCTTATATGGTAAATAAAGGTACCGCTGCAGCTTATGTGACTTCTGAAGAAAATCCAGTTATTAATAAAGCTACATTTGATTATGTTGAGAATTTTATTCCTGATCATAGTGGCGAAAACTTCATACCTCATATTACAGTGGGAATGAATAACATGGAATCTCTTGAAAAACTTATTAATGAACCCTTTACTCCCTTAAAATTTCCACCGGTTAGTATAGCAGTATATCAACTAGGTAATAATGGCACAGCATCAAAAGTTTTAAAAGAATGGATTATATCTCAAACATCTCAAAAAATATTAAAAGCATTAAAAAAATTTTATATTAAATAAATTTTTTAGTTAGATGATTCATATGAAACGCTAATTATTTATAAATCGTATCATCATTTAAGCACTGAAAAAATCGCAAAAAACATAGCTGAAACCATGAAAGCAAAACTAGTTAAAGTTGAAGATGCAAAATAAGATGAATTAGGCGAGTATGACTTAATAGGTTTCGGGTCGGGTATCTATAATTATAATCATCATAAAACCTTAATCAAATATATAGAAAACATGCCCCGGTTGGATAAGAATGTATTCATTTTTTTTCAACTTCCGGTAATTATCGGGAAAGGTACCATAATCTCATTAAAGAGAAGTTGAATGAAAAGAGTTGTAAAAATAATTGGTGAATTCACTTGTTATGGGGAATTCAGACCCCTTGGATTTAATTTAGATGTGAATGGACCATTAGAATTTATATTCGGTAAAAATAAAGACCATCCGGATGAGAAAGACTTAGAGAATGCACGATTATTTGCTGAAAGTCTTATATATGAATTAAAAACTTTTAGATTTTTTTTAATTTCTTTTCTTTAAATTTATTTAAAAATGATTTTTATTACTTTTATAATGAATTATTTTAATCCATAAAAATTTATGGTAATTATACTATAATATTATTGTAAAATTACTATAATAAAATTATTTAGTGTAGCCCTAAAACACAATATTCACAGTTTTTTATAAAATTTAAAATAATGAATTAAAAAAAAAGAGCGTGAAAATAATGGATGAAAATAATAAACAAAATGCTAATGGTGGCACGACGAATATTGACTGGTGGCCGAACCAGTTAAATCTCGACATCCTGCGCCAACATTGCTCGAAGTCCAATCCAATGGGCGAAGGTTTCAACTACTCTGAAGAATTCAAGAGTCTCGACTTCAAGACCCTAAAGAAGGATCTCCATGAATCGATGATGAAGTCTCAGGATTGGTGGCCGGCGGACTTTGGCCACTATGGTCCTTTGTTCATCCGCATGGCTTGGCACGATGCTGGCACCTACCGTACTGGAGATGGCCGCGGTGGTGGTGGCCACGGCACTCAACGCTTTGCACCTCTCAATAGCTGGCCCGACAACGCCAACCTCGACAAGGCTCGGCGACTACTCTGGCCGATCAAACAGAAATACGGCAGGAAGATTTCTTGGGGTGATCTGATGATACTCGCTGGAAATGTCGCCTTGGAATCCATGGGTTTCAAGACCTTCGGTTTCGGTGGAGGACGTGAGGACATTTGGGAACCGCCAAAGGATATATACTGGGGTTCCGAGAGAAAGTGGTTGGATGATAAGCGCTACACCGGTGATCGTGAACTCGAGAAACCACTCGCCGCCGTTCAGATGGGCCTGATTTATGTGAACCCGGAAGGCCCGAATGGCAAGCCAGACCCCATCGCGGCGGCACGGGATATTCGAGAGAGCTTTAGTCGCATGGCGATGAACGATGAGGAGACAGTGGCTCTCATTGCTGGTGGTCATGCCTTCGGCAAGACTCACGGCGCCGGCGACCCAAAGAATGTAGGACCAGAGCCAGAAGCTGCTCCAATCGAGGAGCAGGGCCTGGGGTGGAAAAACAGATTAGGCAAAGGCAAAGGCAATGACACGATTACCGGTGGTCCGGAAGTTATCTGGACCAACACTCCAACGAAGTGGGACAACAACTTCCTCCGGATCTTATTCAGCTTCGAATGGGAGCTGACAAAGAGCCCAGCTGGTGCATACCAATGGAAACCGAAGGGTGAAGTAGGCGCAGATACCGTACCGGATCCACACGATCCGTCAAAACGTCGTAACCCAGGCATGTTGACCACCGACCTCTCTTTACGGTTCGACCCTATCTACGAAAAGATCTCAAGGCGCTTCTATGAAAACCCAGATCAACTTGCGGATACGTTCGCCCGCGCATGGTTCAAGCTGACTCACCGTGACATGGGCCCGCGTACACGCTATCTCGGTCCGGAGGTACCAGATGAGGAACTCATCTGGCAGGATCCCATTCCTACAGTCGATCATGATCTAATTGATGATAAAGACATCACTATCCTTAAGGGTAGGATATTGGCTTCTGGCCTTTCAGTGTCAGAGTTGGTTTCGACCGCATGGGCCTCGGCGTCCACCTTTCGCGGTTCCGATAAGCGTGGTGGTGCCAATGGTGCCCGCATTCGCTTGGCACCGCAGAAGGATTGGGAAGTCAACCAACCGGCCCAGCTAGCCAAAGTGCTTGAGATTCTCGAGGGTATCCAGAGTGAATTTAACGAAGCCCAATCGGGTGGCAAGAAGGTCTCATTGGCTGATCTGATCGTTTTGGCTGGTTGCGCGGGCATTGAGCAGGCTGCGGAAAATGCTGGTCATACTGTAACTGTACCCTTCACGCCGGGACGCATGGACGCCTTGCAAGAGCAGACTGATGTAAACTCCTTTGCCGTGCTAGAACCGTTCACAGACGGCTTCCGGAACTATCACAAGACTCACAACGCCCTTAGGCCTGAAGATTTGTTGGTGGACAAAGCACAATTGCTGACATTGACCGTTCCTGAGATGACGGTTCTCATTGGCGGTATGCGTGTCCTGAATGCTAATTTTGGTCAATCCCAGCATGGAGTCTTCACTAAACGGCCCGAAGCACTCACAAATGATTTTTTCGTGAATTTGCTTGATATGAGAACAGCATGGAATGTATTCGATGAAGACGACGATTTGTTCGAGGGGCGGGACCGAACAACAGGCGAACTCAAGTGGACCGGCACTCGTGTAGACCTCATCTTTGGTTCAAACTCCCAACTCCGGGCATTGGCGGAGGTTTACGCATGTGATGACTCTCCCGAGAAGTTACTGCACGACTTTATAATGGCTTGGAAAAAGGTCATGAACCTGGACCGGTTCGACCTTGCCTTATCTTGAAACCGTCATTTGGATCATATCGTTCTGATATACCCTCTTATAAATCAAATACTAGACTTATCCAGTCTAAAATTATAATATTATACTCAAAAATAGAATGAAACATAATATTATTCAACTATAACATCACTGATAACAAACTCACCATTACATTTAAATCAGCTTTGGCAAATGGGATTACTATACTTAACATTACACTATGGATCAATAACAGACTTAGCAGACAACCCACTCGAAATAACCATTTACTAGATTTCATGACAATTTAAAGTTTTTAATAATTTTTTTATTTTTTTTTAAATTGAATGTTAAAAAAAATTTAAATCCTAAAAATCTAGTACCCTTTACTAAAAATATCAGAAATCGAAGCATATGGTTAAATAAAGCTTTGAGGTTCAGTTTTTTCAAGTAATTTTTTATTCTTTCATTGCATTTCTCTGCAGATTTTAAGTTTGAGATTATTTCATCTTTAATGGGTTCTGGCTGAAAATTGTACTGATTTTTATTTCGATATTCAGGAAAAATAGAATTTTTTTACCTGTAAATCTACCCTTATTAAAATTGATTTTTTATTATTATAAGTAAAAAATTTAAAAATTTTTTAGTTGACCCGTGGTTCATCTCATTTCAATTATAGAAGTCTGTTTTAAATTTAAACTATTTTATGTTATTAATATACAGTAATTATTGAAATATTATTATTTTATAGTAATATCGAAATTAATAATAACAATATCGAGGAATTCAGACCTCTTGGATTTAATTTAGATATGAATGAACCATTAGCGTTTATATTCTGTAAAAATAAAGTCATCCTGATGAGAAGAAATTGGGAATGTTCGGATATTTGCTGAAAATCTTTTAAATAAATGGTTATTTTTTTTCTTGTTTAATGGATAAAAATAGTATTATTACCGATTTATGATATCTTTTGGATAATTTAGATGATAAATTGATTTATTTTATAAATTAAATTCGATTTTTTTTAAGTATAATTAAATTCATTAAATCAAAATATTAATTGATATTAAGGTTTTATTGTGAAATATATATTTTTTATGAATTATTTATGATTAATTCTATTATAATTAAGTTATTTAATGGTTTAAAAGTTCTAATGAATCTTCTTTTTTTTTATTAGTAAAGAAATGATTAAATAGTATTAATTTAATATTAAAAATTATATTTTAAAAAAAAATAGTATAAGAATGTGAATGATTGTGAAAACAAAAATGCATAATGTAATTGCTTTATTAACTTTAACATTTGCTTTTGCATTAATTTTCTCTGGCGCGGTAACTGCTGCTAATCCAAATACCTCGATTAACAATACTATTCAACAAAATATAACATATAATACAAGTTATAATCAAACAGGCAATAAAACTGCATTTGAAATCGAAGCATCTGCGAAATCTAACATAAATACATCGAATAATTCAATAGCGGCAGATCCCTACAATACTCGAACCGATATACATTACACTACTAAAATAATGTCAATCCTAGAAGTATTAAAAATGGTACGGTGAGCATATAAATTTTTTTAAGATTAATATATTCTTTATGATTATAATAATTAAAAAATAGTATTAATATAGCAGACATAATTCCTAATAAAATAAAGAATATGAATAATGGATTTCTTGTAACTATAAAATTACTTGAAAAAAAGATTAATGAAATTACACTAGTAATAATAAATCTTAATTTATTCATGAAAACTTAAACCTTTATTTTTTTGATTTGTTTGAAATGTATTATAAATTAAAATAGTATTTTAAAAGATTATAATAATTGGTATTGTTTTTCTTTTACTTTTGATCTTATATAATTTACAAATGACTCTTGAAAATGGAGTTATCTTTTAAAAAAAAGTATTATAAAAAAAAATATTGAATTTTAAATATATTTTATAGGTTTGATGTTATTATGAAGATTATGAGTATTGATTTGGCGGGTAAGGAGGGGAATCCTACTGGAATTTGCATTTTAAATAATCGGGATTTATTTTTGGAAACATTATTTAGTAACTATGAGATTTTAGATGAAGTAAGTTTGGTGGATCCTGTTTTAGTTGGTATTGATGCGCCTTTATCGTTGCCATTGGGTCGTTGTTGTCTTAAACGGGAGTGTGAATGTGCGGTGGGTGGTCATTTCCGTCAGGCGGAGCGTGATATTCGACAGTATGGTCGTGTTTTACCGTTAACTTTCCCTGGTATGAATATGCTTACTTATCGTGGGGTGAAATTGGGTAAACAGTTGAGAGTTTTGAGTGATGTTTTTGAGACCCATCCTCGTACTAATCAGAGGATATTAGGTTTTACTGATTTAGAAGTGGATTTGAATCGTTACTTTAGTATTAGGGGTGAGGTTACTGATCATACTTTGGATGCTGCTCTTGCGGCTTTAATTGGTTATTTTAAGTTAGTTAATTGTTGCTTAGAGTTGGGTGATCCTGTGGAGGGTACTATTGTTATTCCAAGGGATCGGGAATGCTTAAATTTATTATAGTTTTTAAAATAAAAAAATAATGAAAATAAAATAAATTTTTATGATAAAATAATAAAAAAAATAATTCATCAACTTTTAATTATTTAAATTTCTATTTATGAGTATAAATATGATTTAAAGATCTTTTTTTTAGATTTCCATGAATATTTTTATTATTTGGTCTAGATATTTATTTTTTAATCGTTGGAATTCTTCTTCGTTTATGGCGCCCATGTCTAATAATTCTTTTGATTTTATAATTATATCCATTGGGTCAGCTTCTATTTCCAGATTTTCCTTTTTATCTAGTGTATCATACAATAAAACACCCCCTACCCCAAAATTTTTTTTAATATACAATATTTTTTTTTTCCTTAACAAATTTTCCCTTATTTAATTATCCTTTCCTTTAATTTTTATACAATTTTTTATTTTAAGCAGATTATTATGGCTTATTTAAAAAAAAAATGGTGTTTAATTATTCACTTTTTTACAATATTATTTTTTTTTACTGCAATCAATCTTGTAGTGAAACTCTCAAAAATTGGAATTTATATTAATTAGCATTAATGGTATCATAAATATTATTTACTATTTAGATTGAAACCGAAAATATTATAAATAAGATGTTCCATTACTTTTTAATCCATATCTTAGTCTTTAATCGGTTAAATATATTTATTTCACGGAATACGGGGTTATATTATAGTAAAATAAGATTTCTATTTTTTATTTAAGAATAATGATACTTAATATTTATTTAAAAAGGGTTTTATAATTCATCATAAAAAAAAATATTTTTATTTATTTAATTTCTTCCAGTAAATCTGATTATTATGAGTGCGTGATTGACAATAGCCTTTTCTCTCTAAATTACGGAGTAAATATTCAAAGTTTTCACTAGAGAGTTCACTGAAACCTATACTAATTATATAATTATATAATTTTTCTAGGGTACTTTCAGTTTCAGGTAATAATAGATATATTTGGGATTGAAAGGAAGTTAAATCAGTTTTAGGTTTAGCAGTTATTGCATCAAAATGTAATTTCACTTTCGTTAATTCCTCAATCTGCTTATCCTGCTTCTGGAGGAGATCTCGTAAATTATTTATCTTATCATCTTTATTTTTTAATATTCTATCTTTTTCATCAATTTTATTTTGTGATTCTATCTTTAATTCTTTTATAGACTGATTTTCACTTGTTTTTTGAGAGGATTCTTTCTGACACTTCTTAAGTTGAATTTTTAATTTACTAATCTCAAGAAGACAAGCCTTCACTAATTGTCTTAATTTTTCTCTTTCAGTATCCTTATAGAAAGCCATAACTATTTCACAATTATGATTTATGTAATTATAAACCTTTAAACTTTTAGTAAGTATCCTTAACTTAAATTAATTTACATTAAACTTGAAAGGTATAAAAGGTTAAAAAAAAATAAAATTTAAGTTTTAAAAAAAAAAATTGAAAACCTATTTTTAACAAATATGAGGGGAATAAAAAAAAATATATTTTATAATATTATTTCATTTATCAGTTCCGCATTGAGTATAGAAGCGCCTGCTGCTCCCCTAATAGTGTTATGACCTACTAATATATATTTAAGGGTTTTATTGAAAGTTTTATCTTTCCGGATTCTTCCGACGGTTACAGCCATTCCATGTTCAGCGTTACGGTCCATGCGTGGTTGTGGCCTGTTTTCTTCTTCTCTTATGAGTAATGGTGCTGCTGGTGCGGAGTAGAGGTCAAGTTTTTGAGGTAATCCCTCGAATTCATGGAAAGATCTTTTAACTTCATCAACAATGAATTCTTCATTCATTTCAATGAAAACTGCTTCAGTATGCCCATCTAAGACAGCTACTCGATGACAGGAGGCGCTTACACCAAAATTTGCAGGGGTAATAGTATTCCCATCTAATTCACCAAGTAATTGTAAGGTTTCACTTTCCATTTTTTCTTCTTCGCCACCAATATAGGGCACTAAGTTATCTACAATCGCCATACTGGGTACTCCATTGTATCCTGCGCCGGATACGGCTTGCATGGTGGAGACGTAAACTTTATCTAGGTTGAATTGATCGTAGAGTGGTTTTAATGTCATAGTTAAAGCGATGGTGGAGCAGTTAGGATTGGTTACTATGAATCCATCCCATCCCCTGTTTTTACGTTGTAATTCTATTAATTCTAAGTGTTCAGGGTTTACTTCGGGAATAACTAATGGTACATCGGGTTCCATTCGCATTGCAGCGGCATTGGATGCTACTACCATTCCGGCTTCAGCGAATTTGGGTTCAATTACTCTTGCAATGTCTGCGGGTAATGCTGAAAATACAATGTCTACATCCTTCATTTTTTTAGGGTCAGTTTCGACAATGGTTATGTTGCGGGCTATTTCTGGTATTTTACAGTCTAGATACCAGGTTACTGCGTCTTCATATTTTTTATCTGCAGATCTGGGGGAAGCGGTGAGGGTGGTTAATTCGAGATCAGGGTGATCTCCTAATAATTCAATGAAACGTTGCCCTACCATTCCGGTTGATCCTAGAATTCCTACATTCACCATAAATTAATCACCTATTTTTATTAATATTATTTTTTTCTTTTTATTTTAAGCCGAGTACATCTGCCATGTCACTTACTTTACCTTCTTCTGCTTGGGGTATATATCTTATGGCTTTTATTACTCCATTTACGAATGCTTGCCGACTACTTGCTCGGTGTGTTACTTCTAAGCGTTCACCATCACCGGCAAATAGTACAGTGTGGTCACCGACAATGTCTCCGCCACGTATGGAATGCATTCCTATTTCATTGGTGGTTCTCTCTCCAGTTAACCCTTGTCTTCCGTAGACGCATGTTTTCTTCTGTTCATCTTCTAATTCATCTGCGATTATTTGGAAGGCTTTAACTGCGGTTCCACTGGGTGCATCAACCTTATGCTTATGATGAGCTTCAATAATCTCTATATCATAATCGGATAGTATAGGTGCTAAATCTTTGATTACTTTGAAGAATACATTAACCCCTATTGCCATGTTGGGAGCTATCACTGCTTTTACTTTATATTGTTGTATAGCTTCTTTTATTATATTCATTTGGTCATCGGTGAAACCGGTGGTTCCTATTACTAAATTTACATTGTTAATCGCTGCGGTTTTTATTGTATTTACCGCGGCTTCGGCTATGGTGAAATCCACTAATATGTCGGATTTAACCTTTTTTAGAATGTCATTTAGTTTATTGGCAGGGGTGATTTTAATTCCAATATTCCCTATT
>Ga0181520_10005429_pt1 | contig 20380 bp, 14 predicted proteins | sample PEATcosm2014_Bin_29_FD_132451 | JGI IMG/M metagenome (GOLD analysis project Ga0181520, IMG submission 132451) | Peatland microbial communities from MTU Mesocosm Facility, Houghton, MI, USA - PEATcosm2014_Bin02_30_metaG | ecosystem: Environmental > Terrestrial > Soil > Wetlands > Peat | place... | reverse complement strand
TTGCCTGCTTCCGGTCCACCGTTTTATCTTCGTGTCGAAAGAAGCGAAGCAAAGTTTTGCCGTCTCCGTGCCGGAGAGCAAGTCGCGCGTAATTTACGACGCAGTTGATGTTCCGGCCGCGGAAATGCAGGAGAGCGGTGCGGTTGTAAGACGCGAACTCGGCGTCCCGGATGGATGCGTTGTGGTGGGAATGGTTGCGCGCGTCTCGCGGCAGAAGGACTATTTCACCCTGGCGGATGCTGCTGTCAAGATTCTTGGTAAGCATCCAAATACTCGGTTTCTGATTGTGGGAGACAACTCCCTGGTTGACCTAAACCGCAGTCACTATGCGGAGGTCGCAGCGAGGCTGGAGGAATTGGGCATTGCCGATCGATTTATCTTTACCGGTCACAGGACGGATGTGGCGCGTTTGATAGCGGCGATGGACCTATTTGTCTTAAGCACCCATCGGGAGGGATTTCCATTGAGCATTCTGGAGGCCATGGCGATGGGTAAGCCGGTGGTGGCGACCGCGGTTGGCGGCATTCCAGAGATTGTAACTAATGGAGTTACAGGATATATGCACCAACACGGCAACAGTAAAGAACTGGCCGATGCGCTGCTGCGATTGATGGACAATCCGGAGGAAGCGCGACGCATTGCAGCTTCGGCCCGCGAGAATGTGTTGAAAAACTTCTCCCGCCAGAAGTTTGCGGATGAGATCGCGGAGACATATCTGGATGTCATGCGCAAGTAAGGAATCGCTCATCCCTACGAAATTCGGAACTGTTTCGCCTTCACCATGCTCTGGGCAGAATCACACTGCGCATTGACAGCTAGAGTGACAACGCTATCTAGGATTTCCCTCCTGTACCTGGTATCCGTCGGGGGCCTTGAAGACGGCGGGATCGGGATCAACAAACTGGATGTCGGTGAACTCGGTGGTTGACTTGCCCATGTGCTCATCGCCCCAGGTCCATCGGAGCTGGATGCCGGTGTCGGGCGAGGTCCATGTTTCATCGACGGTAACGATGTCCTGGTCGTTGCCCTGGGAGCCGGCGGGGGTGGTGCGAGTAGTGCGAGTGCCGGTAGCGTAGAGGCCAGCAATCGTCTGCGGCTGTAACGATTCCGTGCTTTGCGGGAAGTATTGCCTGTCTGGCTGAGGATTGACCGGTGCTTGGGTCGTGGGTTGCGTAACAGGCTGCGGAAAGGGATGAACCGTCACGATGTCGAGTGTGTTGGGTTTGCCGACGGTCCAGTTCATGCGGACCCGCGCTACCGGGTCGTAAACACTGTCATCGCGATACTGGGTCCCATCGGGTAGAGTACGAATGCTCTCCGAGCGCTCGCGTCCGACGTCGTCTCGCCATTCCTGCATCGGGGTGACAGCAGTGATGGTGGTGCCATCTGCCAGGGTCTGAACATGCGTCATTTGTTGCTTGGCGATGTAGAAACGATAATGCTGCACCACGGGCACTGAGCAGTTACAGGCGGCGGGCGCGGCGGTGGAAGCAGGCGCGGGAGTTGTGTCCTTTACCTGATATCCATCGGGTGCCTTGAAGAGGGAGGGATCGGGGTCGGTCTGCTGGATGTCGGTGACCTCGGTGGTCGACTTGCCGGTGCGCGGGTCGTCGCTGATGTAGCGAAGCTGAATGCCGAGCGACGGCGCAGTCCACGTCTCTCTGGTTGTTGTCAGGTCGTGGTCGTTGCCGATATAACCGGCGGGGGTGGTGCTAGTCGTACGGCTACCGGTAGCGTATAGACCTTCGATGGTTTGGGGAGGCAGTGACTCGGTGATGTAAGGGTAATAGGGCTGCCGGATTGGCTGGGGGTTGATTGGCGCGGGTTGAACGGGTTGAGGGACAAGCTGCGGCACGGGCATGTGATAGAGGTTCACGACATTGGGGACGTTGGGCATGCCAACCGTCCAGCTCATGCGTACACGCGCGATCGGGTCGTAGATGCTGATACCGCGATACTGGGATCCACCGGTCAGTGTGTTCAAGCTTTCGGTTCGCATGCGGCCGTCGGCATCGCGCCATACCTGCGACTCGTTGACGGTGGTGATGGTGGTGCCGTTGGCCAGAGTTTGCACGTTGGTAGTCTTCTGCTTGGCTGAGTAGGGCGGCAGACGGCGCGGTACCTGCACTGCGGGGGTGGGGCAGCTACATGCGGCTGGCGCGGTAGAAGTAGAGTTGGCTGCGGCTGCGGCTGCGTCGGTGGGTTTGGCGGGAGTCGCAGTTGCGGCGGGCGCGGCGGGCTTGCGCGCTGGGAGCTTCGTAGTTTGCGCTAAGGTGGATTGCGAAAGAAGGGCTGAGGCAAAGGAGAGTGCGAGGAGGAAAGTAAAGGGGCCGATTCGCATGGGAGTTCCTTTGCTTGGCAGCGTACTCCTAGTGGGTATTGATTTCAATCGCATCCGAAAGACAGTTCGAGGTTCGAGGTGCAAAGCGAGAGTGCGCGGGGTTCCGGCCCTGTTCCGAGAACAAGACAGCTTGAACCACGAAACTGGAGTTTGCACCGTCATGTGAGGGGCATCTGTTCGCGGCTTCGGGTGCGGGAGCCGGTGGTGATGATGAGCGCGGCGGCGAGGATGAGGGCGCCGCCAGTGCGGGCGCTGGGGCCGAGGCCCTCGCGCAGAAGGAAGACGCCGAGCAGCGACCCGATGAGGGGCTCCATGTTGAGCAGAACGCCGGCCTGCGATGCGGGAACCTGGGTGAGTCCCCAGTTCCACAGCAGGGTGGTAGAGGCGGTGCAGAGCAGACCGCTGGCGGCGAGAGCGAGCCAGACTCTGGGCGCGATGGCCGAGAGGTGCGGCGGGCCAATGGGCTGGGAATAGAGGACCGGGACACAGACGAGAAGCATGACCGTGCCGCAGGCGATGCCGTAGGCGGTTACAGTGACGGGACTGTGACGCTGCATTAGGCGCTTGTTGAGCAGTATCCAGGCTAGGGCGATGACCAGAGAGAGGACGACCAGCAGGTCACCGGCGAGAGAGGGGCCGGTTGCTGCGTTGGCGTGACGCGCGGAGGTCTCGCTGGCGCTGCCGGCGATGAGGGTGGCCCCGAGGGTGGAGAGGACGAGCGCGAACCAGCCGATGCGGTCCATGCGCTCGTGTGCGAATAGGGTTGCTCCGATGGCGAGAATGACGGGCATGGTGCCAACCATCAGCGAGGCGTGGGAGACGGTGGTGAGGGCGAGGCCGGAGAACTGGATGAGGAACTGGAGTGGGATTCCCATGAAGGAGGCGAGCAGAAGGAGGCCCCAGTCGGCACGGCTGAAGCGTGGGCGATGGAGCAGAAGCAGGGGCGCAAGCGCGAGGGTGGCGAAGAGGAAGCGGTAGAGCACCATGGCGCCTACGTTCATCTGGACGAGGGCGATCTTGCCGAAGAAGAAGCCGCAACCCCAGAGGGAGCTGGCGAGGGCGCATGCCGCAAAGCCGAGAGCACGGGATTTGGCTGGCAAACTGTGTCTCCGATGAAGCAGTGAGCTGGGGGGTGTACCCTCCCCCCCCAAAAAGTCCTAAAGTCTTCATAACATGTACGTTAAGTCTGGACCTGGTCTGTACATGTCCGATAAAGTCTTGATTTCAATAGTCTTAATTTGTGAAGTCTCTGGAATCAGATAGTTATGGACGGACTGAGTAACTTTGCCGCGCTCAGTTAAGCAGTCCATAAATTCCCCCTATTCAATGGTAACAGGTCTGGGGCCGGAGTTTTGTAGATTATCATGTTTAGAATGAGTTATTTGAGAGATTTATCTTGACAGGAATTTCGCGGCGGATGGGGCCAAGCGGAGGAAAGCAATTTAGTCGTTTCGGCTGCGCCTTTACTCCGGCCTTCGCGCGATAACCCCATCGAGCAAGCTCGCCGGGGACCCCATTCAGAGCGGAAGCGTCCTGCGGACGCGGCTTTTATGGCCCACGTGAACGTGGGCCCTTCCGGGGGGGGGGTGGTTTCTATGGGGTGGCTGGTAGCAATCCCACATCTCAGAAGCGAGATGTGGGGCACCTGGCAAAAACCCCACCCATGCCGCAAAGTACACGGCATGAATGGGGCACCCGAAAGACAGAAGCAGATTCCCTACGGGAATGACAAAAAAACAACCCCACCCAAACAAGCTCAAACCAATTTGAGTTCGTGTAGGGTGGCTCCGACGGCGTTGAGGTTATCCGGCCCCATGGCGGCGTAGGCGGTGGAGAGGACCAGGCCGCTGCCGCCGGCGCGGAAGATGGCTTCCACGCAATCGCGGACGCTTTCAGGCGTGCTGTTGTGCTCCTGAATGTTGATGCCGAGGCCCGGTGTGATTCGAGTGCTGGAGCCGGCGACTCCATCCACGGCGCGTTTTGTCTCCTCGTAAACATAGTCGCTGGAGAACGGCGGATTCGCCGCGCGGGGAGTTGCGGCGGCAGGCTGAGTAGGTTGGGAGCCGGGCGCGGGACGGCCAGTGAGTTCGGCATACGACTTTTCTTTCAGGCCCATCACGCTGTATTCAAAGTCCAGCATCTGCTGGTGGCTGAGGTCTCCGAAGACATTTTGCGTGACGCTGTCTACGAAGGAGGCCATGCGCTCGCCGGCGGGATTATCGTAGGTGGCGGGCTTGAGGAAATCGGCATACTCGGTGAAGGTGCGGTAGTCCTGTTCGGCGCGGTAGAAGGGGCTGAAGGAGATGTTCTGCCAGATGTGGTAGCCGACGGGGATGCCGGGCTTGGCAGCTTTGGCCGTGGTGGAGACCAGTCGCTGCGTCTCGCGCATGCTATCGGACCAGAACTGTTCCCAGATGAGCAGTTCGGGATTGCGCAGAAGAAGCCGCCAGAACTCGACGAAGTAGCCATCGGTGGGACGCTTGCCGGCGCGACCGTTGCGGACGAAAGGCTCGAGCGCGAGATAGGCTTTTTTGACTCGATCCATATTGATGCCCTGTTTGGCTGCCTTGGCAGCGCAATACTCGCAGAAGCAGGAAGTTTGGCCGGGATCGCTGTGGCCCGGGTCTCCGCCGTGATGCCATGCGCCGAGGGCGTTGCCCAACGGCCCCTGGCGCTCGGTGCCGCGCTGAATGCCGTCCACATCGTAGGAGCGGACGAAGTCGTTGACCTGATCGACGAGGAGATTGCGGAAGTAGGGATTGTTGAGGCATGGGCCTCCGGGGTGGTGCGAAGTTCGCCGTCCGTAGAGATCGACTTCGTACAGCTCGTCAAAGCCTTTGATTGCCGGGCGAGCGCGATTGTCCTCCTCCATCCAGGGAATGATCTTCATGCCGCGTTTATTGGTCTCTTCGCGGATATTGTGAAACTGGTCGGGAAGGTTGAAGTCGGCCGAGCCCAGGGGTTGAGGCTGCATTTTGATATCGCGATAGAACTGCGGATGGGCGGTGGCAAAGTTGCCCAGGGGGTTAGCGGTGCGGTCCAGACCGGCCCAGGATGCCTCGAAGGGGACGCAGTGCATCATGAGCGTGTTGACGCTGGAGCGAGTCTGGACGTCGTCGAGAAACTTGACCAGATTATTTTGCAGGGAGTTCACCTCGACCTGAATCCCAATCAGGGTTTTCGGCAGCGCGGGCTGGGCGGCAGGAGCGGCGGCGCGGGCGCTCATTGGCTCGAGGCCGAGGCCGGTGGTCATGGCGGTGGTGGCCAGGGAGGCGGTTTTTACAAAGTCTCTGCGAGTGATGGATGTGTCAGAATTCATGCCCCGGATGCTATCACAACGATTGGAGTGTCGACCAAGCCGCCATCCCCCACCTTAGCGACGATGAAGCCGTCGCGAAGATGGGGAACCCGGCCTTCGGCAGAGCGGTATGCGTCCTGCGGGTGCGGCTTTTTTGGCACGGCCGAAATCACCCCAGCGAGTAAAAATCATCGCTGGGGACCCCGATACACATGCCCTTCCGGGTGGTGGTTTCTATCAAGTGTTGTGACAGAGATTCCCACTCATCGCAAAGAACGCGATGAATGGGGCACCCAGTATGGGATGAGTTGGTTTGTCTACTACCAGACGCGGCAACTGTTGACGGGAACCATGGGCGCACCCTGTTTGCAACTGAAAGCGGGGGCGAAGCCGGGCTGGTTGACGATGACACCGTTGACGCGGAAGCGGTCGGGGGAGTGGGGGTCTTGCAGCACTTGTTCGCGGACAGCCTCGGGGCGAGTGTTCTGGCACCAGTTCTGTGCGAAGGCGATATAGAAGCGCTGCGCGGCGGTGAAGCCGTTGACCTTGGCGGCGAGGTTGAGGTGGTTGTCCTTGGCGCGCTGCACGAAGGCCATGTAGGCGAGCAGGAGGCCACCGTTGTCGGCGGTGTTCTCGCCCAGGGTGAGCTTGCCGTTGATGTGGACGTCGTCGACGGCGGTAAAGGAGCTGTACTCGTTGACTTCGCAATCGGTGCGCGCGGTGAAGTTCTTGAGGTCGGCGGCGGTCCACCAATCGTCGAGGTTGCCCTTGGCGTCGAACTTGCGGCCCTCGTCGTCGAAGCCGTGGGTTAGCTCATGGCCGATGACGGCGCCGATGTGGCCGTAGTTGACGGCGTCATCCTGGGTGTGGTCGAAGAAGGGCGGCTGCAGAATTCCGGCGGGGAAGTTGATGTCGTTCATGCTGTCGTCGTAGTAGGCGTTGACCGTGGGCGGAGACATCCCCCACTCCTTATGATCGACTGGCTTGCCGATCTTATTGAGCTGGCGGTCGTTCTCGAAGGCATCGGCGCGCATCTGGTCACCGGCGGCGTCGTTGGGCTCGATGATGAGCTTAGAGTAGTCGCGCCACTTGTCGGGGTAGCCGATCTTGTCGGCGACGGCGTGGAGTTTTTCCTTGGCGCGCGCCTTGGTGACGGGGGACATCCAGGCGATCTGGTCGATGTCCTGGCCCATGGCGGTCTCGATGTCGCTCACCATCTGCAGCATCTTGGCTTTGCTGTCTCCGGCGAAGTACTGGCTGACATACACCTTGCCGAGGGCCTCACCAATATCATTGCTGACCAGGTTGGAGCAACGCTTCCAGCGGGCGCGCTGCTCCGGCTGGCCTTCGAGGATGCGGCCGTAAAAATCGAAGTTCTCTTCGTCGAAGGCGTGGGGCAGGTTGCGCGCTTCCGCAGTAAGGAGCTGGTAGCGGAGATAGGCCTGGATGGTGGCGAGGCTTGCCGTGTTGAACTGGTTCTTCAGCTCGGGCCAGAAGTCGGGGGTGGAGTTGTTGATCTCGGTGACGCGGGGGGAGTGGATGGCGTCCTCAAAGTCGGTAAAGCTAGGGCCGGAGATGGCCATGAAGGTTTCGATGGGCTGGAGGTGATAGGTCTTCTCCGGTTCGCGCATATCGACCACTCCGAGCGATACCTTGGCCAGGGCGGTCTCCATGGTCATGATGTTGGCGGCGTCAATCTTTGCCTGCGCGGGCGTGCTGCCGGCCAGGGTGAGCATCTTGGCGACGTGGGCGAGGTATTGGGTGCGGATCTGGGCGTCTTTGTCTCCGGTGCGCAGGTAGTAGTCCTTCTCCGGCAGGCCAAGGCCGCCTTGCTGGATGAATGCGATCTGCTTGGTGGCGTCCTTGAAGTCCTGCTGCTCGCCGTATCCGAAGAAGGCGTTCACACCGATGCGCTGTAGCTTGCCGAGGAGGGCGGCAAACTGCGCATGGTCGGCGGGATTGGCGGCGGCAATCTCGTCCAGCAGCGGCTGGATGGGCTTGAGGCCGGCGGCATCGATGGCACTAGTGTCCATGCAGGCCTTGAAGTAGTCGCCGATCTTCTGCTCGTCGGGTGTGCGGGTGGCTCCGCCTGTCTCCGCCTTCTGCAGAATGCCGTTCAACTCCTGTGTGTTGACGTTGTACAGGACGACGAAGGGATCGACGTCGGGCATGTCGGCGGGGATGGGGTGGTTGGCGTTGAAGTTCCCGCAGGCGTATTTGTACATGTCGGTGCAGGGATCGGCGGAGAGGTCCATGGAGGAGAGGTCGAGGCCGGGCAGGGGTTTCTCGTTGGCGGACGCTGGCGCGGCGGCGGGCGCCTGCTGGGCGGGCGCGAAGGGAGCGAGAACGAAGCATGCCATGGCTGCGATGGCGGTGAGCCAGAGGGTGCGGCGGAAGGCGGTGCGCTGCGCGGCTAGGAAACTGGGGGATTCGCTCATGCGTAGATTCTCCGTGCGGACGGTTTTGAGTGATGCGAAGGTTAGTATATGTCGCTTGCAAAGTAGACGCGACGATCTATCTATTATCACTCCGATGGATGGAGATGGGGCATTTTTGCGATATGGCCATGAGCTACGAGGATTGAGCTATGTGGGTGGCGATTGGCGGGGTATGCGAGGGTGTGAAAGAGTAGGGAGACGATGCGAAGGTGTGCGAAGCTAGCGGCGTGGATGGTGCTGGCGGTGGGCGTGGCGTGGGCGCGCGACCCAGAGCAAGTGGCGCGCATTCCCCTGGGGCCGATGGGGTACCAGACGCTGTTGCCGGAGTTCCTACTGGCGGGCAACTCGATGCTGACGGTTCACTTTGTGGATACGGACCATCTGTTGGTTACGTTTGGCCTGCGCCAGTTGATGACGCGCCTGGCGGGCGATCCGCCGGACGACGACGACCGGATGGTTGGCGCGGACCTGGTGGAGCTGCCATCGGGCAAGGTACTGGCCCAGACCCAGTGGCGGCTGCACGACCGCGGGCAGTACCTGTGGGGCCTGGGACACGGACGGTTTCTGCTGCGTGTGCGCGACCAGTTGTCGGTGCTTGCGCCGATGCAAGGCGTAGCCAAGGGAGATGCGTTTCGCGAGATTCCGCTGATGCATATCGATCGGACACTGGTGGCGCTACAGGTGTCGGCGGACCAGGACCTGTTGACGGTGGAGACGACCAAGCGCACGCCGGCAGGCGAGCCGGGAGTGGCGAGCAATGTGACGGTGATCGATCCTGCGCGGGCGCAGCCTGCCGCGGTGCAGATTAATTTCTACAGGTTGACGAGTACAGGCGCGGGCGCGGAAGGTCTGGCGGTTGCATCGGCAGGGGTGATTGGCGCGAGCACGGTGGTGGACCTGCCGATGACGACGGCGGGAGTTCTGGATGTGATCGAGGGAGGCAAGGACCGCTGGCTGTTCAATTTCGACGAGCACGCGGGCAAGGTGGATGAGTTGGCGGAGTGGGACACTTCCTGCTTTCCGCAACCCACCTTTGTGGGGCATGGCGAGTTTGTCGCCTTTGGATGCAGGGGCAGCGAGGAGAAGCAGTCGCTGGCGGGCTTCAACCTGAAGGGCGAACAGATGTGGCAACAGAACTTCCTGGACACACAGACTTCGCCGGAATTTTCGTTTGCACCCGCGGCGGGACGGTTTGCGCTGGGGCGCATTGTGGTGATCGGAGCAGTCGATCCCGATGGAACGCTGACGGAGAGCCTGGTGAGATCGCAGGAGGTCCGCGTACTGCAGAGCTACAACGGCAAGCTGCTGTTCAAGATCGATTGCACGCCGGTGGAGCGCGCGGGCGGGAACTTTGCCCTGTCAGCCGACGGGATGCGGCTGGCCGTGGTGCGCGAGACGATGGTGCATCATGCGGCCACCAAGGACTACGACGAGTACAGCGAGCGCGAAGCGGCAGTGGAGGTGTACGCGCTGCCTCCACTCACCGAGCAGGACGAGGCAGCGGTGCAGCAGGCGGAGGCGCAGGCACCGCGAGACACAGGGGCGCGGATCGATCTGTCGCTGCAGCGGGTCTCGACGCCGGTGGCTACGGATGGGGCCAGTGCGGCGGCGAGTGCAGCCAGCGGTGTGAATGCGGCCAGTACGGGGATTTCGATGATTTCGACGAGTGCGGCGGGGAGAGATTCGTCCGCGCAGGCAATAGAAGCGACCACGGCTACTGCTTCGGTGGGGGAGCAGGGCGCGCCGGTGGCGGAGGGCACGGTGGTGCTGGGCGATCCCTTGCCGGAGACTGGGCGCAAGCGGCCTACGCTGTATGGGCCGGATGAGTCGCCTGGCGAGAAAACTACGCCGCAGTAGCGGAGAAGAAGTAGGAGCTTATTGGGAGACAGGTTCGGGCGGTTGCGGCGGAATGAGCTTCGTCGGGGTCCTTCGCTGCGCCGCGCGCTTCGCTCAAGATGACAGCAAGAACAAACAACCACAGGTCCTTCGCTGCGCTCAGGATGACAACATCGGAGAAGCGAACTTTATTGATAGGACTCTAAGCGGCTTTGGTGGGAGCGACGAGGGCCTTGACGCGTGCATTGAGGCGGGCCTTGTAGCGGCTGGCGGTGTTCTTGTGCAGGACGCCCTTCTGAACGCTCTTGTCCAGGATGGAGACGGTCTCCGAGTAGGTGGCGGCGATGGTCTTCTTATTGCCCTCGTCGATGGCCTCGCGCAGGGTGCGCAGGGTGCTACGGAGCTTGCTCTTGTTGGCGCGGTTGCCCGCGGTCTTGGTTTCGGTCTGACGGGCGCGCTTCAGCGAGGAGACATGATTTGCCATAAACTAGGAACTCTTTTCTAGGTCCGGGCGAATACTATCGACGCCGGCGAATATATATAGGATGCAGGCGGAGGCAGACACACCGCGTCCCTGCACTATTTAGTCTACGGAAGGCGGGGGACGGGGTCAACCCGGCATTGCGACTCAGTTGTCCGTAGGTTTCTCTTCGATATGGTCGATGACGAGGACGGGCGTGGAGACCTGGCTTCGCTTTTCCAGCTTGAGGCCAAGCTGCTTCTGTAGAGCGTCATCGAGAGTGAGGCCTCCAAGGGATGGGTCGGAGGCCGCTGGCGTGCCGGAGTTGTCGCCGCTCGATGGCGCGGCTGCTTTACCGAGGGATGCCTTCTTGCTAAAGCTGAGGGTAAAGTCGTAGGCGCCTTCGAGGCCGGTGGCATCGATGACCGGGGCGGGCACATACCCACCGGCGAGGGAACGAAGCTGGCCCGCGAGTTCCGCCATGGTGATGTTCTGGCAAGAGACCAGCCGGTTGAGCAATGGGTTATCGATGCGGGGGTCCTTGCCGTCGGGGCCGGGGCCTTCCTGGCAGGAGGGGCGATTGGTAGGATCGGCCTTCTTCATCTTCGGTCCCGAGGCTAGCAGGGCGTAGACATCGGCGGGCCGCGAGTCCATGTGCGTGGTCAGCTTGAAGCGGTCGGCCAGCAGCGAGCGCACCATCTCCTTGACGTCTTCCGGATCGAGATCATAGCCTCTGCCCGGAATGGGCGGCCCTGCACTGGCATCCGTGGAGGCCTTGCCGTTGATGTCCCACAGGTCCGTGTCCAGCCACTTCGGCTTGTTTTCGATCTTTCCCGGCTCAACGTCGAAGGACTTGTAGATGAGGGTGAGTAGCGAGGCGTGCTGAATATTTACGCTGACGCCCTGGATGTTCTGCCTGTAGTAAGTTTCGTCGGGATTAGCGGGTTTGATGACGGCGACATCGAACTCTGCCGGCGGCGGGGGTGGCAGAACCTTGTCGATGTCGGGAGCGTTGGGAGTGGGCTTGTCCGCGATGCTTGCCACTACCACGACGGGCAGCGGCGCGGTCTTCTGTTCCAGTTTGAGGCCGAGCTGTTTATCTACGGCCGTGAAGATGGTGGTGCCGTCCGCGTCCTTGGGGATCTGATATGTCCACTCGATGTCGAAGTCGTAGCCGCCTTTGAGATCAGTGGCATCGACGACAGGCCGGGTGAGGTAGGGCGAGGCAACCTCGTGCAGGAAATCGACGAACATCTCCATGGTGGTATTGCGGCAGGAGAACTTAATGTTCATGGTGTTGGTGAGCTGGGCCCCCTTGGGCGGCTGCTGGTACTGGCAATTACCTGGTTCGGCTGGAGTAGCTGCCGGCTTGAGCTTGGGAGTCTTGCCGGCAGAGAGGACAAAGGCGGGCAACGGGCGAGTTCCAGTGGTGGCCACCAGCTTGAAGCGGTCGGCGAGCAGGGCGCGGATCATGAGCTGGCCGTTCTGGTCGGAGGTGGCGGCAGGCGCCTTGGCCACGATGTCGAAGCGATCGAAGGCGAGCCAGGCCGGACCTCCGAAGATGCTGCTGGGGTCGACGTTGTAGCTATCGGAGATAAGATCGACGATGGTTGCGTCTCTGAGATAAAACTGGTCTCCGTGACTCATCCCACCGTGTATGGCTGGATGCAGCCGTGTTGGGCTGGGGTGGACATCCACGGCCAGGAATGCTGGCGCGGAGGCAGCCGGTGACGCGGCGGATTGTGCGAAGAGCGTGCTGGTGAGAAGGGTGAGCAGAGTCACACTGGCGAGTGATCGCCGTGTCATCTTGATCATTCGAACCACCTCCGAGATGCGACATCCAACTTACTCATCGAGAGTATGGAGATGCTCAATCCTAGCAACGTTTTTTTTATTGGTCGAGTTGCATGAATGAGAGCTAGTTGTCCGTGGGCTTCTCTTCGATGTGGTCGATGACGAGGACGGGTGAGGGGCGCTTTTCCTTGATCATTTTTATGCCGAGCTGCTTGGCCATGGCATCGGGCAGAGAGAGGCCACCGGTGGGATCGACTGCGGCGGTTGGGTCGCTGTTTGCGGAGTTGGAGGGAGGCTTGCTGTCGCGGAGCTGGGCGGCGCCGCTGAAGCTGAGGGTGAAGTCGTAGGCGTCCTTGAGGCCGGTAGAGTCGAGTACAGGGGTAAAGATATATCCGTTGGCGAGATTGGGGAGCTGATCGGCGACCTGCGCCATGGTCATATTCTGGCAATGGACCAGGCGGCCCAGGACAGGGTTGGCGATGCGTGGGTCTTTGCCGTCGGGGCCAGGGCCTTCCTTGCATCCGGTGCGGTTGAGTGGGTCGGCCTTGGTCATGTGTGGATTGGCGGCGACCAGGGTGAAGGCCTCGATGGTGCGGTCTTCAATGTGGCTCTTCAGCTGGAAGCGGTCTGCCAGCAGGGCCTGCACCATGTTTGGTAGAAGGTCGATGTCCAATTGGGGCTTGCCGTCGGGGCCGATGGACTGCGCCTCGGGCGCGGCCTTGGCCAGCAGGTCCCAGTGGTCCTCACCCAGCCATTTGGGCGCGTTCGCAATGAGCTCGTCGTCGTTGAAGTTGAGGTGCCAGGCGTAGTCGATGAGGTCCTTCACGGTGATTCCAGTGGCCCTGATCTGGTTGGCGCCGAAGTTGGCACCACGCTGTGCGTCGGGTTTGCTTGGAGTGAAGATGGCGACGTCGAACTCGGCGGGCGGAGGCGGCGGAAGCGCCTTATCCAGGCCCGGCGCGTTGGGGGTAGGCTTCTCATCCACCTTATCGACCACAATGACAGGATTGGGATACTGCTCCGGCGCGAGTTTGAGACCAAGCTGCTTCTGCACCGCGTCGAAGATGGAGATGCCATCGGCACCTGCTTTTGCAAGACTGCCTCGCGAGGTCCAGTGAATGTCGAAATCCCACGATCCCTGAATGCCGGTTGCATTGACCACTGGATTGGTAAGGTAACCGCCAGCCATATCTTTCAGGTTCTGCGCAATTGCATCCAGGGTGAGGTTGTGACATGTGATGTAGTTGTAGGGGACTGCGCCCTCGGGCGTGGCAGGCGCATTGGGTGTGTCGTCGCAACCGGAGGCTGCGGTACCGTCGGATGGCTTGAGCTTGGGCGCGCCCTTATCGGCACGCAGGACAAAAGCGGGCAGTGGGTGGGTGTCGTTGTGGGTGACGAGGTGGAAGCGCTCGGCCAACAGTGCGCGCAGCATCAGCTTGATGTCATCGGGCGAGGTGGCGCGGGGTGCGCGGGCGGAGACATCGAAGCGGTCGATATCCAGCCAGGATGGGCCGGAGAGGACGTGATCGTCTTCGACGCCATAGGCAAGCGCAATCATGTCGACCATGGTTGCGTTGTGTAGCAGATAGCGGTCGCCACGCAACGATCCACCGGTGAAGTTCGGCGTGGTGGTCTTGGTGCTGGAGTGGACATCGGCGAGTTCGAAGGCAGTCGTGACGGCGGGTGATGTCGCGGGCGCGGCTGCAGTAGCGGCGGTTTGCGCGAAGAGTGGGCTTGTGAGGAGGGTGAGGAGAGCTGCGCTGGCGAATGCTCGCTTCATAGATGGAACCACCTTGCAAGGCAGAATGATGAGTCTTGGACGCAGGGGCCCGTAATAAAGCTCTATCAACCTTAACGCAGGGGCAGGCTGCGCGGTTCCATGAAATGGGCTAATTGTCGGTGGGAATTTTGTCCACGTGGTCGATGACGAGGATGTCGACGGGGGCCAGCGAGTCGATTAATAGGGGTGTATCGCGGGGGATACGGGGTGCATCTAAAATTGACTTGACTGTGCGCGGGGCACGATCTACTCTGTGCGCAACTTCGGCAAATTATTGGCAACCCTCGCCAATCCGATTGCAGGCCCGCTGACGATTCGCCGTGCTGCCCGGAGCCTGCGCGTTTTGAAGGAAAACCCAAACATCTACTGTGAGACTTATGAAATGGTTTGGGCGCGCTCGAAAAGCGTACCTCAGGGGCTAAAGCCCCGCTGCGAACAGAGACTTTATGGCACGGATGAATCCGTGCCCTTAAGCAAGACAACCAGCAAGACATCCTTTCAGCAACCTCAATATCTATCTACGCTGTCTCCTTTTGGAGCATCCAACCCTGCACATCCTGACGGAGGTCAGACAACTACTTGATAAAAAAATCGCTTGAGATCACGCCTGGCATTGAGCCCCTGTACGGGACGCGCGACGAAAACCTCCGGTTGATGGAGGACGGTCTTCAGGTAACCATCGATCTGCGCTCCGACGCGATCGAGATTGGTGGTTCGTCGGAGAGCGTGGAGCAGGTAACGCGCATCTTCACCGACTTCGAGGCGTTGCGCAAATCGGGCGTGACGCTGCAGAACGGCGAGTTGAAAGGGATGCTGCGGTTGGTGATCGCGGACCCGGCGGTGAGTCTGCGCTCACTGGTGGATTCGGGCAAGCAACGCTCGGCGGGGGTGAAGCGGATGGTGCAGCCGCGCTCTCCCAACCAGAGAAAGTACGTTGAAGCAATCGAGCAGAGCGATATGATCTTTGGGCTGGGGCCTGCCGGCACGGGAAAGACGTACCTCGCGGTGGCGATGGCGGTTTCGGCGCTGATGGCAAAAAAAGTGAGCCGCATCATTCTGGTAAGGCCAGCGGTGGAGGCGGGCGAGCGGCTTGGATTCCTGCCGGGCAGCTTGCAGGAGAAGGTGGACCCGTACCTGCGGCCTCTGTACGACGCTCTGTACGACCTGCTGGACCAGTCCAAGGTGGACAACCTGCTGGAGCGGAATGTGATCGAGGTGGCCCCGCTGGCGTTCATGCGCGGGCGCACGCTCTCCGATGCGTTCATCATCCTGGACGAGGCGCAGAACACCACCATGGAGCAGATGAAGATGTTTGTGACACGCATGGGCAATGGCTCCAAGGCGGTGATTACAGGTGATATGACGCAGATCGATCTGCCCAATCCGAAGAAGTCGGGGCTGTTCGAGGCGCTGCATGTGCTGGAGGGCGTGGAGGGGATCGGCTTCTGTCACTTTGAGGAAGTGGATGTGGTGCGGCACAGCCTGGTGCAGCGGATCGTGCGTGCGTATGATAGCTACGGTCGCGCACAGCAGATTCCGCTGGAGCTGGGCGACGCAGAGCAGGGAACGGAGAACCAGGGAACAGGGAACAGGGAACAGGGAACCTTAGAAACAAAATTGCAGTAGGGCCATACAAGATGCAATTGGGCCATGAAAGAGAGCTGTGCCAATGCACTGGTACTTATATCCGCTGAATTTTTTGAGTGGCGCGTTTCTGGTTAACGGAGTTCCTCATTTTGTACAAGGGATCAATGGGAATTCCTTGCGGCCTACTGCGATGCATTGGTACTTGTATCCGCTGAATTTTATAACGGGCGCATTCCTGGTCAATGGAGTTCCTCATTTTGTGCAAGGACTGTGCGGCAATCCCTTCCAAACCCCGTTTGCCAAGCCGCCGGGAGTGGGCGAGTCCCCTCCCCTGACCAATTTACTGTGGGGATTGGGGAACTTTGCGGTTGGAGCGGTGTTGCTATACATCTACTGGCCGCGCTGCATTGCCACAGTACTGGGCTGGTGCGCGGTGGGATTGGGTGTGCTTATAATGACAATCTTGCTCTACACACACTTCAGCAAGGTACGGTCGGGCAAGCTCAGGTAGCATCAGATGTAAGGATGATTACCCTGGAACCTCCGCGAAGTCTGGATGGCGAGGCGACGCCTTGGCTGAAGCTTGGGCTTTCCGCGTCTGGGCTGGCGCGCTTTGTGAATCGGGCGCGGGCGGCGGTGGGGCTCGAGGGCGAGGTGCATGTACTGCTGACCGGCGATGCGACGCTGCGCCGGCTCAATCGACAATTTCGCGGAAAGAATACTGCGACCGATGTACTCTCGTTTCCGGCGTTGCAGAGTGGCGCAGGGGTGGCGGGCGATCTTGCCATCTCGCTGGAGGCGGCGGAGCGCCAGGCAGTGCGCTTCGGCCACTCGCTGAGAGACGAGGTGCGCGTGCTGCTGCTGCACGGGGTGCTTCATCTGGCGGGCTTCGACCATGAGACGGATTCGGGTGAGATGGCTGCGCGCGAGGCCCAACTGCGGCAGGAGCTGGGGCTGGAGACGAGTTTGATTGCGCGGGCGACGCAGACGGGTATCGCGACAAAAGCAGATTCCTCCGCTGTGCTACGGAATGACAAACTAGAGAACAAGCAAAGGCGAAATGCGGGGGTCCTTCGACTGCGCGCTGCGCGCTCCGCTCAGGATGACAGACAAAAAATATTTGCTCAGGATGACAGACTTAAAAAGCGGGTGGGGGCGTGAGCGCGGCGTATGGGTTGACGCTGACGGCGCTGCTGGCGGTGCTGGCGCTGGCCGCGTATGTGGACCGCGTGTATAGCGAGATGGGCAAGTTCCTGGCGCGCGAGTATCAGGACAACATCGATGCGTGGACACAGGAGGTGGAGCCGCGGCTGCGACTGAGCCGGGAGAGCCTGGCCCTGTCGGCATCAGTGCTGCGGCAGCTTTCGCTGGCGGCGATTGCGCTGTTGATGGGGCTGCGGCTCTATGTTTCGCTGGCGCTGGGTGCGGGCTCGATCTGGAGTGAGGTGGCGATCACGCTCCTTGAGCTGGTGCTGCTGATCCTGGTCTTCGACCGGCTGTTTCCTCAGATATTGTTTGCGCGTACACGCGGCCTGTGGATAGCGCGCATACGGTTTCTTCTGGAGGCGCTGTTCTACCTGGTGCTGCCGGTGACGCTGATGCTGGGGCTGCTGTTGTCGATTGTGGCGCTGGCCGAGCCGGAGGACGCCGAGGAAGAAGAGCATCCCTCGGAGGCGATGAACGCGCTGCTGGAGGCTGGCGAGGAGGAGGGAATCCTGGAGGAAAGTGATCGCGAGCTGGTGCGGTCGGCGGTGGAGTTCGGCGACAAGGTGGTGCGCGAGGTGATGACGCCGCGGCCCGCGATCTTTGCCGTGCCGGAGGGACTGAGCCTGGCGGGACTGCTGGAGGAGCTGAAGGAGAACGCATTCTCGCGCGTGCCGGTGTTCGCCGGCTCGCTGGACCATGTGACAGGCATCGTGTTTGCGCGCGACCTGCTGCATGTGCCGGATGCGGACTCCGCCAGCCGGACCGTGGCGCAACTACAGCGGCCCGCGGAGTTTGTGCCGGAGACGAAAAAAGTGGCGGAACTGCTGCGCGAGATGCAGCACGAAAAGCAACACATGCGCATCGTCATCGACGAATATGGCGGCGTGGCCGGCCTGGTGACGATCGAGGACCTGCTGGAGGAGATCGTCGGTTCGATCTCCGATGAGCACGACGAGGCCGAGACGGTGGACGAGCCGGTGCGCCAGGCCGACGGCAGCTTCGTGGTGCCGGGCAGCTTTGAGATCTCACGTCTGCGCGAGCTGTTTGCAGAGCCGGACGAGAACGAGGCGGAGAGTGAGCAGACCGGCCTGGGGGATTCGGATGTTGAGGGGTGGGAGCCTGCGCGCGAGATGCGTGAGCCGTTCGACATTCCGCAGCACTACGAGGCGACCACGCTGGGTGGGTTGGTGTCGGAGATTGCGGGGCATATACCGCTGCCCGGCGAGGTGGTGGAAGAGGACGGCCTGCGGCTGGAGGTGATCGCGTCGACCGACCGCAAGGTGGAGCGCGTGAGGGTAGGTCTGCGCAGGGATATACTGGAACCACCGATCTGATTTGAAAGGAGAGCCATGCCAAGGCCCGCTCTCTCTCTCTTTGTCTCCCGCGCGCTTAGGATTCTTGCACTCATTCTGATTGCATGGCTATCGACAGCGCCGGCCGGCGCACGCAGTCCCAACCTCTCTAAGTATCCATTGCGCGTGCATGTGCTGGTGGCCGGCGAGGCACAACGGCAGGACAGGATGAGCGCCTCGGGATCGGTTGCGTGCGACGCCATCGACGACATGCTGAGTTCGAGCAGTGACAGCTCCGATGGCACGATCTCAGGTATCGGAATCTCCGGCATCTTCGGCGATCCATGCTCCTTCAATACTGGGCCAATGGCGGGCCGCCTGCTGTATGTGCAGAGCGAGCAGTCTTACTCTGGCGAGGGAAGCGGTGACCTGGTGTCTCCACCCAACGGGACTTTGGGCATCAGCTTCCAATATAAAGACTGTTACCGAGTGCGCGCACAACCCGGATTTCAGTCGCTGCCGGCGCGATGGAAGAAGCCCGGGCAGATGTTGGAAGTCCTGATTCCCTCCGATGCTATCCCTGCTACCGGCCGTCCTTTGCCGATGGCGAAGTGCTCCTTCACCGTGACCCAGCACGACTTCGTCTATCTCCTGCTTCCTCCTGGGAGGCTGATTCAGGTATCGCAGGATGTGTACTGGGCAAAACCGGCGTTGCGGGTCTTCCTGAGCGGCGCGACAAAAGCTGTGCAACGGCGAGCGCAGTAAGCTACAGTCGCGGCGTTCCGCGTAGTAGAACGAGAAGCATCGCGAGAGACGCGGGGCGATAATGGTGGGATGGCATTTCGCTCTGGATTTGTATCGATCATTGGCCGGCCCAACGCGGGTAAGTCGACGTTGCTGAATGCGCTGCTGGGGCAGAAGCTTGCTATTGTGACCCACAAGCCGCAGACCACGCGCACGCGCATCCACGGCGTGTTGGAAGTTCCGCTCAAGAAAAAGACGAAGGGCGAGGCAGGGCATCCGGCGGCGCAGGTGGTGCTGGTGGATACTCCCGGCATCCATAAACCGGAGACGCAACTGGACAGGCGCATGATGCAGGAGGTGCAGGACGCGCTGGAGTCGCGCGACGCGGTTCTGTTTATTGTGGATGTGACGCACCGGCTTCCCTTGAAGAGTGAAGGCATCACTCCCATGTCTCAGAAACGAGACATGGGGCACCCGATTCGTGAAGGCTCGAAGATTACTGGCCGCATGGCGATGAGCGCGGCGGAGGATGAATTTGCGCTCGGACTGGTGAAGCGGCTGGACTGCCCCGTGGTGCTGGTGCTGAACAAGATTGATGCTGTGCGCAAGGAGGAGCTGCTGCCGCTAATCGCGCACTGGAGCGCGCTGCACAGCTTCGCCGAGGTCGTCCCAATCTCCGCGCGCAAGAAAGAAGGGCTGGCGCTGCTGCTGGAGAAGATCGTTGCCGTGCTGCCGGAGGGCCAGCGCTACTTCCCCCGCGACCAGGTTACAGACCAGCCGGAGCGATTCCTTGTTGCCGAGTTGATCCGCGAGAAGATATTGATGCTGACCGGTGAAGAGGTGCCGTACGCGACGGCGGTGGTGATCGAGCGATTCGAGGAACCGGCATCAGCGAAGAAAATGAAGGATGGGCGGCTTCCCGTGACAAAGATTGCGGCGGCGATCTACTGCGAGCGCACGGGGCAGAAGGCAATCCTGATCGGCAAGCAGGGCGCGATGCTGAAGGCAATTGGGACGGCCGCGCGCAAGGAGATCGAGAGCCTGCTGGGGACGCGCGTCTTTCTGGAACTCTTCGTCAAGGTGCAGGAGGAGTGGCGATCGAGCCGCGGCTTTGTGGAGGAGCTGGACTGGCGGCGGCAGTTGGAGCAGATCGCGGCCAAACAGCAGCGGGAAGAATAGGCGCGCGGGCGGGAAACTCTACCTGCAAATGCGGGGATTCTTCCCCTTCGACAGGCTCAGGGTCAGAATGACAAAACATTAAGACAACTACTGAGATTCTGGCTGCGCCAGAATGACGATTTGTGGAAGCGCGCCAAAATGACGACATAAAAATGACAAGTGTACTTGACATAGTGCAAATTATTATGTAAAGTTGGCTTGTCATAAAGGAAAGGAAGCCAAGCATGACTTTTATGCCGAAGAATCCTGCCGTGCGGCGATTTTATCTGCGAACGGCTGCCACAACGGGAATCTACATTGTACTTACCATTTTCATTGCGCTGTATTTTTACCGATTCCATCCGCATGGGGTGTGCGCCTACCTGCTTGCCCTTCTGCCCGCGATTGCCTTGGCTGGATTCATCGTTACGATCGGACTCTATCTG
>Ga0181520_10005428_pt1 | contig 20381 bp, 19 predicted proteins | sample PEATcosm2014_Bin_29_FD_132451 | JGI IMG/M metagenome (GOLD analysis project Ga0181520, IMG submission 132451) | Peatland microbial communities from MTU Mesocosm Facility, Houghton, MI, USA - PEATcosm2014_Bin02_30_metaG | ecosystem: Environmental > Terrestrial > Soil > Wetlands > Peat | place... | reverse complement strand
TCAGAAAATCCGGGTGGAAATGAATAGCGAATCCGTTCCCTTCCAGTTGGAGGCCGCGTGAAACAAGTACCTGTGACGGCTTCGCAAAAAACATGAGGCCGGTGTTGTGGTCATAGTTCGTTTTACCGTATAGAAGTTCACCGGATTTCACCTTTTTGAAACAAATGATATAGCAATCGCACGTGAATTCCATGTCCTTCTTAAAGCGGCTGGATTTTGTAAGCACGTTCAAACTGAACAATGGATTTTCCGGAGGCGGGAATCCTTCGGCCCTGTCCAATTCGCTTATCGTTCTGAAGTGCACCATATGCGCAACGGTTCCTGTCTTTAAAGATGATTGCCAGCTTCGAACGCCTCTTTCATGGCGGGTTTTCCCTTTATGTCGCCGACGTTCCAGGCGCCTACGCCGTAGATTGTGCCATTTTCCGTCGCCTTGTCCAGACACGATGTGAATGCCCTGAACCCCTCCAGGGTTTTCTCCATCGCCTTCCTGCTGGTGTCGGCCGCAGTTACGATAAAATAGAATTCCTTGCCCGTGATTTCGGTATAGCGGGAGCAGCACCGGTCGATGAGCGTTTTCATCTGCCCGCACATCGTATAAAAATAAACAGGAGTTGCCATGACGATCACATCGGCCGCAATCATTTTCTCCAGTATCCCGGCCGTATCATCCCTCTGGGGACACGGCTTTTTCCCGTTGAGGCAGACGCCGCAGCCGGTACAGTAGTTGATTTTCTTGTCCTTCAGGAAACTCTTTTCGGCATGGTGGCTGGCTTCCTGAGCGCCTTTGACAAATTCATCGCACAGCAGGTCGGAATTCCCGCCCTTTCTCGGGCTGGATGAAAGTACCAAAACGTTTTTATTCATGGAGTGATTTCATCCTTTTCAGGTTGATCGTACCGGCCTATATATCAAGTTTTCTGCTTCCTAGCCATTTGACCATTTGCGGATCACGATGGTCAAAGAAGCTGCTGACTTTTGTGTCCAACGTTGCAATAGTGTCCATCTCTTCAGGGCTCAGTGCAAAATCAAAGATATCGAAATTTTCAATTATTCTTTCCTTGTGCACAGATTTTGGAATGACAATTATTCCTCTCTGCGTCAGCCAGCGCAGAATTACCTGCGCAACTGTTTTCTCATGCTTGCGCGCGATAGAGCTGAGCAATTCATTTTTGAAAATATTGTTTTTCCCCTCGCCAAATGGGCCCCATGATTCGAGCTGGACCTTGTTTTCCTGCAGGAATTTCTGGGTCTCAATCTGCTGATTGAACGGATGTGTTTCAAGCTGATTCACTGCCGGAACCACGCTATTATGAATTATCAGGTCAATCAACCGGTCAGGTGGGAAGTTGGAGACGCCTATTGCCTTGATCCTGCCTTGGCGGTACAACTCTTCCATGGCTCGCCATGCGCCATAAATATCGCCGTAGGGTTGATGAATCAAATACAGGTCCAGATAATCCAATTGCAGCCGGTTTAATGATTTTTCAAAGGCCATCTGCGCGCTTTCATAGCCCGCGTCCTGGATCCAAAGTTTTGTGGTGATAAATAGTTCTTCTCTCGGCACGCCGCCTTTTTTGATCGCCTCGCCGACAAACTTTTCGTTGAGGTATGAAGCAGCAGTGTCGATCAGACGATATCCGGAGCCAATGGCTTCGATGACGCATCTTTGGCATTCTGCCCCATCAGTCACCTGAAAAACGCCAAAGCCCAACATGGGCATTTCAACGCCATTGTTCAATACGACCTTTTGCATGATTTTCTCCTTGTTAGGTAATTTCGGCCGGTGATAAAGATCGTTCAGAGGCCTGTTCTTTTCGCCAGCTCTTCCGGATACCGTTCACCATGTATCGCGATTTTCGACGCAGCGTCCTCGATCTCGCGAAGATCGCCAGCGGCAAGCTCTACCGAAGCCGCCGCGAGGTTCTCTTCGAGGCGACCCGGCTTCGTCGTTCCCGGAATAGGAACAATCCAGGGTTTTTGCGCCAGGAGCCAGGCGAGCGCAATCTGGGCGGGTGTCGCATGCTTCCGTGCTGCAAGGTGAGCGAGCAGATCGACCAGGGCCTGATTTGCCTTTCGATTCTCCGGAGTAAAACGGGGGACGATGTTGCGGAAGTCGGATGTATCGAACGTCGTTTTCTCGTCGATTTTTCCGGTGAGGACACCCTTGCCGAGGGGGCTGAACGGAACGAATCCGATCCCGAGCTCTTCAAGCGTCGGCACTACCTCCTCCTCGGGCCGCCGCCACCACAGCGAGTATTCGCTCTGGAGCGCGGTCACCGGCTGGACCGCGTGGGCGCGACGGATGGTTTTCACCCCCGCCTCGGAGAGGCCGAAGTGCTTCACCTTGCCTTGCACGATGAGCTCTTTCACCGCACCCGCGACCTCTTCGATCGGCACGTTCGTGTCGACACGGTGCTGGTAGAAAAGGTCGATGGCCTCGACCCCGAGCCGTTTCAGCGAGGCTTCGGCAACCTCTCTTATGTGCTCCGGTCGGCTGTCCTGGCCCACCTGCCCGCCCCCTGGTCCGAATTTGAAGCCGAACTTGGTGGCGATCACCACCTGCCCGCGAAAGGGGGCAAGCGCCGCACCCACCAGCTCTTCATTCGTGAATGGACCGTACGCCTCGGCGGTGTCGAAGAAGGTGACGCCGCGCTCGACGGCTTTCCGGATAAGGGAAATCATCTCCTGCCGGTCCGGAGGCGGGCCGTAGGCAAAGCTCATTCCCATGCAGCCGAGCCCTATGGCCGAGACTTCCAGATTACTTTTACCCAGTTTGCGTTTTTTCATTGTCTTCCTCCTCCTGAAATAGACCATTGAAGGTTACGATAGTTAAAATAGAAGGAGCAACGACGGCAGTGCATGCACAAAAGGCGGGATTACCGATACAATTGTACGTATGGCCGCAGGGAGGGAAGCAATGCTTTGGGAGTGCCCCTGAAATTCAAATGCCGGCCGTTCCGGCTTTGCCGGCTTCCCGGCCGAGACTGAAATAAAAAGTTACGCCCTTATTCGCTTCGGCTTCCACCAGCAATTTACCACCATGCTTTTCCACTATATTTTTTACAATAGCCATCCCGATGTTCGATCCGGAATATTCCGCCTCGGAATTGATATGATGGAAGGTTTTGAACAATTGCGATACCTTTTGCGCATCAAAACCGGTTATGGTATCATGAATAAAATAGAAAACGGCATTGTCTCTGACCTGTTTTCCAACCTCGATCCTGCTTCCGGGTTTCCGGGGAATGAATTTCCAGGCATTGAATAAAATATTTTGCAAAAGGGTCCAGAGAAGCCCTTCATCTGCAGCGGTAATCAATCCGGGTTCGATGATGCACTCCACCTCCCTGGTCGGGTTCAGGAGTTTCAGCTCTTCGATGATCGATTTTGCCATTTCGCTTACATTGCATGTTGTGCAGTGCAATTCACGGTTGGCGATTTTTGTCAAGGCTATGAGGTCGGCTATCACCACTCCCATCCGTTCCACCGAACCTGTTATATAATCAAGCGCCTTCAATGAACTCTCGTCTTTCAGCGAGATGATATCTTTCAAGACCTCGGCGCAGGCAAGAATTGAATGCAGCGGATTCCTGAGATCATGCGTTATTGAATAGGCAAATGCCTCGATGTTCTGATTGGCGGCAGCCACCTCCGCCGCATAACGATTCACGACATCCCCGGCCTGCTTGCGATGGGTGATGTCAATGAAGGAACAGAGAAGGGCATGTTTGCCGTTGAAAGGTATCGGACGGATAAACACACTGGCCCAGAAAACAGAGCCGTCCTTTTTTTTAAGCTTGATCTCGTAATCCCAGACCTTTATATTTTCGCTCAAGTCCTTAAGAATTTTTTCCCTGTCGCGTTGATTCCAATAAAGGTCTTGTGTCGGAAGCACGGGGAGGTCATCCTTCGAATAGCCGAAGCATTGCAGCGCCGCATCGTTTGCATAAATAAATCGCCATTCCGGAATTTCAACGATTCCTATACCTCTGCACGACGATTCGGCTATGGCCTTGAAGCGCTCTTCGCTTTCCTGCAATGTTCTTTCGGCCCGATTCAGGTCGGTGAGATCCTGCAGCAGCACCAGAATGATGGGCGTCCCCTGCTCCTTTAAATAAGAGGCCCTGATCTCAACATCACGGGTGGATCCATCACGGCGAAGAGCCAATGCTTCAATGATTGGAACCTCCTCGCCGGCAAGAAGCTGGTTGATTCTCTGCTGAATTATCGAACGGAAGTCGGGATGATAAAGCTCTACGGCAGAGCGCCCGAGGAGCTGCGTTGCCGATTCAACGCCGAACAATTTAATGGCGGCGTCATTAACATAAAATATACTTATGCCATTATGCAAGTAAATCGCCTCCCGGGAGATCTCCATGATGGTTTCATACCGGTGGCGAAATTGGTCGGGTACCGCACTATCTGCCGATCCATTACTCGCTTGCATACCCTACCTCACTTTTATCCCCGCAAGGGGGGATTAAATTGAAAAAGCATGATTTTTTAAGGCATCAAAAAGCATGCCAAAAAGCAAATGGGCCGGGCGTTTCAATACGCATGGAAATGCGCTATCAAATTCAAATTCAAATGCGAAGTGCACCGGGCTCTCGCTTCGGGTGTATGAGGCGATAAAGGATAAAGCTTTAAAGCTCCGCCACGATTTCGATGGTGCGCATCAATCGTGTCCCGACCCGGATGACGGCGGAACAATTTAGTCGCCCCGGGCGGCATGAAATTTTTTCACGGCTTTTTTCACACTGCGGGGCCAAAGGGGGGTAGTTGGGAGTACCTGGCAAGGATCCAACAGGGAATTATTAAATTAAAAACCCTCCAATTTCATTTTAAAATCAATGACTTCGGAGGGTTTTTTATGGTAGCAGCGCAGGGAGTCGAACCCCGGACACATGGATTATGATTCCATTGCTCTAACCTACTGAGCTACGCTGCCACTGGTGGTCAAAATACGACATGGAGCGGATTATGATCAAGGGTCCGCGCATCCCCCCGGCATCAGAATAATTCTGAGGGGATGATGCGCCGATTTATTTTACCAGACCTATGCTTACCACCAGACGACGCATCGTACCGCTCCTCTTCCCGGCCCTGCTTGCGGCCTCGGTTTTCTGCAACGGCGTCTCCGCTCCGCCGACGGTAACACCGCACATCGTCGGCACCATCCCGCACGACTCCACCGCGTTCACGCAGGGAATTTTCTTCGACCACGGCAGGCTCATCGAGAGCGACGGGCTCTATGGGAGCTCACGGATCTGTATCCTCAATGCGCAGAACGGCGCCCTGATCAAGGCGGTGCCCCTCGATAAGCGCATCTTTGCCGAAGGGTGCGCCCTGATGGACGGAGTCGTCGTCCAGCTCTCCTGGCGCGAGGAGACCGCCTTCTCCTGGTCCCTGCCCGACCTGGCTCCGGGCCCGGCGTATATCTACAGCGGTCAGGGGTGGGGGCTGACGAGCGACGAAAAACTTTTCTACATGAGCGATGGCTCGGATACCATCTTCGTCCGGAGTCCGGCATTCACGCTCGAACGGAAGATCCCGGTCACGCTCGCGGGCAGGCCGGTCAGGAACCTGAACGAGCTTGAACTGGTGAAGGGGAAGCTCTACGCCAATGTCTGGTACTCGGACTCGATCCTCGAAATTAACCCGAAAAACGGGAGGGTGCTGCGGATCATCGACTGCACCGAACTGGTGCGGCGCGAGGCGGCGACCTCCTCCGATGATGTTCTCAACGGCATCGCCTGGAATGAGGGGACCGGGAAGTTTTATCTGACCGGGAAAAAATGGAAGTCGATATTTATCGTGGACATTGCAAGATAAGAACAGAAACCAATGAAGGTGGGGACACCGCTACGCGGTTTCCCCTGGCCTGAAGCCGCCAGAGCGCGTCTTCAGGCACACCCTTTCCTGCGGAAGCGGTCGGCGATGTCTGCCTTCGGCAGACGCTCTCCCACCAACGCTCACATGAGGCGGATAACTCGGAAAATTCTGATTTTCCCATCACCATCGCTCATCCCTAATCTTCAATCTCCGGCCTTTTCCTCAGCGATTTCTTGATCCCGGTCTTTTTCTTCACCAATTTTCTCTTTGCCCTTTCCACCCGCGGAACTTTTGTCGAGAACCGCGGTTTCGGCTTCTCCCGTAACTTCCTCAGTTTCTCTTCGAGGCGTTCGAGGCAGATCGACTTGTTCATGTACTGGCTGCGCTCGTCGCGGCTTATCACCGTGATGCCGGTCGGCCGGTGCACGAGCCGCACCGCGCTCTCGGTCTTGTTCTGGTACTGACCGCCCTTTCCCCCCGCGCGGAAGGTCTGGACATCGCACTCGTCCAGCAGGTCGAGGCTGTCCTTTCCCTTCGGCTCCGGACCGTTGTCAATCATGGCTTTTCCATCCATCTATTTTTCTTTTTCTATTTATTCTTTTGACTTTGCAGTTTACCTAAGCGGAGCGTTGCGGGGGTGTGCCCCTGGACGCGCGTTTCGCGCGGCCAGGGGCTGGTGCAATTTAAAATCTTACTATCCCGTCCATTTTGCCTTTTGACAAAATGGGTAACCCGCAAAGCGGTTCCCCCACCTAACTCCCCTTCTTCGATAGTTCCCCCAGCGCCATCCCCACCGCCTGGCGCGCATCATACGCCTCGATCACCCGCGCCCCCTCCATTTTCCCCGCCTTCTTCAGTTCCCAGACCCCCGGCAGGCAGACCACGCTCTTACCGAGATCGAGCGCGATGGCGATCTCGCTCAGCGTGCCGAAGGCGCCCGGAAAGGCGATGAGGACGTCGGCGGTACGCACGACCAGCACGTTGCGCGCCTCGCCGAGACCGCTCGGGATGACGATGTCGATGTACGGGTTGGCCTCCTCCTTGACGGCCGTCGGCAGGATCCCGACCACGAGGCCGCCGTTTTCATGCGCCCCCCTGGCCGCGGCCTCCATGATGCCGCCGAGCCCCCCGCAGACCAGGAGCATCTTTCGCTGGGCGATGTGTGCGCCGATCTCCCGGGCGAGCGCCGACTGTTCCGGTGAAATGGCGCGTCCGGATCCGATGATCCCGATGGCAGGCAATGCAGTCATAGCGTGCTACTCCCCGATGATTTTTATGAGGACGCGTTTCGATCGGCGTCCGTCGAATTCGCCGTAAAAGATCTGTTCCCAGGGCCCGAAGTCGAGCCGGCCGCCGGTGACCGCCACGACCACCTCCCGGCCCATGACCTGCCGTTTGAGGTGCGCATCGCCGTTGTCCTCGCTCCCGTTGTGCCGGTACCGGCTGAGCGGCTCGTGCGGGGCAAGCCGATCGAGCCAGTCGTCGTAATCTTTTATAAGCCCCGGCTCGTCGTCATTGATATACACGCTGGCCGTAATATGCATGGCGTTGACCAGGCAGAGACCCTCGCCGATCCCGCTTTCGGCAAGCGCCGCTTCGACCTGCGGCGTAATGTTGATATAATCGCGCCGGTGTGGGGTACGGAAGGTCAGCTCCTTACGGAAGGAGTTCACGGCCGCCCCGGCGGCGCCGGCAAGCGGCGGGTCATGCCATGCCCCCTTCGTTCATCCGGCGGGCGAGCGCCTGCTGCTGCTTTTCGAACCCTTTCTTTCCGAGAAGCGCGAACATGTTCTTCTTGTACGCCTCGACGCCGGGCTGGTCGAACGGGTTGACTCGCAGGAGATACCCGGAGAGCCCGATCGCCTTTTCAAAGAAGTAGAAGAGCTGGCCGAGCGTCTCCTCGGAGCGGTCGTCGAGCACGATGGTGGAGGCCGGCACCCCGCCGTCGAGGTGGGCGAAGAGCGTGCCCGCATACGCCTGCCGGTTAATCTCCTCGAAACTCTTTCCGGCAAGGTAGTTCAGCTCGTCGCTGTCGTCGGCAAACTGCGGCACGGTCAGCGTACTGCGGGTGTTCTTAACGAGCAGGAAGGTCTCGAAAACCGTCCGCACCCCCTCCTGCATCCATTGACCCATGGAGTGCAGGTCCGTGGTATAATCGAGCGAGGCCGGGAAAATGCCGGCGTTGTTCTTCCCCTCGCTCTCCCCCGCGAGCTGTTTCCACCACTCGCCGACAAAGTGAAGCTGCGGCTGGAACGAGGCCATGACCTCGATACCGTAGCCACGCCTGAACAGGATGTTGCGCAGCACCGCGTACCGTCCCGACAAGGTCGCTTTACCGCCGTCCCCGGCGCAGAACTCCTCCGCCTGCGCCGCGCCGGCAAGCAATTTTTTGATATCGATCCCGGCCACGGCGATCGGGACCAGGCCGACCGGGGTGAGCACCGAAAAACGTCCGCCCACATCGCCGGGGATTTCGAAGCTCGCATACCCCTCCTCATCGGCAAGCTTGCGAAGCGCTCCCGACTTCGCATCGGTCGTCGCCACGATCCGCTTCGCCGCTTCGGCGCGACCGTAGCGTTTCTCCATCCACTGCCGCACGACGCGGAAGGTCACGCCGGGCTCGGTCGTGGTCCCGCTCTTGGAGATCACATTGACCGCCACCTCCTTGTCTTCGACAAGGGCCAGGAGGTCGGCGAGGTAGTCGGAGTTGATGGTGTGCCCGGCAAAGAGCACCCGCGGGGTTCGCAGGTCGTCGAAGGAGGGTGAGAGGAAATCGATGGCCGCCCGTGCGCCGAGGTAGGAGCCGCCGATCCCGATGCAGATGAGGACATCCGCCTTGCCCCGCAGCTCCTGCGCCTTCTCATTGATGGAGACGAGGAGCCGGTCGGGTGTTTTGCCGGGCAGGTCGAGCCACCCCAGGAAGTCGTTCCCCGGCCCGTTTCCGTCGGCGAGCATTTTTTCCGCCGCCGCAAGCGCCGGTGCATAGGCGTCGAATTCGCCCGGTTTCACGATATCGGCGAGGAGCCGGTCGTCGAGGGTGATTTTAGGTTGTGCCATGATTCTTCCTCCATGAATGTAGTGGTGAGCCGCACGGTGGTGCGGAGACAGAAAATTAGCTTTCGCTTCCCCCTCGCGACAAAAACCGGAAATCCATGAAGGGATGGTCACTGAAAAAAACTGCCCGGCATTTCCCGCACACCACACTTATGTTGACGAAAAGGGATCCCTCGTTATCAACCAATTGATCGTTCGTCCATTTTATTTGTGCCGACGCATCATTTTTATAACTCGTTCATTATTAGTATAATACGTGCAACTTACAATGTTTCATGAAACCCAGGCTAAAAATAAATCGACAAATTGGTTGCATTTTTTTCCTTTTGGCCCTATATTTATACCCGATTTGGAAAAGTTCCTTCATACCTCCAATTCGAACGACCCTCTCACTTCCTTTCAAGGCGAAAGCCAGAGGAGACGCATTTAGAATGCAGCTTCCCAAGTCCAGGCGTCGACAGAAACTTCGCGAAAAAAAGTGTCTCTACCCGGGGTGCGGCAAGATCTTTTTCGGCATTCACATTTCTAAATACTGCCCGGAGCATCGCCAGGACCGCTACAGAATCCGAAAACGGACGAAGCCTGAGGATGTCAACATAAAGAATCAGACCTTCAAGCACAGCTACACCGAAGTGGTAACCATGGTGATGAACTGCGCTCTCGAGGGATGCACCCATCAGTTCGAGGTAAAGATTTATCCCCGTCAGTATATCTATCCCAAATACTGTCCCGAACATCGGAACGAGTACCGGCGGATCCGGCATCTTGAGCTGATCAACCGGCCCGACCTTATCGAGCTCATGAAACAGGAGGGGGAAAACTTTGAATTGGAGCACATCGCCGAGGGGGATGACGACCATATCGACGAAGAGATGATCGACGACGTGGCCTGATCGGCCGTCCTCCCGGAGACCGTAGCCTCGGCGGGATCGAGTCAGCCTTAATAATACAAAGGGGGGAGCACCGCTCCCCCCTTTGTATTTGGACTGAAACCGAAGGTAGCCATGACTACCCTACGCGCGCACCCGGCGCGACCTGCTGCGTAATGACTCGGTTTCGTCCCGGTTAGGGGTTACTATTTCCGATAATTTTCCTTGAGATAGTTGAAGGCTATCATACGATCCTTGCTGCCGTTGGTTATCACCGAATCGTACGGCTTATTCTCATTCTTCACCCACTGGTTTTTATCGTTCAGGTTCCAGTAGATCTTCCTCAGGCATTTTTCATTCTGCGTCATGAGAAGGATGGTATCTCCCTTGAGACCGTAGTTTCCATGTGAAATAAACTGCCAGTCTTCCTTCAGCTCGTCGTTGGTCTGGCCCTTCATCTCTTCGTCCATCTCGAAGGTGCCGTCCTTCAGAAAGGAGACCCTGTTCTTTTCCACCTCATTAGCGCCGTCTTCCCGATGCTGTTTCACCATTGTCCAGGTGCCGACGATTTTGCCGCTGGTCTGTCGTGCCCGATTCTCATCCTTCAGGAGTGAGGGCATCAGGGAGTCCAGGTGGTCCGCTACGGTTCTCGCCTGAAGGCACCACCCCTTCTTGAGCATCGAATCGAGAGAGGAGTAGATACTGTCGGCTTCCTTGAGCTGCAGGCCGGTGAGGCCGCCTTTGAGCCCGGAAAGTACCCTGGCGAGGGAATCGGCCCGGACCTTGTTGGCAGGCATGACACCCTGGCTCCACTTTTCCGCCGCATCGAGATGCGCCTTCAGCGAATCGAGACTGAGCTGGACGGCGGTACCGTCGCCACGCGCCTTCCCGGCTTTTGCATTATCCAGATCGACCCGGGCGCTCGACAGAATGCTGTCCGGCGTTCCCTGGTTTTCCAGCGTTTTAAGCCTGGTCTCCAGGGCGGTAATTGCCTTGTCGCCGCCACAGCCGGTCAAGAGGATAACCGCACCGGCGAAACCGGCGCATACGAGCCTGAAGATGCGTGTGTTGACCTTCATAGGTGCCCCCTGCATGAATGGAGAATGGTGAATGATGTGCGGCATTGCCAAAAAGGAAATTAATACGCGATGGGATCGAAGTCAACTATAAATGAAAAAAACGGTCGGCCGGGGTTCGGTTCCTCAGGTAGAGCGCGAGATCGTTTCGCGTTCCAAACCCGCCGAGAGCCATTATCGCCTCGTCCGGGATGTGCCGGGCGCGAAGCGGATGAACGATTTCCTCAAGAAGATCCGGCACCCACGATACGAGAATATCAGCGCCTGCCGAACCGGCAACGCGTACCTCCCTTAAATTCGCCGGCAGGAGCACCGTATCGCCGAGAAAGAGTTCGGTACGACCTCCGGGGTAGAGGAGGGTTGCCGTACCGCCGACGACGGTAACTATTCTGAAGGATCTTTTCGCCTCCATGACGGCCTCGGCGGCCTCACTGAACGCGTATTGCTCAATAGCAAAATACCTGCAGGCGACGCGGACGCACCGGCGGAAGCCGTTATCGGCAAGTATGATCGGCGGAAGCGGATGAATATCGAAGGCCGTGCGATCGACCACGGCGCACGCCTCCCGGATGTGGAGGGGGCGGGGTTTGCCGCCCGCATCGAAGCGGGCCCAATCGTAGAGGCGCAGGGTGGTATCGGAGGTTTCCTGCATCTCGTACATGAGGGAGCCCTCCAGAATGGCGTGAACGGTTCCGGCGGGGATGAAGAGCACATCGCCGCGCCTGATGGGTATCAGCGAGAGTTCGTCGGGCAACGTGCAGGATTCTACGGCCGACCTCAACCCCTCAACCGTCAAGTTTCGCTTGAATCCGATGATGCATCGCGCATCCTTTTTTGCATCGACGATGTACCAGCACTCGGTTTTGCCGAACTCCCCCCATCCATTCGCCCGTGCCTGCACATCGTCGGGATGTACCTGTACGGAGAGCCGTTCCGAAGCGTCGATGAATTTGCAGAGCAGGGGGAAGGCGTTCGATGATTCGATGTCGCCGAGAAGCTCGCGGGGAGATTCGGCCGCCATGCGTGCAAGGCTCAGGCCTGCAAGGGGGCCTGCGGCGATCGTCGACTGGTCGTTGCCGTAAACGCTGATCTCCCACGATTCGCCGATCCTTCTCCCGGCCGGAAGGGGACGGCGAAGATGGGTCGCCAGGGCCGTGCCGCCCCAGAGCGTTTCCTTATAAATCGGTGGAAAAAAGAGCGGTTCCGCGGGAATCTTCACGGGCACGTCACGCTCCCCTCAAGATGGCTGCACGGGGCCGCCGGCCGCCGTATTCAGCGAGAGGGTTTTAAAGTCATCGAGCGTCCGGTGCCATGCCCCTTCAAAAACAAGGGTCAATTTGAGCGTTTCGAACAGTTCATTGACATATTCGTTCGATGAGATGAGGTGGACCGCCCCGTCCTTCTTCCGGATGAGATTCGTGTTGAAGGCGAGTGCGCCGATGCCGCCGCTCGAAAGGAAGGTTACGCCATCCAGATCGAAAGCGATGAAACGGTTGCCCATATCGATCAGGCGTCCTATTTCGTCATCGAGTCTCCCCGCGCACTCCCAATCGATACGACCGGCAAGCCTGAGAAGCGTGAACTTTCCCATCGTTTCAGAGGTTAATTCCATCGATCCCGTCCTGTTTTCGAAAAGGTTGAAGGAAAGCACTGAAGGATCATCTCGTCGGCATGAAGCCGTCGTACCGCCTGCCGGTTCTGCAACTACTTCAATTCTTCAAATTCTCCGTCGCTGATATCCGCCCTTCCGGAAAATGGACCGCTCTCCTCCCGCGACGCCGGTGAGACCGGTTCCACCTTCCGCTTCCGGAGCGGCAAGACCATGGAAAGCACGGTTCGGAGGATGAGTACTATCAGTATCAGTTCGAGAAATTTTGTCATGAGCATTTTTAAGGAGAGCACCCCCCGGCGGGTAATAAAATTACTGCCGGAGCGTAATAAAAATATTTCAAGGCGACCGTGCCGGATCGTGTTTTGTTCCGCGGGATGCCCGTTGCAGCCCGCCCGGCCGGACCCCATTTGCAGCGATGGCTGATAAAATGTGATTTTTAAGGTCCCGGCGAACGGTTGCGCGGTACCCGGGACGATTCCATGTTACCTAAAGCGGAGGGGAACTATGAGTGTTGATATTGCAAAGCTGAACGACCGCATACGCGAGGAGAGCAGCTTTGTGACGCTTCTGAAAAGTGAGGTCGGCAAGGTTATTGTCGGGCAGTCGCGGATGATCGACCGTCTTCTGATTGGATTGCTGTGCCGGGGCCATATCCTTCTTGAGGGCGTCCCGGGTCTCGCTAAAACGCTCGCCGTTTCGACCCTGGCAAAGGCGATCGATACCGGCTTCCACCGGCTCCAGTTCACCCCGGACCTTCTGCCCGCCGACCTCGTCGGCACCCTGATCTTCAACCAGAAATCCGGTGAATTCGTTCCTAAAAAAGGGCCGATCTTCTCGAATATCATCCTGGCGGACGAAATCAACCGCGCTCCGGCAAAGGTGCAGAGCGCCCTCCTCGAAGCGATGCAGGAGCGCCAGGTAACGATCGGCGACACCACCTACCCCCTCGATGAACCCTTCCTCGTCCTGGCGACGCAGAACCCGATCGAACAGGAGGGGACCTATCCTCTGCCCGAGGCGCAGGTCGACCGTTTCATGCTCAAGCTCAAGATCGTTTATCCGACCCGTGAAGAGGAGAAACAGATTCTCGAACGCATGGCCGGCGGGGAGGTTCCGACGGTGCAGAAGGTCATCACGGTCGATAAAATTCTGTCCGCGCGATCGGTGGTGAATGAGATTTACATGGACCCGAAGGTAGAAGACTATATCGTCAATATCGTCTACGCAAGCCGGGAGCCGGTAGCGGTCGGACTTGCCGAAATCAAGGATCTCGTCGCCTGGGGAGCCTCGCCGCGCGCCACCCTCAACCTGACCCGCGCCGCCCGCGCGCACGCCTTCATCCGGGGCCGGGGTTACGTAACCCCGGAGGACGTGAAATCCATCGGCATGGACGTTTTGCGTCACCGCATCATCATCACCTACGAGGCGGAGGCCGAAAACATCACGCCCGAAGACATCGTGCAGAAGATCTTCGATCGGGTCGAGGTGCCATGATTCCCCGTGAAGTACTGCAACAGGTACGCAGGATCGAAATCCGGACCAGGAGTGTCGTGGACTCGATCCTTTCGGGCGAGTACCACAGCGTGTTCAAGGGCCGCGGCATGGAGTTTTCCGAAGTCCGCGGCTATGTCGAGGGCGACGACATCCGCTCGATAGACTGGAACGTCACCGCGCGGATGAACGGACTCTATGTCAAGAAGCACGTCGAAGAACGGGAGCTGACCGTCATGCTCGTGGTCGATGCCTCGGCTTCGGGCAGCTTCGGCAGCGTCGGCAAGTTCAAGGGGGAGATGGGAGCGGAACTCTGCGCCCTCCTCGCCTTCTCCGCCATCAAGAACAACGACCGCGTCGGCCTCATCATCTTCACCTCCGAGGTCGAACGGTACATTCCCCCGCAGAAGGGCAAGAACCACGTCCTGCGGGTCATCCGCGAAATGCTCTACTTCGAACCGAAAAAACACGGCACCGACATCTCCGGCGCACTCTCCTACCTGAACCGCGTCCAGCGCCGCAAGGCGGTCGTCTTCCTCGTCTCCGACTTCTTCGCGCCGCCCTTTGCAAAATCACTCCGCGTCAGCGCACGCCGCCACGACCTCGTCGCGATTACCCTGCGCGATCCCCGCGAACGGGAGCTGCCCGATATCGGGCTGGTCGAGCTCGCCGATGCCGAGACCGGCGAGACCCGACTCGTGGACTCCTCGTCCCCGAAATTCCGCGCTCTTTACAAGGACCGCATGGATGAGCGCGTCGCCGCGATCACGCAGGGCTTTTCCGTGAACGGGGTGGACGAGATCCCGGTATCCACCGGTACCGACTACATCGATTCGCTGGTCAGGTTTTTCCGCCGGCGGGAGAAGATGTACCGGTAATAATCAGCGGACGTGCCCCTGGTGGGGGAACCTCGCTTCGCGGGTTCCCCGTGGTCGGAGCCGCGTCTTCCGCCATTTTTGTGTGCATTTTATTATCGGATAGCACCAATTCCATTTGCCTTTGATTCGCTATAATCATATATTATCAAACGACAGCATCTGCGAAAAATGATCTCCACGGTCGTGCAGTCGCTGCCTCATTCCACCTATCATTGGAAATTCGAGTTTTCCCACCTGGGCGGGGAGAGTGAAATGAATATCCATGGCGAGCCTATCCTGTCGAAGGGGACCTTCAGAACGGCGATTCGTTTCTGTCCGGCGCTGGTGTTGTTTTTTGCCGGCAGCATCCAGGCGCTCGGGGTGAGCGGGTACGTGACGACCACCGCCGGCGGATTCAACCTCGTGAATAACGGCGTGGCCGCGACCATCTATCTGGACCCGCGGGAACCCCCTGCGGTAAAACGGTGCGCGCAGGACCTTGCCACCGATATCCAGAGCGTCACCGGCGTTCTCCCGGTCATAACGACGAGCACTGCCGGACTTCCCGCCACTACGATTATCGCGGGTACCCTCGACAGCGGGGCGGTCATCCAGGGACTGGTCAGCGCCGGCACCATAAATGTCAGCCAGGTCAAGGGGCAGTGGGAGACCTATCTCATCCAAACGGTTGCAAATCCGATTTCCGGCGTCACCTCGGGACTCGTCATTGTGGGGAGCGACCGACGCGGCGCGGTCTACGGCATGTACGATCTGTCGGCAAAGATCGGCGTTTCTCCCTGGCACTGGTTCGCGGATGTCACGCCGATGACCCAGACCGGTCTCTACGTGACCGCCGGGACCACCTACCTCCAGGGACCGCCATCGGTAAAATACCGCGGCATCTTCATCAACGATGAGGACTGGTGCATCAGGCCGTGGTCGCTTGGTACCTACGATAAAGCGGACGGGAAGACCGGCGTCGGACCTCTTACCTACCGGAAAGTTTTCGAGCTGCTGCTCCGGATGAAGGCGAACTATATCTGGCCCGCCATGCACCAGGATGCCACGCCCTTCAATTATTATCCGATCAATAAATACATAGCCGATACTTTCGGCATTGTCATGGGTTCGTCGCACGTCGAACCCATGCTGCGCGACGTTACCGCCGGAACCGAGTGGGACTCCGAAGGCGTGGGCGCGTTCAACTATCAAACGAACCGGACCAACGTCTATAACTTCTGGGTGGAACGTGCCGTCCAGAACGGCATGTTCGAAAATGTCTACTCGATGGGCAAGCGGGGGAACGACGACGAGCCCATGCCCGAGGGGAGCACGACGGCCCAGAAGATCAGCATCCTCGAAGAGATATTCAGCGACCAGCAACAGATCATATCGACGTATGTCAATCCGACCGTCGACAGCGTGCCGCAGGTGTTCATTCCCTACAAGGAGGTGCTCGGACTTTACTACGCCGGCCTCGTCGTGCCGGATAATATTACGCTGGGCTGGTGCGACGACAACTACGGGTATATCCGCGGCCTGTCCAATGCGACCGAGCAAGCCCGCTCCGGCGGCGCGGGCGTTTACATCCACTGCGAATACTGGGGTTCTCCCCAGGACTATCTCTGGATCTGCACTACCCCCCCGTCGCTCCTCTGGGAGGAGATGAACAAGGCGTGGAGCTACAAGGCGCAGCGACTCTGGATCCTCAACGTCGGCGACATCAAGCCGGCCGAGATCGAGGCAGAGCTGTTCCTGGACATGGGATGGGACATCACCCAGTGTTCGGCGACCAACGTTACCAGCCGCATGGAGCAGATCCTCGCGAACGATTTCGGTGCCGGGGTCGCCCCGCAGATCGCCGCGATCATGCAGAGCTATTATCAGCTCGGCTTCGCCCGCCGACCCGAGCACATGGACTCCCTGCTGTTTTCCACGGATAACTACGGCGACGAGGCGCAACTGCGGCTCAATGCCTATTCGGCGCTCAATGCGCAGGCGACGACGATTTATAACGGCCTTCCTTCCAGCCTGCAGGCGGCGTTCTATCAGATGGTCCTTTACCCGATCCGCGGCGCCATGCTGATAAACGAGAAGTTTCTCTATGCCCAGAAGAGCTCGACCTACGGCGTCCAGAAACGCGCGAATGCGAGCGCCTATGGGGCACGGGCTACCCAGGCATACGACAGTATCGTGTCGGAAACCAACTATTACAACACAAAGATGTCCGGCGGAAAATGGAACCTGATGATGGACTATGAACCCCGCAGCCAGCCGTGGTCCAACCCGCCCGTCGTCAGCACCTATAGCGGGAGCGGCGCGGCCAACCTGAACGTCTGGTGCGAAGGGGGTTCCGCGACCACACTCCCCTCTTTCAGCGTCTACAACCAGAACCAGTACTACATCGATCTCTACAGCACCGGTGCGGGAAGTGTCGCCTGGAAAGCGACCCCTTCCGCCTCGTGGATACAACTGACCGCCGATTCCGGCACCTTCAGCGGCGACCAGCGTATTTACGGAACGATTAACTGGACCGCGGTCCCGACCGGCACCGCGGTCAGCGGTTCGATAGCCTTTACCAGCGGAACAACCACGAAAACGGTGACCGTCCCGGTGTTCAACCCCGCGACGCCGACCCCGTTGCAGATCGCGGGATTTGCCGAAAGCAATGGCTATATATCGATCATGGCCGAACATTTTTCGAGGGAGACCGACTATAGCGGTTCGGGGTGGCGGGTCATTCCCGGACTCGGCCGGATCGGCGACGCCATCACGGTGCTGCCGCCGACGCTGGATTCCGTCGGCACCCCGGCGCTCATTTTGACGAGCTCGCCGCATACGGAGTACGATTTTTACGATTTCACGACCGGAACCGCCACCGTTTCGGTCTATGCCCTGCCCAATGAGAGCGTATTCAGGGACACGACCGTCATGCGCTATGCGGTTTCACTCGACGCCGGAACCCCGACCGTCGCGACCGTCAGCCAGAACTGGAGCAACAACGTGCTGACCAATACGGCAATGGGCAGCTCCTCCATCGCCATCCCGACGACCGGCCAGCATACCCTGAAGCTGTGGATGGTCGATCCCGGGCTCTGCGTGGAAAAGATCGTCATCAATACGGGCGGGGTCAAGACGTCCTACCTCGGCCCGCCCGAATCGTTCGTCAACCAGGCCGGCACCACGGGCGTCCGGAACCATGTTTCCGCCGCCGCGGCGATGCAATCGTCGTCGGTCAAAGCCATGGGAAATAAAATTCTCGTCGATAACTGCGGTTCCGGAGATGCACAGCTCAGCATTTTTTCCATGAATGGCAAATTGCTGCTGCATGAGCGGATCCCGCCGGGACCGAGCAGCCTGGCCATGCCGTCCTCTGCGGCGGGGATGCACCTGTTTGTCCTCGAAGGTAAACACTCCCGGCAGACGGGAAAATTAGTGCTTTCGAGATGGTAGAAAACCGGCCGGACGTGGTCCCCGGAATATATGAAAAAGCGCCGCACTTCGGGGGCGCTTTTTCATTTTCAGCGTGCGGGCCGGGGAGGTTGCGTGAACGGTAAACGACGAGCGGTAAGCATCGCCGTGGCGGGGCTTGCGGCGGCCGGTTTCGTCGTGACCGCCTCGGCGATCACTATCGAGAAAACGCCGTTCGGCACGGTTACCGGAATACCCGTCGATTTGTTTACCATGACAAACGATAACGGCATCGTGCTGAAGGTGACCACCTACGGCGGTATCGTCACGTCGCTCGTCGTTCCCGATAAAAACGGCCTCCCGGGCGACATCGTGCTCGGCTTCAACACCCTCGGGGGATATACGGCCGGGGTCATGAAAAAGGCGAATTCCCGCCTGGGCGCGATCACCGGCACCTGCGGCAACCGTCCCGGCGATGCCGGGGGGTTCGCTACGCGGGTCTGGGAGGCGAAAGTGGTCCCCGGCAGGTATGTCGGCGGGGTGGCATTACGCTGTGTCGGCAGGGCCGTGCAAGACGGCGTCCCCGGAAACCTGACGGCGGATGTCATCTGCTTGTTGACCGATAAAAACGAGCTCAGGATCGAGTATGCCGTTGCGACCGATACGGCGACCGCCTGCACCCTGGCCCATAACCTCTTTTTCAATCTCGGCGGCGAGGGCTCGGGCGATATCCTGGGCACCTGTGTCATCCTGAATGCGGGAAAATTCATTCCCCTCGGCTCCGCACCCTGCGCCGCCGGTGCCGTAAAAAACGTCGCCGGGACGCCGTTTGATTTCCGCACCCCGATGCCGATAGGCGCCCGGATAAGCGACGACGACCCGCAATTGCACTACGGCAACGGGTACGATCATACCTGGATCATCGATCGCCGCAATGGCACCGGGCTCACCCTGGCCGCCACCGCCTTCGATCATGTCTCCGGTCGTGCCGTCGATGTCCTGACGACCGAGACCGGGATAGCTCTGTCCTCAGGCAATTTTCTCGACGGAACGCTCACCGGCAAGTCCGGGAAGCCGTACAGCCGTCGCGGCGGTTTCTGCCTGGAGCCCGGGCACGGTCCCGATTTTCCCGACAAGCCCGGCCGGCGGGGCGTTGTACTGAAACCGGGGCGGATCTATAAAAGCACGACGGTATACAAATTGTATACCCGGGGCGGCCAATGACCGCTGCGGCGGGAACCTTCTCGCCGATCCCGCTTGTCGAAAAGCGCCGGAAGTTTCTTGCCTGCCGTGTATCCTGTTTACTATATTGCAAAGAGAAGGTTTTAAGGCTTCGAGGCAGGATAGAGGTAAAAATTTTGCCGCGGTTCTCCCCAAAATTTACCGGAAGGACTTCGCCATGATCCGCAGAAAAGGTATCGCTCCGAAAGCCGTGTTTTCGCTCCTCGGCATCGGCTCCCTCGTCTGGTTCCTGGTGCGCGTCATTCCCAAACCGAGCCGGGCCGCCTACCCCTGCATGCGCGGGCAGCCACCGGGTCGGTGTGATCCCTCCGGGGGCCGGCAGAGGCCTGCCGGCGGGAGCCTATGTCATTGCCCTCTACAGCAAGGGGAGCGGGGCATCGAAGCCGGTTGCGACCTGCACCGTGGACCTGTTCAGGAAGTAGCCGCCGCCCTCAGCCGTGGTCCCGTCCGCCGTCGCCTCACCTCCCAGATTCCCTCTCCATAAAATGGAGAGGGGAGCGAAGAAAAACAAGGATCCGAGCATAGCTCACGCGAATTGACACCAGCTCCCAATCAGAATGACCCGCTTCAGAACTCCTGCATCTTGAAGTGCCTTCAGTATGCTATAAAGAAACTCAAATTTTTTGTCCACTGCCGGCCGGACGAAGGGATAAAAAGACCCGTCAGAAGCACCGAGCTCATAATAAGACCGCGAATCAAATACATTGCTGCTCCTCTTAAGCCGATCCGCCTCCGATCCCCGCGGAAGGGCGAACGGTAAGGTAGAAAAAACACGGGAAAGCAATATTCCGAATAAAACATGTCAAAATATTTTGTTACTACTCAGGTACTCCGCCCCACAATGGGTTGGGGCAGGAATACCTGGGATACCATATGTTGACAAGTAGGACTAGCGCGGCCCTAAGCAATAAATGTAATTTATAGTCATGCCTAT
>Ga0181520_10005427_pt1 | contig 20381 bp, 25 predicted proteins | sample PEATcosm2014_Bin_29_FD_132451 | JGI IMG/M metagenome (GOLD analysis project Ga0181520, IMG submission 132451) | Peatland microbial communities from MTU Mesocosm Facility, Houghton, MI, USA - PEATcosm2014_Bin02_30_metaG | ecosystem: Environmental > Terrestrial > Soil > Wetlands > Peat | place... | reverse complement strand
TGAAATTGAGGGATCAGAACCCTGAGTAAAGATGCAAAGCGCAACTCTGACCCCTGACCCCTGATCCCTGACCCCTGATCCCTGTTCCCTGATCCCTGTTCCCTGCCTTTACGACGCTCTGGCCAGTTCCATCACCGGCGTCATGCGCACGGTGCCCTTGCGGGGACCGCGCTTGCGGGCGCTCATCACCTTGATGCGCTCCAGCAGCTCCTGAGGAGAACAGTTCTTTTTGGCGAGCAGAGCGTCGGCCAGGTGCATTTCGCCGGCCATGCGCTGCGGGTCGCCCAGCAGAATCATCGGCACATGGGAGGCGATCTGTTTCAGCCGCTCGACCAACTGGCCGCCATTCATCTGCGGCATCACGTAATCCGCCAAAACCAAATCCACAGGAGTTTCGGCAAAGATGCCGATCGCCTCCTGCCCATTGCCAGCCGAGATGACCCGGTAACCGTTTGTGGCCAGCATGAACTTGAGCACCGAAAGCTCTTGTTCGTTGTCATCAACACAGAGAATGATTTTCTTGGGACGCATATCGAGGGGAATACTCCTAACTGCAATCTTTGCTGCGTTCGACAACACACCGCCTCTTCCCGCGATTCAAGCAGGATGGCGGAATGCTACATCTGGGGCCGGAGCGGAAGCGAGCCAGCTATTCCAAGGGATGCCGCCGCATAGCCGCGCTCCAAGATTGCGCCCACCCCAAATGGAGCGGCGCTCTCAATACGCGGCCAACGCTTTGCATGACCAGGCTGCTGCCTTCACTTCCGATCAAAGGATGAAAAATGCCAGGGAAAAATTCCGGCTCGAGGCCGGTTAAATTCCTTCAATGAATCCTAAGCCTACGGCGAATTGTGGCCGATGAAAAGAGGGGAATTTAGGGCGAAAGTTGGCGGAAAAATCCAAAAGTAACGGGTGAGCGGCAGCTAGCTTGATGAATGGCCGTCACTTGCAAGATGAATGGCCTGTGTAAAGCATGTGAATTACGGCAGGAAAAGCCGTCCAGTTGCCACAAGAATGGTGCTGCCGGAGACCCTCACATCGACAACCCTGGCCAAATCCACCCCCTCGTCTCCAATTTGTTTCACTTCAGTTCCGTTTTGAATTGGGACAGGACTGTTATGGATTCGCGCACCATCACTGCCGATTCGCGCGGAAAGGAATAGCTCGCTCTGCCGATTGATCTCAACGCCCTGACGCAAGTGAATGCGCTGGCCTGAAGCGACAGCGCCCCGTTGGACCAGATAGCTGATGGCGCAGCCTGCCGCCGAGCCGGTCGCTGGATCCTCGCCGCCATAAAACTGCATGCGCGCCCGGTAGCGGGGCGCCGTGCAACCGGTCGGAGCCAGAAAGTACATCCAGCGCGCGCCTCGCTCCCGCAGCCAAGGCGTAGCCTCCGCCTGGTTCACTTTGAGCCTGCTGAGCGCATCCAGCGTGCGGAGCGCCACAATGGCAAAGGCTGTGCCTGTGGAAACAATCTGCGGCGCCAAGGCGGGCTCCAGATCCTCGAGGGTCAAGCCAGCCAGTCGGGCGACCTGCCGCCGGTCCAGCTCCTCGCCAAACTCCGGATCGCGCTGCTGCATCTCGCCAAAGAGCGCGCCGGGGCTGCCCGCGGCCTCCTCAAAGCGCACCGGAACCGCACCCGCGTTCAGCGCCAGCGTAACCACGCCGTCCCGCACCGTTTCCTGCGCGCGCAGCTTGAGCACGCTGGCCGTGCCCAGCGTGGGATGACCGGCGAAGTTCAGCTCTTCCTGTGCGGTAAAGATGCGCACCCGCACGCCTTCGGCCTGCTCAACCTCGGCTGGCCGGCGCTCGATGAATGTGGTCTCGGAGAGGTTGAACTCGCGGGCAATCTTCTGCATCCGCTCGGGCGAGAGGCCGCGGTTGTTCATCACCACCGCCAGCGGATTGCCGGTGAGCGCCGTCTCGGTAAAGACATCGACGATGAAATACCGCAATACCAATCAAATCTCCCGCGGACTAGCGCCGCGCATGGAACCAACCGGCGCGGCAATCCGTACCACAGAGCATCATGAGGGAAGACTATAGCTGGACGTGGATCGAAGCGCAAGTGGCTCTAACCCTCGAGGTGTGGAAAGCCTGCGCGCAATCCGCGCTGCCGGAGCTTCCGCGCTTCACGGCCAAGGAGCAGCGCGCGCGTGAGAAGGCCTACGACGAGGGGCTGAAAGAGGCTGGCCGTGCGGCGCGGCTGGCCGAGCGCAGCCCGGCCAAGCGGAAGCAGGCGCGCGAGCAGATCGCGGCGCTCTTTCTGCGCTTTGCCACGAGCGCTCTGGGCCTTGGCGCGGAGCAGGGGGCATTGGTCACCAAGCGCTTTCTGCCGGTGAGCGCCGAGCTGGTGCGGTGGACTCACGCCTTTGATCCGGAGATGAGCCTGGAGGAGATTATTCAAGCCGCCCGCAATGCCTGGATCGCCTGCGGAATGCAGGCGCTGGTGGGGCGGCCAATGAAGCTGACTCCGTCCATCCTGGCCTATAGCCTGCTCTATCCTTACAGCGACAACTTTTTGGATCAGCCTGAAATCTCGGGAATCGAGAAGCGGGAGTTCAGCGAGCGCTTCCGCCGGCGGTTGCGCGGTCAGAGCCTCGCCGCCCGCAACCGCCGCGAGGCCTCCGTCTGGACGATGGTGCGGATGATTGAAGAGGAGTATCCGCGCCAGTTCTATCCACAAGTCTTTGAGAGCCTCTTGGCGATCCATCAGGCGCAGGAAGAAAGCCTGGCGCAGTTGTGGATGGGGCCTGAAAGGAATGGAGAATCAATCCCGCCCATGGCGCAGCCTGCGCGCAGTGGATGGGGCACGGATTCCGACAGAGACCGCCGGCTCAACTCCGAGCAGGTTCTCCGCATCAGTTGCGCCAAGGGCGGCACTTCCGTGCTGGCCGATGCCTGCCTGGCGCGCCCTGAGCTTACGGCGCGGGAGGCCACCTTCAGCTTTCAATGGGGCGTGCTGCTGCAACTGGGCGACGATCTGCAGGACGTGGGCGCGGATCTGGAGCGCGGTTCGCTGACGCTGTTTACCATCGCCGTGCGCGAAGGAAGGCCGCTGGATGGGCTGGTCCGCCAACTGCTGCACTTCAGCGAGCGCGTGGCGGAGCAGATGGAGGCGCTGGAAAACGGCGCGGCGGCGCTGAAGGATCTGATGCGCACGAGCTGGCGGCTGCTGATCCTGATGGCCGCGGCCGACGCCCAGCCCTACTTTACAAAAGAATTTCTGGCCGAACTGGAGCCGCACTCCGGCTTCAGCTTCAGCTTTCAGCGCAAGCGCAAAGAGAAGCTGGCCGGACGGCAAGCGCTCTACGCGCCGCTGTTCGACGCCTTCCTTGAAGAGGAGACCGGGACTCCTTCCGTTCCGATGGCTCTGCGCGTGCCCTGGACGGAGACGAGAGCAAGGCAGGGTGAGGATTCTGTGGATCGGGAAGAATTGGACGACTTTCTTCCGCGCCGAGAAGCCTTTGCGGAATTGTCTTCAGTGAGCGGATGAGCGTCAGGGCGGAAGTCGCGCCCCTTCAAAATCACAGCGATTCGGTTCGCGAGTTGGTTCCAGCAGCGGAGGAGCAAAAATCTCTGCTGTCTATTGACCCGGGTTGGCTGAAATAGGGCAAGAACCCCGCCCGCGCGAGAAAGAGGCGAGGCTCTTGCCACTTGACTCTATGTAGATTTAATACAGTGTAGATTTAAGTCTAGGTCAATATAGGTTTAATACAGGCAATCGCGATTAGAGCTTGATCATGGGACGGGGCTGGCGAGAGTTGGCGCGGTCCAGAAAGAGCCGCATGCGCAGCGCCTCGGCGCGCTCGATGGCCACCAGACGCATCTGCCGGCGGATGTGGTCGCCGTCTTCAAGAAAAGCCACCTGCGCCTCATCGAACTCGGCATCTTTCTCCAGGCGGGCGATCCGCTCTTCGACGCTGCGGCGGAAACGGGGGCTGATTTCAAAATCTTCACCGACTGCACAGTTGGTCATCATGGCGGGCTCCTTCAAAGATATTCAGAATGGTTGAATTACCCCGGCCCTAAAAACTCATTGGAAGAGCTAAAGTATTTTCGACCTGTGCCGATAGTATCGAGGAAGAATAAACAGCGCCAGATTACGCGTACCCATTCGAAGGTAATTTGACTGTCCGAGAACAGGACAAAACCGGTTGTTCCTGCCGAGTTTTCCACAGCCCGGCCAAGTTGGATTGGCTTTGTTTTGCTTTGCTGAATCTTTCAGTTGAATGCAAAAAAGAAACTCAGATTCAGTGATTGTTTTGAACCGGTGCAATGGGCGTTGTGCCCATTCAAACCAATTTGACCTTGAACTTCCAGGTTCATACGATTGCCCCGGTTCCGGCCAAAAGCAACCTGCAGGCCTCTGGCGCGTCTGATACTCTGACGATTACGGTAGTGTTTCAGCAAACAGGGATCAGGGGTCAAAGATCAGGGATCAGTTCCCGGCGTAGCATTGACAACTGAGAACTGAGAACTGACGACTGAGATCTGTCTACTGTCAACTGGAGAACACCTGTGAAGCTAGGTTTTTCGGCAATTGCGCTGGCCGCGCTCCTCGGTTCGAGCTTGAGCATGACGGCTTTGGCCCAACAGCAACCATCTTCTGTGCCCGACGCTCCCGCGCCGCAGGCTCCCAAGCCCTTTTCGGATATGGGCGGCCCGATCACGCCCGGCAAAGGCGCTGGCGATGAGCCGACGGCTACCACCTCGTCTTCCAATCCCTCCAGCCAGCAGGAGTCTGCCGCGCCAATCGTCGCACCCGCCAAAGACAATGTCCAGACCGAAGCCCCTGACCAGCCCGCCGCCGGCGAGGGCATGGACAAACTTATTACCCTCCATGCCGTCACCAACTTCGTCGAGGTTCCGGTCACGGTGAAGGACTCGAAGGGCAAGCTGGAGGCCGGTCTCACCTATCGCGACTTCAAAGTTTACGAGAATGACACTCGCCAGCCGATCTCCTTTTTCACCACCGATTCCTTTCCGCTCTCAGTCGCTTTTGTCATTGATCAGAGCCTGACCTCGGACGTAATGGCCAAGGTGAATCAGTCGTTGGATGCCATTCAAGGCGCGCTGACGTCGATTGACGAAGTGGCTGTCTTCACCTACAACAACGGCCCGCAGGAGCGGACAGCCTTCACCGGCGCGCAGAGCGCTCGCCTGCCGGCGGTGCTCTCCCTGGCCAAGGTGACCGGTACGGAAGAGCTTGTGCCGATTAACGGAGGGCCGCTCTCATCCGCCTGCAGCATGACGCAGAACGGCGGCTGTGTGGATCCCAACCTGCAAGCCGGCGGCTCGGCCGGCAACGGCCAATGGACCTCCATCCCCAAGGAGATTCACACCCTCAACGACGCCATCCTGGCCGCGGCCAAAGAGCTTTCCACGCGCCCCAAGGGCCGCCGCCGCATCGTGTACGTGATCAGCGACGGCAAGGAGTACGGCAGCAAGGCCAAATTCGACGAGGTGCGCAAGTACCTGCTGACCAACAAGACCGCCGTCTACGGCACGCTGGTGGGCGATTCGGCGCGCTGGGGCGAGGGCTACATCAGCCACGTCCATCTGCCCTACACCATGTACGACAACCTGCTGGCCAAGTATATTCTGGCCACGGGCGGCGAGCCGGAGTTCGAGCGCGGCGTGGACGGCATCGAGAAGAGCTACGCCAAGATCGCCGAAGAGGCGCGCAACCAATACACCCTCGGCTACTACAGCCACCAGCCGGCCATCGACGGCAAATTCCGCAAGATCGATGTGCGCGTTGACCGTCCCGGCATGGACGTCGTTGCCAAGCTGGGCTATTACCCCTCTGGGCAAGACACCAAGTAGAGCGGTTAGCCCACGCTGTAGATCCGGCCAGAATAGAGTGTCCTTCCTTCCCATCCATTCGCGCCCAAAAATGCGCGAATGAATGGGGAGCCCACTGTCGCCGCTGCGCCTTCACCATTGATCCCTGACCGCTCTCTTTTCCTCCGCGTATAATGAGAAGTCAAGAGTTTATCTTTCGCGGACGGAATGAACCCGCCCGCCGCCACGGACAATCGATGCCAGATCACATCAAGAAGCAGCTTCTCGCCGAGATCGCCATTCTGGAGCACGAGCTTCAGCACGAGCTCCCAGCCGAGATCAAAAAGGCCGTGGCCATGGGCGACCTCTCGGAGAACGCCGAGTATCACATGGCCAAGCAACGCCAGACCTTTGTGGATGCGCGTCTGGGCCAGCTCAAGCGGCGCATGGCCGAGTTGTCGCTGGTCAATCTCACCAACATACCCAGGGACAAGGCGGGCTTTGGTTCAACTGTGGTGGTCTACGACACCACCAAGGACGAAGAGATTGTCTATCGCCTGGTGACCAGCGAGGAGTCGGACGTCTCCAAAGGCCTGATCTCGACCACCTCGCCGATTGGGCGCGGCATTGTGGGCAAGCGCGTGGGCGACACGGCGGTGATTATTACGCCCAACGGCAAGCGCGAGCTGGAGATTCTGAAGTTGACCACGATTCACGATGAAGCCGCCGCGGCGGAAGCAAACGCGGCCGCTGCGGAGCAAGAGTAAGAAATGGCTAGGACATGGACCAGCGCCTTCGGCAGCGCCTGCGGATGGCTCTTGAACAAAATTGTTCACGGCCTTGCGCTGACCCGCATCTCTCCCAACGCGCTCACCTCGATCGGGCTGGCGATCAACATTGTGGCCGCGGTGCTCTTTGGACACGCCAACGCGATCAACGCCGACTGGATGTTCTTCTGGGCGGGCGTAGTGATCTTCTGCGCCGGGGCCTTCGACATGCTGGACGGACGCGTGGCGCGGCGCAATAACCAGGTGACCGTCTTCGGCGCCTACTTTGACTCGGTGATCGATCGCTACTCCGACGTGGTGCTCTTCTTTGGTTTGCTGGTTTACTACGGGCGCATCAACCGCTTCAGATACGTTTGCCTGGTGGCCTTTGTGATGGTGACCTCGCTGATGATCAGCTATACGCGCGCCCGCGCCGAAGCGCTGATCGGCAAGTGCCAGGTGGGCTTCATGGAGCGCCCGGAGCGGATTGTGCTGGTGATTCTGGGCGCGCTGTTTAATCACTGGGGCGTCATGGCCCCGGCTCTCTGGGTGCTGGCCGCGCTCTCCACCATCACCGTCGCCCACCGCATCGTCTACACCTACCAGAACACCAAGCAGATGAAGCCGCTGAGCTGAAGAAGCAGATACAGACAAAAGAGACTTGGAATCTGCTTCCGAACGCGTTAGACTGCCTGTAATCATGATTCCGTCCCTTCACATCTCCGGTTTCAAGCTCTTTCGAGACCTCGAACTCCCCAAACTGGGCAGTTTGAATCTTTTCGTTGGCAAGAACAATACCGGAAAGACGTGCCTGTTGGAGGCTGTCGAACTGTACGCGAGCAGTTCGCCGTGGGATATTTTGCGCGTCGCATCGCGCCGGGAGCCGGATGGAATACAACCGCGAGAGGAACGAAATTATTCCGCCGAAAAGTCTACAAATCTCCAGCCTCTCTTGAATTTTTTCCACCGTGAAAACAGTCCGGCGGACCTTCGTCTTTACTTGAGCGCTGGTACCCCTGAAGCAGATTTAGAATTCCAATGTTCGCCGTTCTTACCTGAGTTGCTTGACGAACCTTTCTATTCAGAGCATGGGAAACTGGATTCAACTCGAAGGAGAACTTACCCTCGTGACCTTCTCGAAGAACGATTTGTGATGATTCGAGGGCGGAAATCTTTACGGCGTCCTCTCTTTCTTCATTTACATCTTCGTGGGCTTCCTATGCCAAAAGAGATACTGGAAGCCGAGGGATGGTTACACCCCGATGCAGCGCCAGTCGCATTTCTTCCCGCGCGCGGCTTTACAAATAGCGAGGCAAAAAAGCTGTGGGACATAGCTTCGCTTGCTGATAAGGATGAAATGCTTCTTGCATGGCTGAGATTTATAGAACCTGAAGTTCTGGATATTCGTTACATAAGTGATCCGGAGTCTGGCTCTGATGTTCCCTATCTCAAGATCAACGGCGACCGAGGCAGAATTCCGCTTGCTTCGATGGGCGACGGCATGACTCGTCTCTTCCATATCGGTCTCGCTATGGCGAATGCGTCTGGCGGTATTTTACTGATTGACGAATTTGAAAATGGACTGCATTGGGAAGTGCAGAAGCAGCTATGGACGGCGCTCTTTGAGGCCGCGAATCAGTTTGGGGTACAGGTATTTGCCACCACTCATAGCAATGACTGTATCCAAGCCTTTGTCGATGCAAAAAAAGACCGGCTAATTTCGAGTGAAAACTATGTGTATCGGCTTGAGCGCAGGGGCGATGATATTCACGCTCACGAGTTCTCTCTGCAAGGCTTGGAAGCTGCCATCAGGCATGGCATTGAGGTTCGATGAGAGATGGCGATGAACCTCAAAATCAGGGCCGTCAGTGCTGACCTCAAGCGCATGGGAAAGAAGGTTTTGCTGGTCGAAGGTCCAGATGACTGGCACGCCTTTAATCACTTGATTCATACTGCGACCGGAGCTTTTCCTACTTTTGAATTGGGCCACTGCGATAATGATGATGGTGTTCTCGATATACTCTCTGGCGCCATTGAGGCAAGCCTTCAAACGCAAACTGCACTCGGTGCAGTCTTGGATGCGGACCGAACTGAGGAAACATCAGCCGGGAATGGCGGAATACAAGCCAGAATTCGATCTTTGCAAGGGAGGCTGGGCAAGTTTTATTCTATCCCGGCTGTGCTGCCCGCCGAAGGGCTGATTCTCCAACCGACCGCTGAATTGGACAGAGACAGGCTTCCAATACTTGGAATCTGGCTCATGCCTGACAATGTGCGCGATGGCATTTTTGAAGATCTGCTACGTGCCGCAATGACGCCAGAGTCAGAAAGATATATATCCGGCGTGGTTGATCAGGCGACAAAAGATAAAATGACAGGCTTCCGGGAAGTTGAGCGGCCAAAAGCCATCGTCAAAACGCATATCGCTTGGCAAGACCCGAACAAGAAAAATCTCGGCGAAGCTATTGGCACGCATTTTGACAATCTGATCCCAGCCTGCCAGCCCTTCCTCGATTGGTTGAATCGCCTCTTCAGCGAAAATCCCAAGCCATAGTCTTCTCCTCAGCATTTCGCCATCGCCTTCAAGCAGCCCGCCATCACCGCTTCCATTGCAGCAGGAACTGGGTCAGCGCGCTGGACTCCAGGTGGCGCATATCTTCAAATTCGCCGGTCTTCTGGCTGAAAAACAGCGCGCCGTGTTCGTCCAGCACCGCCAGCGCGGGCACGCCTTTGTGCAGCGGCACGCCGTACTGCTCGGCGATGTCAACGTTCGCGTCCATGTGGCCGATGTTGACGTGAACCAGCACGAAATTCGCCTCCACCAGCGGGCGGTTGACCGCATCGTGGAAATAGATGTCCAGCACCTGGCAGTCGCCGCACCATTCGCCGCCAAAGTCAATGATGACGCGCTTGTGCTCAGCGGCGGCGGTCTTCAGAGCAGCGGCCAGATCCGCCTTGGCTTGCGATGGGTCGGGATAAATCTGCTTGTTGGCGGCCTGTGCGCTGCCCACTACGAGCGCCAGCAGTGCGGCTAGCGCGAAAAACTTGATGGATTTCATGGTAGAAACCTCCCTTTCAGTCTGCCACAAACCCCGGTTGTCAAGCTAATTTTCTCCCCGTTTACTCTATTTTGCGCACATCAAAGACGCTGAGAACATATACTTTTGAATGAATGAGAGATTCAACGAACTTGCGTAGAAAGCTGGAGGCGTCGGTCTTCCCGGACCTGGAATCGATGATGGAGGGGTATGCGCTGGCGGCGGCGGAGGTGGGTCGCAGTGAGTTCCAGCAAAAGCTGGACTTCAGCTCGGAGTCGATTGACGCGCTGGACGAGATTCTGGTGCGGGTGGGCGAGAGTCCTGAGCTGGAGCTGGAGTTTGAAGTGCGGCTCTGGGGCAGCTACCTGGGCGAGGTGCTGCGCCGCCGCTACGCAGGCTCATGGGAGATGACGCAATACCCCGGCGGCACCATGGCCGTTCCAGCCATTGAGGTGCGCGCCAGCCGGCTCTTTCCGCTGATGAAGGTCTACCGGCGGCTGACCCAGGGCGACGAGGAGGATCTGCGCGCCTTCTACTCGATGGTCACTGAGCGGCTTGGAAGGCCCACTCAGGTGAATTAACCGCCTGCGGTGGGAAGAAGCAGCTTGTGCGGCAGAAGGTGCAAAGGCTGTCCATTGCCCCTTGCCATTGTGCGACAATATATTTTGGACGGGCGCGGTGGACTATGCCGGGCGCGTGGAGGGTGGAGAGATGTTCGGATTAGAGTGGCCGCACATTCTGGTTGTATTGGTGGTTGCATTATTGGTCTTTGGCGGCCGCAAGCTGCCGGAGCTGGGCAAAGGATTGGGCGAAGGGCTGAAGGGCTTCAAAGAAGGCCTCAAGGGCATCAATGACCCCGCGCCGACCGCGCCCACGGTTTCCGCTCCGCCCGTCTCCGCATCCACCAACATGGAGTACGTTACCTGCACGCGCTGCGGAAGCCGTGTCGAGAATCCCAACGGCTTCAAGGTTGTCGATTTTGTTTGCCGATCCTGCCAGGGGCGCGGCTAACAGTTATCCACGCCGTAGGCGTAGAGTTGCCAAATACTTGCGAGTCACCCTGCATCTTAGGCGCAGAGTAGCCAAATACTAGCGAGTCACACGCGCCGTAGGCGCAATGGTGATTAGCCCCGCGTTTTAACGCGGGGTGAACTCCGCCCAATAATTCACTCGGAGTCCCGTAGGGACGGCGCGAAATCTTAATACAATGAATTTCGCGGACAAGGACCTCCGCGCTACAGCCGGTCTGCAGACCGGCGATACAATCCAATTCATGCGATTACGGCACTCAATCTATCACGACCGAGGACCAACACGATGACCGACCGGAGCACTCTTCGCCGCCTTCCGACGCGCGGCTCGAATGAGATCGAGGCCGTCCGGGCAATTCTGGACGCGGCCTTTTTGGCGCATGTCGGCTTTGTTGTCGATGGGCAGCCGTTTGTGATTCCCACGCTCTTTGGCCGCTTGGGTGACAAGCTCTATCTGCACGGTTCGGCGGCCAGCCGAATGATGCGCACGCTGGAGGAAGGCGTGCCGGTCTGCGTCACCGTTTCGCTGGTGGATGGGCTGGTGCTGGCTCGCTCGGCCTTTCATCACTCCATCAACTATCGCTCCGTCGTGGTCTTTGGAACGGCGCGCAAGATCGACGACCCGGCGCAAAAGAGCGAGGCGCTGCGGGTGATCAGCGAGCATCTGATTGCTGGGCGCTGGGACGAGGTGCGCCCGCCCGCCAGCCAGGAGCTGAAGGCGACCACGGTGCTGGAGTTGACCATCGAAGAGGCCTCGGCCAAACTCCGGACAGGCCCGCCGCTCGACGATGAGGCTGACTACGCGCTGCCGGTGTGGGCCGGAGTTCTGCCGCTGGCCTTGAAGGCGGGCGAACCTGTGGCCGATGCCCGCTTGCAGGATGGTCTTAAGCCTTCGGAGTTCATTCGGCGCTACCGGCGTTGATACATTCGGTTATAACTTCAATCTTTCGGCAGCTTTCTGCGTAGCTTCCATGCGCCGCTCCAAAAAAGGGCGCATCTGCTGCTGAATCCTTTGTAGCTCTTCAGGAGATGCGCTGCGCGGAGAGCCGCAGTTGAAGGGCGGTTGCGGATCATACTCCAGCCCCAACTGCACAGCGCGCGCAAAAGCTTCTCCCCAAAGCTGCGCAATGACGGTCAGCGCAAAGTCGATGCCGGCCGTGACGCCCGCGCCGGTGATGCGATTGCGGTCGCAGACCACGCGCTCCTCGACGGCAATCGCGCCCAGCGGCTCCAGATTGTCCATCGAGGTCCAATGCGTGGTGGCGCGATAACCCTTCAGCAATCCCGCCGCGCCAAGCAGCAGAGAGCCCGTGCAGACGGATGTGAGATAACGCGCACTCACCGCCGCGCGCCTGAGAAAGCCGAGCACCTCTTCATCGCCCATCAACTCCACTTGCCCAGGACCGCCGGGAATGCACAGCAGATCAATCGGTGACTCATCTTCAAAGGTGTGCGTCGGAATCAACTGCAAGCCGGATGCGCTCGTGACCGGCTCCAGACTCTTCCAATACAGGCGCACCTCCGCGCCGCGCACCTTGCTGAAGACCTCTTGAGGCCCGGTCAGATCCAGTTGCGTTATGCCCGGATAGAGCAGCATTGCCACCCGGAACGGTTCGCCAACTTTGAGAAGCTCAGCCATCGTCCACCTCGCACTCCGAAGAGATAAGATTCATTCGCGCACTTATATTATGTTCGAAGTAGCGCGTTCTATAGAAAAAATCCCTCCCCGTGCGCGATTTTTTTTTGATTAGTCATCGCATCTGCGGGAGTATTCTATTGGGCGGGAGGATTATATGCTCGACGTTCACTTGCCGCATGGAAAGCTGCACGGCGTCAAAGAATTCTTTCTGCATTTGTTTACCATCACCATTGGATTGCTGATCGCTCTGGGCCTTGAGGGCTGGGTCGAGTACGAGCATCATCAACATCTGGCCCGCGAGGCAGAAGCCGGATTGCGCTCGGAGATCGCTCATAACGCGCAGCAAATCGGCTCCATTCGCCAGAAGCTCCTCGATGAGCAAAAGCAACTGGAAGCGGATCAAACGGAATTGGCGAAGATGCGGGCGCATCCATCCAGGCACGGCAAAATGACTTTATCCTTCGCGCTGCAATTCTTTGATGATATGTCTTGGAAGAACGCGCAGAACACAGGCGCTCTTGCCTTGATGCCCTACATAGATGCGCAAAACTTCTCTGACATCTATCTTTTGCAGGACGAGTATCTCAGGGAAGGGCGGGTTTATGTCAGCGATATGGGCAATGCAACCGCCTTCCTCGCCTATCGCTCCGACGACTGGAATCCATCTCCCGCGCAGATTGATATAGAGAACGATCGCATCGGCAAGGTTCAGTTTGACCTCATGTTGCTGCTTTCATCTGTGGACGAACTCGACAAGGCGTACCAGAAATTCGAGTCCGAACACAATTAGCGCTTTGAATGGGTAGCGCCGGCCTCCTGGCCCACGTTCGCTCATTCGGCGGAAGATCTGTCCGATCACGGACCTGGGGCGTTATCGGCGTCATGAGTGTTCATCATGCTTTGTTCAATATTTGATTGCCAATCGCCGCGGCAATGCTTTACCTTGATTGGCGAGGATTCCATTCATGATTCTGCGTATTTTTTCCGTAGCACTGGTGGGCTGCGCGCTGCTCGCCGCGCCCCTTGTTTCAACCGGCCAGCGTGGGCCATCCACCCCCGAAGAACGCAAGCAGGCGCTTGAATATATTCAGCACTTCGAAGCTGATCCGCTCAACGCAAACCTCAAACCTGAAATCCAATGGCTTACAGAATGGATCATCGAGGTTCCTGATGTGCATGTGAATCTTTGTACGATCCTGGACTTTCCCAAAAAAGACAAAAAGGATAGTCAGACTCTTTTCACCGCAATGTTCTTTGGTCAGGTCAAGTTCGCGCTTGAACATCCAGAGGCACAAACGGATCACATAGCTGAATATCAGGCCGGGGTCGAAGGTGCATTACGCATATATGAGTTGCTATTAAAGACTAGACCCAAGGACCAACAGGCCTATTTTGACGATCTCATTCACCAGCGCGACACCGCAGTGTTGACGCAATGGGTGAAAGAACGCGCGGATGCAATCTGTCATAAATGATACTTTCTCCTTACGAGGCTTCATGGAATCTGCTGAAACTGATCCAATACCGCTAACTCCGCCAGCCGCGTCAACGGCAATCGCGCCCACGTGGCACACGCTTGTGCTCGTCGTGGTCATCGCCGGCTTCTCCATTCACGGAGCATGGCTGCTCTCCTCATCGCATCGTGAACTCAACCGGCTCGCCACCTATGGCATGGCGGCGGGCATGGATGTGCTGATGCTGGCGTGGATCGCCTTCGGCTTGCGCTTGAGAAAGATTTCCTTTCACTCGCTGCTCGGTTCGTGCCCAATCAGCTTTCGCTCCATCCTCAGAGATTTGAGTTATGCGGCGGTCTTCTGGGTGGTCGCGCTGATGGTGCTCGGTTCGCTCGGCAGCGCATGGTTGCGCACCGAAGAGATGCTGACGCAACAAACGCCAGCCGCGCGCGGCGCTGAAAATGCGCGGCAAGCTCTGGCCTCCGAATCCGCAAAGCTTGAAGCGCTGCGCGCGCTGAAGCGGCTGGCGCCTGTCAGCGCCAGTGAAATTGCCGCATGGACGCTGCTCTGCCTGCTGGTCGGCTTTACCGAGGAGGTGGTCTTTCGCGGCTATCTGCAACGCCAATTCACATGCTGGGCGCGGGGCAGCGTGGTGTGGGGCGTGGCTGCTTCGGCGCTTGTCTTCGGCAGCGGACACATCTACGAAGGCGCGCGTGGAATGTTTTTGATCGCCGTCTTCGGCGCGCTCTTCAGCTTGCTAGCGCTTTATCGCCGCAGCCTGCGGGCGGGGATGATGGCGCACGCCTGGCACGACCTCATCACCGGACTGACCGTGACCGTGCTCAGCGCGAAACACATTCTATGAGTGATTGCGAGGGGTTCAATTCGGCACTTGAAAAAATTGTTGCCTATTTTTCCACCGCCTTGTCGTTTTTCTCTTGACACTTGCGCTTGATGAATCTATACATTCTTCAACTGCAATAACTTTTTGCAGCGCAGAACAAAATGATCAAAAGGGAGAATAGGCAAATGGCAACCAAAAAGGCAGCCAAGAAGGCACCCGCGAAGAAGGCGGCAAAGAAGGCCGCAAAGAAGAAGTAGCGGAACCTCCAACCAAAAGGCAACAGATCAGGGGAGCGCATTCAGCGTTCCCCTGATTTGTTTTCATGGAAAGGATTACACTGGTAGACGCAAGGAAAGCGGGAGAGAAGATGACACGTCGCCGATGGATTGCTGAACATTGGGATGAAGCCACAGCCACGCTCACCGGCGCGCAGGCCGAACACATGGCGCGCGTGCTGCGCGCGCAGCCTGGCATGGAGGCCGATGTGGTGGCCGGCGGGCACGTCTTTCATGCGCAGGTGGCCGCCGTGAGCGGCGACGAAGTCCGCTTCAATCTGATTGCCGAGCTGGACGCCGATCCCGCGCTGCCGGTTACGCTGGTCATGGCCGTCTATAAATTCGATCACCTGGAGTGGGCCATCGAGAAGGCGACCGAGTTAGGCGTCGCGGCAATTGCGCCGGTGCTGGCGCGGCGCACGGAAAAGCATCTGGCGCAGGCGGCGATGAAGCGCGCCGAGCGCTGGCGGCGCATTGTGCATGAAGCGGCGCAGCAATCGCGGCGCTGCGATGTGCCGCTGATCCTCGATCCTGAGCCGCTCAGCGCGCGCGTGCGTGCCGAATCCGTTGCAACACGAATTGTGTTGGCCGAGCAGGAGCGCACCACCACGCTGCGCAATGCGCTGGAAGAAGCCATTGAGGCTGCGGGAACGGAGACGCCCGCGCTGGAGATTGCAATAGGCCCGGAAGGCGGATGGGCGCCGGAAGAAGAGGCGCTCTTCGATGCCAACGGCTGGCGTGCTGTCTCGCTGGGTCCGCGCATTCTGCGAGCGGAGACAGCCGCCATCGCCGCGCTGGCCGTCGTGGCTTCGTATCTGGAGTAAAGCTGATTTTTATATAAACGCAAAGATTAACCAGGAGTTTTGTTCACTATGGGCGGATTCTTTGCCGATGTGATTCTTCGATCAATCATCAAGAATTTGCGGGGAGAGAATCGTGTTGAGAATGCCCTATCCTGGCCTATTGTTGATGGAAAGGTTTCCATGCTCTCCAAAGGAATCGAATCGGGTGATCGTGTACGTCCCCATCTAGTTTTTTCCTATGAGATCATTGGCGAAACATTTTATGGTGCAGCTGTTGGCGCCCCAATTGATCTTGAACAATTTAATCGGTTGATCGATGTTATAAACAATATCGGAATCATTCGTGTGCGGTACGATTCATTTGATCCTGGATCAAGCCGTCTACTGAATCAGGACAACCCAGAAATTCCATTTGAGATCGATCATGATATGAATTAAAGACTTTGAGCGAGGGCTGCATGAATCTGTTTATGGACTCGGCCTTAGCCGCTGAAGGAATATGATGGATGAAGAGTTGATTTTCTCAGGGGCGCAAGCCCGGCTATTTTTGCAGTCTTTACGGCACGGCTGAAGCCGTACCCTTTCAAAACATTGCACGTTTTCAAAGCCATAATGGCGCGCCTTTCAAAACATTGCTTTCACCGGAGGTTCTTCCCGAAAAGACAACCATGCGAACCCGTCCCGTTATCAACTTCTTTCAGATCGCGTCGCTGGTCATGCTGCTGGTGGCTGTGGCGCTTCTGGCGGCCATCGCCACCATGCACTTTGCCATTCACGGCGCTGAGGTGCAGGTGCCCGCGCTCAAAGGGATGACTGTGGCCGAGGCGCGCTCGCAGACCTCCGGGCTGGGCCTGGATCTGGATGTGGACAACCGCTACTACTCCGGCGACGTGGCCGCGGGGCATATTTTGACGCAGTCGCCGCCGCCGGGAACGGTGGTGCGCCGCGAGTGGCGCGTGCGCGTGGCGGAGAGCCTGGGGCCGCAGAAGGTGGACGTGCCGGAGACCGTGGGCAAGGACGAACGCATTGCCGCGCTTGAGTTGCGGCGCGTGGGACTGGAAGCGGGTGTCATCGCGCGCCTGCCGTACAGCGGAGCCAAAGAAGGCACGGTGATTGCGCAGGACCCGCCGGCGCACGCGCAGGGCATCTCGCGGCCGGGAATCAATCTGCTGGTTGCCGCTGCCAGCACGGATGCGCCCGACGGCTTCGTCATGCCTGACCTGGTCGGCATGCTGGTGGTGAGCGGGCAGGCGGAGTTGAACAAAGTGGGCATCAAAACAGCTCCGCCGAAGTATGTCGACGTGTCCATTGCGCCGATCGGCAAAGGGAATTCAGCGCCCGCGCTGCCGGTTCGCCCCGGCACTGTGATTGCCCAGCAGCCGCCCGCCGGAGAACTGGTGATGCAGAGCGATCTGGTCCAATTGACCGTTGCCAAGTAGCGCAGCTCCCGGCCGGCTGTCGCGTTGATCTCCCGGTCCACGCTAGTTTCCTCTCTAATAATCGCGGCGCAGACCGGCATCCGATGGCGGAGTCATTTGAGCCTTCCGTACGCTCTCTTCCAGTTCTTTGCGATCTGCACGAAAGCCGCGCTACCATGGGCTAGGATGCACTCCAGAGATTCTCTATACTGCTTGTATTTGTAGCCGTTCTTTCCGTAAAAATCTTGAAGAATGTTACAGAGTTGGAAGTCATGGCAGTCTGCGCAAGTGCAGTTGCCTCTCAGCTTGCCGATGCAACAGACTTTCATCTTGCATCTGGCTTTGGCAATCACTCTCTCGCCTGTCTCGTAACTAGCCGTGCAACCGGGGCATCCCCGGCAGCTTCCGCAGTAGGCGCCGCAACAACCGATTGCATTTTCAAACATAGAGAATCCGACTCAATGGAGATTGAACTTCGAAATAATCTCTACATCGTCCGCTCGATCAAGGCAATAAAAAATCCATCTGTATGAAATGCGCCGGGAAACAACCGCAGCCAGCCTTCCGGCGCAAGGCAGGTTTGCAGGCACTTCGCGCCGTTCTCGGTGACGATGTCCTTGCGGCGCAGAACCTCGATGCAGTCAGAGAGCGGAAGCAGGCGAGCGAAGGGCGATGCGGCCAAAACAGCAGCGACCACCTGTTCATTCTCCTCGGGCTCAAGCGAGCAGGTGGAGTAAACGGCACGGCCGCCGGGTCGCAGCGCGCGCAAGGCCGCCGAGAGAATCGTGCGCTGGCGTTCGGCTTGGCGAGGAAGTTCCTCGGCGCGCAGCCGGTGGCGAATCTCCGGATTGCGCCCCAGCGTTCCCGTGCCGCTGCAAGGCACATCGGCCAGAGCAAGATCAAAGCTCGCCTCTTCGTTAAACGCGGTTGCGTCGGCCAGGCGGCATTCGATTCGTTCGCCGAGAGGCGCAAGCCGCTTGCGCAACTGCTCCAGCCGAGGCGCGCTCGATTCCAGCGCAACGATGCGCGCTTGGCGGTGGCCTTCGGCCAGGATCATCGTCTTCCCGCCCGGAGCCGCGCAAGCATCAAGAAAGCTTGTTACGTTTTGGTCGAGAGCATGAGAAAGAATCTCCGCCACCAACTGTGAGCCTTCATCCTGCATGCGTAGTCGCCCCTCGCGAAAGGCCGCCATTGCCGTTACGTCGCCGGAGACAACCACGCGCGCTGCGGTCAACAGCTCGCCAACTTCAAGGGTGACGCCGGCTGCAATCAGTTCGTCTCCCACTTCCGGCGAGGCCAGGCGCACCATCATCACCGGCTGGCTCTGTCCGTGGCGGCAAATCTCGCGCGTCGCTTCCTTTCCGTAAAAACTCATCCAGCGCTCAACCATCCAGACGGGATGAGCTTCAATTTCATCCATACTCCGCGGAATCTTGCTCAGCTTGCGCAGCACGGCGTTCACCATGCCAGAGGCGAAGCGGTGCCCAGCCTGCTTGGCCAGCTCCACGCTCTCGTCAATCGCCGCACGCGCCGGGATGCGGTCCATACGGAGCAACTGAAATGCGCCCAGCCTCAGCGCGATCAAAATCTCCGCATCGAGCTTTGCGCCGGGCCGCGCAAGCAGCGCATGAATCCGCCGGTCGAGAAGAATCTGCTCGCGCAGCACTCCCAAGACCAGCGCCGTGGCCAGATTGCGGTCAGCCGCCGAAAGCGCGTCCACGGCCCTGCCGCGCAGCAGGTCATCCGAGTGAGATTGCTCGCGCTCGACAGACAATAGAATGTGAAAAGCCGCCTTGCGCGCCGCTGAAATCTCCGCCGCCCGGTTCTTCGGCGCGGTTTTTTTTGCACTTGTCTTTTTCGTGGTTTGTCCCGGCAACAAAAGATCACTTTTTCTGGGCATTCGGGCTCTCCGCTTTTCGTGCCTCTCTCAAAGTCTTTAATTCACCCAGAAGATTGAATGAATCGGGACTTGAGCTCTTTGGATAGTAAAAATTAACAAATATCCATCGACCACCCTTTGCAACAAGCTCGGCTGTCACGTCAGTCGATTCATCCTCTTTCCCATCCCACACGGCATGAACTTCGGCCCAGCACACACCACCTTGAATCAAGATGCGTTCCACAATATAACGCTCACCGAAACCATCGTTTCCAACAAAAGGGTCACCCTCCAACGAAACAATGTCAGAACCAGCCTTTTCTTGCGCGTTTGTGTCCTCCATAATTTGATGAACGATATCCGAACTGAAGAGGTAGCCGCGGTATTTCAATGCAGAGCTGGACATTCGATACGACATAGTATGTTTAGAAGCTTCATCAACGTACCAAGAATAAAACTGCTCAACAACCTTGCGACACGAAGTACTCGCCTGTTGTTTCGGCCTTCCTTGACCGAATAGAGGGATCGACAGTGTCAAACAAAGAAACAATCCAACAAACGAAGATCGATAATTTGTCATTGAATGCCTCTTTTTTGGAACCACAAAATTGGCTTCCAGTACAAGATCAAAACGTTGCCCCACCCTCGCCGCGTCTTTATTTTTGCGGCTAAGGTGAGATTCAACACTACGCGGTATTCCTTCAGGTTCAATAAAGTCGGTTATTCCGCAGCCCCAAGCCGCGCGCCGTCCGCCAATGCATTTCCGCGCAGAAAATCGCCAGCCGCAATCCGCTTTTTGCCTTCCAATTGCACTTCCACCAGCTCCAGCCAAGTGCCACAAGCGCATGCAACAAACAGTCTCTGGGCTTCAACGTGAATCCGGCCCGGCTCAGGCTCAACCGGAAGAATGAGCGAACCCGCCTCAACCAGCAAGTCCTTTCTGTTCCCTGATCCCAGATCCCTGATCTCTGACCCCTGATCCCTGACCTCCATGCGATGCACAATCAGCTTCTTGCCGCCGAGCGCGGTGAAAGCTCCCGGCCAGGGCTGAAAGCCGCGCCAGCGATTCTTCAGCTCGGCAGCCGTATGAGCAGCGAAGTCCATGCGCCCGTCTTCGCGGGTCAGGATGGGGGCGAGCGTTGCTCTGGCATGGTTCTGCGGCGTGGGCTTGATGCTGCCGTCGTCCAGGCCGTCCAGCGTCTGCACCACCAGCGGCGCGCCGGCCAAAGCCAGTTCCTCAAACAGCTCCACCGCGGTCATCTCCGGCGCAATGGCAAAGGCCTGCTGCAACAGGATCGGACCCGTGTCCAGCCCTTCTTCCAGCAGCATTGTGGTGTTGCCGGTAATCGATTCGCCGCGCGCCACGGCCCACTGAATCGGCGCGGCGCCGCGATACTTGGGCAGCAAGGATGCGTGCAGATTGATGCAGCCTAGACGCGGGAGCGC
>Ga0181520_10005425_pt1 | contig 20384 bp, 18 predicted proteins | sample PEATcosm2014_Bin_29_FD_132451 | JGI IMG/M metagenome (GOLD analysis project Ga0181520, IMG submission 132451) | Peatland microbial communities from MTU Mesocosm Facility, Houghton, MI, USA - PEATcosm2014_Bin02_30_metaG | ecosystem: Environmental > Terrestrial > Soil > Wetlands > Peat | place... | reverse complement strand
TTCCTCGGGCGGTAGCTTAATCTCTCCCGATTCGAATTTGGCCAAACAGGAAATTACCAATGACAACGCCCCGTCGTCATGCACGGTTGCCAGGCTAGTAACATATTCAATATCATTAATCTCCAGACCGGATTCTTCACGGACTTCTCGGTGTAAAGTCTTTTCCAAAACGTTATACCAATAATCTTTTGTTTCCTTTGGCGTGTCGATAAAATCGCGACTCTCTAAATGACCACCCGGAACTGTCCACCTACCGGGGAACCGCTTCTTTTCAAGTGACCGCTGCAGAATTAAGTACCTATCGTCTTTAGATACGATGGCTGTGATAACCACTTCAAACATTTCTCTCATCTGTGTTCTCCTATTTGGCGGAGAGAGAGGGATTCGAACCCTCGCGGGGACTTGCATCCCCCTAACGATTTAGCAAACCGTCCCCTTCAACCAGCTTGGGTACCTCTCCTTGATACCACCGTATTGTAGCTTGTAATGTTATTTGGCGGAAGAGGTGGGATTCGAACCCACGAGACCTTGCGGCCTAATAGTTTTCAAGACTATCCGCATCAACCACTCGCGCACCCTTCCGTGCCATAATTTTGTGTCTTATTTGGAGCATTTTCATACTTAAAGATTTGTTAAAGTACCAGGCCCTGCGGGATTATTACTGATTGTGTAACGATGCAGGTTAACGGCGGTGATTATATCAGTATGCTGAACCGTGGCCAAATTTAGGACGGGTGCCCATAGTCTTTGTGCTTACCTTGTTCTACAATGTACAATAACACTTATGAGTCGAAAGTTAGCCTCCGACGACCAGCCTAACGAGCCGGATATTATAAAGCCAGGTGAGATTGTCACTTCTGATAAAGTCTCGACGAAAAATCAGGTTTCGGCGATTCCGAAGGAACTTAAGACCCCAAAAGCAAAACTTGAATTAGCTGACGAAAACACAAAGCAACCTTTGTTATCCGACGAATCATTATCCATCCCGCCAGCCGGTAATGTTACTTGGACAGCTTCAGAGTTTATCGCACACTATAAATCGGCCGGCTGGTATATCTTACTGGCTATTGTGGCATTAGCCGTGTCGACTGGTGTTTGGTTTGTGACTAAAGATAAGTTTTCGACAGCCCTAGTTTGCATCGGAATTTTGCTACTGGTTGTCTATGGTGCTCACAAGCCACGCCAGTTAACTTACCAACTCGGTGATCTTGGCTTGACAATTGGTAGTAGCCATCACACATTTAGCGAATTTCGTTCGTTTTCAATTGTCTCGATCGGTGCTTTTTCGAGCATTGAGCTGGTACCACTTAAGCGTTTTGCGATGTATACGACGGTCTATTTTGACCCAGCTGATGAGGATAAGATCATCCAAGTTTTGAGTACTCACTTACCCATGGAAGAGCCCAGAAACGACCCAATTGATCAGCTGATGCATCGGTTGCGTTTCTAAATAGAAAACCACACTCCAAACGGAGTGCGGTTAGGTAGATTTTGCCATAGAACCAGTTATCCGCGGTGATTCTGAGCTAAGCGATATTTGGCATAGAACTTGCGTTCCATACGCCGCAAGAAACGTTGCCGTCGGTCTTGACGATCCCACCGGTCGAAGGTCTCCATAAGGGCGTCTTCGTCGTAGCGCATTATCCCCTCCTTTTTACTTGATACCTCTTATGCTAGAACGTTCAGGACTATTAAGCTGTAAGCTTTCTAACATCTGCTGGCATTAGGTAAAGCAGTCCGGCTTTTGTTATAGTGGTGATCAAGATGATCAAGATTCACTCCATCTGTAAGGATTGCATTGCCAATCTTGACCAATATCAACGCAATCACCCCCGGGCGGGCTTTTTGTACGCCACATTAAAGAAATATCGTGAGGATGAAGCTGGTCGACGGGCGGCCCTGTTTGCCTATTACGGCTTCCTGGCCTTATTTCCGCTTCTGTTCGTACTAACCAGTGCTCTCAAGCTGCTGTTACATAACAACATGCAGATCAGAAATCAGATCGTTCATGGTGCTATTACCTATTTCCCGGTGATTGGGCATGATTTGCAGCAAAATATTCATGGTATCGCCAAAACTGGCATTGCCCTAGCAATTGGTCTGCTATTGACGGCTTATGGGGCCCGCGGTGTGGCGGATGTTCTGCGCAGCGGCCTGGATCATATTTGGCAGGTGCCACGTAGCCAACGTAGCAGCTTTCCGGGATCAATGCTCAAAAGTTTCAGTATTATAGTAGTCGGCGGGCTAGGTTTAGTCTTGGCGCCAGTTGTCGCTGGCTACGCGTTAGTTTTTGGGCACAACCTATTCTTCAATCTGTTGGCCGTGCTGTTAACCCTGATCGTACTGTTTTTGGCGCTGTTGGCCGTTATAAAAATGAGCTTATCAGTCGGTAAACCATTGCGCCAAATTTGGGTCGGTGCCGCCATTGCTGCGATCTGTCTTGAAATTTTACAGAGTCTGGGTGGTTATATTGTTGCTCGTGAACTCAGGAACCTTGATAACCTTTATGGCACGTTCGCCATCGTTCTAGGGTTGATTTATTGGCTCTATATCCAATCGTTAGTCTTATTCTTTGTCTTCGAAGTCGATTCAGTGAGGGTATTTAAGCTCTGGCCACGTAGCCTTCAGCCACCACTAACTGAAGCTGATCATCGTGCTTTTGGGCTCTATGTCAATCGGGCTAAAATTCACGATGCCGACGATTTTCGATTGGTTGATTAGTAAACAGTTAAGCATTTAGAGGTAAGACGATAGAGCTGAACCTCTTGAACGATGCACAGCTTCAGTGAACGTTAGATGACAAATTTTGCTTTTTCTGAATTACTCTAACAACGTGCCGTAGATGCCGGAGTTGTTGCTGATAGCTTCTATTTAGTTCACTAATCCTTAACGCCTGCAGCCGCAATACCTGTTGACGCTCGCTGATGTTAACTTTGTGACTTAGTTTCTTGGCTTGCATAATTTAAGTGCTAATTTAGCGGTTACGCTAATAGTTTTCAGCTTAAACAGCAAGGCTGAAGATTAATTGAGAGGAATTCATTTGTCTTTCAACCGTAATCAGTCTTGATCTATTTTAAAAGTTCGTGATGCCGTCATAAGCCAACGGCTTCAACAATTTCCTTGGGGACAAACAGGGTCAACGTGTAAACTAGAATGCGTGATGTATTATGGCTCATGGCTCTCCTGGCTGGATCGTTATACAGATGTTATTCAGCATTTTATAGCCACTCAACTTATCCTGTCTCCACTGCTGCTACTTTTTATTGAAGAGATGGGCATCCCGATCGTCATGCCTGGTGATGCAGTTCTGGCTTATGTTGGCTACAAGCTGTCGTTGCACCAAAATGCCTCGGAGTTCTGGTTGGCCTTCATCATGGCGATGATTTCGATCATGGCTGGATCTACAATTTTGTTCTTTGCGTCCAGACGGTGGGGCCAATTCATTCTTGATAAAGTTGCTCGGTTCGTCTTCATCAAAGAAAAGCAGGTCCATCGGGTGGAGCGGATGTTTGTAAAGTATGATTTCTGGGCCATTATTATCGGTCGACACATTCCTGGTCTACGAATTATTGTGACCATTTTAGCCGGCACTTCAGGGGTTCGTTATTCGACTTTTGCAATTAGCACCCTCATTTCGGCCACGGCCTGGGTGCTGATTTTTATGAGTATTGGTAAAAGATTGGGGGCTGACTTCCATGGCTTGATACAACACTACATCGGTCTTTCGTTAGCCGTTACTGTGGCAGTCGTTGCCGGGGTCATCATCTTGCACATCATAGGGCTATATCATGAAACCAAGGATGCACCTACCCAGCCAGTGACGCATTAATATTGATCTTGAAACAGCCGACCAATATTGAACCAGTATTCACTGGCAGTTGCATAGTTGGACTGGGTTTTGGCCTACCGGTATATCAGGACAATTACAGATTGGACCTGGTGGGTTGACGGTTGGTGATAACCCAGTCTGATTGCTGGTGATATTAGAGTAGAATAACCCACCAGCGAAGCCTAAAGCTAGGGCCACTACGATAACTATTACACTGCGTAAATCAAGCTTTAGAGAATGTCGTTTTAACGCCATAATCCCCCCGTTTTACTTAATTTCTGGGTAACGGTCGGCATTTTTGCGGTAGTACTCAACCCATTTGTTATTTTTATCCACCTCGACATAGTCAACATATAAGCCTTCTCTGAAAGCACCAGCCTTATTGAGTTTTGTTTTCTGTGCCTTAGCTATGTCTCTATCCGTTAGTTTGTATTTTCGTTTAAGGTCATCAATTGCTTGCTGCACATCCGCGATTTCTCCTGCTAGTTCTTCGGGTTTTGCTTGTGTAATTTCTTGGGCTTCTTCAATAATTTTGAGAATTAGTGCTTGTTTATGCTTATCGTCGTCTAACTGGTGATATTTGGGTTTTGCTCCTGATGCTATTTGGTTATCAACAATTTTATCTCTAACTAGTTTGCCGAATTTAAACTTGGGCATACAAGTAATATACCAAAACAACCCAGGCCAAGCAGTTTTGCCTGACAAGAGGCTTAAAATATTCACCGTGCATGTAGCTATCAGTGCCTACCTAGTGATAAGGTCCCCCTATCCAAATGTCCACAACACGAGGCATTTAGATTGAAACCCCAACCCGTAACCCTGTACCAGATTTGCTATACTTAAGAATTAGAAGAATGAGCACATATGTTAACAAAAATATTCAACATGAAACATAATTTCAAATACCGCTCATGGCTCCCCCACCTTCATAGATATGGTTTTTGGCTAGCGTTATTTTTGGGAATAGGTTTGACATGGCCGATGGCCACCTCTGCCTTGACAACTATATCTCAAGGCTATGCCACCTCCGACCAGCTGGCCGTCGGGTCAATTGTCAGTTTGCAAAATAATACTAGCGATATAGTCGATGCCTCGACCAACGACAACGTTAACAGTATTTTAGGTGTGGTCATCAATAGCGGCAGTTCATTGCTGTCATTATCTGTCGGCCAAACCAATCAGGTTCAAGTAGCTAACAGTGGAGTAGTACCGACCCTGGTATCGGATATTAACGGCGATATTTCCCAAGGTGACGAGATCACGGCTTCCTCGGTCAGTGGCGTAGGTATGAAAGCAACCAGCGACATCAAAGTTGTCGGGATTGCCCAGGCCAGCCTAAATGATGCCGATGGCAGCGCCGAGAATTATACCGATAAAAGCGGTCACCAGCACTCGATTCTGGTGGGTGAGATACCGGTATTGGTTAACGTTTCCTATTTTTACAAACAACCCGTTAAAACCATCATCCCATCGGTAATTCAAAATCTTGCCGACACCGTAGCCGGCAAACAGGTTAACGATGTGCCGATATTAATCAGTTTGGGTATTTTCGTAGTGTCTCTAGTGGTGGTCACCAGTATTATTTATGCCATGATCCGCAGTAGTATCATTTCAGTCGGTCGTAACCCGATGTCACAGTCGGCTATTTATCGTGACATTATTCAGCTGTCGGCTTTAGTTGTGGGTATACTAATGGTGGCGGTAGTATCGATTTATATGATTCTAAGCAAATTGTGATGGGCACGATTCTCTTGCAAATTTTTTTATACTTTGACGTCTTCTTGGTGGGTGTCGTTGCGACGCTAGTAGCTCGACATCTCTACAGCCATTTTCATCCCCCGCGTCATCATCCTGAAAGCCACCACGACGACCTTCCGTATGAAGCTTTACCGGCCGATTTTAGAGAACATTTATTAAAGGTCACCCAAGCCAATATTCAAACTATGGCTGATCATTTTTCGACTCGGATGCAAAAGGATCTGAATCTAACCGAAAACCGACTGACTGATTTATTGGCAAGAATCGGTACGGAAGTGATTGGCCGAGAGATGGAGCGCTACCGCTTAGAGCTGGTTAAAATGCATCAGCAAAACCAAGTCGTAGCCAAAAATGAGGAAGATGCGATGGGCCAACGCGAGAAAGAAATGGAGGCAAAACTAAACCAGGAAATGATTGCCGAAAAGCAACGTTTAATTCAACAACTTGATACTAAACTTGCTGATGCGGTTTCATCCTTCCTAATCGAGGCCATGCAGCACAACGTTGATTTAGGAGCTCAAAATGACTACCTAATGTCCGAGTTGGAAAAACATAAAGAAGATCTTAAGCGAGAGGTGGCTTTATGAGATTGATGTTGCCGGACAGCGTGATTTCACCACAAGATATCCAGGCTTTGACACTAGATGTTGAAAAATACGCCAACTGGTTTGCTAATGCCACGGTCAAAATTCGGCTGAAAGTCGGGCATCGTAATGCTGAACAACCAGAAATTTCGACCGACGCGGCCATGCTGATCCGCGACTGGGCCACCCAAAAATCACTCAGCAGCCAAAGCCTGGATGAACTAATTACTGCCCTGAAAGATTTTGGTAACACGGCCCTCCAGCTAACGATTGTTCTGGCCGCTCCACCTTCTAGCAAACTGAAGAAAACCTTGGTCAACTGGTTTCGTCATAATCTAACGGCCAATTTACTTGTCGATTTCCAATTCAGATCCAGTTTGCTCGGTGGCATGGTAGTGCAATGCGGTAGTCATATCTTCGATTGGTCGTTCCGACGTCAGATCCTGGCGGCTAGTAATAAATTCCCAGAGGTTTTGCGGCGTGTTTGACGACCAAACGTTTCAGCAGCTGGTTGAGGCCAACCATCTGACTGGCGAAGTTACTTCGTCCAATAGTTTTATCGTCCAGGTTAAAGGGTTAACCGGTGTACGATTGGGAGCCCAGGTGCTATTTGAGAATGGCCAGCGCGCCGTAGTCCGTGAAGCCTATATTGATCGAGCCGTTTTATTTAACATTGATTCCGAGAAGATTAATCCCGGTACTTTGGTGGTCGTTGAAAAAGACATGCTTAGCGTGCCAGTGGGCAAAGAACTAATCGGCCGCATAGTGTCGCCGATGGGCAGGCCCCTAGATGGCAAAGGAGCGATTAGGGCAACTGGAACCTCGGGAGTATTTAACCCAGCGCCGGGCATTATGGCTCGTAATCCGCTTAATGAGCAGCTGGCCAGTGGCGTGTCGGCTGTTGATATGTTCTTCCCGGTCGTACTCGGGCAGCGGATTGCCGTCTTGGGAGACAGCAAGTCAGGCAAGACCACCTTTTTAAGCCAACTGAGTGCTAATCAGGCCGGTACCGGCCGGGTAGTAGTTTTTGTTCTGATTGGTAAGCGTCGAGTCGATATCGAACGGCTACTAGTAGAACTGGAGAAGTCCGGCGCCATGGACCATACCATCGTGGTGCTGGCCGATATTTTTGACTCATTGACTCAGACTTACTTGGCACCCTATGCGGCTTGTGCTATGGCCGAGTATTTATGGCAACAGGGGCAAGACACCATTATCATCTATGATGACTTGAGCAGTCATGCTGAAGCTTATCGCCAGCTGTCATTACTTCAGGAAGTCGACCCCGGCCGCGACTCTTACCCGGGCGATATGTTTTACGCTCATTCCAGCCTTTTGGAACGAGCCGGTAAATTAAAAGATACCAATAAAACACTAACTGCCCTGCCGGTAGTTAACACCCCTAATGACGATATTACTGCCTACTTATCAACCAATATTATGTCGATTACTGACGGCCAGATTATATTTGACCTAAAGCTTTTTTATCAAGGTATCCGCCCGGCTGTTAACTCCGGTTTGTCAGTGTCCCGCGTCGGCGGACAGGCTCAAACAGAACGCCAGAAACACTTATCGGGGAATCTGTTTCAAGCCTTGGCCAAATATCACCAGGCTGACGAGTTTTCGCACTTCGGCTCGAGTTTGTCGAAGGAAGCCGGCATCGATTTGGCGTTAGGTAGGCAAGTTTATCAGGCGTTGCAACAGCCGCCGGAAAAACGCTACTCGCTTGTCAGCCAGCAGCTAATTCTAGAGACAGTGCTGAGTGGTGGTGGTACTCCGGAAATCGACATGGATAGTCTCAAAGATGCCGCCGAGAAAATAACAACCGTCAAAGACGACAAAGAATTTGATCAGCTGGAAGCAGACTTATTGAAAAAATTCAGCAAGATGCCGACAGCAGCTCCGGCTAAGGCGCAAAATACACCCAACCAGCCTAACCCGGATGAGACCAAACCGAAAGAAGCAACCCATGCGACGAGCTAATCTGATTGAAAAAGAATCCGAGGAAATCACCACCGTTGAAGGTCTGACTGAAGTGTTCGAGAGTATTGCCAGTACGCAGGTAGCTAAAGTCAGGAATAAGGTGGAACTATCTAATGAATTTTTCCAGCTGCTCTGGAAACGCTACACTTCTATCCGGATTGATCCTGGCACCAGAATCACCAACCGTGAGCTCGGGGACAATCAGGATAAAACAGTGTTTATTATTATTTCAGCCGAAGCCGGTCTGTCGGGAGATATTGACCTGCGGCTGATTGAAACAATGCTCCAAAACTATAACTCAAGTACAACCGATATTATCGTACTCGGCGGGCACGGCGCCCTGCAATTGATGCAACGCGGTATTAAATTTATCCATTATTTTCAGATACCAGAAACCGACCAGTATATTGATGTCAGCCCGATTATTGAAGCGGTTCAGGGCTATGCCAAGATTATTGTTTATTATGAAGAGTATATTTCATTGGGCGTCCAGGATATCAAAACCATCAACTTAGTTTCCAGAATGCGCGATATGAGTCAAGGCGCCGATGAAGATGTCATGACCCCGGAGGATACCATATTTGAACCATCGCTTAACGAAATTGCTTTTGAGATGGAAATTACCATGATGACGCTAGCACTCAGCCAGGCTATCCTGGAGTCAACCTTAGCTCAATCGGCCAGCCGGTTTAACGCCATGGCCGTAGCCAAAAAACGAGCTACCGAGCTGCTTGGTGAATACCGGCTAGAATTCCATCGAGCCAAGCGGTCCGAAAATGACCGGCGGCTGCACGAGGTTTTAACCAGCTTGAAAGAGAAACGTAAACGCGTTGGAGTCAGAAGATGAAACAAGCTGAGGCGCCGAATGCTAAGGTCAATCCTTACGCAGCTTATGAAAGAGTCGGCATTATCCAAGCCCTTCGCGGCCTGGTGGTTGAAGTTAAGATACTAGAGGCCAGTCCGGAAGAAAAGGAACTACTGCTGGTCGAAAATAGTCAGAATGTCTTTCTGGAAGTCAGTTTCTTCCAGAACGGAGCAGCAGTCTGCGTTAACTTAACCAATAACCAGATATTGTCTTGTGGCCAGAACGTCTATCGTAGCAAAACCAAGGTTACGGCACCAGTCGGGCCACAAACTATCGGTAGAGTGTTTGACGCCCTTGGTAATCCGTTGGACGACGGACCGGCTATAACCGAAAATCGCCGTCCGGTCAGCGAACCCAGTGGTACTAGGAGCTACCAAAGCAACCAAAAATTAGAATTGCTAGAAACCGGCTTAAAGGTGATCGATTTCCTAACCCCATTTGTCAAGGGCCGTAAAATCGGTATTGCTGGCGGTGCCGGTGTCGGCAAAACAGTCTTGACCATGGAGTTAATCCATAACGTTACTCGGCAGGCTAAAAGTCTGTCAATTTATTGTGGTGTCGGTGAACGTATTCGGGAGGGCAATGAACTTTACGAAACACTTTACGAAACTGAGGTCCTAAAGAATACGGTAATGTTTTTTGGACAGATGGACTCTCCACCATCTGTTCGCCTGATGGTCGGCCAGGCAGCGGCCACAGCCGCAGAGTACTTTCGAGATGAAGAGGGCCGTGACATCCTATTTTTTGTGGACAACATCTATCGTCACGTTCAAGCCTTAACCGAACTGTCGACCAACCTTGGTTTAATCCCTTCAGAAGGTGGTTATGCACCTAATATTTTTGCTGAACTGAGACGATTGGAAGACCGTTTGAGCTCGACGGACAAAGGCACAATTACTTCAGTCCAAGCTATTTATATTCCAGCTGACGACTTATCCGACCCGGCTGTCCAGGCTATTCAACAACAGCTCGATTCAATAATTGTCCTGTCACGGGCTATAGCCGAGAGCGGCATTAGACCGGCAGTTGATTTGTTAAAAACCACATCATCTCTGCTGACTCCACAGATCGTTGGGGAGCGTCACTATCAGCTAGCCAGTCGTGTCCAATCGATCATGCAAAAATATGACTCGCTCAAGAATATTATTGCCATAGTTGGCGAGAACGAACTGTCACCGGCTGATCGAACTGATTATCAAAATGCTAAGAAATTGATTCAATTCTTCTCTCAAAACTTCGCTGTGTCCGAACATCTCACCGGCAAGCCCGGTCAATACTTTACCATTGAACAAACTTTGTCAGGAATAGAGGCAATCTTAGAAGGTCGGGCCTTAGAACCGAGCACCGATCAGGCCTCAACTACCAAAACTAACCAACCAGCAGCTAATAGCAAATCATGACCAAATCAACGACCGCAGCTGAACTAACCGTTATAGCCCGTTCGCCGTTCCACATATATTACGAAGGTCCGGCCCGTGTCGTATCGGCGACAAATCGGGTGGGGCCATTCGACGTCCTCCCTGGCCATGCTGATTTTTTCTCCATTTTAAACCCCGGAAAAGTAATGATCGACACCGTCGATAAACCAATCCAATTCGATATTACCGACGGCATCATCACCGTCCGTGATGACCAAGTTATGTTGTTTGCCAATATGTAAGCTAGCTATTATTGCTCAACAATGTAATCAAACGCATAGCCACCAGGTGCTGGCGAAGAGCTGTCCCCAATACTGAAACCGGTAGCACTTCGAGTAACATAAAACAGTCCGCCATTGCCAATAGGCGTAAACACGACGTGTGGTATATCGCTGTAGGCTTTACTAAATACAACATTGGCTAAAATGCCGGCACACTGGTCCGGGGTACCAACATTGGCAGTCACTGTGCCGGCGGCATCGTTACCACTAATGGAAACAGTGCCGTTTGAGCCAATACACGAACCCTTACTGACTTCCGGTGCATAGCCAACAGTCACCACATGACCGTCGATTGTCAGATTTGCGGTTTGGAAAGACGCCACAGACATAGTGCCACCAACAGTTAAGTTACCGGAAACAGTTAAGTTATTGTCAACATTCAGCAGCTGGTTAGCGGTTATAACTCCATTTAGAGTGGTTGTCCCTGTCACGATCAGGTTATTGCGCAGGTTGAGGTTAGACAAAGTTCCGTCGCCGTTAACATTAAGTTGCGACAGCGTTGTATTGCCAGCTTGCAAGCCACCAAAGTTGGCACTACTGGCCGAAAAGGTGCCGTTAAGCGTTAACTGTCCGGCTACGTTTACATTACCAGCAACTTGAACATTGGAGCTGAAGTTGGTACTGGGGCTGACGGTTAAAACCACACCGGCATCGCCGACCGGCGTGTTGTTGACGCCGAGTTTACTTAGACTGCTCTGACTAATGGTGACTGGACTAGTAGACTGATTTTTATTATTAGATTGGCTGTGTAGCAAAAAGGCCACCACCCCGGCGTTAATAGCTAGTACGATTGCCACGGCCACTAAGCCAAAAAGAGTTGCTCTGAAGCTTGGTCGGTATGTACCCCGTTGCGGCCAATGAACAGCTTTTGATGGGGCTGAAGCAACGGCAGTACTAGCTTCAGTTGGCGTGCCAGAATCTGATTTTGGCTGGAGCGCTTCTGGCGTGGGTAGTTCAGTGACTTGTTCTTGTTTTGGTTCGGATGGTTGTGTATTTTCGGCCATCTTTAATGCCTCGGTTCACTGGCCGGTATTATACTGCTTAAGTAAGCTGTTCGGCAACTTCAATGACTCTATTAAGACCGTAGCGATTTGCAATAATCTACCAATCAGACAAAATAAAACTATGAGAAAGTGGTTAGTTAACTGTTCTACCCTGATAGTGGTAAGCCTATTGGGGATAGGATTGCTATCAGGAGTTGCTGACGGTGTCACCAGCAAGTCTACCGACTACCAATTTGAAGAAACGTTGATCGGGAGTGGTGGTTTGGTGCCGTCTATCTCCAATGACTACCAAACCGCTTTATCCGTTGGACAGCCAATTGTCGGTAACAGCAGCTCCAACAATTTTCAATTTGAAGCCGGTGCTCAGACAACCGCTAACCCAACGTTATCGATAGATATTATTAATTCTAGTCTGAACTTTGGCAGTTTCAGCCCGAGCACCACGGCTACAACCACTTCGCAATTTTCGGTTATCGATTACACCAGCTATGGCTACGCTGTCCAGATTGATGGTAGTTCACCAACTTATAGTACTCACACCATAAGTGCGATGTCGACCACCAACCCTTCGTCTCCGGGAACTGAACAATTTGGTATAAATCTAGTAGATAATACTAACTTTTGCGGATCAGGTTGCAACTTAGGGGCAAATCCAAACTACGGTCCGTTTAGCGTTGGTTCAGCGGCGGCCAATTACAATACCCCAAATGAATTTCGTTATGTCAGCGGCGATGAAATAGCCTATGCGCCGAAAAGTTCGGGTATCACGACCTATACAATTAGCTACATCGTTAATGTAGCTAGTCTGACGCCCAGCGGTCAATATACCAGTGGCCTATCGCTGATATGCACAGCTACCTATTAGCTCAGTAACGACTTTGGTCATAACTATTAATTGATAATCACCCCAAACTATTTAAACTAGACTCGACTAGCTGCTGCCGATTAGTGCTGTTATCGGTAGCTAGTTTAATTAATTATTTTGGGGACAGGAAAATCCTGAACCTAGTGTCACAACCATCTGTATTCGAAGAATCATTAGACCATAAACAAGATAGTAGTGATTTCAAAGCTATCGTTACGATCATAAATTACTAGAATACGTTAGGCCAATTGACATTCTTAAGTTCTAGCAAGTGGATGGTAATTACAATGACAGATTAGAAAACGAAAATTAGATACTATACTGCCAGTTGTGGATAACTGTTGACTGACCATTTTGCTTATGTTACACTTCGGCCTAGTTATACAAAATAAAGTATAGAAAAAAATAAAAACAAGATGAGAAGATTGAAAGCATTTCTGGCATTTTTTAGCGCAATGGCCTTGGTGGTTGGTGTGTTTACTGAATTCATGATACCCGGTGTGTCATACGCTGCAGCGATGAACAGTCTTAGTTTAACTCTTCAGGACGGTACCAGTTCTGGTGGTTCAGCGCCTGGCGGTACGGTCAACCATTTATTTTCATTTACCATACCGTCAACTACTACCATTCATTCGATTCAGTTCTTATATTGCACTACTCAAGATGGAACCTGCATTGAACCGACTGGTTTAGTGACCGCCGGTGCCTCCTTAGGTGCCCAAACCGGACTGAGTTTTGACAGCTTAGTCGCTAATCCGAGTGGTACCCCAGCAGGGACAGAAGGTGCACCATACTTAAAAAGCACAGCTGGTGTAACTCCTACAGCAAATGATCCTGTCTCTTTTCAACTCCTAAATGTTGTTAATCCTTCCACTACTAATTACACCTTCCACGTTCGTATTACCACCTACACAACTACTAGCCCGAACCCTTCCGACATAGTAGATACTGGATATGTAACTGCTTCTACTGCTCAGGCGATATCACTATCAGGCATCATGCCTGAGTCATTAGTGTTTTGTACTGGTGGTCAGATAAACCCAACTAGCGGTATACCAGATTGCACCACCGCCACCTCTGGTAGTATAGCTTTCAATGCCGATTTCTCACCTACCGCTACAGCTTATGCTCAATCACAAATGGCGGCATCCACCAATGCTACTTCCGGCTATTCTATTACTGTTGATGGTCCGACTTTAACGTCTGGCAGCAACACTATTTCGGCTATCGGTAGTACTGCCTCAGCTAGTATATTGGGTGTGCCTCAGTTTGGTATCAACCTCGAACCTAATACTACCCCAGGTGTTGGTGCCGCTGTCTCCCTTGCCAGTGATGGTGTTAACTATTTTGGATTCCCTGTCTCACCTTTTAGTACCGCTAACTCGTTTGCCTTTACTGCCGACGCCGGAGCTACTATTAACCTCAACGTCATTGCTAACAGTTCTAATGGCGGCGGTAGTTCACTACCGACTGACGCCCAGATCTATACCATTTCATATATTGTTAACGTTCCAGGTAGACAACCCGCCGGTACTTACACCACCACTCTAACCTACATTTGTACGGCAACGTTCTAGCCAGACTTTAAGCCCAAGTTTACGTTTTGACTTCGGTTTAACGTTCATGTTAATATTCTGACATGACCGTGAGTGGCAGGCGTTTATTCCCTTTTGTAACCACAATACTTTTTTTGGCAATCATTGTTGTAACCGCTTTACCAGCTCGTAATGCCTCCGCATTAACACTGACAAGCAAGAGCCTAACCCTTCAATCGACTGCCAGCTACGGCGGCTCGCAACCGTCGGGTGTAGTAAACCACTTGTTCTCTTTTAGTCTTGCTTCCGGCACTAGTGTTGGTTCGATACAATTTGTTTACTGCATAGCACCGGATGGAACTTGCGTGACGCCGACTGGTTTGAGTACTTCAGGGGCGACTCTAGGCACCCAGTCCGGACTGACTTTTACCAGCATCAACGTTGCCACCGCTGGTGCGCCGTATATTTATAGTGCTTCCGCGTTATCGGCTAGTGCTAACGAAGCGGTCTCTTTTCAACTGAAAACTATTACCAATCCCAATGGCAGTGATTGTTCGGGGACGCTTAATAACTGTACCTTCTACGTTAAGATTACAACCTATTCAACGACCAGCCCGAATGGTGCGGATATCATAGACACCGGTGAAGTTGCAGCTAGCGTTAATCCACAAATAACCCTAACGGGCACTATGCCTGAATCTTTAATTTTCTGCGTTGGCGGTACTGTAGGTACAACCAATAATGTGCCCAACTGCGCTTTAACTACAAGTGGTAGCATTACCTTTAACCAAGATTTCTCACCTAACGCTACCGCAACTGCCACCTCACAAATGGGTGCGTCTACCAATGCTCTGACCGGTTATACGATTACTGTTGATGGTCCGACTTTAACGTCCGGGGGCAACTCAATTACGGCAATTGGCTCAACTGCCACAGCCAGCGGTTTCGGTGTCTCACAATTTGGTTTAAACCTGATGGCTAACACTACCCCAAGTGTCGGGACTGCCGTGAATCCGACTAACGACGGCACAAATTATTTTGGCTATCCGCTGGCCCCGTTTAAAACCGTTAACTCATATGCTTTTACGGCTGATGTTGGCGCCACCATAAACTTAAATACCATCGCCAACAGCGCTAATAACACTGGCGGTGCAGCGCAACCGACCGATGGACAGGTTTATACTGTATCGTATATTGTCAATGTTCCAGGCAAACAGGTCGCCGGTACCTATACCACTACTCTCACATACATATGCACGGCAACATTTTAGCGGATGAAAAGATTTATTTCGCTGGTCACAATAGGTTTGGGCCTTCTGTACTGGTTGGGCACAAATGCTCCGATTGCTCTTGCTGCCTCGACCTCAGCTAACTCCAGTCCTGTCAGCAGCGGCCAAGCCCTCCAAATTGCTCCGCCGATCCTAACGTTAACAGCCAATCCCGGGCAAACTATTAAACCGCAAATCGAACTGCGTGACATTTCTAGTGCCAATATGCTGGTTACCAACGAGATTAATGATTTTATTGCCCAAGGTGAAAACGGCACACCCAAGATCTTGATGGGCAATAACTATAGCGATCCATTTTCAATCAAGAACTGGATTAAACCACTGCCTAGTTTTACGCTAACATCACAACAAATTCAGACACTGACATTAGATATTAACGTCCCAGCCAATGCCTCGCCGGGTGGCCATTATGGGGTAATCCGTTTCACGGGTACTCCAGCTCAAATGCAAACAACCGGTGTTTCGCTTACTGCCAGCCTAGGAACGTTAGTGCTGTTGACGGTTAACGGTAAGCTTAATGACAATCTAGCGGTACAACAGTTTTCTGCTGCTGACAGCAGTAACAACCCCGGCTGGTTTTTTGAATCCGCCCCTGTCAACTTTATTGTTAGGACCAAGAATATGGGCAATGTTCAGGAGGAACCAACTGGGCATATCGCTATTACCGACATGTTTGGTAAGCTAATATCCGACGTAATTATCAACATTCCGCCCCGTGATGTACTGCCCGATAGCATTCGCGAATTTATTGGGACACTCGGCAGTACTACGATTGGTAACAAAGCACTGTTTGGACGTTACCACGCCGAACTAAGCCTAAGCTACGGCGTGGCTAGTAGTAAAACTTTAAAAGCCGACCTTACTTTCTGGGTTATTCCCTATAAGCTAATTGCTGTTATTATCGTGCTAGTAATTGTTGCCTTCTTCTTGCTGCGCTTCCTCATCAAGCGGTACAACCGCATCATTGTATCTAAGGCCCGGCCGCGAAGATAAAATATACATCCTAGATAGCCAAGGAGTGCTATGGTATCACGGAGCTTAGGCTCACAATTTACTCTGATTTAGCACAAGTGTCTTAGGAATAAGTTAATATATAGGTATGTCTATACAAGACCGGCTAAAACTCAGTCACCACCGCCATAGTAGCCGTCTGATGCCGCATGAATATACCTCTTATTTGCCGCTGGCAATTTTGGAATTAGTAGTGGGTCTAGTTCTGGTTGTCAGCACAGTCACTGCTCAATCGCCACCGCCCCAATCGTATTCCGTCGGTTTGACGGGTGTCATGCCTGGTCCGGCACCGACTCATGCGGCCGTTATTACTTCACCAACCGCTCAGCAACAAGTCAGTACTGTGCCGATTACTGTTTCCGGTACCTGCCCCGCCCAGACCATTGTTGAAATCTATGAAAACGATATCTTTGCCGGATCCGGCATTTGCAGTACGAGCGGGACGTTTTCTTTCAATATAGACTTGTTATATGGGCAGAATACCTTAATAGCCAAAGTTTATGATGCTCTAAACCAACCTGGACCAGACTCCAGTAGCGTCACGGTTAATTACAATATCCTGCCGACCCAAACATCTCCTTTAGCTTCATTAAGTTTAACTGGAGCACAACTGATACTGAATACTGATGCTGTTTATCGTGGTACCTGGCCCGATCAGCAGCTTAGCGTCCCAATTAATATCGTTGGTGGTGTGCCGCCGTATGCTATTAATTTAGAATGGGGTGACGGGTCAAATACGGTGACACCAAGGAGCGATGATACTACTTTCGACTCCAGTCATACTTACAAAAAAGCGGGGATCTACCAGATTACCATCCAGGCTAGTGATGCTCAAGGACACAACGCCTTCTTGACGGTAGTGGCGATTATCAATGGCCAAACTGGTGCTGCTGTGCAACTTACTTCCAGTATCTCGACACCCAAAAGTTCTTCCGACTTGTTGCTTATACTATGGCCGTTATACGCTATTTCAGCCACAGTAGTTGTTAGCTTCTGGCTTGGTGAACGTCGGGAAAAGCGCCTCCTAGGCAAGGCTCCTCTAACGTTACATTTTCAAAACCCATAACTGACTTTCTGTGAACCTCTTGCCAAAGTCTGTAGTATTAGTTATGCTTTATTTGTTTCCGCTCTTTTTCAAACACAAAAACAAAAGTTTATGTATTGTTGAAATATATATAAAACGCGAGAGAAAAAGAGATATAAACAGACATGTGGGTCGGAAGGCTACGCGCGTGGCGTGTTAGCCGGAAGTTGGTCGCATATTCCCTGCTGGGTTTGGTTTGGTGTTGTTTGCTGTTATTTGAAACAACGCCAGTTCAAGCTGCCACAGGTATCAACCAAGAATTGAATTATCAAGGGCGTTTACTGAACGCTCAAGGTGCTATAGTCCCTGATGGTTATTATAATATTGAATTTAAGATCTATCAGGATGGTGACGGACAGAGTGTTGGCGATACTACCGGTTCACCAGCTGGCACTCTTCTTTGGACTGAAGATTATGTGAACAACAATAGCAGTCAAGGTGTGCAGGTTAAAGACGGTTTCCTGTCCGTCCAACTTGGTTCAATCTGTTCTTTAAGCGGGGGAACTTGTCAGGGCAATTCTAACCTAGGTGTTAACTGGAACTATAGCGTTCTTTGGCTATCGATGAACATAGCAGGGACCAGTAATACTTGCCAGCTACCATTTTCAGGCTGTAGCCCTGACGGAGAGATGGTGCCCATGCAACGGATGACATCCAGCCCTTATGCCTTTGATTCATCACTTCTTGGAGGAATGTCCGGCTCTCAATTTGTTCAATTAGCTCAGGGATTACAGACTGACACTACCAACAGCAACAGTATATATATCAATAAAACCGGGACTGGGAATTTATTAGACTTACAATCTGGCGGTAATGATGCTTTTATTCTGAATAACAGCGGTAATGAGGTGTTTGGAGCCAGTGCAGCACACACTATTTCAGTAGAAACTGCAGCAGCATCAACAGCAGGAGTTTCATTGTCTATTACAGCTGGAGGTGCCGGTAGCGGTGGCTCGGCGCTGGCCGGTGGTACTCTTACACTTGATGGTGGGTCTGGTGGTGGCACTAATGGTAATGGGGGCAATGTTGTCGTTGATTCGGGTGCACCTAACGGGAGTGGTACTGGCGGATCTGTTAATATTGGTACCACTAACGCCAATTCTGTCAGCATTAGCAAGTCCGGGGCTACCACTACTGTTAATGGCGTGTTGGCTGTTAGTAGTAGTGCCACACTCGGCACGGTTGGTTCAACAGCAGGTAACTTAACTATTGCTAGTAGTCATACCGGTGGAAGTTTCGTGTTACAAGCTTCTGCCAACCAGGCCAATACAACAACCCTGACTATACCTACTGACGCCAACACCAGCGACACAATTTGTCTATCTCTTATAGATAACTGTTCCGCTATTGGTGCTGCCGGTGGCGACCTAAGCGGTACCTACCCCAACCCGACAGTAGCCAAGATTAACGGCGTAGCTTTAGGTACGACCACAGCCACAGCCGGCAACTTGCTCATCGGCAACGGTACGTTATGGGCCTCAACCGCTATGAGCGGAGATACCTCTATCACCAGCGGCGGCGGCGTAACGGTCAACAAGCTACAAACTTACACCCTGACCACCAGCAGTGTTGTCACTGGCCAGTTACTTAACTACAACGGCACAGCCTGGATTAACACTTCTAGTCCGACTATTGCCACCAGCTTAACGGTTCCCAGTATAATTACTGCCTCCGGGGCAACTAGTTCAAATCTTTCTATTCAATCCGGCAGTGCCTCAGCTGGCGCTTCAGGCAACGTGACAATTGACACCGGTACCTTTACCTCCGGTACCCCAACTGTCTCAATTGGCACGGCTAATGCTGCTGCTGTCGGTATTGGTAACGGCAACACTGCAACTACGGTTTCATTACAGGGCGGTACCGGCGCTTCTGCCGTTACTGTTCAGTCGGGATCAGGCGGGACTGTTAATATAGCTACAGCCGCTAATGCAAATACTGTCCAGATTGGTGATTCAGGGAGCGACGGAATCACCCAAACTTTTAAGATTGGCTACAATACCTCTAGTACTAATACTGATATTGTTAAGATAGGTAGCACCCAAAACAGCACCAGCTTGACTGTTATTCAAGGTGGTACCGCCAATAACGCCATTCAAATCCAGCCAGGTATAGGCGGTGGGGTGCAGATTGCCACTAATGGAGTAGGTGGCACCCAAACCGTCCAGATTGGTATCGGTCCTGGTTCTGCGTATGCCGTTGCTCAGACGATTGGTATCGGCGACAACAACTACGCAGGGTCAACTGACGCATTGACAGTAGGTAATTTACTGGGCGGCAGTACAACTGCTATCCAGGGCGGTACCGGCGCTTCTGCCGTTACTGTTCAGTCGGGATCGGGTGGCATCATCAGCGTTGGCACGACTGCCCAACCTAGTACTGTGACCATTGGTGATGCTGCCACTGCCAACACCGGCAATATCCAGACGGTTAACTTAGGTAACCTTAATGCAGCCGGCACGACCAATGTCAACATCGGTAGTACCACTAACGCTACTGGCGGGACTACTACAATTACCGGTAAGTCAGCCGTCACCATTACGGGCTATGGAGCCAGTACCTGGAGTACCTCCACCGGCCTGTTGACTATTCAAGGCGGCAGCGGTGTAACTGTTGCCTCTGCTGCCGGAACTACTAGCTCAGCTGTTTCTATTCAATCCGGCAGTGCCTCAGCTGGCGCTTCAGGCAACGTGACAATTGACACCGGTACCTTTACCTCCGGTACCCCAACCGTCTCAATTGGCACGGCTAATGCTGCTGCTGTCGGTATTGGCCGATCAGGCGTTACCACCACAGTTAACGGCGGCCTAACAGCTAGCGGTGGTGTATCCGTTGCTGCCAACCAGAACTTAGCTATGGCTTCGGGTACCGGTACCTATAC
>Ga0181520_10005424_pt1 | contig 20385 bp, 17 predicted proteins | sample PEATcosm2014_Bin_29_FD_132451 | JGI IMG/M metagenome (GOLD analysis project Ga0181520, IMG submission 132451) | Peatland microbial communities from MTU Mesocosm Facility, Houghton, MI, USA - PEATcosm2014_Bin02_30_metaG | ecosystem: Environmental > Terrestrial > Soil > Wetlands > Peat | place... | reverse complement strand
TCGGAGAATGGTTTGCTGACGCAATATCATTCGCCAAACGGCGGGCCGTTTCATGTTAGCCCCTCCTCAAACGGCCCGTGCCTCGACCCTTTGAAGGCCCCTGACTAAAAACGATGCTCCTGCCCGTGCAGCGGCTGGAATTTTCGGAGAGCGTACTATGTGCCTCGCCGGTGGAAAACGGCAAACCTCGCCCCCAGCTTTTTTCCACTCGTGGAGAGGGAGAACGGCGAAGGCTGGCTGGCGCCCGCCCCACGCGCTCTATGCGACGCTTCCGCAGAACCCAAAAGGGCGAGAGCCGAAGCTCTCGCCCTGGTACGCTGCCGGAAAGGGGCTAGACGAACTTGTAGCCGAAAGACCTCACGGTGACGATCCGCTTGGGGCGGCGAGGGTCGTCCTCCACCTTCTGCCGGAGGTTGCGGATGTGGACCTCGACGAGATGCGGGTCGTTTTGGTCGTAACCCCAGGCCTGCATGAGCAACTCCTGCGGGCTGAGCACGCGCCCCCGGTTCTCCATCAACACGCACAGTAGCTTGTACTCGATCGGGGTGAGGGCCACCGCGGCGCCGTTGACCACGACTTCGTGGGCGCGCGTGTCGACACCGACCCCGGAGGCGTTCAGCACGTGGCTGTCGTCGACCGGCTCATCGCCGCCGTTTGAGGCGAACGTCGGGGTCGTTGTCCGGCGCAGGACCGCCTTCGCGCGGGCGAGAAGCTCGTTGACGCTGAACGGCTTGGTGACGTAGTCATCGGCCCCCAGCTCCAAGCCGACCACCCGGTCGGTCTCCTCCGTGCGGCCAGTCAGCATGATGACCGGAAGCGTGGAGCTTCGCCGGATCTCGCGGCAGATCTCCGTGCCGTCAATGTCGGGCAAGGCGAGATCGAGGACGACGAGGTCCGGGGCAAAGCTGGTGATTGCGGCGAAGCCCTCACCGCCGGTGGCTGCCACCTCGACGGTGAAGCCGTTGTTCTCGAACTTGCGCTTCACCGCCTCGGCCAGCAGGATGTCGTCGTCAATTACCAGGACTTTCCGCCCGATCATAGCCGCCTCCTTCGGGGCTGCTGTCGCATTCGTCGACGTTCGGCTCCCTGGTGGGAAGGTCCGGTCGGATGGCCGGGAGTTGGAACGTGAACGTGCTGCCCTGCCCCGCCCGGCTCTCGACACTCAATGTTCCCCCCAGGTATTCCGCCACTCGCCTTGCAATCGCCAGGCCGAGTCCGGCCCCTTCCCGGGACCGCGTCAACTGGTCCGCCCCGCGCTGAAACTCATCGAAAATGCGCGATTGCTCCGCCTCCGGGATGCCAGGCCCGGTGTCCGTCACGGAGGTCACAATGCAGCCATTCTCCTGGGCCACCTTCACCCAGACGGAGCCGCCGGCATAGTTGTACTTGATGGCGTTCTCCACGAGATTGGTAATGACCTGCTCGTACCGTAGTGGGTCGGTCATAATGACCGGCAGGTCGGTTGCCTTATCCACGATCAGGTCCACTTGCGCATCGGCAGCGCGCGGGCTGAGGGTGTGGATCGTCTGGTCGATACAGCCCATGACGCTGGAGGGCTCGAGGGTGACTTTCATCTCGCCTGCCCGGAGCTTCGACAGGTCCATGAGGTCATCGATAACCCGCCGCAGACGAAGGCAAGCCGAGTCGATGCGCCGTAAGAATACGCGCTGATCCTCCGTGATCGGCCCCGCCTCGCCGTCCAGGATCAGCTCGTTGTAGGCCTGTATGGACGACAGCGGGGCGCGCAGTTCGTGCGAGACCGACGACACAAGGAAAGACCTGATACGATCGATCCGAGCGCGCTCAATGGCGACGGCGGCGAGGGTCGCCAGGGACTGCAAAAGCCGCGTCTGCTGGGGTTCGATGCAGGCTCCGGTCTCGGGATTCTCCGCCATCATGATGCCGACGACGGCGGCCTGAGTGCGCAGCGGGACGCACAGTCGCTCAAAGCGCTCGGCTTTCGTGCCGACCTCGCCGGTTACGGAGTAGATGATATAAGGGGTCGAGCGCAGCGCGCTTTGTGGGAAGGGTATGTCCCACACGGCCTGCGAGACGTCCTCCCGCTGTTTCTCAATCTGGCCGTCGGAGTGCGCCTCGACTTTGGCCTCCAGTCGGCCTGTGTCCTGGTCGATCAGGTAGATGTGCACGCGTTCGAAGCCGATCTCTCTGGCGGCGCTGGAAGCGATCTGATCCAGGACCTGGGACAAGTCCGGGATTTCGGTGATCGCAGTCGCCGCGGCGAACAGGGTGCGGGCGCGGGCTTCTTCTTCCCAGGCCTGCGCCGCCGCCGCCTCGAGTTTGCGGCTGCGGATGTTCGCCATTTCGACGAGGCGCAAGTTGGAGATCGCCACCGCGGCCTGTGCGGCCAGAAGCTCGACCGCGCGGGTTTCCCTGGCCGATGGCGCGGGCCGGTGCAATAGCCCGATGACGAGCACCCCGAGAGCTTGCGTCTCGACGCGCAGCGGAGCCGCAATGATCCCCTTGAAGGATGTATTCCCTTCGGCAGCGTCACCGGCGAAGGCCTGTATCTCCCCGCTCGAGACCGTCTCCCAGGCTGCGCGCTGCAGGGCCGTCCGCAGGCGCTCGTCCGTGCCCAGCCCGCGATGAGCCGCAGACGAGGGCGCCTGGAACTGGGAGCGGTCCGCATCGAGCAGCCAGACCTCGGCGCAGGCCGGCCGCAAGGCGTCGGCGGCGGCGTCGGCGATGAGGTGCAGGATATCGGAGATGTCGCGCCGCGCATTGATCGCCAGCGACACCTGCAGTAGATGCTGCCAGAAGATGTTCGAGCGCTCGTCCGGGCGCGGGGATTGCAGGAGGTATGCAGCGGCAGCCGCAACCTGTGTCGCCAGAGCGGCGATAGCCGCCACGACTCCCTGGGTGAACGAGCCCTTGCGAGCCGAACCGGCAACAATAGCGCCGATCGTCTCGCCGCGAGCGGTCATCATACAGTACACCAGTCCGCCGAGGCTTTCGCTCGCCAGCAGGCGAGCCAGATCATCGCGGCCTTGGCTCGTCAGGAAAGCTTCCGCGTCCGGGATGGCGGTTGGTTGTGCCGAGAGCGCGCCTGTCGGGGACGAGAGGCGCTGCTCGGCGAATGCAAGCAGCTCGCTCGCCACCTCCGGTGGCAGGCCGTGAACGAAAACGGTCTGGCGCGGTTGGTCTTTCCCTGCGTCCTGGTGTTCGACCCGGGGATAGAAGGCGACGACGCCTTTCCCGCAATCGGCAATCGTATTCAGGCCGTCAATGGCCGCCTGCGCGAGGTCTTCGAGCGTGGTCGCGCGAGCCACGTTGTCACCCGCCGCCGTAAGGGCGGCTAACTCGCGCCCACCGGGTTCGTTTGAGGGCGAAGCCGGCCCCCCGCGGGCGCTGTCCCTGGCTACCGCCATGAACAGACGCTCGTCGCCCTTGCCCGCTCCGGGAACAGCGGCGACGAGCATCTCCAGTGTCGTGCCGGAATCGGTGCCGAGGCGGCAGATGCGCTCCTGGCAGCCAGGAGCCGCCGAAGGCGTATCAAGCGCTTGGCGGAGACTGGCGGGGTCATCGCTGAGCTCCGTGAAGTCGCACCCACGAAGCGATTCCGCGTCGCGGTTGAGAGCGCGCGCCAGCATTTCGTTCGTCGCGACAACCTTGCCGGTCGCGTCAACAATCGCAGCCCCGACTGGCAGCGAGTCGAGCGCTGCCGATGTGATGTCTTCGGCCCGGCCCATGATGTCGCCCTTCCGAGGCTCCGTGTTGCTCCTAACCTCCACGCCTGGGGGCGTCAGGCGTAGGCTATGCCAATACTTGTAAACGGGTAGGTAGGTGGATCGGCGCCCCCCGTTGCCCCGTTCCGATCTACGATATGTCCGGGCGCATTGAGACCAGAAAGCTGTCAACCTTGCCACGCAGTCCCCGAGTGCGGCGCGCACAAACACCCGCCCGACCGTATTGAGGTCGGCGGTCACGCCGCAGCGAACCTGGGAGCGACGAACGTCGTCGCACGGCCGACACGTAAGTCGCCACCGATAATTCACCCTTTATAATTATACAAAGAAAGTCTTGAGCTTGAAAGGCCCCGGACACGATAATCTTGCGGCCTCTTGAGCAAGGGCTGTTCATTGCCCGAAACCGCGCATGTTTTCGGCCATTGCGAGGGCTCCGGGTCCGATGACAACAATGAAGAGCGTGGGGAATATGAAAAAGATGAGCGGGAACAGCATCTTGACCGAAAGTGTGGCTGCCAGGGTGCGGATGCGGAGGCTTTTCTTGGTTCGCAGAGCGTCGCTTTGGGCGCGGAGGGTATTGGCGATGCTGACGCCGAGCTGCTCGGCCTGGTGCAGCGCCGATACGAGCATCCTAAGCTCTTCCGTGTCGACCCGCTCCGCCATGTCGTGCCACGCGTCTCGACGCCGTTTTCCCAGGCGAACCTCGGTGAGAACGCGACGGAACTCCTCGGACAGCGGGCCTGTCTTGCGGCGGACGACCTCCTGTAACGCGCCGTCGAGTCCGGCGCCTGCCTCCGTGCTCACAACCAGCAGGTCGATGATGTCCGGTAGCGCCTTGCGAACCAGGCCTTTGCGCTTTTGGGTTGCGGAAGACAGGAGGTATTCCGGCAGCATCATGCCTACCACCAGCAGCCCGGCGGCGTACAGGAGCCTCATTTTCAGTTCGCTGTGTGCGAAACCGAAAACATAGACGGCGGCAACGCAGCCGATCACCGCGGAGATGGTGCGCAGGACAATGAAGGTCGGCACCGGCATGCGAGACCCCGCTCGTTCGAGCTTCATGCGGGACTGCGCGAGCGCCTGCCCCGGCGCGAGGCGCATGATCAGCGTGCCCACCCGCTGAAGTATCGGGGTGATGATGCGCGTGTAGAATGACCGCTGGAGTTCCTCCTCCAGCGGCGTCAGGCGCTGCGGCACAACGGCCCCGCGGACCTCGGAGATGCGCTCAGACACTCGCATGCGCCTGGAGCTTGCGGCGAAGCCGGCGACCAGGACAGAGATCGCCCCGAACACCAGGATGATGATGAGCAGGATCACTTCGAGGGTCTCCTTCCTGACTGCTTCGAGAATCGAGTGGGCGCGACAATCCTGTCGCGCGTGGGGGCGGGCGTCTTGCCCGCCATGACGGCTGCGTCGAAACCCGCCGTTTGCCTCTCCCTTCCCATACCCGCCTGCAGCGGGTCTACGGGCTATGCTTTACCCACATTTCCGCGCGTGGGACGCAATGATCTGGTTCGTGCCGTTGCCGTCAGACCCCGGAGGGGTCGTCAGCCTCTAGCCAGGGGCGCAAGCCTCTGGAAAGCGTGCTTCCTCCGTGAATTAGCCCCGAAGGGGCGACACAGAACCGACAACATTGCGCCATTTGTGCCGCCCCCTTCGGGGGCTGTTCTTATCCAATGCGGGGGCGCTTTCCAGGCTCTTGCGAGCCTGGCTAAGCTCTTTCGGCCCTTCGGGCCTTTTGGGGCAACGACTCGCAGCCCGCGCGCAAAATGTGGATAAAGCATAGGTCTACGGGAGGGGTGCCCGCGAAACGCTACCGCGCGCAGCGCGGTCACGGGGTAGGCCGTCCTCTTTTCATCGTCTCGGAGCTAGACGTCGATGTCCATCATCTTCTTGATGGTGATCGTCCCCAGGAGCATCAGCAGTGCGCCGCCTCCCAGCATCGCCCACCCGAGAGGCTTGGCAAAAAGCGGAGCCAGATACGCCGGGCTGACGATGCTGATCAGGATGGCTACGCCGAAAGGCATGGCCAACAGGATGCCTGCAGACATGCGCCCCTCCGCAGTAGCGGCGGATATCTCGCCCGACAGCCGGACCCGCTCCCGGATCATCTCCGCGATATTGCCCAGTATCTCGGCAAGGTTTCCGCCAAGCGAGAGCTGGGTCTGTACGGCGGACACGATCAGTTCGAGGTCGTAGTTGGCGGTGCGGGCGACCAGGTGGTCCAGGGCCGCTTCCAGCGACACCCCGAACTGGGTTTCGTCGACGACCCGCCCGAACTCCTCCGCGATGGGGGGGTGCATTTGGCTCTGGACGATCTGCAGGCCGCGAGCGAACGAGAAGCCGGACCGCAGTGACGCGGACAGCATATCAAGGGCATCGGGCAGTTGTGCGCTGATCGCGCGTGTTCGGCGGGCCTGTCGGGACTTGAGCCAGCCGACGGGGCCGCAAGCGGCGGCCGCTCCGACGATGAGGCCAGTCATGAGTGAGCCCGAGACAAACCGGATGATGATGGCCGCGCCAAGACCCGCGCCGGCGCAGATCGCGACGAACTCGGAGGGGCGCAACATCAAGCCGGCCCGCAGGAGGCTCAACTGCAGATTGCCCAGAATTTGAGCGCGTTTGAGCGCGTCGGTGATCGTGGGGGCGAGGTCCGGTCGAGGAACGTACTCATCATTGGTGCTCGCCGCCGCCTGGTCGCCTGCCTCGGTGACGGCCGCAAGTCTTCGGCGAGCGGCGCGGTTCTGGGCACCGAGGACCGACAGTCCAACCAGCGCGATGGCTGTGAAGCCGCCGAAAACCACCAATGCGACGATCTCTGGTCTCACCCGGCTCACCACCCGCCTTTCTTGCGCTGCTGGACCACGGCGAACATATCGCCGGGCAGGCTGATGCCCTCGGCTTCGAGTCGCTCGAGGAACAGCGGGCGGCACCCGGTGGGGCCGGTTTCGGTGATGATCTTGCCGTCCGGGCCTACGCCGCGCTTGTCCAGCAGGAAGATGTCCTGCATGACGATGCTGTCGCCCTCCATCCGCTGGATCTCGGTGATGTGGGTGATCCGCCGCGAGCCGTCACGCAGGCGGGTCTGCTGGACGATGACGTCGATGGCCGAGGTGATCTGCTCCCGGATGGCTCGCGAAGGCAACTCCGTGCCTGCCATCAGCACCATCGTCTCCACACGCGACAGGGCGTCCCGCGGTGAGTTGGCGTGCAGCGTCGTCAGCGAGCCGTCATGGCCGGTGTTCATCGCCTGCAGCATGTCCAGGGCCTCGGCGCCGCGCACCTCGCCGACGATGATTCGGTCCGGACGCATACGCAGACAGTTGCGGACGAGGGCGCGGATGCTCACCTCGCCCTTCCCCTCCACGTTCGCCGGACGGCTCTCCAAAGTGATCACGTGCTCTTGCTGCATCTGCAGCTCGGCGGCATCCTCGACAGTGACGATGCGCTCGTTGTTGGGGATGAAGGACGACAGCACGTTGAGCGTGGTCGTCTTTCCGCTGCCGGTGCCCCCCGAGACGATGACGTTCAGACGCGCGCGAACACAGGCATCCAGGAACGCGGCCATGTTGTCGTTAAGCGTTCCGAAGCGAATCAGGTCGTCGACCTTGAAGGGATCGCGAGAGAACTTGCGGATGGTGATGCACGGACCGACGATCGACAGCGGCGGGACGATGGCGTTCACACGCGATCCGTCAGGAAGGCGCGCATCGACCATCGGGCTGCTCTCATCCAGGCGTCGGCCGAGTGGAGCGATGATCTTTTCGATGATCCGCATTACGTGGCCGTTGTCGGCGAATTGCTTGTCCGTTCGCAGCAGCTTGCCTTTGCGCTCCACGAAGACGACGCGCGGGCCGTTCACCATGATCTCGCTGACTTCGGGGTCGTCCAGCAGGCTCTGGATCGGTCCGTAGCCCACGACCTCGTTCATCACCTCGACCTGTATTTGCTCGCGCTGTCGGGCGCTGATGGAGATGCCGTTGGCCTGCGCTACAGCCCCGGTCAAATACCGCACCTGCTCCGCGAGTTGGCTTTGGCCCATCCGCTGTAAGACCGCGAAGTCGGTATCCCCAAGCAGGCGGCGATGCACCTCATTCTTGATGCTGGCAAGCTGCTCGGTCTGGCGGGGGGAATTACCCTCCGGCTCGGCCGGCGAAGTGAGAGTGCTGGGATCGGCAACCATGCTGGTGGACCTCGATTCGGGTGGGACTACAACGCGCCGGAGACGATGCCGTCGGCAAGCTCCGTGATGCTGCGGGCCATCGCCGAATTCGGCTGGCCGATGACGAAAGGCACGCCCTCGTTCAGTGAGGCGACGACCGTATCGGGATCATCCGGGACCTGGTGTATGACCTTGTGCCCGGATGCTTGTTCCAGATCGTCAACCATGAAGCTGTTGCGCCGCGCGACGCGGTTCGCCACCAGCTTCACTCGCTCGCGCGGTGTGTGGGAGGCCTCCAAGAGCCGGCACAGCGCGGCCGTGTCGCGGATCGTGGCCAGATCGAGTAGGTTGCTCACCACGATGACATGGCGGCAGCGCAAGAGAATATAAGGGCTGGCCGGGTACAGGAGAGGCGGAATGTCGAAGACGACGAAGCGATACTTGCGGCGCAAGAGTCCGAACATGGCCGCCAGGTACTGGACGGACATGGCGGCGGTGGCCTTGGCGTCCTGGACGTCGCCGCCTGTTGATGCCAGCACGCGCAGGCCGGAGGGGTGCCGCGTCAGGTGGCTCTCAACGAGTTCGCCATCGAGTTCCGGGAAATGCGCCAGATCGGCGATGGTGCTGCTCGGATTGAGATCCAGGAGCAGCGAGATGTCGCCGAACTGGCCGAAGAAGTCGACGAGCACGACATCGTCGGGAAACTTGCGGGCGAGAGAAAGCGCGAGGTTCGCCGCGATCGTCGTCTTGCCCACGCCGCCCTTCGCCGACGTCACGGCGATACTGACGGGGAAGCGTTTGGGGTCGGTGATGAGTTCGTACTCGACGGTGCCGGTGCATCCCCGCAGAGCCGCGACCTCGGTGACGATTTGCTGCAGAATCTCGGCAGGCGCGTTGGGGTTGACCGTGGCCCGGGCGCCCGCACGCAAGGCGCGCTGCAAGATCGCCGCCGTCTCGTTCTCGACGAGAAGAACCGACGCGACCTCCGGCGCGGCGTAACTTGCGTACTGGCAGGCCTCGTAGCCGGTGAGGCCTGGCAGTTCGCTGTGGACGAGAAGAACGTCCGGCCGCAACTGGCAGGCCATCTGGGCCACCTCCAGGCCGTCGCGCGCGAAACCGAGCACTTCTATGTCGCCCTGCTCGGTCAGCTTCGTGCGAAGGCCCTCGGCAGCGCCGGGGTTGACCTCGGATATGACTACACGTATCACTTTGCTGGCTGCTTTCGGGTCGGTCGGAGGCATGTCGCCCTTACTTTGCCACCTCCGGCGTGACCATGATGATCAGGTCCGTCTTGTTCGTCTGGAAGTTTTCCGAACGGAACAACTGCCCCAGTATTGGAAGGTCGCCCAGGACCGGAATCTTGCGAATCGCTCTCGACTGGGTGTTCTGGATCAGGCCCCCGAGCAACAGGGTCGCCTTGTCCTTCATCGTCAGGATTGTGTCGGCGGTTCTCGTGTCCAGCCCCGGTATTATGAACCCGGAGATGGTCACCCCGTTCGCATAGTCGAGGGAACTCACTTCGGTGTGCAGCTTGACCTCGATCGAGCCATCCGGCTGGACTTTGGGCGTGATATCAAGAATGACGCCGTACTGCTTATACTCAATGGTGATGGTCGCGGCTCCCGTTCCGCCTGCCTGTGCAATCGGTATCGGTATTTCGCCGCCAACCGTGAGCTTTGCGTCCTCACCATCGTTTACCGCAAGGTTCGGCTCGGCCAAGAGACGGGTGTTCCCGGTGTCCACCTGTGCCTGGGCGTTGAACGCCCAGTCGAGGGCCGTCTGCAGCTTCGAATTGACAAGGATCGGCTGGCTGTTGAAGGTGGGGCCGCTGGAACTGCTGGAACTGCTGCTGGAGCTGCTACTGGAGCTGCCGTTGGAGATCGTCCCCCACTCCAGGCCGTACTTGCGGGCGAACGTCTTATCCACCTCGGCGACCCGCGTCCGCACGATGATCTGCCGCTTGGCCGGCGGGACGACGGTGAGAAGATCGACCACCGGCACTTGCTGACCGACGGCGGCGATCAACTTGCGGTAATTGGCCGCGATCTCGGGAGTGGTCACGGGCCCCTCGACTACGATCGCCCGGTTCTCGAGGCTGCGGACCCTGATCTGGTCGCCGAACGAGGCCTGGAGCATCTTGACGCGGTCTTCGATCTTGGGCTGTGGCGCCTCGGCCGTCAGATCCACGATCTCGGCGCTCTTGGCGAGCGCCGCCAGCAAAGACTTCGTCCGCTTGTAGGTGTCGTCGTCGGTCGCCCTGCCTTCGACGACGATCTGCTTGCCGCCCATCGGCCACGCCTTGTAGCCGGGGCCCAGCATCTTGGCGATGCTTGCCGCCAACTCCTGCGGGTTGGGCTTTTCGCCCGGGTACGTTACGAGGCTTTCGGCCTTGAAGTCTTTCGCGCCGGCTTCGACCAGCTTGCGCACGCGCTCGGCTTCCTCGGGGCTCTTGGCCTGTCCCTGGACCACCACCGTGTCGTTATCCCACAGGATGTACTCATAGTCTGGCCCGATCAGCTTCTTGAGAGCCGCCGCGCGTCGCTCGGCCGGCGTTAGGTTCGCGCCCTCCAGGTCCACCAGGTCGACGATCTGGATGTTGGTCGGCTGAGCTTTGATGATCTTGTGAGCCCGATCCACATCGCCCTGGGAGTGCAGTTGACCGTCGACGACGAGGGTCTTATCGTCGAGCACCTTCACCCGCAGGCTCGGATCGAGCAAGGCCTCGAGGGACTTTGCGATCTCACGAGCGTCCGCGGCCGGAGAGACGATGGCGGTCATCTCGTGGCGTCCCTCGCTATCCCAGACGTATATCTTGGTCTGTCCGGGGGCCTTGCCGATTACGATCAGCTCGGAAAGCGAGGACACCACCACGTCTGCGATCGCCGGGTCCACGATGGCGACACGCTTCATCGTGTGATAGCTGAGGATGGTGCTCCCCCCCTGGCGCAGGACCACCGATTCGGATGCCCGGGCCGGGGCCAATGCGGTAACGGCAAACAAACACGCGCAGGCGACCTGTATGATGCCTTTGCCGAGCCTTGCCCGCACCTGCTGCGTTGAGATGCTGTGAATGAACGGGCGTCTCACTGTGCTACCTCCTCCCATCGTGGCCGTGAGGCAAACGGGCTTGCCGCAAGGGCATGCCAACGCCTGCACGGCGTCGTACATACATCTGCGGTCAAGGGGTCACCGTCTCGCGCTGGCTCCCGCGGATCACTTCGACCGACGGAGCGGCCCGGGTCAGCCCTGTCGCCCGGCTTGCCGAGGCGGCCGGCTGTGAAGCCGGTTCGGCGGGCAGGGCGGATTTCGGGGCGGGTGGCGCTGCAGCGTTTGAGGCGGTGTTTGGGGCCGAAGAGGAGTTCAACTCAGGCGGACGCTGACCGATGACTTCGTACGCATCCATCGCCGGCACGGGCACGAACGTGTGCTCGTTCGCAGGCCTCAGAGACAAGCGGACGTTGCCCTTGGTCGCTGCGATGACAAGCCTGATCGCATCATCGGGCCTGACGGCGAGAGTTGCAGTCGCCTGGGTCTTTTGATCCACCGTTTTCGGAGCGGGTTTCTCCTCCGCCTTCGGAACCCCGCCCTTAGCGCTCGCATCGGGCGCGGGTTGAGCTATATCGGGCGGGAGAGCCTCGGCTCCGATAGCGAGGAGTTCGACATCCTGCAGGACGGTCTTGGCGATCGTGTCGCGGCCGACCTCGAAGGTCGCAAGAATATCGACGCGATTGCCGGGCTTCAGGAAACCGGCGACGCCTGTGATCGGGTCGGTCGCCACTGTCACGGCCCGCATCCCCGCAGGCACCACAAATGTCAGGCCCAAAGAGGCGGATCGTTCGCTGGCTTGCCCCGTACGGATGGGTTTACCTGCCGGGATACGCAACAGCGCAACCTGGCCGATGATGTCGGCAGGGTCTTTGACTGCGTCGGCCGGGACCTTGTCCGGCGGAAGTGTCTCCTGGGAGAGAGAGGAAGCCTGGATAATGGACTGCGCGGGGATGTCCTCGCGAGCCACCACGACGCTGACGGGAGGAGCGGGGCGCTGTTCCTGCGAGGCGCTCATTCGCTTCAGGTACGTGTAAGCGAGAAGCGCCGCAATAGCCCCGCAGCCAAGCGCGATCAGCAGAGCGCTCTGCCTGGTAAGTCGCATGTGTGAGGCCACCTGCCTTGGTGCGATGTGTTGCTGCGATAGTTGGTACGATGACAGTGTACCATGTGGGGGTCCGGCGCGCTAATTCACTGGGTCGTAAACGCCACTTAACGACCTGCGCCCCGCTGGTCGATCGTGTGCTTCTTAGCGTCATTCCACGTAGAGGCAGATGTCAAGGTTCGCACCGGCCGCTCGTGGGAGGAATTGGCCCCCTGATCGGGCCGTGAGACTCTCGGACCTCGGTCCAGGCCGACGGCTGTACCCGGTCTCGGCCTGACGGGTCCGCTGCGCTGGCTGGCTGGGCGTTCTCAGACGCACGGCCTGTCGGACTACACACCCCTCGATCTTGTTCCCGCTGCATCTGCCGCCCCCGCGAAGGCCCTGGCCTCAGAACAGTCAAATTCTACTCGCGACGCATGATCATGGACGTCGTCAGAGTGATGTAATTTGTGCCCTTAACTGCGAGGCTTGAGAACAAGCCGCCTGTAACCAGAGTATGCGGATACGAAACCGTGACCTCGACCTGCGCCCCGCTTGGCGCGGCGTTATTGCCGCCGGAGTCCGTCAGCGTAGCCCAAGACGACCATGTGCTGTTAGCGTACGTCCGGTATTGGCTCGTCACGGTGATGTTGGCGGCGGTCAATCCCGGCGCCGAGGCGATCACCCTCGCGCTGATCGTCTCAATGGTGTTGCCGACGGCCCCCGCCCTTGCGCCCTCCCGGGCGGCCTGGCTGATGGCCAGAGCATCCTTGTAGACCAGGCCGAACTCCATGATCCCGAACAGCAAGACAAGCAGCACCGGCGCGACCAACGCGAACTCGACGGTGGTGGTCCCCTCTTGCCTATTGAACGGTCGCACGCTCCTGCGGAGCCGAGCCATCGCAGCCATTGCCAGCGCCTCCTTTCACCGCAACTGCACGACGTATACCGCGAACGAACTACCCAGGGCGATCGCGATAGCATAGGGGAATCGGGCCTGTTTGTCCGCAGTCTGGATGTCCAGCGGTTCATTCGTAGCCACTCGGAACCACAGCGCGCTTACCATGCGCCGGATCCCTGCACCCAGTGACCGCCTGCTCAGAGCCACCAGCACAGCCAGAACGCCGCCGGCCACTGCAGTGTAAGCCAGCGCCCACAGCAGGACGTATGGCCCCTGCAGGGCTCCGACGGCAGCAAGCAGTTTGATGTCCCCGCCACCGAGAACGCGTCCCAGAATGCCACAGATAGGGAGAAGTGCGAGACCGAGGAGAAGTCCTTCTACGCTGCTCAGCACTCCCGCCCACCCATGCCCGACCCCATTTACCACAATGCCGAGCAGCGCTGCGGGGACTGTCAGGACGTTGAGGATCTTCGAGTAACGAAGATCGGTATACGTCGCCCCTAACAGCGCGGCTGCCATGATGACCGCTGCGATGATCTGTGTCAAGTCCATCGTGATTCGCCCGTGTCAACGACGGTCCGTCAAGATGCCCCGGATTGTCATTCCTCGAAGCCCCCTTCGAGGAGTGTAGGGCGGAGCCTTGCTGAAGGATGGTGGAGGGGGAGTGGGCGCAGCCAGGGACCACGTCCCCCTCGACCGGTGTTACCACAACTCGCCTGGGCGTGGGGCTGAGTGTGGTAAAAGCTCACCTGCGAGAACGGCCCGAAGCTGCAACTCTCGCGCCGACGCCCATTCCCTAGTTTGCAGGGTTAGCAAATGTCGAGTTGAACCGGAGAAGCGTCGTCTTTACCGCCCCGCCGAACGCCGTCCACGCCACGATTGCGCCAATGCCCACCAAGCTCAGCACTAATGCGTACTCGATGGTCGCGATTGCCGATTCGTCATTCCAAAATTGGCTGAGCCAGGCCCGCATCTGAGTGTCCTTGCACTGGGCCGCCCGGCGGAAGTGGCGCTTTTTGGTCCAGATAGCGATGCAACGGGGCGACCCCATGGCTGCGCAGGCCGCCCCGTTCGTCTTGCCTATATCCGCTACAACTTGCCCCACACGCATCCGACACGACTCTTGCCCCGTATCCCAGGCTACATCCAGCGACGCCAGGCGTCTTGGGCTAACTACCCGGCAGACTGCCTGATGCGGTGGTTACGGCGTTCTTGACCTGCTTGCCGAGAGTGGTCCACGCCGTGATCGCTGCGATTGCGATCAGTGCCAGCAACAGTGCGTACTCCACAGTTGTCAGTCCGTCTTCGTCTGTCCACAGAGCCTTGAGCGTCTTGATCACTTTACGCCTCCTCTACAATTTGCCCCCACGCGTCTAATACGACTCTTGCCCCGTATCCCAGGTGACCCAGCCGCCCTCTTGCGAGGCTGCGCACCCTGGGCTAACTACCCGGCAGACTGCCTGAGGCGCTGGTTACGGTGTTGCTGACCTGCTTGCCGAGAGTGGTCCACGCCGTGATCGCTGCGATTGCGATCAGTGCCAGCAGCAGTGCGTACTCCACAGTTGTCAGTCCGTCTTCGTCTGTCCACAGAGCTTTGAGCGTCTTGATCATCTTTACGCCCTCCTCCTGATGTGACCAGGCCGCTGGCTTATTGAAGGAGCAGACCCGCGTTGCCGCTTGCTGCGTCCCTTGCTCGAGTCCATACGTCCTGGTTTAGTTGATTTTGAACTCGTTGACGAGTTCGTTGTGCATAACAATAGCAAATCTTGAGTATCATGTCAAGTGTCAGGATAGAAAAATGAACGACTGACATTAACATCAAGACTTACTGCCATGCGCGTTCTATTGAAACCACTTGTTCAGTATTAGCTCAAACGAGAATCCCCAAACATCCTTTTCCCTCGCCGAGTCGTCAGGCAGCACAGAACCAGGAAAGGGCGGCCACCCTCGTAGCCGCCCCGGCTCTTCATCACTTCGTTCGGCGCAGACCCTGCAAGGTCGGGGTGCTCGTGTCTCGCTGACACGGCACACTCTCGCGCCGCCTACCGCAATTGGCTTAACGCCTGGCCGGCTGCCCCCCTCTTTTGGGCTCCTGCGCAACCTGAACGGGCCCGTAGTCCAGGTAGGTCCTGGTCTGACGAATGGCACAATCTGGCATTGCTGCCGAGACTTCGCGATGAGTACCTCGGAAGAGTGTGCAGCAGAGAGGCGCTACAGGCTTTCGCCAAGGCCAAGCCATCGTGCCGTGGCGCTGATCCGGCGCAAGCTTGAGACCCATGCCGGTTGAACGGGCTCATTTTTTCAGTGTACAGGGCTGGATGTCATCGGCGGATGCGGCCGTCGCCTTAGACGCTCCGGGCCGTACGATGTTCATTCGCCCGACCGGATCAGTCCGCAACGGCGCCGCGAAGCTACCCGTGGGCATATAGGAAGTGCCGGAGAGGGAAAAGAACCGGCGCGGACGGTCGCGCACTGGAGGCACGCCGCTCAAGCCGGACAAGCACGGCCGAGCCGCCTCGTGCTCGGGAGGGGTAAGTAGGACTCGCTTCGCAAGACTGCGCGCCGACTATCGCGCTTGGATGACCCATACCCGTGAGAACCCGCTCCGCTACAGACCCGTGGCGTCCTCGCCCTCATCCTCTGACGAAGCCTCGGGCTTCCGGGTTCCCTTCGGCAACACATCGGGCACATTGTCCCCTTTGTGCGCCGCCTCCATGAGCTTCTCGGTGATGCCCATCACGCCCAGCGGGGCCGGCATCCCCATGCGAGTCTCGGTGGGCACGAAGACCATCGTCGCCTTGCCCTCCATGCACATCTCATAGAGCATGTTCATGGCGCGAAGCTGCAGGGCGATCGGGTCTCTCTCGTAAACGTTCGCCGCATCCACGAACGTCTGCGCCGCAAGCTTCTCGGCCTCGGCCAGCTTCAGACGCGCGCGCTTTTCGCGTTCCGCCGCCGGCTCGCGAGAGATTGCGTCCTCGAGCGCCTCGGAGATGATGACTTCCTTCATCTCCACGTTCGACACCTTGATCCCCCAGTCGCGGGTGAGGTTGTCCAGCGCCTCGCGCAGGCGAACCGCAAGTTCCTCGCGCTCGGACAGAAGCTGGTCGAGCATCGCCTTGCCGATGAGGTCGCGCAGGATCGTCTGCGCGCCCAGTTGCGTCGCGGCGTGGTAGTTTTGCACCTTCAGCACTGCATCGGTGGGCCGCTCGACCTGATAATACACGATCGCGTCCACGGTCACGGGGATATTGTCCTTGGACAAAGACTTCTGCCGTGGCACCTCGTAAGTCACCACGCGCAGGTCGACGGTGAACGGTGTGGTCTCGAAGACCGGGACGATGAAGAACATCCCCGGCCCCTTCATCCCCACGAACTTGCCGAGGCGAAGCACAGTGACGCGCTCCCACTCATTGGCGATCCTCACCGCGGCGGCGATGATGAAGGCGAGGACGATGGAAGCGAAGATGCCCCAGCCCATGTCCCGCGGGCCGAGAATCTTGGTGCTGAGGCCGGACCCGACACCGGCGACGAGCAGCCAGATGATGAACTGAACCCCGCTGACGTTGGTCTGAGCGGGCGCGGACGGCACAGATGGATTGGACGCACCGGACTGGTAGAGCGGTTGGATGGGCATTGACGGCCACTCCCTCTCGCGTGTTATACGCGCATTTGGCATCGAGCAAACTGTCTGGCAATGCGGTTACTGACGCCTCAACGGGTGCATCCGTATTGCAACTTCGCCGCCCCCCCACCTGTTCACCGCCCGAACGACAATCTCCCGTGCATGTCCTTCAGCCATTTCAGTGAGCCGGGCACATGCCCCCAGGCCTTGGCCCCGTATTGGAAATACGATTCGGCTTCGATAGTGCTGCCCGGACGATACGTCGGTGGCGCGTTGTCGCTGGATGGCTCCGTCATCATAAGGAGATATCGCGGCACATGCAGGTTGGCTCCGAAGGCGCGCAGCAGGGCCTGGTTGGCGGCCTTAGAGGGCCCGTTCAGCGCGAACTCGCATAAGGCTCGGGAGTAGGCGAAAGGGGTGGAGATGTCCTCCTCATACCGCCCGAGAAGTTCCCTTGCCGCCTGAATATCTGATTTCTCCATATAGCAGTTCAGCAGCACGATGCGGATGCCCTGGTTGTCTTCGAGATTGAGGCGCAGCATGTCTTCGTAATGCGCGATTACCTCGTCGATACGGCCCAGATGATACAGGCAGGCGGCCAGGCCGGCGCGGGCGCGCATGTAGGGCCGTGTCTCGATGAGCCCCCAGAAGTCGCCTGCGCGTTCGGCAAACATCTTCTCCCCAAGCGCCCGCTCCCCGGCTTCCACGCCCTTTTGATAGAGCGCTCTCGCCTCCCGGAGATCCCGCGCGGTCTCCTCGGCCAGCAAGACGTAGGCGTCCGCGCAGTCGGGGGAGAGGTCGAGCGCCTTGCGCGCCAGCGCGACTTTCTTCTCTGACGAACTCTCCTCCCAGGCATCCCAGATGAGTTCCTGGGCCTCCTCCAATGGGGTGGAGGGAGGCGGTCCTTCGTTATCCACCATCACCCTGTTGAGATACTCATCCTCCTCCGCCTCGTTAGCGAACTCCCGTGACTTGAGAAGCCTGGAACTGGCCGCCAGGGATCTCTCCATTGAGCCTCGTACGCGGGCTATGATCTGATCTGCGTTATGTGGGGCGCTCGGGCTGTGCTTCTCGGCATTACTGTCGGGCATCGTCATTCCACTCCGTGTCGATGGTTCTCGAAGTCTTCTGGACTGCGCTTGCGCCTGACTTACTTTGGTTTGTGCTCGAACAGGTAGATGTAGTCGTGCCTGTCGGCCGGGACGACGCGTTGCGCGCCGCTCATTGTCTCCTCGCGCGTCGCGCCGCTGGCCAGTATGGCCCCGCCGTAGGACGCGAACCAGGACCGGGTGATGCCCCACTCCCGCAAGTGCTTCTTCCAGCGGCGAGACTCGATCTTCCCCATCTCCTGGTGATACAGGACGCGGAGTTCTCGGCTGCTCGCAACCAGGTCCTGGATTTCGTCCCAGTACTGATCCCGGTTTGCCTCGCTCTTCAGGTAGAACAGAAGCATTTCGGCGTCGCCATGCTGGCGCTCTTCCGCCTCGAAGGGCAGGGAGGTGATGACGCCATAGCGGGCCTTCGCCGTTTCGTAAAGGCCGGTCATCTCTTGGCGATACCCCCCGCCGAAGACGATGCCCATCGTGACCATGAATCCGTCGGCAATGATGACCCCCCTGAAAGGGAGCAGGACCGTGTCCACCATCGCAGGCAAGGGCTGACGAATCAGGTTCTCGAAAGTGTCACCCAGGGCCAGCACACCGAATGCGCGCGAAGGGTCGTCGAAAGGGAGGAAGATGGCACACTGTTTCAGTTGTCGCAGTAAGCAGAAGGCGCCTTTGATGAAGTGCCGCCACTCGGCAACGATAGCCAGATGCTCCGGTCCGAGGCCGGCCGGGTTTTCCTTGACAAATGACTCGATTAGCTCGGGATGGTCGTAAAGAGCGTCGCGGATCGAGACAATGTCAGGTGGGGCCAGCCCAGGAATATCGACAGCTTCCGTCACGCCCGGCAGCGTCTGCGTGTGCTGATTACTCCAGGCCAACAAGCGGTAGTATAGCCCAAAGAACAACGTGCGATTATCCGGGTCCAAGCGCATATCAGTATTGCCTCGTCGTGTCGGTCAGGGGCGGTGCGGCACAATCCGCTGCAGGCTGCCTCTCGAACGCGCTCTGCATCGGGACACCTCCGCAGAGCACTTCCAGAATCTGTGACTTCAGCGGGGCGTCAACAAGCGTCTGTGTGCAAGGAGAAAATTCGACGGAGAGACGTCGAAGTCCTGCCCGCGGGGCCCTCCATCAATGTGTGTGGGTAGGTTGACACTGGCTGAACAGACCGCCTCGGGAGCATGGCCGCTGTCCATGCCGTCGCGTCCGCAGGACGCCCGGCCCCCGCCGCAGGCGGGGACCCTCAGCCGGATGCTTCAGCGTCCGGGATTCTCGCCGCACAAAAGCCTCCCCGTCCGCCAGGACGGGCGGCCGAAGGCCCGATCAGCCCGCGTGCCCAACGGCTCCGGGCGGCTTACGCCGCCATGCGTCTGCGGACGCAGAGAGGGCCGGGACCTCGCTATCCGAGCGCTGAAGCGCTCGGCCAAGGGGCGCTTCGCGCCGGGCGTCCTGGCGGACGCAACGGCAACGACTTCGTCCGCGCCTGGACATGAAATCCAGGCCAATACCAGTTCGAGGTCACACATTGGCGAAGAGCCTGCCCGCCGAAGGCGGCGCGTGGCGGCACAGGCGAGAATGGGCCGAACTCCACTCCTCGCAACAAGACCGCATAGCGCTAATGCTGTGAGGTGCACGCTGAGGCTCGCCATCTGCCGGCACACTTCGCCGGAGTGCCCCTGTGTTCCAGGTAACTCTCTCCCCACTCACTCATCACCTGAATGACGGGCATCAGGCTCTCGCCGAATGGCGACAGGGCGTACTCCACCTTTGGGGGCACCTGGGCATAGACGGTGCGCGTAATCAGGCCATCTTCCTCCAATTCCCGGAGTTGCTGGGTCAGCATTTTCTGGGTGATGCCCGGGAAAGCGCGTTTGAGCGCACTGAATCGTGAGGTGCCCATAGCAAGATGGCATAGGATCAAGGCTTTCCATTTGCCAGCGATCAGGTCAAGAGTCGCCTCGATCGCGCATTGATACCCCGTATCTTTCAGTCGTCCCATCGAAGGCTTTCCTCTGGCTCTTCCTCAATGTGTGTGGGTGGCTTGACAGTGGCTAAACAGACCATCTCGGACGCATGGTCATTATCTGTGCCGTTGCGTCCGTCAGGACGCCCGGCCCCGCCGCAGGCGGGGTCCCTCAGCCGGATGCTTCAGCGTCCGGGGTTTTCGCCGCACCGAAAGCCTCCCCGTCCGCCAGGACGGGTGGCGGCGCAGCCGCCCAAGCCGTTGATGACGCGGGCTGCAGGGCCTTCGGCCACCCGTCCTGCGGACGGAAACGGCCCTGATTGGCGGCCCAGAACCGAGCGCTGAAGCGCCCCGCTGAGGTTCCCCGCCTGCGGCGAGGCCGGGCGTCCTGGCGGACGCAACGGCAACGACCTTGCCCACAGTAGGCACCTACCGCCCTCGCCAGGACCAATTCATAGCATCTACCCACACACATTGAGGAAGAGCCTTTCCTCTATGCAACGGTATCTTTTTATATACTATATAACTTACTGGTATGTACTTGTCAATAGATGAGCTATACCCCATAATGGGACAGCAGCGCAATGACGCGACGCTGAAATATAGCAGAAGATCATCAGATTACAGCAATATTGGTCGTTTTATCGACTATTCAGTGCGTAACTACTTAAGGGAGCCAGTTGCAAAAGTCGCGATGTAGGTGCATTTCGCCCCAGGGCTGAATCTTGGTTGTGCGAGCAATCAAAACCAACCAAGGGGCGAAAGCATGCTGAAGGTAGCACAGATCTGGAGCAG
>Ga0181520_10005423_pt1 | contig 20386 bp, 17 predicted proteins | sample PEATcosm2014_Bin_29_FD_132451 | JGI IMG/M metagenome (GOLD analysis project Ga0181520, IMG submission 132451) | Peatland microbial communities from MTU Mesocosm Facility, Houghton, MI, USA - PEATcosm2014_Bin02_30_metaG | ecosystem: Environmental > Terrestrial > Soil > Wetlands > Peat | place... | reverse complement strand
GTGCTGACCGACTGGTTCCGCAAGCCGCATCCCAGGTTCGGCACCAGCCATCGCATCGTCAACATGATCTTCATCCTCCAGATGGTCACGATCATCGCCAGCCGGGGCGACATCATCACCCTGGGCGAGGCCTATGCCTTCGGCGTCATCTGGTCCTTCACCTTCAACAGCCTGGCAATGCTGGTGCTGCGATGGAAATATCATGGCGAACGCGGCTGGAAGGTTCCACCCAACATTCGCATCGGCAAGACTGAAATTCCAATCGGACTCATCTCAGTCTTTCTGGTCCTGCTGACGACGGCTATCGTCAACCTCTTCACCAAGTCGGTGGCGACAGTAAGCGGCGTGATCTTCGCCGCGGCCTTCTTTATCATCTTCACTCTGTCGGAGCGCGCCAACCAGCGCAAGCACGCCCTGACCGCACGGCAGATGAAGGACCAGTTCCAGTTGGAACACCAGGACACGGTCAGCCGCGAGTCGGTGGCTATTCGCCCCGGTGCCGTAATGGTCACCATGCGCGACGCCGCCAATCCCTTGGCATTGAAGTGGACGCTGGCCCACACCAGCACTGTGGATCAGGACGTAGTGGTCATCAGCATCCGCATGATGGGTGTCGGCGGACCCGAATATCTCAACGCCGAGGATCAGAGCTTTAGCGAACATGAGCAGATGGTCTTCACCAAAGCAGTCTCGGTTGCCGAAAGCTTCGGCAAGAAGGTATCGCTGCTGGTTGTTCCTGCCGGAGACGTCTTTGCCGCGCTTGTGCAGGGCGCCAACTCTTTGGAGGTGGACTCGGTGGTCTCCGGAGTCTCCAGTTCAATGACTCCCGAGGATCAGGCCTTATATCTGGGACAGGCCTGGGAGGCGCTGCCCGAGCCTAGACGACAGTTCAATTTCTATGTGATCGGCCACGACGGCGAAGTAAAGGTTTTCTACATCGGGCCTCATGCGCCCGCTCTAAGTCCCGAGGATGTGCAGTTGGTGCATCGTCTATGGCTAAACATGCGCCGCGATCCTTCTATGCAGGAACTGCACCACAGCGACATCATCACCTATGCCTTGACCCATCTGGCCGGCCAGTATGCCCGTGAGAAGCAGGAGATCCTGCGCGACCTGCGCAACTATCGCGCCGCTCAAGCTCCAGCCGGCGTGCAGCTCGGTGGCCAGGATCTTTCACGGATTCCTGCTGCGACCGCCGCACCAAGCCGGGAGTTGACCCCTCCTAAACCTTCTCGGTATCTCTAGACGGATTCCCCTGGAACCCACCGCACAACCTGAACACTGTCGTCGACCAGTGCGGCCAACTCCTCCGGTGCCCCCGTCAGTGGCGGAATGGTCCCAAAGTGAATGGGGAGGATCGTCTTCGCGCCCAGCAGCCGCACCGCCAGCGCCGCTTCCTTCGGGCCCATGGTAAAGTGCCCTCCAATGGGAAGCAACGCCACCTCGGGCCCGTAGAGCTCGCCAATCAGCTTCATATCTCCGAAGACGGCCGTGTCTCCGGCGTGATAGATGATCGGACCGTCCTCAATGGTGAGCACAAACCCTGCCGCGACTCCCACATAGTGGTCTCCCTGTTCATCCTGCGCCGCCGAGGAGTGTTTGGCCTCGACCATAGTCGCCGCCACGTCGCCAAGTTGCACGGTCCCGCCCAGATTCATCCCGATGATGCTGGCCACTCCCTTGGCGGCGACCCATGTTGCCAGTTCATAGATGGCCACCACCGTGGAGCCGTGCTTTGCAGCCACCGGCACAACGTCTGAGATGTGGTCGGAGTGGCCGTGAGTCAGCAGAATGGTTTGAATCTTCTCAGGCAGCACAAAACTCTTCGGATACTTCGGATTCTGCGCGATAAACGGATCGATCAGGATGTTCGTGCCCTTGGCGGTTTGCACCAGAACTGTCGAGTGTCCCAGCCAGGTGATGCGGGTTCCATTCATTGCCATGGAAAGCCTCCTTCAGACGATCGTGCGAAGCCCTGCGATCCGACTCAGCCATCAGCGGGTGAGGAGGATCTCCGATACGCTGTCCTTAGCCAGGAACTGCCGGTAGTCGGACCACGCGGCGAACAGTTCTTTGATGCTGCGGTTGGTAAAGGCCCGCTGGATGGGGAACTGCTGCGTCAACTGCATCTCGACGTCGTCGCCGGGAGTGACGTGGAAACGGTAGTGCATCGTCTCCTCGCCCTGGGTTCGGGTGTGAAAGAACGCCAACACCTGCCCTCCCGGATTTGTAGCCTCAAAGATCCGCGACACCACAGGTTGCACCAACGGCTCCGGCAGATAATCGAGCGTGGTCCACAGCAAAACCACATCAAAGGTGCGCCCGGAGAGCTTCAGCGCCTGTTCCAGAAACCCCTCGACATTCCACACAGGATTCCCATCCGGGTCCGTGCCGGTCCTCCAGCTTCCGGTGCAGGCATCATGGACCACATCAGCCAGAAAGACGCTGTGGCCCAGGCCGGTAAGGTAGTTGATGTTGCTCGGAGAGGTAAAGCCGATGTCGATGATGCGAAGACCTGTCTCGCTCTGAAGACGCTTGCGCAGGGCCGCCCATCCGCCCGAATGGCGCGGCATGCGAGGCCCGTTAAGATCCCCGACGGGATCGGCGGTGCCACTCCCCTGTTTCCTGTTAAACCAACGGCTAAACAACCTCAAATCCCTTCGCGGACGCACACACGGCCCGAACCGGCGCGCGACCTTTGTCAATGTAGCGCCACCGGGCTGCGGTGCGTCACCATCATTCCTTGGATCCTTTGGATGCCCCTTGTGTCAGGTCCACCTTGCCGCGAAAGACCGCATTGTCTTCCACCGACAGCCGCAGAGCGCTGATATCGCCCTCCACGGCGCTACCGGCGCGCAACTCTACACGGCCGGTGGCAATCAGGTTGCCCTGGATATGGCCCAGAACCAGGATGTCCTTGGCTGAGAGGTTGGCGGCAACGGTCGCCTCGGGGCCAATCGTGAGCCGGCTCTCATGCAGGTTCACAGTCCCCTCCACGCGCCCGTCCACAATAAGATCCTCGCTGCCCTTCACTTCTCCGAGTATCACAACGGTCTTGCCGATACGCGCTGGAGCGCTTTCAACTGCCATTGTAGAATCCTTCCTTGGCCTTCGTTCAACTCTGGCTTAAGAGTGCGGAGTTCGTTGTTCTGGCGCCGGCGTCGTTCGCTTACATTGCCGAGCGCAGAGCCGTCTCATTCAGTCTACGGGATCTTGCCCATCAACTAGCCCTGCACGAACTATACGCAACTCGGACCCATTGCTTCAAACACTAGGTCTGCGACCGCCTGGTCCTGTACAGGCACCGCGCCCCACCCATTCGCCTTCTTTTTGGCGAATGGGTGGGAAACCACGAACCCCAAAAGCGCGCAATCACGAGGTCAGAGACATAGTCCAATGGGGGCTGCTCTGCGTCTAACAGATCAAGGAACCCAATCCTCAATCCATGGACCCCCACTTGCCCGTTAAACTAGAGAATGTGCGCACCCTCCTCGCACTTTTGCTATTGTTGCCCTTGGCCGCTGCATCCCACGGACAGGCCGCTCCTGCTCTCGCGCCCGCGCAGGCTGAGGCACTGGTCAATCGAGCGCTGGCCTTCGAGTTGCAAGCTGCACAAGACCTGAATCACCCCATGCGCTACCGGCTCCACAGGTCGAGCCCGCGGCTTACCTCGACCAAGGAGATTGTTGAAACCCGCGAGGGCTTCGTGGCTCGCCTGGTCGAGATCAACGACCGGCCCCTCAGCCCATCCGACGAGCAGAATGAACAGGCCCGCCTCGACGCCCTGCTCAGCGATCCCAGCCTGCAAAACCATCGCAAACAAAGCGAAGACTCGGACACCGGGATCATTTTGAAGCTTCTGCGCATGTTGCCTCAGGCCTTCGTTTACGACTACGCAGGCCCAGGGCAGGATCCCGCTGGATCTGTACAGAAATACCGCTTCCGCCCCAACCCTCGCTTCAGCCCGCCCGACTTCGAGACGCAGGCCCTGACAGCCATGACCGGCGAGATCTGGATAGACCCCGCCAACGAGCGCGTGGCGCGCCTGGAGGGCCATCTGCAGCAGGATACGGACTATGGCTGGGGCATCCTGGGAAAGCTCGACAAGGGAGGGTGGGTTGTCATCGAGCAGGCCAGCGCCGGCGCAGGCCAATGGCGCATCGCCCGCTTCCAGATGAAGATGACCCTGCGGATACTCTTCAAAAACAAGAGCTTCGATACCACGCAGGAGATGACAGGCTATTCGCCAGTCCCCGCAACCCTGAACTACCGCCAGGCCATTCAGATGCTGCGCGCCACGCCCGCGGCCACTGCCCAGAGCGGTCGTTAGTCCTGCCTCATCGATCTAGCCCCGAGAATCTGGCCTCAAGACAAACCGGCCCCACCCGATGCGGGTGAGGCCGGTTTGCAGTTCGTGAAGCCAATCAGCTTACATCTTGGCAAATACGATGACCAGGGTGAACAGTGTGAGGGACTCGATCAGAGCCAGACCGAGGACCAGGAAGGTGAAGATTGCCGGGCGTGCTCCGGGGTTGCGGGCAACTGCTTCGACGGCCGAGCCAACAGCGCGTCCCTGCCCCATACCGCACAGACCGGCGGCCAAACCCATACCCAAACCAGCGCCGATCGGCACCAGACTGACGACGGCAGAGCCGCCATCCGCGAAGGCCGGAACGGCAAAGCAAAGCGCCGACAAGGCCATGAACAAATACTGAAGTTTCCGCATAGTTCTCCAGCTTCCCTTTGAATTGGCCGCCAGTGGGTGGTTGAAGCTCACCGTGCTGGCTCCCTCACGCTTGCAGCCTACCGTTTGCCCGGAGCGGAAGCTCTCTCCGGCGGAATCTTTTGACTCTAGTGCTCGTGCGAAACCGCCAGAGAAAGATAAATCATGGTCAGCAGCATGAACACAAACGCCTGAATGAGCGAAACGAAAAGGTGCAGACCCAGGAAGATAACCGGAATGCCAACTGGAACCAGCGAGAAGAAGACCATCGTCACCAAATCGCCGGCAAACATGTTGGCATAAAGACGAACGCTGAGCGACATGACGCGGATAACGTCCGAGAAAATCTCGATGGGGAAGATCAGCCAGGCCATCCACCACACCGGCCCAGCAAAGTGCTTGAGATAGCCGATGGGCCCCTGCTCGCGGACACCATGGAAGTTGTAAAAGAAAAAGGTGGGAATGGCCAGACCCAGAGTCACCATGATCGATGTGGTCGGAGCCGTGATGCCGGGGATCAGCCCAGTGAGATTGCAGATCAGAACAAAGAGGAAGATGCAGGTCACATACGCCTGATAGCGCTGGTACCCGTGGCCGATCACTTGCTCTGCCTGGCCGCCGATGAACTCGTGAAGCATCTCAGCGATCTGCTGGGCAGGGTTGGCACGCTCAACCGAGAGGGTGACGCGAACGAGCAGGAAGAAGGCAATGAGCCCGCCAGCTACCAGCAGTTCCAGGCTAAATAGCCGATTGATCCCAATCGCTTTTTGGGCAGCAACCACGCCAGGAAGGCCGATTGATTGAAAGGCTTTGACCTCGATGCCCATAAAATGGGCGTTCAGCCACTGTACAAGTGCAAATGATTCCGGCATGAAAACTTGATTCTTTCCGCCTCCGGGCAGATCGAACGCACCGCGGAGCCTGTTTCAGTTTTGTCTAATCCAGTCTCGATCGAGAGCCGCTGCAATCAGTCGCGCATCAGCCGGATCGCCTCCCAGCCTATGGCCAATACCGCCAGCCCCAAGCCGAAGAGAAGTGCCGCAACCGAGCCCCGGAAACATTTCAGGCTACCATAGATGGCCCCTGCGAAGACGGTGAGCCTCAGCACAAAGAAAAGGACCACCACCGGAGCGCTCGCGGGAGTCTTCTGATGGTCCATCCTGGCGTTCATAACTCGTACAAGTCGCTGCCACTCCCATATGCTGGCCGCCGAAATCAGTGTGCCGGTCGCGAGCATTGCTCCGCTGCGCCATCCACTGCCAATCGTCACCGCAACGGCGGCGATCAATCCTAAAATCAGCGTGTTACGCAACGCACGCTTCAGCATTGCATCAAGATCTGCCTGAGTGAGGTCAACAATCGGGTGGGTTTCCTGGCTCATGGTCGGTCGTCTGAACTTCCGTCTCCGTTCCCGTTCTGGATCGGCTCTTCCTTACGGGACTTATATTCAGCGGCAACCACCGTCTGGATCACATAGAACAGTCCGGCAACGCTTCCAAAAACGATTCCGGCAATTCCAATCCAATGCTGATGCCAGTGATTGTCCGCCCACCAGCCAAGTCCCCAACCGGCAACCACCGCCCCAGGGAGCACAAAGGCGAGCTGGATCAGCTTTTCCGCCTCGACGTAGCCGCGAAGCGCGGACGATTCTTTAGACGGCGATTTGTCATCCGGAATGGGAGGGTTGAAGGGCATCCTTCGTGATTATCAACGATCAGTGCCCTTGCACGCGAGGTTGAGGTTTCCGCATCTCTCCGTTCTCCCGCTCGTCCCACGCAACGAACGATATACTGGCAATTGCACAGTTCACGCCGTTTTCACAAAGGAAGCCAAGAGTGTTCGATTCGGAATTTGAGCGCAGCCTCTTCGACCTGCGCAAGGCAAAACTCGAAGAGATCGTCAAGCTGGGCCAGGCGGCCTATCCCAACCAGTTCCCTGCCTCGCACACCATCCCCCAGGTCCGCGAAAAGTGGGGTGAAGCGCAAGCCGAAGCTCTGGAAGCCAGCCGTGCGATAGTAGCCGTCGCCGGGCGCATCATGGCCATCCGCGCTCAGGGCAAGGCTGGCTTCGCGACCCTCCAGCAAGGCGGCCAGCGCCTGCAAATTTACGTCCGCCTCGACGCTGTCGGCGAACAGGGCTTCGCGCTCTACAAGCTTCTCGACATGGGCGACCACATCGGCGTCACCGGCTATCTCTTCCGCACACGCACCGGCGAGCTGACCATCCACGTCGAACGGCTGACTTTTCTCGCCAAGGCCATGCTCGCGCTGCCAGAGAAGTTTCACGGCCTGGCCGACGTCGAGCTGCGCTATCGCCAGCGCTACGTAGACCTCTTCGCCAACCTCGACAGCCGCGAAGTCTTCGTCAAGCGCGCCAAGGCGCTCAAGGCTCTGCGGAAATTTTTTGATGACCGTGGTTATCTTGAAGTCGAAACGCCGATGTTGCAGCAGATCGCAGGCGGTGCTGCGGCGCGTCCCTTCGCGACCCACCACAATGCGCTCGATCAGGATCTCTTCCTGCGCATCGCCCCTGAGCTGAATCTGAAGCGGCTCGTGGTTGGCGGCTTTGACCGTGTCTACGAGATCAACCGCAACTTTCGCAACGAAGGCATCAGCACGCACCACAATCCCGAGTTCACCATGCTCGAGTTCTACCAGGCCTACGCGAACTATCACGACCTGATGCAGATCACCGAGGAGCTCGTAGAGTTTGTCGCGCGCGAAGTGAACGGAACCACGATCACGAACTTCAACGGCGTTGAGATCGATCTCAGCAAGTGGACCCGCCTGACCATGCGCGAGGCCATTCGCGAGTTCTGGCCGGAGGAGGCGGGAGCCAAGCCAGCCATCGTCGCCTTCGAGTCGGCCTCGGTGCTGCAAACGCGGCTTCACGCGGCCATGAGTTCGCTGGAAAAGTCCGTCGGAGAAACGGCGCACCTCAGCCCCGAACGGATCGCCGAGCTAAAGACGATTCACGGCGCTATCACTGCAATTTACTACGATTCGCTTAAGAACGCGCCGCTGGGCAAACTCGTCTACAACCTTTTTGAAGCGGTCGTCGAGCCTTTTCTCATTCAGCCAACCATCATCTACGACTATCCGATCGAGGTCTCGCCGCTGTCGAAGGCCAAGCCTGACGACCCCGCGCACGTTGAGCGCTTCGAGTTCTTCTGCGGCGGCTTCGAGCTGGGCAACGCCTTCAGCGAACTGAACGACCCCGTCGAACAGCACAAGCGCTTTGCCGGGCAGCTCACCGAGCGCGACCGCGGCGACGACGAGGCCCACCAGATGGACGAGGACTATGTGCGCGCCCTGGCCTACGGACTGCCTCCCACCGGCGGCGAGGGCATCGGAATCGACCGTCTGGTGATGCTGCTGACCGGCTCGAAGTCGATTCGCGATGTGATTCTCTTCCCGTTGATGAGAAATGCAGGGAACAGGGATCAGGGAACAGGGATCAAAGATCGGGAGCCGGAAGAGCCCGCTGGTTGAGGTTTGTGCTGTCCCACCCTAGCGACAAAAACAAGAACGTCGCGAGGGTGGGGCACCCAGATTTTCAATGAAGATGGGACACCGGGCTTCTAGCTAAGGGCTAGAAGCTAAGAGCTAGGAGCTGTATTTGAACATTCTCTTCATCGGCGACATCTTCGGCAGCGCGGGCCGCAGGATCGTGCGTGAACACATCGGCCACGTCCGCCAGGCGAATGAAGTCGAACTGGTCATCATCAACGCCGAAAACGCCGCCGGCGGCTTTGGCCTGACTCCGCAGATCGCCGAAGACCTCTTCGACCTGGGCGCCGACGTGCTCACAACCGGCAACCACGTCTGGGACAAGCGCGAACTGATCGAGTACTTCAACTCGGTCCCCGCCGACAGCCAGGAGCGCCCACGCCGCGTCCTGCGCCCGGCCAACCTGCAACCCGGCCTGCCAGGCTACGGCGTCTTCGAGGGCACCACTGAGAGCGGCGTGGACTATGCGGTCATCGACCTCCAAGGCTGTGTCTTCATGAATACGACAAACGACCCATTCCAAGCCGCTAATCGCTTGTTGGAAGGCATCAAGGCCAAGGTCATTGTTGTCGACTTCCACGCCGAAGCCACCAGCGAAAAGGTTGCCATGGGCTGGCATCTCGATGGCCGCGCCACTGCGGTGCTCGGCACCCACACGCATATTCCCACCGCCGACGAGCGCGTGCTGCCCGAAGGAACCGCTTACCAGACCGACGTAGGCATGAGCGGCCCCTACGATAGCGTGATCGGCGTCGAAAAGGATCTCGTAGTGCGCAGATTTCTCACCGGAATGCCCGGCAAATTCGAAGCCGCCAAAGGAAACCCGAAGATGTGCGCCGCGCTGATCAACTGCGATTCGAGTACAGGCCGCGCCCTGCGAATCCAGCGAATCATGCTCGGCGAATAACCTGCTTCGAGCACCCCTTCAATTGAAAATTGAGGTACGAAAAAAGGGCAGCCTTAATCAGGCTGCCCTTGATGTCCCAGGAGGAGGGGTTGGGTGCGCCGAGGTCTTGAAGGCCGCGGCGCAGTCAACAAATCAAATCATTCAAACCGTCAGTTCGCCGCCGGCTTATGTGCCGCAGAGGGCTTGGCTGCCGGGTGGTGCACTGGAGCCGCCTTCTTCTTCTCTGGCACGATCGAGCCGTCAGTCAGTACGATCTGTACGGTTTGCGCTCTCGTGTCCGTTGCAGCGACCTGCGTGTAAGAGTCGTAGGTGGCATCCAGTTCCGCCGCAGGCTGAATTCCGTAGACGAAACCTGCTGCCGGCGGAGTTTCTTTTTCTGTCAGAGGAGTCTTCAGATTGACAATAAAGTCGGCATACTTGGGAGTGGCGCCGGTGGCATCCGGAGACACCGCGAGCTGAATCTGAGCAGCGGTAGCCGAGATGACCTCTCCCGGAACCGGTGTCGCTTTACCCTTCATGACAGCCCAGAGCTTGTCGGCATCTTCCTGGTCGCCGTTGGCCAGAATATACTCCTTGTCGCTCAGCGCCAGTGTGTTCAGGTCGGCAGTCTCCACCATCAGCTTATGAACAATCTCGGCAGGCGTTGCTGCCGCAGAGAGGACAAAGGTTCCCGGCGGAAAAAGCGTATCAGCCGCCTGAGTCTTCACGGCATCCAATCCGTCCGCATTGCCGTGATACTTCGTGTAATAGAACTTCATCTTGGATTCGATCGGTGTCTTCAGGCTCGGGGGAGCGAAGTTCCATGCGCGGGCATAGAACCAGACGGCCTGTACGAGGTCGTTTCCATCCGCATCCCTCGCAGTCTTGGCATCTGCCTTGGCGGCGGGATCGGCCGAGGTCTTTGCCTTAGCCGCGGCTTGAAGCGCCGCTTTGGCGTCAACAGGCTCCTGTTTGACATATGCCTCAGCCAGTTGCAGCGTATCCCATAGTCCCGGCCCACCCTGGGTCTGAGCGGCTGGATAGAGCATCAGTTCGGTGCGATACTCGGCAATCCCGGCCTTGTAATCTTTCTTGGAGACGATGTCGTCCAGAGCGATTGCCGAGTGAAATGCCGTATAGGTTCCGCCAGTCAGCTTCTTCCAGTCATCGTCGGAGGTAGCAGCGGGCTTGGCAGCCGTCAGCCCCTTCTGGGCAAGCGCCGCTGCGTCGTCGCAGGTCGTGGCATCGCTATTCTTGGCGCATTGGCCCTTCTTGATGAAAACCGAGATAAAGATGGCCTTCATGTTGTTGGGGTCCAGCTGAAGCAGGCGGCTGGCAGCGCTCAAGGTCTTGTCGGCATCGTTCAATCCCTGGTAGGTATCGATCAAAGAGTCGAGCACAGCAGACTTGACGACACTCTGCGGATAGGCAGTCAGAAAGGCTTCCAGTTGCACAGCCTTGGCTTTTGGGTCGGTTTGCGTATTGGCGAGTTGGTAAGCGTTGAACTCTTGCGGATCCTTGATGGTGATCGAATCCTGGGCTCGCAGCATAGGCGCGGCAACGAAGCCGATGGTCGCCAATGCCATGACAGACGCGAAAACTAACTTCTTCATTCAGTGCTCCTGGGAAATTCCAAAATGGAAATCAATGTTAAGCACCCGCTCGCGGTATGCGCAACCGTTCTTTTGGGCGGTTGAGCGCCGGGGTGACGGATCAACGATACCACGGCTTCCAATGCGGTGATGCATGGATTATAGAAAGCCCTGCCCTTCATTACAAGGGAAGTTGTGCAGGAAAGAGAGATTTCCCTCAGTAAGCCGCGTACGAACCGGCTCGCGCGTTGTGGAATGCCCCGGCCAGGCAGTCTGAATTATCCCCAAAGCCCCCCGCCACCATGCAAAAACTCGCCGCAACCAACACCCCTGCCCCAGTCCCCCGGCTTGCCGTTCCTTTGGGTGCATATCGGCTTAGACACCTGAATGTTGAAAAAGGTTCCCGGCCCTATTGCAACAGATGCACCAGTTCGGCTTGTTCGGCCAGAAAGGCGTCGTGGCCGTGGGCGCTGGTCATCTCCCGGTAGTCGGCCGAAACCCCGGCCGCACGAATCGTATAGGCAAAATCGCGCACGTTCTGGGGCGGAAAAAGCCAGTCCGAGCTGATCCCGACAAAGCTCAACCGCGCGCGAATCCCGCCAAAAGCCTCCTCAGGCGAGCTAAAGCCACGCAGTGGATCCCAGGTGTCCATCGTGCGCAGGATCGCCAGATATGAGTTGGCGTCAAAACGCTCGACGAAGCGCTCGCCCTGGTAGTCGAGATAGCCGGCGATATCGAAGCGCCCGCCCACCAGCCCTCCACCCAGATTGTCCAGCGTCCACGGGTCCTCGCCGTTGCGGTTCGGCTTGCGGCCATAGCGCTCGTCAAAGAGCTCCGTGGATTTGTAGCTCATCATGCCCACCTGCCGCGCCAGAGACAGGCCCCGGCGCGGAGGCCGTTGCGGCAGATAATGGCCGCCCATCCACTCTGGGTCATGCAAGATCGCTTGCCGCTGCAGATGGTTCAGCGCCAGCCCCATCGCCGAAAGCGGCGCAACACCGATCACCAACGCGCGCTGCACGCGTTGCGGGTCGTGGATCGCCCACTCCAGAGCCTGCATCCCGCCGATCGATCCGCCCAGTACCAGCCGCAGCCGCCGCACGCCGAGCGAGTCAAGCAGCTTGGCCTGCGCCCGGACATTATCGCGAATCGAAACCAGCGGAAAATCCGGCCCGTAGCTATTGCCCGTCTCTGGGTCTACCGAACCAGGCCCCGTCGAGCCGTAGCACGATCCCAGCATGTTGATGCAGATCACGAAATCGTGTTCCAACGACAGCACCGCGCCCGGCGCGAAGACCTCAGGCCACCAGGAACCGACCAGCGCCGAGCCGGTCAGCGCGTGGCAGACCAGCACGGCGTTGTCGCGAGCCGCATTCAGCCGGCCATAAACCGCGTAATGTAGCGTAACGCCGGCCAGCGAGCGGCCGCACTCCAGCAGCAGGTGCTCGTCGAGCACAAAGTCGCCCTCATACGTGGGATTCAGAGTTGCTCCCTTATTCCCTCGTGGAACCGGCCAGGCATCGGCCCCGGTGCTCGATTCGGTCATAACCTTCATTGTGCAACAAGACCCGCACTTTCGGCTGTACAAGCGAACTTATGGCCGTTGGCAGCCTCAATGGCCTGGTCCAGATCGGCAATGATATCGCGAATATCCTCGATGCCCACCGACAGCCGAACCAGCTCCGGCGTCACGCCCGTATCGGCCTGTTCCGCTGGCGAAAGCTGCGCGTGCGTCGTTGAGGCTGGGTGAATCACGAGCGACTTGGCGTCGCCTATATTGGCCACCAGCGAGAACAGCTCCAGCGTGTCGATCAGCTTCTTTCCCGCCTCGTAGCTGCCCTCCGAGCCCGCCTTGACTCCGAAGGTCAACAACGCCCCCTGCCCATCCGGCAGATACTTCTTGGCCCGCTCGTAATACTGGCTGGACTCAAGCCCCGGATAGTTGACCCACTCAACGCCCGGATGCTGCTCCAGGTGCTTCGCCACGGCCAGGGCGTTTTGCGAGTGCCGCTCCAGCCTCAGATGCAACGTCTCGATCCCCTGGAGCAACAGGAAGGAGCTAAAGGGCGACAGAGCTGCACCGGTGTCGCGCAACCCCTGCACCCGCGCCTTGAGGATGAACGCCAACGGCCCGAAAGCCTCGGTATACGACAGGCCGTGATACGACGGGTCCGGCTCGGTAAAGTCCTTGAAGCGCCCCGAGGCCGCCCAGTCGAACTTGCCCGCATCCACGATGATGCCGCCGATCGTGGTGCCGTGCCCGCCCAGGAACTTGGTGGCTGAATTGATCACAATGTCCGCGCCCCACTCAATGGGCCGCACCAGCGCAGCCGAGGCCGAGGTGTTATCGATCACCAGCGGCAGCTTGTGCTCGTGGGCGATAGCGGCGATCTTCTCGATGTCCACCACGTCGAGCTTGGGATTGCCCAGCGTCTCGGTGTAAATCGCGCGCGTCTTCTCGTTGATCGCCGCCTTCAGCCCATCAAAGTCGTCCGCGTCCACAAATTTCACCGTAATGCCCAGCCGCGGCAGCGTGTAGTGAAAGAGATTGTAAGTTCCGCCGTAGAGTGACGTAGTCGAGACGATCTCGTCCCCTGCCCCGGCCAGTGTCGTCGCCACCAGCGTCTCCGCAGCCTGTCCTGAAGCCGTCGCCAGCCCCGCCGCGCCGCCCTCAAGAGCCGCGACACGTTTTTCAAAGACGTCGGTCGTCGGATTCATGATGCGGGTGTAGATGTTGCCAAACTCCTTCAGCGCAAAGAGCCGCCCGGCATGGTCAGCATCTTGAAACAGATAGGACGTGGTCTGGTAAATGGGCACGGCGCGCGAACCGGTCGCCGGATCGGGCGTCTGGCCGGCGTGAACGGCAAGGGTGGCTAAGTGCTGTTGCTTCGCTTCGGACATGGTCAACTCCTTGGGGTATCTGGTTGCTTTGTCAGCTAAAAGAGCATGTTTCGAAAATCCGCTTTGTGTCAGGACACAACCTCAGTCATGCCGAAGTGCTTTGTATCAGGCCACAACGTCAGTCATGCCGAGACGCCTTGTATCAGGGCACGACTTCAGTCGTGCCGAAAGAGAGCCAGAAAACAACGGGCTTGAGCCCCTGACGATGACAGCAAAGGTCCACTGGAGCATCTCTCAATCAGACTCTAAGACTTGGGTGCATCCATCGCGCTCTTTGCGATGGGTGGGAATCATGCAACAAAAACCAAAACGGCCCGAATCCTCTTCGGACCCGGGCCGACTGTCTTCAAGATCGGTTGCGCTTTGCGCATTTACCTCTCAAGAGCAACACGGATGGGTCCGCATTCCATGCACATACACATGGCCATGACCCCGATTCCGTATTCCCTCAAGCTCTGCATACTCAGCAGTATCAACGGAAGCCGCCGCCGATGTCAAATCTTTTCGCCAACTTGCGAATCAGCGTGCTAACTCACCAACCCGCTAACTCCGCGTAGCGGAGGCCAACTCGCCAACTCAATCTACAAACCAAACGCTCAAAGTCACTCGAAAGAATCTGTCCATAAGAGCGCCGTTTTCCAGTCGCGTAGTCCCTTAGTCCTTTTCTCTCCACACAAACGCCCCCGCCTGTGGCAGCCCAATATGCGCCAGCACCCGATAGACAAATTGCCGCGCCATCTCCGCCGAGTCGATGGGTTTGTTATAGAACGCCGGAATGCACGGAAAGATCACAGCGCCTGCCTCAGCCGCCAGCGTCATATTCCGCAGATGAATCCGATTGAAGGGCGTCTCACGCACGCAGAGGATCAGCGGCCTCCGCTCCTTGAGTGTTACATCGGCAGCACGCGCGATCAGCGAGTTAGCCAGCCCATTCGCGATAGCCGCCAGCGTCCCCATTGAGCAAGGCAGAATAATCATTCCATCGGAGGGATAACTGCCACTGGCAATCGCTGCGCCAATGTCCGCATCGGAGTGCTGCACGGTCTTACGACTGGGGCCGGCGAAAACTGGGTGCCCCATCCTCGCCGCGTCTTTGTTTTTGCGGCTAGGGTGGGATTCATCTTCCCGGTTTTCTGCTTCCGGCTCAAGAGCGGGCAGCGCGCCGAGCAGTTTTTCCACCAGGTCATTCCGCCCGCCAATGCCCAGTTCCTCGGCCATCACCCGCAGCGAATTCTCCGAAGCCACAAAGTGCACCCGCCCCACCCGCTCGTCTGCCTCTAGCACGCGCAACATCTCGCGCCCAAAGACCGCGCCCGATGCTCCGGTGATTGCTACGATTAGATTCACTCGCTCATAACTCCTAACCTCTGGCCTTCTGATACAAATGCCAAAAAATGTTATTGCATCGAATTCCCCTGCTTCCCGCTCCTCTCATCTTGCGCGGAACTTGCACGGTGCTGGAGCGATCGCGCTGTAGAAGCAATGTTGGTTAGCCCCGCGCTTCAGCGTGGGGTTTCCAGCGATTAAAGTCCAATCGAGTCCCGTATAGACGACGCACACTACATTACCCGAACACATACCGTTCGTCGTATTCGATTCCGCAGTTACGCAAAAGAGAGACAAATTCCTGCTCAAAATCGCGCTTGCGGTGATGCTCTTCCTGATTCTGAATATATCCCTTCACGACCTCCACCTGCGAAGGACTGACGCTGAATGCTCCGTATCCTTCCTGCCATGAAAAGCCATCTCCCATCCATCGAAAAGGGCATCCTCTGAGCTTCTGAACGGCGTTGGCAAGGGAACAAGTCGCCGGTATGTCATACAACAGATGAACGTGATTGGCCGTTCCACCCGCTGCGATGAGCGAGAAGCCCTCGCCCTGCGTAATGCCGCCCAGGTGGGCATGGAGTTCAGCCGTATGGATTGCGGGAATGAGAGAGCGGCGATCTTTCGTGCTGAAAACACAATGAACGAAATTGCTCGCGTAAGCTGGAGACCCCACGAACGGTTGTCGGGAGGTCGGAACTCCTTGCACCTCCCCGAAAGCAGAAGCGCAAGTAACGTCACACTTCGACAAATGCTACGTTAGTTTGGCTGCCAGCCGTCAACCAGCTTGAGCAAAGGCTTTTAGTGATGTAATGGAGCACAATAGGAGCACTGATTTGTCCGGCTCCGTAAACCGCTGATTTTATTGGAGCGGGAGACCGGGATCGAACCGGCGACATTCAGCTTGGGAAGCTGACGTTCTACCACTGAACTACTCCCGCCCTTTGTTTTTGCAACTACTTGTAAAACTTTCAAACCTTCGCAAACACCACATCACACCATAGTTGATACATTGGCTACACCTTCAACACCGCGGAGGGCATCGACATGAAGGTCAGCCGTAAGCGGTATTAGCATGGTAGTGCTCGAGAGGGTCCCCGTTCCCAAGGCTTTGCTTGGGAATTCAGGTTCTATATTACGGCTCCGGACGGGAAACGTAAACTAAAACTCCAAACAATTGATATAGCGAAATTTACAAGCGATGCCGGGGTCGAAAGATGGCCTCCGCAGCGGGGAGGGGGTGCGGAGCTTAAGCATTAGCAACTTAGGTCAGTGTGCTTTTGCTGTTTGCGCCGCCATGGGCGAGAATAAGAGAGTCTCTATGCCTGACTCCGCACGCATCTTCGAAGCCCCTTTTACCGACGTCCCCGGCGCATTGGCCGAGATTCGCTCCGGGCGCATGGTTGTCGTTGTCGACGACGAGGACCGCGAGAACGAAGGCGATCTGACGCTGGCCGCCGAGTTCGTCACGCCTGAAGCCATCAACTTCATGGCTCGCTATGGGCGCGGCCTGATCTGCCTGGCGCTGACCGAGGAGCGCGCCGACCACCTGCGTCTCTTTCCGATGACGCAACAGAACTCCTCGCGCTTTGGCACGGCCTTTACTGAGACCATCGAGGCGCGCGAAGGTGTGACCACGGGCATCTCGGCCGCCGACCGGGCGCACACCATCCGCACCGCCATTGCAGGCAAATCTAACTACACCGACCTTGCACGTCCCGGCCACGTCTTCCCGCTACGCGCCCGCAAAGGGGGTGTGCTGGTGCGTGCCGGGCAAACCGAAGCCTCGGTCGATCTGGCGCGGATGGCCGGGCTTAATCCTTCGGGCGTAATCTGCGAGATCATGCGCGACGACGGCGAGATGGCCCGCATACCGGATCTGATTCCCTTTTGCAAAGAACACGGACTGCGTATCCTCACCGTCGCGGAGCTGATCCGCTACCGCCTGCGCCACGAGCGCTACATTGTGCGTGCCGGCGAGAGCCGCATCCAGACCCGCTATGGCGAGTTCCGCATGATCGCCTACGAGAGCCAGGTCAACGGCGGCGAGAGCCACATCGCGCTGGTGCGCGGCGACCTTTGCCCTGAATGTCCAGCCTTCCACACCGGCCCCGCTGTCGGCTATCTGCCAGAAGAGCCTGGCTCGTCGGCGTTCGGTGAGCAGCAACTGCGGCCGCCCTGCGAGCACCCTGTGCTGGTGCGCGTTCACACTCGCTGCACGGCGGGCGACCTCTTTGCCGCCGACTGCCGCTGCCGCGAGATCCTTGACCAGTCGATGCGCATGATCGCTGAGGCGGGTTGCGGTGCAGTGCTCTATCTGCACAACACCTCGCGGGGCTTCGAGATCGATCACGCGCCTGTCAGCAGGAGCGCCTTTGAGCCGGACGGCGCTGCGGCCGTGCTTGCGTCGTCCGACTCAGATGCCGGACGGCTTGTTCTTCACCGGGAGTTGCGCGCTCGCGAAGGCTCCCAGGCACGCACCGGACGCATTCTGCGCGCCATCGGGTTGGGCGGCCAGATCCTCTCCGACCTCGGCATCCGGCGCATTCGCCTCCTATCAAATACCCCCATGCACATCCCAGCGCTTGAGGGTTTTGGGTTGGAGATTGTCGAGCAGGTGGCAATTCCGATTGAAGAGTGCAGCCGCGTGCTGTGAGGCGCGACGCACCGTGCAGTGCGAAGTCAACAGGGAATTTAATTGATAACCCCCTTCATTTCCATTCACGTCAAGACAAGCGGCCTAAGCCTGTGGTACTAATTTGGCATAGGAATCAAACTCAGAGAGATTCCAGATGACCCGCGTTTTCCTTTGAACCGGCCCCCCTCGCCGGACGCTCGTCATCTGACAGAACGGGTTGAGGGCTATGGGCCGCGTTTTTCATTCAGTTGATCCGCAACATTTGTACGCTTTGAGCTGGAGCAATGCGCAGGACGGCATGCTCGCGGTCGACACCGTCTCTGGAATAGTGGTGGATGCAAACCCAGCGGCAGTAGCTCTGATGGGCTATTCGCGCGAGGAGCTCGGCGGGATGCAGATCGCCATGCTGCATCCAGAGAGTGAGCGGGAGCGCGTGACGGCTGAATTCGAAGGTGCGGCGCCCCATGCATTGACCGACCTCGGATTTCGGATTCAACGCAAAGACGGCACATGCGTGCCAGTCTCCAGTTGGTGCTCAACTCCAATGAAGGTGGACGGCCAGACACTGGCTATATGCGAGTTCCGCAACATTGCCGATCAACAACAACGGGAACATCAGCTTTCGGTCAAGAACTGGGCGATGTCGGCCTTTTCTGCCGCAGCATTGGCGCTCGGGCGCGCTCAATCCGCCGACGGCCTGCTGCAATCAATCTGCGAAGCTATTACCCGGGAATCCTTTTACGCTCTCGCCTGGGTCGGGATTGCAGAAGACGGCCCGGGTAAGAAGGTCCGGCTTGCCGGCGCTGCCGGAAACGCAATCGGCTATCTTGATGGATTGCAGGTGAGTTGGTCGGAGGACGATCCCATGGGGAGAGGTCCAACGGGCAACTGCATTCGCACCGGCAAAGCCGCGATCCTGGAGGACTCGGAACGATCGGAGATCTTCTCAAGCTGGCGCGAACGGGCTAGGCGATTCGGTATCCGGTCTACCGCAGCAATCCCGTTTTGCATCGAAGGTGAGACGCGCGGCGCTTTGATGGTCTACTCCACGCAACCCAACGCATTTGAGCCGGAGGCGATGGAGGTCTTCGAGAATCTTGCCCATGAGTTTGTCTACGGCCTTCATTCGTTGGAGCAGAAAAAGCTGCTGCAAGTTGAACGGCAAAGCCTGGCGACGATACAGGGGCAACTTCGCGACGCATTGTCCTCGATGGTTGCGCCCATTGTTACGGCAATGGAGATGCGCGATCCCTACACCACGGGACACCAAAGCCGGGTGGCGGAGATTGCCTGGTCCATTGGCATGGAGATGGGTTGGCCTGAGGAGAGGTTGCAGGGGCTGCGCGTGGCGTCGCTGGTTCACGATATAGGAAAGATCGCAATCCCCTCAGAGATCCTGACCAAACCGGGAAGACTCAACGCGGCGGAAAGAGAGATGATCAAGGAGCATTCCGAAACAGGCTTTGCCATATTGAAGGACATCCCTTTTGCATGGCCCGTCGCCGAGATAGTCCGTCAGCATCACGAAAAGCTGGATGGCTCGGGCTATCCGCTGGGTCTCAAGCCAGATGCAATCTTGCCGGAAGCTAAGGTGCTGGCAGTGGCGGATATCGTGGAACCAATGGTCTCATATCGGCCGTATCGCGCTGGGATACACCTCGATGTCGTCCTGGATAAGATTCTGGAAGAGTCAGGCAGCCTGCTCGACCCGGAGATTGTCAGTGTCTGCGTGACTCTCTTCCGCCAGAAGAACCTTGCCGTGCCGGGCTGGATTCGCCCCTGATTCTGATTCACGTTCATCAATGACGTACTATCGAATTCTTTGCCTAATTAACTTCCGCGACGCTTGCAACTTCGGACGGCTTTGAAGCTTCCGTTCGCATGGTCAGTCTCTAAGAACCTCTGAATAAGTCAACGTTTAGAAAGGGCACGATTTTACAGGCTGCGAAAAAACTCATTGGGAACGCTCACAAGTGTCAGGGCGCGACTTCAGCGTGCCGCAAACGCAACAAAACAAGTGCTGGGCTTTAGCCCCTGAGGGAATGTCTGATTATAAGAGTGACTTGTTAAGAGTTTCCCTAGTTGGGTCACAGACTCTCTTTGAGCGCGGAATACTGTGAATTTCTGTTGAACCCGTCATTTGCTGGCCAAATATGATCTAAAGTGACCAACAATAACCACCGCAAACCTGTAAGCTCTGAGAGACATTACGGCGGAAAAAGCAGCCTGCAACAATCTTGCGGATATTGAACTCCCGCAGATCGTTGGTTCGATTCCCTAAAACGCTCTCACAGAGCCTCCAAGCTTGCACCCGAATACTCGGACGTGGAAAGGTTGGACCGGTTGAGCGTTCATCTTGTCAATCCAAGTGACAATTCCTTTGGCACAGCCGTTATCACACCCAGATGGCTATTTGTGCTTGCAGCAGCAACACCGCAAATCGCGGGAGACCCCATTCTCGTTGATGAATCGCTGGAACAGATTGTCCCGGAGACGATTCACCCCGGTGACATCGTTGGCATCAGCGTTCACACCGGCAATGCGCTACGTGGCTATGAAGTCGGCCGGATCGCGCGGAGCCGTGGCGCTTTTGTGATCTATGGCGGAATTCACGCTACGCTGTTTCCCGAAGAGGCGTTGGGTCGCGGCCAGGCGCACGCGGTCGTGACCGGGGACGGCGATGTGGCCTGGGGCAAGGCGGTCACCGTCTGCCTGGCGGGCAAGCTTGAAAAGGTCTACGACGGCGGACGGATCGGAGGCGGCGAGTTCCGCGCGGCGCGCTGGGACCTGATGGATCCTGAGAAATATATG
>Ga0181520_10005422_pt1 | contig 20388 bp, 17 predicted proteins | sample PEATcosm2014_Bin_29_FD_132451 | JGI IMG/M metagenome (GOLD analysis project Ga0181520, IMG submission 132451) | Peatland microbial communities from MTU Mesocosm Facility, Houghton, MI, USA - PEATcosm2014_Bin02_30_metaG | ecosystem: Environmental > Terrestrial > Soil > Wetlands > Peat | place... | reverse complement strand
TTCGCCTCGTTGGCGGCGCTGGTTGGCGTCAACGAAACGCTCGGCTGCCACGTTCCAAGAAGATCGGTTCCGACCGACTCGTTTAGAACCGTGAATCCCGCCATGCCGGTCAATGATGTTTGCAGAAGCCCTTCCATCGTCAGGGTGCTGTGGTTCAGGTCCACATTCTGGCCGGTCAGCCTCAACAAGCCGCCCTGTCCGACGACGATGGAGCCGGGTGAGACGATGTTGGTCGCCCAGACAATGCACTGGCCGACGCTGCCGTTGGTGTTCGCGCCAGGATTGTCCATGACCGAATCGCAATCAATCGAGCCGGAGTTGAAAAAGGAGCCTGACATCTGCCGCACGCCGCTGTTCAACTGCATGTCGAACTGGAAGCCGGTGCCGTTGTTGGCCAGGGCGTTGGCCACCATCGAACCGGTGTTGGTATAGTTGACGGTGTTCCGCGTCTCCAGCACCTCCGGGTTGAGTGTGACTGCGCCGAAGTTGATGGTGAATGAAATGGTATTGACGAAATTGGTCGCGTCAATGGTGGGCATGGGACCGGGTGGATCATTGTAAGTCAGCACCTCGGGGTAGGGTGGAAACACCGGATCCGTCGCCAGCGCCACGGTCGTCAGTGCCAGACTCAACAGCCCGCACGGCAGCAGCCACCGCATCTTCCGGCGCCGGCCGCCCGCCAGGCGGATTTTCTGGTTCGTCATACAATTCAATGAATGGTGATGGAATAATCCCAACTCACCGACCGCCCTAAAGAATCGGTCAGTAGAAGGGTAAAGTCAAACGTGCCGGTTTGCGCCGGCGTGCCGGAAAGCAGGCCGTTGCCGTTTGCATCGGTGGTCACCGTCAATCCCGACGGCAAGCCGGCGACCGACCATGTGAACGGCGGCTCAAACGCGCCGCCGCCCGTGATTGTGAACGTGACGGGCGCGTAAGCGTGGTTGTTGGTGCCGTCCGGCACGGTGGCCGGTGAAATCTGGATCAATACCTGATTCATCAAATTCTGGATGCTGATGCCGCTGGGATAAGCCACCGGATCGTTGGTGGAGTAGTCAAACGACGCCCAGAGAAAGAGCTGCTCCTGGTTGGTCTCGCCAATGGTCGTGATGAGCGGATTCGTATTCAACGCCGACCAGCCGTTCGTATACAGCGGCCCGACCTTGTCGAAGGTGAACGTCGCAGGCGGATTGATGGTTCCCGGTCCGGCCAGACCCGCCAGGATGTTGGCCTCGTCCCAGACAGGCGCCGTGGACTCGATTGCGTAACCGGCGGCCGTCGCGGTGTCCGACGCGGTCAGGAGAATGTCCGGCGCCGTGATGACGCGCTGGAAATTCTGAACCACCGTCCGGCTGTTCGTCACCAGCGTCATCGTGTAACTGTTCGTGAAGGGCTGGAAGAACTGGCCGATCAGCGAATCATAGCTGGACTTCACATACTGGATGTGCTCGATGCCCTCATACAAACCCGCGGACGGGGTGGAATCAACGCAATTGATCGGATACACCACGTAGGTGTGATTTGTGAAATAGGTCACGACGGACACCGAGGCGACAAATCCGGCGCCGTTGGTCAGGGTCGTGCTGGTGTTGGTCGCCTGGGTGATGATATTGGTGCTCACCACCACGTTCGTAAGGGGAAAACCCGGTGGCTGGGGCGACATGAACTGCCATCCGCACTGGCCCGCAGGAATGGTGAAATATTCGCCCGACGGCGAGTTTGTCAGCAAGATGGGCACGGTCGCGGTGTTGGTCACGATGGGCGCGGGATACGGCGAACCGATCAGCGTCCCCAGCGTGACCGTCTCCTGGCTGGCGGGAGTGTTGGTGTAATAACTCAACGGGACATTGAGGCCGTTCAAGACGATGTAGGGCGTGTTGGTGAGATTGGCGCTGGTGAGGATGCCGCCAAAAGTATCCTGATACACCAACGCCGGAGTATAGGTATAGCCGTTCGTCACCGTGACCAAAACCGGCAGATAGGGATACGGCGCGCCATTGGGGGTCGTGTAAGTTGAAACGAGGTTCGGCGTGACCAGGACGGTAAAATTTGTCGTGGCACTCGTCACCGTGACCCCTGGAAACAAGCCCGGGATCAGGCCCGGAGCATTGGTCTGCTCGGCCACCAGCAGCGGGTTCAGGTTGGACGTGGTGATGAAGGTGAATCCGCCGAGGTTGGTGGTCACCAGCAACGCCCCGGTTGACGGATCCTCGGTGTTGATGTTGTTTGTGGTCAGCAGATAACGCAGTCCCGCCACGTCATCGCACGTCAGGCCGGTGTAAAAATAGCCGTAATCCAGAGACGTCGTTTGAAATGACGCCACCGGGGCATAGGTGATATCATAAGGATCCGGCAGGATGGGAATCGTCCCGACGACCGTGGCGGAGAGGTTGTAGGTATAAAGCACGTCGTTGATGTAGGACGAGTATTGAGTCTGCGCGACCGGCGAATTCAACGGCGAGGGCTGGGTGTCAAAATTTCTTTGAATAACCAGATAGGTTGCCGCAGTGCCGGTGCCCGTGACCGACCGCAATGTCCACACATAGCGCACCGGGTCGGCCAGCCCCAGTTGCGGCATCAATTCGCCCAGGACGACGGATCTCAAATCCGTCAATCCCAGCGCCTGCGCGGTATAGTTGACGCTTTTGGCATAGAATGGAAACACGGAAGTAAGATCGTTGGTGTAACCGTCCACCCCGCTGGGGCCGGTGAGGCTGTTGCTGAAGACATTGTTCATCATGGCAAAGGCGCCGTCCACCGCCGCCACGCCGTTCGAGCCGAAGAATTCCAGGAAATTCGCGTCGTAAGCATAATACCACACCGGCGTGTTGACGCGATATTCCTCGCCAATGTTTCCCGGCCCGCCCACATCATTGGCCTTGTTGTCGTAACCAAGCGCCGCTGTCTGCCACGCATCGCCACCAACAATCGGGTCCAGCAATGAAAATCCCCGCGCCGCCGGGACGCCCGCGACGAGCAGGAGCACCCACCAAAATCTTTTGACTGATTGCAACATTTTCATTTCATCAATACAGGAACTGGACGAGGTAATAACCCGCCGGACCGCCCCCGACATTAACCGAATCAACCGCGCCCGCCGCGAACCGCGGCGCGCCCAGATTGGTCCAGACGGCCGTCAGGCTGGATTTGGTCAGCACCTGATAAGTATGGCCCGGCTGCGTGTTCCAGTTCAGGAACAGGCCCTGGGCTGTTTGTGTGAGCGTCTGTTGCAGCCAGGTGGTGGAATCATAGGGATTCCCGCCGGTCAGGAACACCTGCAACAGCGTCGGACCGCCGGGAACAACGGGCGCATTGGGCGACAACCAGTTGTAAGTGATCTGGCCGTTGTTGAAGCTCACCTGCAATTGGCCGTAATACAATTGCATCCACTCAAACGGAATGCCGCCCCAGCTTTGACCGCTCCACGTCGTCCCGCTGGCGGACGGCGACAGCGGCGATTGCCGCCCGGCAATTGTGGTGTAGGCCAACTGGAACGAGTGCGTGCTGTTGGTCTTCAACCCGTTTGCCGCCGTCATCGTCCACAGATTGCTCGTCAGGGTCGCCATCGGCGAATTGGTGACGCCGTCGGCATAGACTTCGTAGTTGGATACGGAAATTCCGAGGAGCAGCGGCCAGGCGACCCGCAACTGCGGCTGATACACGCCGTTGCTCAATGAGAACGGCGCCCAGACAGACGGCGCGTTCATCGGCGGCAGGTAGGTTGCGAGGCTGCTGTTGATGTAGCGCTGGGCGAACAGATCAAAATTATACGGGCTGCCGGTGTAGCTGGTCCAGGTCACCAGGAATTGACTGACGCCGTCAGACGCCACGGACGGCTGCATTTGCTGGCCGGCCGTCGTGGTGTTGACGCGAAATTCAGCGCTGGTCAGCGTGCCGTTGCCGTTCAAAAACCGCCCGAACACGCCCTCGCGCGAACCGTCCTGCGCGAGGCTCGTCCACACGACCAGATAATCCACGCCAATCGAACTGATGCGCGGATAATATTGATCGCCGTAAAGATAGGCATTCACCCGCAACACCGCGCCGCCAACGCCGCCGCTGGTGAAGGAGCGCGCGTAAATGTCCCAACTGTTGCTCTGCACCACCAGGTCCTTCGCGTTCCAGGCAATCACGAATCCGCCGTCCGAACCGGCGGCCACGGCGGGATTTGCGGCGGGATTGGAATCCACGTTCACCAGAAATTCGCCGGCCGTCGCCACACCGCTGGCGTTGTAAAGCCGCGCGTAAATGTCCACGCTCGGTTTCACGAGTCCGGACGCCGCGGTGTAGGTTGAATTGGTTCCGAGATTGGGCGCGAGCACCCGCTCCTGTTCCGAAACCCAGGCAACCACGAATCCGCCGCCGGCCAGCGCCGCCACCGACGGGCTGCGCTGATTGTAGGGAATGAACTGGTTGATCAAAAAGTTGGTGCCGATCTTCTGGCCGGACGGCGAGAACATCTGGCCATAGACATCCTGCATGCTGTTGGAACCCGCCTGATTATAACTCGCCCAAACCACCACCACGTTGCTGTTGTTCAGCACGGCCACGGCGGGATTGATCTGGAAACTGTTCGCGGGCGTGCTCACCACCACGTCCGTTGTGGTCAGCCATGTGTTGGTCGCGGACATGAAACGCGCGAAGATGTGCTGGAACCCTTCCACGCCGCCCTGCCAGACGAAAACCGCGCCGCCATTTTTCAGCAGCGCCACGCGCGCGTTTTCCTGGTCGTTCGTGCCCGTCACGTTCACCCGGAAGGGGCTCAACGTTCCGGACAGCGTGCCGTCCAGCCGCCGCGCGCTGACGCCCCAGCCGCTGCCGTCGGTGGCGTTGTCCTGCCACACCTCGAAACCGCCGCTGGTGTTCACCGCCACATCCGGCCACACCTGATCGCCCGGCAACTGGCCGACGATGGCATATTCCGTTCCGTTGGTGGTGTAGTAATTGGTCTGGGCAAAAACGGCGGAGGGAATCAGGAGGAACAACCCCTGGCAAAAACAAACGGCGGCCCTGCGGGCAAACGACAACGACATAGGCGACACCATGGACACTAAACGCATCGCGGCATTTTGTCCAAAAAATTTTCCGGCAAAACGCAGCGGACGCGGCTGCCTGCGCAACCGCGCTCCGCGGCAAATCGCCGCTTCATTTTCCATCACACGACACAAGTTCATTTTTTCAAATCAACGCCGCCTGCCGCTCGCGCGGCGATTCCGCTTCCAGCGCCGCGAGCATTCCCTTGAATCCCCAGCCCGCAAACAATTCGCCCAGCCGCCCGGTGTCCGCCGGTTTCTCCGCCAGGTCCGCCGGCGAAAAATCGCACGGCAAATCATCCCGCAGCCGGACCAGTCCGCGGTTGCGCCGCACCGCTTCCGCCGCCCCGCGCAACGCGCCGCGCACCCGTTCCGACTTCACCTCGTCCAGCCGCCGATACAATTCCGCAACCGAGCCGAACTGGTTCAGCAAATCCGCCGCAGTCTTCGGCCCGACTCCGGGCACGCCCGGAATGTTGTCCACGCTGTCACCCGTCAAACTCAACCAGTCCACGATCTGCGACGGTTCCACGCCGGTTTTGGCGCGCACCTGCCCGTCCGTCCAGACCGTCCCGCCTGGATCGCCCGGATTCAGCAATCCAACCCGCGCCGACACCAACTGCATGAAATCCTTGTCGGAACTGGCGATGACCACCGCCATCCCGGCATCCGCCGCGCGCCGTGCCAGGCACGCGATATAATCATCCGCCTCGACGCCGTCGCGGCAAAAAGACGCGACACCCGCCGCCTTCAAGTAACTCACGATTTCATCCAACTGCGGCTTCAAGTCGTCCGGCATCTCCGGACGCTGCGCCTTGTATTCCGGCAACACCGCCGTTCGCGCCGGGCTCAAACCGCCGTCCCACACCACGATCAAATGCGTCGGCCCGATGGCCGCGCGCATTTTCGCCAGCATCTTGACAAAGCCGTAAATGGCGTTCGTCGGCCTGCCCGACGGCGACCGCAGCCCGCGAATCGCGTAAAACGCGCGATAAGCATAGGCGTGTCCGTCAACAATCAACAACTTCATCGGGAGTTGGGAGTTGGGAGTTGGGAGTTGGGGGTTTCCCCATCTGCCAGCTCCCATTTGCCATCTCCCGGTCATTTTACCGGCGTGACCACCACCGCGCCAAACGAACTGTTCGGAGGCTGTTGAATCGTCGTCTGCCCAATGCCGCTCGCGCTCACCGCCGGCTGCGCCGGAATCATCGCCGGGTTGAATGGCAGCTCATCGTCCGAATGCATGCGGTTGCCCGCCGGATCCACAATCGTGGCCGTCACAAATATCATCAGGTTTTGCTTCGTTGTGCTCTTGGACTGGCTTTGAAACAGCCGGCCAACCAGCGGCAAATCCCCCAGAAACGGCACCTTGTCCTTGGTGGTCTGTATGGACGAGGAAATCAATCCACCCAGCACCACCGTCTGGTTATCCCACACATTCACCGTGGTGACGACCGAGCGCACGGTGAAATCCGGCAGCACCGGCGGGATGATCTGGACATTGGCGATGCCCGTGATGGGCGGCAACGTCGGCGTGTCATACCCGTTGAACTCCAGCAACTCCGGGATGATCGTCATGTTAATCGTATAATCGTCGGACAACACATAAGGCACCACGTCCAGCGTCGGGCCGATTTCCATCGGGGTCGTCACCGGTTGAACCACCGTGGTTGCCGCAGCGGTATTGACGACCGTCGCGCTGGTTGCAGGAGTGGGGGTTAGGCCGGTGGCCGAGCCATAGCTGTAATCCGTGACGATGGTCTCCACCTTGGTCGCGCGCATCTGCGTCTGGCGTCCGCTCGTGGTGACCACTTCCGGCTCGCCCAACTGCTCCACTCCCGAGCGCTGCTCCAATGCGTGCAGCACCACCCGGAAATTCGGATCCGTCATGATGCCCGTAACGGTGGCCAGTGTGGGGGCGGTGTCACGCAATCCGCTCGTAAGCAACTGATCATTGGCCGATGCCGGCACAATGCTGGACGCCGTGTTGCCGGGAAAGGCCCCCAGCGGATTGGCCGCCGAAACCGGCACTGTGAGCGATGGCGAACTGCCGCCGTTGGCAACCACATTGCCGTTGATGAAATTGCCCAGATACCAGTCAAAGCCCAGCGCCGTGTTGTCATCCTGTTCCACCTCGATAAACCGGGCCTTGATGTGAACCTGCGCCGCCAACTGGTTCAACACCTGGATGGTGCGCTCAATGGTGTCCAGTTCCCCCGGCGTGGCTTTGACGAACAGCAACCCCAACTTGTCGTTGAAGGCAACGCTTCTGCCGGCCGCGGTCAAATTCACCCCGATGGCGTTAAAGAACGTCTGCACCGTCGTGTTGATGGACGATTTATCCCCGGGAGCAGCATTGAGGTAATTCAACGGGCCGACACCGGCAGCCGTGGCGGCACCGCCGCCGCCGCCGCCGCGTCCACCGCCACCATTACTATTATTGCCACCGCCACCGCCGCCACGTCCGCCGCCACCGCCGCCGCCGCCACTGCTGCCGCCAACAATGTTCACCACCGGCACAGTCGTGCCGCCACCACCGCCGCCGCCACCACCACCGTAGCTCCCGCCGCCGCCGCCAAAGCCGCCGCCGCCACCGCCAAAGCCGCCGCCGCCACCGCCAAAGCCGCCACCACCACCGCCAAAGCCGCCGCCACCACCGCCAAAGCCGCCGCCGCCGCCACTCTGATTATTATTGACGCTGCCAAATGACATCGTGGACACATTCATCAGCCCCTCATAAAATGTGTTTGGATCCACCCTGAACACACGCGTTTCGAGCAAAGGCGGCTCCGCGCCGGACGTTGGTTTGGCCGAAAAGACCACCCCGTAATCTTCGACGGAATATTTGATGGGGTGATCCGCCACCAGCACCACCGCGTCCAGCATGTTTTGAAACGAGACACTGCTCAACGAAAGCTTCACGGTAATTGAGGCCGGATCCACCGCTTCACCAGCGCCGCCGCCAGCGGCGGGCGCGGCCGCCAACAACCCCGTGGTCGGATCCACCCGGGCCGCAGCGCCGGCACCGCCGCCACCGCTTGCATCACTGCCGCTTTCCACGTTTGGATTAAACAGAAAATTGATGCCGTGCTTTTCAGGATCGCGGGCCTTGGATTGTTCGGCCAGCCAGCGCAGCACCTCACTCAAAGGCAGACCCTCCGCCATCGTCGTTGGCAGGTCATCTATCCGCAGGTGATCCAGCTTGTTGTAAATCTCCTCACGCCCGGGGCTGGTGTGGACGAAGTTGGTCCTGGCATAAGGATTCGGCGAGGGCAATTCATCGCCGGTCGGATTCGACCAGGGTATTCCGATGCCAATCGGCGGCACCCACTGCTTCTGCACATCCACCATCTTTTTTTGCTGCTCGCTTGTTCGATTGTGTTCTTCGCGGTCGTAATACGCCTGCTCCACCAAATTCAAATAGTAAAACGCTCCCTGGTCATCCGGATTCTTTTCCAAGGCTTGCTTCAATTTAACTTCGGCCTCCTCGAATTTGCCCATCTCATAAAGCATCTTGCCGTCCTGCACCAGCGTGGCTGCCGCCGTATTGTCGGCCACCACCAGCGGATACTGCTCCTGCGTGGCCTGATCCGGCATCCGTCCCTTCAGCGCCGCAATCGTCGCGTCGTTTGCCTTTTTGAAGGCAATGGCGGCGGCGTTGTGCGGATCCACCTTCAAAACGCGGGCCACATCCGTGTCGGCCAGCCGCAAATCGCCGGCGCGTTGATCCTGGCGGGCAATCTCAAGCCACGTCGCCGAGAGGCCGGAAATGGTCAGGGCCGCCTCCACGTCAATGCCGGAACCGATCTGATCCACAAGCACCTTGGCGTCCTCGTAAAGCTTGGCGGCGCCATGCAGGTCGCCGCGCCCGGCGGCGGCCTTGGCATCCTGCAGTTTCTGGCGCAGCACAATCGTGTTGGCCTGGTCCATGATCGCCCGGTTGACGGCCATGTCGCCGGCGCTTTTGTTTTGCGCCGGCAGCGGCGCGGCCAGCAGAAAAAGAATTCCCAGCGGGAGTAAAACAGCTTTTGTCATGGTCGTTTCAGGTTCGTCGTCAATCGGCGGCGTTCAATGCGGTTGTTCTATCATTCAAGGCGCGTATCGCAAAGTGTAATGTTTCTGGTTCGACTGCGCCAATAATATCACATCATTTTTGTCTATGGCAATTATATTGTATTCGTCGTCGGCGAATTTCAGATCCGCGCCCACCCGCAATCCGGCGGCGTTGACGGTTGTGTTTTTCGGCTCCGGATCGTATTTCAAGTCGGCGGTGTAGCCGTCCACGCGCCGGTATGGCTGGCTTTTTGACAGCGTCGCCGTCTCGCCGGTGTCGGCCAGTTTCACCACCAGCGCATCGGGATTTTCCGGCGGTCCCTTGATGTCGGTGAGGGTGAAGCCCTCGTTTTTGTTGCCCACCATTTTGTCCACCACGGTCTCGCCCTTCGATACGTAGTGCGGCCGCTTGCGCCGCTGCGACGGAATCGCCGCCGTTTGATCCTCGATGCTCACGGAGTAGCGCGGCGCAAGCCCGTTGGTGTCCACCGTGACCAGTGTGATGACGTAGTAGAGGGGCGTGACTTTGAGGACGACAACGGCGCCGGGGCCGATTTCGGTGCCCCTCACGATCTTGATCAGTTTTCCATCGGGGCCTTTCTGCCACTGCACCGGATTGAACAGCTTGTTGGTCATGGAAAAATCAAGGTCCAGGGGGGCTTTCAACCGCTCCAGCACCTTGTCCTGCCGCGTCATGTCCAGCCCCGGCAATGCTTCGGGTTTCCGGGGTATGTATTTGGTCCGCAAATCATCCATCTGCTGCCGGTCGTAGAATATCACGAAGGGCATGAACGCGAGCACGCCCACCAGCCCGAGCAGCACCAGGCTCAAGACGATCTTTTCGTAATTTCTCTTGATGAATTCCATTTGTTAGAATCTGAAACGCTGAATTGCTGAATTGCCGAATTTCAGCTTTTCAGATTTCAGAGTTTCAGCGTTTTGTGTTTTCATCGCATTCTCACCGCCAGGACTTCCAGGGTGACGCGCAATTGTTGTTCGTTCAGGACGGTCTGCAATCCGCCCTTGCCGGACACGGGCGCGGGCGGCGGCGGCGGCGGCGCCCCGGTGTCCCCGGCGGCGGCGCCGAACATGGCCTCGGGCTGCACGCTCACGGTTTTGACGATGAACCCGGGCGGCGAGGCCGCGAATGCCCCAAGCACCTGCGCCACTTCCGGGCTGAATCCGCGAAATGTCACCTGGTAGGGCATCAGCACGGCCAGGTCATTGGTCACGGGCTGGTCTTCGATGATGTAATCCGTTTGCGGCCCGCCGTCGTCGTCGGACGACACTTTTGCGCGCTGGATGGCGTCCATCCCGTTGACGCGGGCGGAGAAGAGAATTTCCGAGATTGCCTTGACTTCGCCGAGTTGCGCGGACAACGGCTCCAGGCTGCCGGGGGCAAAGGTGAGCCGGCCCACGTCGGTTGTGAATGAAAAATTATATTGCGGCGGGAGTTGCACGTTCGCGGCGGCGGCGGAGTCCTGCAATTGTTTGATGGTCGCGGTCAGCGCGTGCTGGAACGATTCGTTGGACAGCGGGCCGGTCGCGGGGATGCGCGGCACGGGCTGGAAATACTTTTTGGACTGGCTCTTCCACTGGTTGAGCTGGTTTGCCTGCTCGTTTGCGGCGGCGATGTTGGGGACCTTGTCGTTGCCGGGCGACGGCTTCTTTTTGGACAGTTCGATCAGCTTGTCATAGGTCTCCTTGAGCCTGCCATAGGCGGCCTGGTTGTGCTGCCAGCCCACATAGTCGTAATAGCCCGCCGCCGCCAGCAGTCCCAGTGACAGGATGCCGCCGATCGCAAAAAATAAATTTCGTTTGAGCCAGCCCATATTAAAACTTCAATGGATTCTGCGGCGTGACAGTGATGGTGAAGGTGAACGTGCCGTTGGCTTCCACCGGTGAAATTTGCGCGGCTGACTGCACCGTTTTTGGGTCGAACACCGGCGACGCCTTAATCCCGTTCACGACGGCATAGACGATTTCCGTGTTGTCCGCGGTTGGGTCCATCTGCGTCAAATCCACCGCGCGGCAGATGAGCGTGATGGCCCCGCTTTGGGCGGGTGCCGGCTGCGCCGCGGCGGTGTCGCCGCCGGCGGCGGGCATGGCGGAAGCGGGTGCCATGGCGTTACCCATCCTCATCTGCTCAATCCAGATGCCAGCTTCCATCCCCGCCTTTTGCGCGGAGTATTTTTTCCTGATTTCCTCTTCGGAGCGGATGAGCGCCCGGCGCAATTCGACCACGATGTCGCCCCAGTAATACCGGGCTTCCATCAATGAGGTGATTTGATCCACTTTGCTTTGGGCGTCCTGCTTGTTGCCGTTGGCCTGCTGCATTTTTGAAACATTTTCATTCATGGCCTGCGCCTGCGGCCCCAGGCTTTCGTTTTCCCTCTCCTTGGCGGTCGCAAGTTCCTGGAACAGGAATCCAATCGCCCCCGCCACCAGCGCCAGCAGGAAAATGGTCGCCAGAAAATACGGCTTCTTCTCGTTGAACGCCCGCCAGCGCAGCGTGCTGTCGGGCATCAAATTCATTTCCACGGGGCAGTTCGCCAGGTTCCGCAGCCCCAGCCCGACCACCTCGCCCAGCGAATGCGCCACGCGCGCCAGTTCCTCCAGATTCACCGCCGCATCTATCTGCACGTTGCGGAACGGGTTGAAGTATTCCACCGGCACGTTCAGCTTCTCCGCAAAGAATTGCGCGGTGTAGGGCATGATGGACGCGCCGCCGGACAGGAACAGCCGCTGCGGCGCGGAGCCGCCCTGCTGCCCCCGGTAAAACTGCATCGTCTGGTTCACCTGGATGTGCAGCTTCGTCATGAACTGCCGCGCGATTTTTGAGATGGCCGCCTGGTGCGGATTTTCCGGCTCCTCATACGCGCCGCCCAGGCTCACAAAGCCCTCGGCTATCTTGATCTGCTCGGCCACTTCAATTTTCAGTTTCGCCTCGGTGGCAAAATCCTGCGTGATGGCGTTCGCGCCCAGGTTGATGCTGCGCGAAAAAACTTTTCCCTTCTCGAAGAACAGCAGGTTGCTCGTCTTGGCGCCGATGTCCAGCAGCATCGTGCAGTCTTCAAGGTCGCCGTAGTTGTATCGGAAGGCGTTGCACAGGGCCGCCGGCGAGGCGTCGCACAATTGCAGCTTCAGCTTTGCCTCCGCCGCCACGCGGAACAGCCCCTCGACTATTTCGGATTTCACGGCCACCAGCAGCACTTCAAGCTCGCCGCTGGGCGCGGACCCGAGAATTTGATAGTCCCACACGACTTCGGAAAGCGGAAATGGCACGTTCTGCTGCGCCTCGTATTGGATGATTTGCGTCACCTTGTTCGCGTCCACCGGCGGCAGCCTCACGAACTTGGAAAACACGTGGAAGCCCGGCGCGCAGACATTGACGTCCTTGGCCTTGATTCCCTTTTCGACGAGTGTGTCCGTCAGCGCCTTGAGAATCGTCTTCTCGCGCGTGGCCTCCTGCGCGCCCTCGGCGCCGAGCGGCTTGATGGAAAAAGTCTTGAGGCGCAGCCCGCCGGCTTCGTTGGTTTCAAATTCCGCCAGCTTGAGGCTGCCCGCCCCAAAATCCACCGCCAGAAATGATTTTGTGTTCAACATCGCTGCTCGCGCGCCGCCCGCAAAAAACGCCCGGACTTTCCGTTTGTTATGTGGACAGCACGTGCTGACTACCGGAAATTTCCCCGCCGGTCAATCAGATTTCTCGAAAATTTGAAAAAAGTTCCGCGCGTCCGCGCAATTTAACATTGCGTCCGGCGTCCAACTCTGGCTACATTCCCGCGTGCCGGGACAGATGCCAGTCGCAAACCGCTGCCGCATGGAAATTTTTTATTCCGGCCATGTGCAGGGTGTTGGGTTCCGTTACACCGCGAAATCCGTCGCCACCGGGTTTGAAATTTCCGGCATTGTGCGTAATTTGTCCGACGGCCGCGTCGTGTTGATCGCCGAGGGCGCGCGCGAAGAACTGGAAGCCTTCCGCGCGGCCATCCGCGACGCGGGGCTGAAGCCTTTTATCCGCGGCGAAACTGTGACGTGGTGCGCCGCGCAAAATGAATTTCGCGGTTTTGAAATAGTTCGCTAATGCAATGAAGTTCGCCATCATCGCTGACATTCACGGGAATCTGGAGGCGTTGCAAACCGTGCTCGAGGACGCCAGAAACCAGAACCCGACGCATTACGTCTGCCTCGGCGACGTCGTCGGCTATAACGCCAATCCCAAGGAATGCCTCAAAATCGTCCGGGACATGAACATCCCCTGCGTCAAGGGCAATCACGACGAATACTGCTCCACCGACGACCATCTCGACGGCTTCAATCCCGCCGCCGCCACCGCCGTCCACTGGACGCGCGCGCAACTGGACGACGAGGAAAAACAATGGCTGCGCGACCTGAAATACACCCGGATGATTTCCAACTTCACCATCGTCCACGCCACGCTCGACGCGCCTCAACGCTGGGGCTACGTCTTCGACAAGCTCGCCGCCGCCGCCAGCTTTCCCTACCAGAACACGCAGGTCTGCTTCTTCGGCCACACCCACGTGCCCGTCGCCTTCATGCGCGACACCGCCGTCCGCGGCGGCACCTATTCCAAATTCAAGGTGGACCCGGCCAAGAAATATTTCGTCAACGTCGGCGCCGTCGGCCAGCCCCGCGACAACAATCCGAAGGCCGCCTACGTCATTTACGACGTTGACGCCGGCACGATTGAACTGCGCCGGCTCGAATACGACATCCCCACGACCCAGCGGAAAATCCTCGCCGCCGGCCTCCCCGAACGCCTCGCCGAGCGGCTGGAATACGGAAGATGATTCCAAGGTGACACGTGACGAGTGACAAGTGACATGACAAAGCGCGCGCGAACTAGAATCTTGTCACTCGTCACGCGTCACTTGTCACCAGCTTGAAAATCCTCATTCTCAAACCCAGCTCCCTCGGCGACGTCATCCAGGCGCTGCCGGTGCTGCGTTTGCTGAAACTCCATTTCCGCGGCGCGGAGATTTTCTGGTGGATTGATTCCGCGCTCGCGCCGCTCATCGAGGGCGACCCCGATCTCGCCGGCATCGTCCGCTTCGAGCGCCGGCGCTGGGCCGCGCCGCGGCACTGGCCGGAAATGCTCCGCAGCATCCGCTGGATGCGCGAACAACATTTTGACCTCGTGATTGATTTGCAATGCCTCGCGCGCAGCGGCGCGTTCGCCTGGCTCGCCAATGGAAAAAACCTCATCGGCCTCGACGAAGTCCGCGAAGGCGCGCGCGGCTTTTACGACCTCGCCGTCCGCCGCGCCTCATTTCACACGCACGCCGTGGACTGGTATTTGTCCGTGCTGCCGCCACTCGGCGTGCCGGTCCGAACAGATTTTGTCTGGCTGCCCGAACGCCCGCAAATCGCCGCCGCCGTAAACTCAAAACTCAAAACTCAAAACTCAAAACTGATTTTGCTCCAGCCCGGCGCGCGCTGGCCGAACAAACGCTGGCCGGCGGAGAATTTTGCGGCGCTTGCCCGTCTGATCGCGAACAATTTCCGCGCCGCGCGCTTTGCCATTCTCGGCGACGCCGGAGACAGGCCGGCCGCCGAAACCATTTCCCGCGCAGCGCCGGAGCAATGCCTGAATTTGTGCGGCGAAACTTCGCTGCCGGAAATGATTGAGTGGCTGCGTCTCTGCGATTTGCTGGTGACGAACGACACCGGCCCGATGCACGCCGCCGCCGCGCTCGGCAAACCGCTTGTCGCGCTCTTCGGCCCCACCGAGCCGCGCCGCACCGGCCCTTACGGCCAGCTTGAAAATGTCCTGCGGATTGACCTCCCCTGCTCGCCCTGCCTCAAATCCGTCTGCGCCTGGAAAAAAACGAACGAGTGTTTGAACGCCATTTCGCCGGCGATGGTTTTTGAGCAGGTGCGGCTGCGGCTTGCGCCGGATTAGGATTACAGCAGTTCGCAAATGGCTTGCAATTCTTTCGGAAACCGGTTTCATCGGCGGAACTGCGCGATGCGCGGAAGCCCATGAATTCGATCCGCTGTCAGCTTGTTCGGGAAATGATGCGATTTTCTTCTAATAAACCGCCGGCTCGCGTGTCATGGTCAGCGGACACCAATTCATTACATTATGCCTGAATTCAAATTCTTCTGTTCGCGTTGCGGCCAGCAAATTCAATGCGACACGCGCTATATTGGCTCGCAAATCAACTGCCCGGCCTGCAACCAGACGATTGACGTGCCCAAGCCGGGCGGAATTTCCGCCGGCAACCCGCCGGTTAAGGCAAAAAGCAGGACGCCCATCATCATCGCCGCGGCGCTTTTGTTCGTCATCGTTGCGGGCGCGGGATTGTTTTTGTTGTTGCAACCACACGGCGCACCCGCCGGCATGGTTGCGTTGTGGAAGGCCGACGGCAACGCCGCAGACAGCATCGGCGGCAATAATGGCACTTTGATGAACGGCGTGTCGTTTGATCGCGGAGCGGCTGGCAACGCTTTCTCTTTTAACGGAGACAAACAGTATGTGGAAGTGCCGGGCAATCCTGCAATCACGCCGACCGGGCCATTCACGGCCACGGCCTGGATAAAATATGTGAAATTGACCGGCTCGCGGGGCGCCGCGGTGCTGGCCAAAGGCGCGGACGCGGAAGCGCCGGTTGATTGGGCGATGACCGTCGCCGACAGCCACAAATTGCGGCCGCACGCCAATGTCGGCAATAGTTGGGTTTATTTTGACTGTGCCACCACGCTCAAGCCGGACGTTTGGTATCATGTCGCGCTGGTGTATGACGGCCTGAACCTCCAGGGTTATGTCAACGGAGCGATGGATGGAACGCGGCCGGTTTCGGGGAAGTTGCAGGCGACGGATAATTCCCTGAAGATTGGCAGCTACGCGCCCGTCAACGGAACCATGAGCAAAGCTTTCTTCGCTGGAGAAATTGACGAGGTCGCGCTCTTTAACCGCGCCTTGTCCGCCGCCGAAATCAAATCCATCTACAAAGCCGGCGCTCATTAAACCAACACCCTCGCCAAACGCTTGACTTGCGGCGATAAACGCATCATTTTCGCGCCATGAAATTCATCACGAAAAAGCTTCTTGCCGGAACGGCCCTGTTTTGCCTCGGCTTTGCGTTCACGGGAATTGCCCCGGCGCAAAATGTCATCACGCCGGCAAACCGCATCGAACTTTTCAACGGCGCCAATTTTGACGGCCTCACCTTTTGCATGAGAAACAACGCCGACCCGATGAAAACCTGGGAAGTCACCAACGGCGTCATTCATTGCAACGGCTCGGCCATCGGTTATCTGCGGACGAAACAAAGCTACAGCAATTATGTCGTCACCGTCGAGTGGCGCTTCCGAAAGGTCACGCCCCAGGCCAACAACACCGGCGTCCTCGTCCACATGCAATTGCCGGACACCGTCTGGCCGATGTGCGTCCAAAATCAGGGCAAGTCCGGCCGGCAGGGCGATTTTTTCGTGATGGCCGGCGCGGAATGCAAGGAACATCTGGCCCTGGGCAAGGACGCCAACACGCCGGTTCCGCTTCGCGGCGCATCGAATGAAAATCCCGTCGGCCAATGGGACACGAACGTCACGGTTTGCGCCGGCAACGATGACAAAGCCATCATCAACGGCAAATTGCTGAATGAAATCACAGAATGCACCGTTTCCTCCGGCTTCGTCGGCATCCAAAGCGAGGGCGCGGATTTTGAAATCCGCAAAATGTATCTGGAGCCGCTGAAGCAATTTTAGATTTCCGATTTGTGATTTCCGATTTTCCGCTTTGCCCACGCTTTCGCCTGACGCGGCGTTTTCAATTCGTCCTGCAATTGCTTCTCGCGGATTTCCGCCAGCAGCGCGCCCAGCGCCGGGCCGGGTTTCATGCCGAGCTTGATTAAATCGTCGCCGGTGAGCAGCGGCGGACGGATCGCCGGTTTCTTTTTCAATTCCTCCGCCTGCTCCACCAGAAAATTGTAGTGCGACAAATCGCCGTGCGAACCGAGGCAATCCAGCCGGTGCAATTCCAGTTCCAGCGGAAACGTCTCGCGCAGCAGCAGCCGCCGCAGCGTCGCCTTCCGCATCTGCTTCACATCCTTGAATTGCATGTGATGCAGAACGCACGCCGCGATTCTGTCAATCTGCTTTTTTGGAAACCGCAGCCGGTTCAAAATGGCCCGCGCCATTTCCGCGCCGACTTTTTCGTGGCCGTAAAAATGAATCGCGCCGGTTGCGGCGTCGCGCTCCGCCGTCACCGGCTTGGCAATGTCGTGCAGCAAAACCGCCCACGGCAAAAACTCGCTTGCACCAACAGGAAGTTTTTCCAGCATTAGCCGGATGTGATTGAACACGCTGCCTTCGGGATGATAATCCGGCGATTGCCCGCAGGAAATCGTCGCCGCCAGTTCCGACAGAATCTGCTCCAGCAATCCGCTGTCGCGCAGCAAAACCAGCCCGCGCGCGGCAGAATTTGTTTCGAGGAGCGCAACCGTCCCGGTTGCACCGTCGGGCGTCCCGCCCGACGGAAGTTCGGCGCGAGACGCGCCGAACAGCATTCGGGACGAATGCGCTCCCTTATTTAATTGTGGTGGCGCAAATAATTTTAGCAACTCGTCCCGCACGCGCTCGGCGCTGATGAGCCTGATTTTCGGCGCGAGCGATTGAACGGCGGCAAACGTCTTCGGCTCGATTTCAAAACCCAGTTGCGCCGCGAACCGCACCGCGCGCAGCAGGCGCAGATGGTCCTCGGCAAACCGTTCCTCCGGCGCGCCGATGGTGCGGATGATTTTCGCGCGCAAGTCCCTTTCGCCGCCGACCCAGTCGTGGATTTGTTCAGTGAGCGGATCGTAAAAAAGTCCGTTGACGGTGAAATCCCGTCGCAGCGCGTCGGCTTCCGCGCTGGCGAAGACGACCTTCTCCGGCCGCCGGCCATCCTGATAATCCGTTTCGGCGCGAAACGTGGCGACCTGGAATTGCTGTTTGTCCTCGACAACGACCATCACGCCGAATTTTCTGCCGACGGGAATCGTTTTGCGGAAAAGTTTTTCAATCAACTCCGGCCTCGCGTCCGTGGCGATGTCGTAATCCTGCGGCTCGCGTCCGAGCAGAAAATCGCGCACGCAGCCGCCCACCCAGAACGCGGCAAAGCCCGCCTCCCGCAACCGGCGGACGATTTTGGCGGCGGCGTTTTTGCACGAGTCTGGTTTTGATTCCGGCATTGTTGCGGCCCCAGACTAGCACGACCGCGCGGCAAAAACCGTTAAAATCTGATTGAAGACTTGACCGGGCGGGCAAATTGCGTGATGCTGGCGCCGCGGTAATAATTACACGCAAGATTCGTGTCCACCTCATATAATTATCAATATCTCCTTCGGCAAATGGACTACCACGGCACCCAGAAGGCACTGCACCAGGACCAGAATTTTCTGGACGGTCTTGGCGAGGACGGCTGGGATCTCGCGGCGGCGGTCCCGATTGTTGAGGATGGAAAAACAGTCCGGATTGTCTTCTGTTTGAAGAAGCAGTCCAGAGGCTCGTATATCTGACAGCCGCCGGGCAAATCCATCCGGCGGCGGCTCGGAAATCATTCTGCGCCCCAAATCAATTTGACGTGCGCGATGCCGCACTTGACCGCCTCCACCGGCAACGACGGGCTTAATTCAAAAACCTTGATGTGCTCCGGCTTCACGAACGGCTTGAGCGCGGCATAATCAACCGTGCCGGTGCCCGGCGCGGCATGGTCGCCCGCCGGATAAATCACGTCGTGAACATGGAAACCGGCCAATCGCGGCGCGAGCGATTCCAAATGCAGCGCGTGGTGGATGAAACCGAGGTTCGCCTTGATTTGCGCGTGGCCGCAGTCGTGCCAGTAAACCAAATTCAGGCTGTTCAACTCGCGGAAAAGAAATTTGAAGTCGCCCTCAATCGGGATTTCCTCGAGCGCCTCCCGGTTTTCGCAGCCGAGCTTCAGCCCGCGTTTTTCGGCTTCGGGCAGGAGTTTCCGGAGCGTGTCATAAACGTTTTCGACAAATCTCTCCTTCCTGGCCTCGCGCGCCCTGGAAGCCTCGGCGCAGAGCTTGTCATATTTGGGCGTGTTCCGCTGGCCGCGTTCGAGCATCGTGCATAATTTCCCGGTGTAATCCTTCAAATCCATGCTGCCCAGATGCAGCACCACGACCGGCGCGTTGACGCGCCCGGCAAATTCAAACGTCTTGAGCGTGTGCTTGATGGCCAGTTCGCGCTGGCGCGGGCGCTCGTCGGAAAATTCGTAGAGGTTCGGCGCGGCGTGGCTCACGCCCAGCGGCAGCGGACAGAAATTGTGCAGGCTGGAAATCTTTATTTCGCCGGCTTCGACCGCCTCAAGGATGCCCGGCATGAGGCTCACGCGGATGCCGTGGCTCAACTCGGCGTATTCAAAGCCGAGGTCGCGGATTTCGCGCAGCATCGCGCGCCCGTCCGTGTGGCGCTGGGAATTCCAGCAGGTGGACAATGAATACATCGTGAATCGTTAAATCGTTACATTGTTGAATCGTGAATGCAAAAGGAAGAATCGTTAAACCATTGCCCCGATGCAACGATTTAACGATTCACGATTCAACGTCCGGACAAATTACATGTCCGCGTAACGCGCCGCGAGCATCGCGGAGAAACGCGCGACTTTTTCCTTGCGACGGCGCCGTTCGCTCGGCTTTTCGAAATGCCGGTGTCCGCGCACGATTTTAAGCGTGCCCTCGCGGTCAACTTTTTTCTTCAGCCGCCGCAACGCACGATCCACCGGTTCGCCTTTTTTCAATCTAATTTCAGTCAACGCAACTCACTTCCTTTCCAGCGGAACCTGGCGTTCCGCGAATTCAAAATGGGCGCGCAGTGTGGCCTTTCCGCGCCCGATGTCAATGCGCAAAACGCGCGGGTAGTGGGGTCTTTTGAAATCATCCGCCGTCATTTTCCCCTCGCTTTTTTGATTTGATACGACACGCCAACCTTCACCGCGCTTTGGGCATCGGTCACGGGCGGCAGTTCAAGGATGGTGATAAATTCCTCCGGCTCGCCATACGTCCAGCCGTAGCAGCGTTTAGCCTTTGGATGGCCAGTCAGATCGAAAACCTCAACATCGCCTTTCCAAAGCGTCTGGCCGCGAAAGATTTCTTCCACCGGCACAGAACCGGCGTGTGTTGCGCTGGCCTTGTGCAAGTGAAAGATGACCTGTTTCAGCCGTTCGATGTAATCTTTATTCGCCACAACGTTTAATGAGTTCTTCGATTGTCCACGCGCTGCTTTCGATGCCTGCGGCCTGCGCTGGCGTCATGCGAATTGCGCCGTGCGTTTT
>Ga0181520_10005421_pt1 | contig 20388 bp, 32 predicted proteins | sample PEATcosm2014_Bin_29_FD_132451 | JGI IMG/M metagenome (GOLD analysis project Ga0181520, IMG submission 132451) | Peatland microbial communities from MTU Mesocosm Facility, Houghton, MI, USA - PEATcosm2014_Bin02_30_metaG | ecosystem: Environmental > Terrestrial > Soil > Wetlands > Peat | place... | reverse complement strand
TACCGGGGCACGCTGGCCGGCCTCGCCAGCCTTCCTGACACCGCCAGCTAGCCCTTCTTAACGCTCCGTGCTCCCGGCCGGGCCGCCGCGCAAAGGTTTTGCACACTCACCGGAACGACACGACTTCTTCGTTTGCGGAGACCGACAACGTCCGATGCAAGACTGCGAGACTCATCAAGAGCAAATCCCGTTGGACGAACTCCCGCATGGCACCAAACGGTCACGACAGGCGGTGGCAGCGAAACCAGGCATACTCCATCTGTTCGAGCCATCGTGAGCGGTGGCAGCGGGACGACGTAGATTGTCGGAACATGTGGTTACAGGAAAATGTATTGGAGTCCTCTTCGAACAAGACGGCGAACACCACCGCCTCTACCTCGACCGCCACTTGGGCAGGACACGACAAAGCGTTGCAAAGTAAAAACATTACCCCACCAGACAATGCGGAAAAACCATGACCACAACTGCCCGTAACTACCTCCTTGTCGCCGTTATCCTAGCCGTCGCTTTCTACTACGCATCTCCGTACTGGAAACCCGCCATGAACCAGATGTCCTCGATATCTACGATGTGGCCCCACTTCTGAAAACCTGCCGTGAAGGCCATCCATCCAAACCGCCATGAGCGGTGGCAGCGGGATGGCGTGGATTTCCGGGACATGTGCTTGCAGGACAATGTGTTAGAGACCGATTCGGGAGGGCCGTTGTGCATGGAGCAACCGAACGAAGAGCTTCGATCAGCGGGATGAGTCTCGACGAATTGCCTGAGACAAAGATGACCGCCGACGCAGCCAAGCAACGGATTCTCCATCAACCGCACCTGACCATGCAGCAGCTCTGGTGCGAGTTCGACCGAGGGCGATTGTTTCTTCGGGGGCAGGTGCCGAGCTTCTATTTCAAGCAACTTGCCCAGGAAGCGGTCGTCGGAATGGAAGGAGTGCGGGAAGTAGTCAACGAGATCGAGGTGGTGTGGTGAGGAGTGGTTGACCATGCCGATGACCTCGCCACTGTGTGGGAACAGGAAGCCATCACCGTAGCAACGAATACCCCGACTGCCGCCGCACGTCTATAATTCCTCGCCATGAAGAAGATGATATTCAAGTTCGCAGGCGGTCCCCTTGACGGCAAGTTGGTCGTGGGGGAGTCGGAGAAGGACAAGGAAGCTCGGCGATACGATGCGATTACTCACCACGGGCGGATCGGGCAGCGATTTCACACCGCTTCCGACTACACCATCGAATTGCTCGCCGAGGGACAACTTCGAGAGGAGAAGCCGCATCACTTCCAGCAGTACGTTTACGAGGTGGTGGACCGGTTTGACAACGGTGACGTGCTGATCGTGCTTGTCCAATCCGTTGAACGAGAGGCGGCGACAGGGAAGTTTCCCGATGGCCAGGTCACCTGAACTGTCCGTGCCGAGATCAGAAGATGTCCGAGCAGTGTTTTCATCAGCCGGTCTCTTCACGCACGAGATTATCACGTTGGAGCTGCCTTGTCAGGCAGTTTTCACACGGTGTCATTAACCCGACAGTTTCTCCGAAAACGAGGAGGCAAACGTGAACGTTTCCGTCACCACTGGCGTTTTGTCCGCCGAACTGCCGGAAGAGAAAGCAGTCCCGGTGGGACCGTGCGAAAATGCGGGGCAGCCGGATGATGTCCCAATCGTGGTCGGGCATGCTGACGATGAAGACGAAGAGGACGTGGACGACCTCGACCAGGACGAGGACGAAGAAGAGGATGACGAAGGTCTCGACTACGTCTGGGAGGAAGTCGGCGACGAGGACGAGGAGAACGACGAGGACGAGGACGAAGAAGATGACGAAGACCTCGGCGACGATTTGGAGGAAGCCGGCGACGAGGAGGACGATGAGGATGAGTAGCCCTGGGCCACGGGATACTCCAGGGAGTCGAACTCGTCAAATCGACAAGTCGGGGGCTTGCCGACACTGCCCCTTGGCGGTGAAATAGGGTCTCACCCGCCACTTCCACGAAAGGAAACGCCAATGGACTCCCCGACGCCCAAGAAGCCCATGACCAAGACGGAGATGATCGCCGCCTTGGCTGAATCGACCGGTCTGGCCAAGCAGCAGGTTGCCGGTCTGTTCGACGAGCTCGCCAAGCTGATCGGGAAGGAACTCGGCGACGAAGGGGCAGGCGTCTTCAACGTTTCCAACCTGCTGAAGATCAAGGTCGTCCGCAAGCCCGCCAGCCCGGAACGGAAGGGCATCAACCCCTTCACGAAAGAGGAAACGGTCTTCAAGGCCAAGCCCGCCAGGAACGTGGTCAAGCTGGTGCCGCTCAGGGGCTTGAAGGAGTTGGTGTAGATTGCCCGACTCAAAGGAAACCGCCGACGCAGCCAAGCAACGGATTCTCCATCAGCCTCATCTGACGATGCAGCGGCTCTGGTGCGAATTCGACCGAGGGCGATTGTTGCTTCGGGGTCAGGTGCCGAGCTTCTATCTCAAGCAGCTTGCCCAGGAAGCGGTCGTCGGCATGGAAGGAGTGCGGCAAGTGGTCAACGACATCGAGGTGGTTTGGTAAGGGGAGCTTGACCTCCCGCCGATTGCTGGTATCTTCTTCGGATCGGGCGGAAGGATGCTGCCTGAAACATGCCCCGCTCGTCTTCGGATGAGTGGGGCTTTTTCGTGCCATCAAACAAGAAAGCCCTCCCAGGTCGGGGCAAGACCTGGAGAGGGCCGAGGCAAAGGCAAAGCCCTTGCACTCGATTCCGATCTACCGTACGCCGCCAGTTTTTGCGATACGTGGGGATTATGCCGCCGCTCCCCGCTCGGTCCCAATGTTGACGGTCTTCAACAACGTTCCCTGCTCGTCGTAGAACTCGATGACGTCATTCGCCGCCCGCAAGATCGCACAGCCGCCGTCGTAGCGTAGCTTGTGACCGGCAAAGTAGCCGTCTCTCGTCAGCATGGTCGGGATGCTGTCGGTAGGGGCGGGCAGGCCAAGCTCGGACAGGGTCGCCGCCACCAAGTCGAGGATCAATCGGTCCATGCCGCCACCTTCGGGTGATCGCCTACGCTAAGAATCGGCTTTCCACAACGCAGAGGTTGTCATCCGAGCTTGTGGCGATCCCTTCGAGACATCTTGCCCATCTTGTCGTTACCTAGGCGGCATTGTCACGCCGATCCTGCCCCTACGACCGGCAGGACCTGTCCGACGAGCACGCTTGCCAGCCCGGTCCCCGCAGCGTTCCCCCCAAGTTTCCTGGCGTATCTCATAATAGTAGGGTGGGACGAAGCCGCCCGGTGGCCGCCGTGGAGAACGCAACATGCTGGTGCTGACTCGCAAAAAGAACGAAAGCATCGTCATCGGCGAGAACATCGTCGTGATGGTGATCGAAGTCCGGAGCGACAGGGTGCGGCTCGGCATCGACGCCCCGAAGGAAGTCTCGGTCCACCGCCATGAGGTCTACGAAGCGATCAAGCGTGGCGAAGTCCCGAAGGAAGGGAATGCCGCTTCCGAAAAGTAGGGCGATCCCGTTGCCTTGTCGAACGAACGCAAGCTGTTGGCCCTCTCCCTGCTGCTGAAGTTTCCGATCATGAGGAGGTCAGACATGAACGCCAAGGTCGAATTGCCCAAGGCATTTTCCGTACGGGACGAACACGAGTTCCTCCCCATCCGGCACTTGACGGCTCGGCTGAACCCGAAGCTGACGGTCAAGGAAGTGGCGACCGGCGTCCACGTGGACGGCGGCGAAACCGTGTTCTGGGGCTTGGTCTTCGTGAAAGACGAACCTCCCGGCAAGAAGAAGGTGGAGACCGCCTTGCGGGAAGCGGGATTCGATTTCGTCCACAACGTCCTGACCCAGGCGGCGTTCGTGCGGACGGACCATTCGGACGGGAAAGTGGGGAGGAACTAGCCCCCGGCAATCCAGTTCTTGCAAGAACGCCAACGCCGTTCCCGAACGCCATCGACTCGCACGTCTCCTACACCGTGAACTGGCGTGCTGCTACGAGTGCTCGCTAGCTTTGGTAGCACGTCTGCGGTTCTTCCTCCTTCATCGGTGTTGACATTATTGGACGTGGGAGTATGTTGATGGGCGTTGGCTATCTGGTCGGAGGGAAACCGCCAGAAGAACAATACATGAGGCAGACTGACAGGACGCCCGTTTGTCTCAAGGGAACATGCCCCGCCTATGGACCCAGAATAGGCGGGGCTTGTTTTTGATGGGGTTCCCTGCCTAGTGAACCCGACGAAAAGCCCTTCGCTGTGTGGGCGTCCGGCTACGAGGGAACAGACGAGCCGGACGTGTCGCTCCCGGTCTAGCGGTCGCTCGGCGGGCCATAGCCGTCCATGACCGCCTGCAACAGCCACCGTTTTTGTTCGACAGGGTCGCCGCATTCCAGCCCGTACTTGTACATCGCAGGGCCGTGGCCCGCTTCCGCCGCCCTCTTGAGCCAGCGTATTCTCACGCAAGGATCGTCGCATTCCATGGCGTAATGGTACATCGCCGGGGCATAACCTTCGTAGGCAGCCTCTCTCAGCAGACGCCTTCTTTCGTCAACGTCGTCGCATTCCAGGGCGTAATCGCACATGGCCGGGAAATACCCTTCCCTTGCGGCTTCCCGGAGCCGCCGTTTCCTCTCCTTCGGGTCGTCGCCCTCCAACGCACGAAAGTACCTGCCGAGAACGCTGCCGCCTTCAGCCGCCTTCTTTCGCCCGGACCTTCTCGGACGACGGACCTCGGGACGTCGGTCAACCGTTTGCGTCATGATTCCCCCTTTCCGGCACTGACACGTGTCATTGCCAATCGACCTCGATGTCGTTGACGATCTGGACGACGCCGTCCAGTCCCCGGACCGCTTCCTGGGCCACTTGTTTCTGGTAGTAGGTCGCCAACCGACCACGCAGCAACAGGACTCCTTGCTCGTACTCGCACCAGACTTGTCGGGCAGGGATGTGGGAATCGTTGTGCAGGCAGTCATTCGCCGCCGCCACGACCGTGCGGCACCCGGGCACACCGTGCTTGTCCGAGAACGTCACCATGTCACCCTCCGTGGCCATCCCGACAAACTTCAGGTCTGCGACCGCCTCGGGGGACAACGAGTGCCGCAGCGGTTTGGGGTGCAGGAGAAGCGAGCAGCAGAGAAGCCTGGCAGCAGCACCCTTCAGACCCACGATCACGCACAAAGCACCATTCTCGACTCCTCGTTCTAGTCCGTCAATAACCCGTATGAGCGAAAGTACGATTTTGGCCAAGGCCAAGCCGCTACGGGTCTTTCCTCGACTTGGCGAAGGGGAATCTCCTCGGGCACTCCGGCTCCCAAGCGGATCGCCCCCTGATCCCGGCAGTTTTGCAGCCGACATGCCAGGCACGGTCTCGCCGCTTCCGGTTCCTTCAGCTCTTTCGACGCCATGCTGTCCACGGTGGCGAGGCTGCGAAGGCGGGATCAGCCCCAATGACGAAATCGTGGTGACTGTACTCGATGTCAACGACGAGAACGTGATCCTGAAAGTCGATGCTCCAGAATGGAATGCGGTCTGCGAGGAAGAAAGATATCGGCATCCATGCCGGTTCGTCCAGGCTGAACCATTGCCGAATGCTTGCAGCCTCAACCGGACCGGAACCGCCCGTCACAGACGCCCAGTCAAGCTAGCATTGCTAGCAGTCGGCGACCTTACGATCAAGGTCGAGGCTATTGCATTCCCCGTTCCGTGCGTCACAATGGACGTTCGTCGGATGACTATATGACGAGCAACTCGGCTTTGCCGAGGGGCTAATCGAAGAGTAAGCCGACGTGGTCGAACGCCTCCGGGTTTTCCGCCACGTCGGCTTTTTTGTTTTCTGTGGCGGGAATCCACCCACGGAAGGTTTCTGTGTCCTTACTCATGGAGGTGAGACGATGCTTCTGCTTGCCGCTACTCCTGATCTTCATTGGAAGGGTCTGAACATTGTTGCCGAGTCGTGCCCGCAACTCAACCAAAGGGATCGGATCATCGAGGCTCTCGGGCCATTGGGCGAACATTTTCCCGGCGTCGATGAGGAGACTCTCTCCAGATACTACAAGTACCTGTCTGCGAGGCTGTCATTCCCGTTCACAGCTCACTACCCGGAGCCAAGGTCGTCGCTTGAGGAAGTGCAGCAACGCTGCACCGTGGTGGAGTTGCTGGACCCGGCCCATGACATCTGCGACGAGTTCGACGGCATCTTCTGCAAGACCCGCAAGGGGAAGTACGAGGTCAACTTGCCGCTGACCGAGTTGGACGTACCCGACGACACTCCCAACTTCCGGTTCATCGAGGACTACTGGTACTGGTTCTGGAACTGGCGTTGAAGCGTCGGCATACGCCTGCACTGTACGTGAACGAGCAGCTCACGCCACATCGGATCGTGAGGAAACGTGAACCAAGAACGAAATGGAGACAATCATGAGCGGGCATGACGAGCAGGAGCGGCAGGAGCGGGAATCTGAGGAGCGGCAGATGGACACGGAACGTCTCGCTGCACTCCGGACACGGCAGGAGCTGACGGATTCGGAGGCGGAGGCACGGATTCAGCAGAGGGAGGAAGAGGAGGAGTACGGTCGGTACCAGGAGCTGACGGCGATCGAGTTGTCCGACGAGGGCTACTCCGATTTAGACGACTGACCAAGACCGAAACGAACGGGTGAAATCACGCCGGCAGAAGATCGATTTCGGGAGCGGGAGCTGGCAGAGCGGGACGCTCGGCTATCCCCTATGCGGCCCTGTGCGTGCAGTGTGCGTCAGAGCAGGAACCGATTGAGTTCCGAAGGGGATCACGGCACCGGGTCTTGCCACGGTAACTACTTGGGTAAATAAGGCAGCCCGTCACGATGACAATTCCCTGACTGTGCTGAGCAGGCTGTGGAGGTCGCCCAAACCATGCGGCTGACCATTACATCGCTTCTCCGGAGCAGCCTGCCGCCGGTCGTGCGACCAAGTCACCCACATCGAGTGTCCTGCGACCACGTCTCGTCACCGAGACGCCGGGGCGGTAGCGTTGGGGGAGGCGACGTGCGGGAAAATCTTTCTCTGCTACACCCGCAGGTCCAACAGATCGAACATCTCGGATGACGTAAACAACTGGTCCCTGACAACATGATGGTCTTTGAAAGCCAACTGGGACGAACCGCCACTGTCACCAACGGCAACTTGCGATACCACGTTGGTTTGAGCCCAACCCCAACCGCCCCAGCCGCCCGAACTGTGGTGCCTATGTGGCGGAGTGGGAGTGGGAGTGGGAGTCGGCGTTGGTGTGGGCGTCGGCGTGGGACTAACCGAACTGGTTCCGTCGTACGTCACCGTGAAGCTCGAAACGTTTCCGGAATCCGACAACGCCGAGGTCGAATCTTCCAAACCTGAACGGGATTCCATGTTGATCGAATACGCCTGCCAACCGGCATTGTCTATCGGGCCTGTTGTTCCATTGATCGTTGCATAGGCGTTCGTAAACGTCGCCGTTCCAAAGTTCGCCAGAGGCAAGACGCCGGAGTTGGAGGATGGTGCTTCAACGACCCATTCCGCCGAAGACCTCGATGCTCCCTTGAGGACCTGGGTGATCGAGAAGGTTTCGTGCTCGGTCGTGTCGGCGATCGTCAACACGAAGTCATTGTTGCCGGTATAGGCGACTGATGCGGTAATCGAGTCCCCTGGCTTTACCGTCATGGTGCTGACGGTCATGGAGGCCGACGGGTACATCTCGTACCAGGCATAATACGTCGCTTTGCCGTTGGCAACGTCCTCCCCGGTCCCGAGCTGCTCGACGGTGGAGGAACTGTAGCCGTCGATTCCCACCCAAACTGCCGAGTAGCCGTTAGTCTTTGTGTTGACGGTCGGCACGACCCACGATCCGGTGACATCGCTTACCGAACTGCCCGTCACCGCATAACCTGACCAGTTCGAGCTATCGCTGGCGATGGGAGTCGCTTCTACGCTGGACTTTGCCACCTCGGTCGCCGACTGGTTGTGTCCGAAAGCCGGGAGGACCGCACCGCTGGGCAATGCGGAGATCGCCGACAGCACCAAACGCCCTTCCAACGCCTCACAACGCAATCGCCTTGTCATCAGACGCCTGGGTTTCATGACCTTGCCTCTTTCTGCCGGAGCTTGCCCTTCCACTGCCAACCCTGAAGATACGTATTATGTGCGAAAACGTCAAGAAACAAATGATATCAAGAGTGAAACTTGAGAGCGGTTGGGCTGGAAATTACTCCACAGCGGGTTCTCGTAGTGCTGGCGTTGTCGTGTATCCGGGAACGAAGCCCCTCCAGCAACAAAAAAAAAGCCGCTGGGGGGGCGGCGGCTTTCTGAAAACGGAACGTAACGAATCGTTACACGTTCCAGCAGCAGACTTCTCCGCTAATTCGTGCCCTGCTGCTTCTGTCCTTGATTGGAATGAGCTTGAACCCACGCCACGTAAGCCTTCGCAAACTGCGGGAAAGCCATCCCTGTCACACTGCCCTTCGTGACAATGCCACCCAGGCTCACCAACTCCTTGTAGACTGCGGTGGCTTTCGCCTCGCCCATCTGCGAGTTGGCGGCGACAAATTCCTGAACCGTCAGGATCCCGTCATGGTTGGCGTCCAGTTTCTGGAAAACGCCCAACAAGGGGTTCTTGTTGGTCGTGTTCCGCTGGGCAAAGGCATTCGCTGTCACGAGACATCCTACGACCAGGATGAACAATGTCGTCCGCAGACTCATACCTCGCTCCTCTTCATGGGGGTTTAGATCAATTCTGTCCAATCTCTCTTGTCAAAGTCTATGTCACGGTGAAGGAGTGTCAAAAATCGCAAACGGCAGGGAAACGGGCAATGCACCTTTGGGGAGCAAATCGTACCGAAAAACGCCCCAGTCAGGCTACGGTCCGTAATGTCACGAAGATCGGTGAGCATTATGCCGGTCGGCAGGGCTTGCCGATAATGAGAATTGGAGAGACTGGCATTCACCGGCTTTCCAAACGGCGGTACGATCCAATTCCTTGGCGGAACGTGGTGAGTGTGACGAACGCCATTTGAGGAGAATTTGCCATGAAGACGAGAACTGTTTTGATCGTCGGTGCTGCCCTGGCCATCGTCGCATTGTCTTGGTCTTCGGCCCAGGCACAGGTGAGAATCGGCATCGGTCTTCCCATTGGCATCGGAGTGGGAGTTGCCCCGGCTTATCCTCCTCCCTACTACTACCGCCCGTATTACTATCCTCCTCCCTACTATTACCGCCCGTATCCGTATGGATATGTGGCTCCAGCCCCGGTGTACGTGCAACCAGCCCCGGTCTATGCTCAACCGGCTCCGGCACCACAGCAATACTATTATCCGCCGTCGTCGGCATCGCCAACTCCCGCCACTGTTCCGCCGCCACCAGCACCTCAGCAATACTACTATCCACCGTCCGCACCAGCATCGACTACCACCACCGGACCGACTCAACCGTCACCACCGCCAGCCCCGTAGGCGGTCGCCCATACGCCGGAGACGATTGCAAATCCACCAACCAGCCCTCTGGCACGGGACAATAGTATCCTCCCAAGCGTAGAAAGGTCCATTGGCTCGTGGAGCTAGTGGGCCTTTCTCGTTTTTTGACGAGGACGAGTCACGGCATCCACTGCTTGGGTGAAAGGCGTCAGCCTGTCAACAAGCCCCGCTCGATAGCCGCCCCAGTGGGGCAATGATTTGGTGGAAGAACGAGCGGCGTCGGCAGGCTTCCTCGCTCGGCTTTCAAGCCCCCGGTCGATGGTTCTTGGCGAACAGCTCACGTTCGAACCAACCGAATACCGTGAGGACGATATAGGCCAAAACCGTACCCACGACAGCCAGACCCAGACGCCCCGTGCCCGTGGCGATGCCGATGGTCGCCGTGAGCCAGATGCTCGCAGCCGTCGTTATTCCCACGATCTGATGCTGCTCGCTCATCTTGAGGATGACGCCGCCGCCGATGAAGCCGATTCCTGTGAGAGTTCCCTGGATTATCCGGCTCACATCCGCACTGGACATCCCGTTCAAATGCGGTACGAGAACCACGACAGCGGCCCCAAGCGCTACGAGCATGTGGGTTCGCATTCCCGCCGCCTTGCCGACGTGGGCTCGTTGCAAGCCCAGGACGCCGCCGAGAGCGATGGCGACGAGAAGACGCACGACGATGCGGGCCGTCTCGATATTGTCGGGAAGACCGGCAACCAGTTCCTGCCACAAAGCCGCACCTAAGCCCATGATTCACCTGTCTTTCTCGTCGGTAGCGGGTTGCGTTTGGTTGTCGAGTCGGACCTCCGTGGCGGTCGGGAAACCCTTCGGCACCGGATAGGTCACTTTGCCTGTGGCCGTCCATTGGCAACCTCGGATAAGCATCGTCCGGAAACCGACGCACCGCATGGCCGTGTCGGGACCGTTCTTCCATAGGTGGCCGAGCATCGTCGTGTAGACCCGTCCCTTGCCGTACGAGGTCGTCCAGTCCGTCACCTCGTTCTCCTTCGTGTCCTTCGAGTAGGCGTAGGTCAGCACCGTCATGTTCTTCGCCGGTCCATGCTGGCCGTGCGTCAGTTGCTCGTGCGGATGCATCCACTTTTTCGGGAGTCCCTTGGTGATCGGGTGGTCGGGGGCAAGGACGGTCACCTGAAAATCGTGTTCCGGGCCATGACCGGGATTGCGGCCTTCGTTCCTGGGAACCTCGACGACCTTTTCGTCGTCGCTGACGATCAGGCCAGTCCCGAAGCTCCGGTCCCGCCAGCCGAGACCGATCATTTCGTTGTAAGCGGTCCAGTTGGGGAAGGAATTGTTGGCTGAATGGTAAATGACCAACCCGCCGCCCCTGCTGACATAATCTTCCAGCGATTTTTCCACTTCCCTGGGCCAGTGAACGCCCTTGGGCGTATGGCCGCCGTTGAAGTTGCTGAGGATCACGTCGTATTTCTTGAACTCGGGCCGCCACTGGTCCCAGGCTTCCTTGGAAGCATCGCTTGACGGGCTGGTCGAGACGTCGACCCGGAACAGGCCGCTGCCGTCGAGGATCTCCTTGAGGATCTTCGTCGCCCGTGGCCAGTCATGGTTGTTCATGCCATCGACGATCAGGAGGGGGAGCTTCGACGCCTTTGCCGGCTGAGCGACGGCAACACCGTGGCAGAAGATCGTCAGGATTTGGCAGACCGCCGCAATTCGCAGGATCGTGGACATAGTTGCATCCTCCGTTTTTCGTGGCCTTGGCAACACGACCGGCAGCCTACGCCACCTCCAGGCACCGCAGCAGCTTCAGTTTCCCATATTCTGCTTCCCCTGTCAGCACCCGCAGGTTGTCCAAGACCTGCAACTGTCCGTCACCGTGCGTATGGCCGCAAAGCACCAGCAGGTTTGACCGTGGATGCGTCTGCATCACCTTCTGCATCACGTCGCCGATGGCTTTGCTGGAGAAGTAGGGAAGGAAATCGTCGGCGGACGTCTTCCCCAGATACCAGGCCGCCTCTCGAAACGGAGGCACATGAGTAACGGCGATCACGTTCGGATACTTGCGTGCTGCCTGCTCCAACACGATCTCGAAGTGTCGGGCTGCCTCGTCGGCCAAGGCAGCCAAGATGGGGCGAAGCCTCTGCTTGTCGAGATTGACCCCGTTCCAGCACGCCGCCAGTTCAGCGATCAGCAGGTGGTCGTTGAGGATTACCTCGGAACCATCGTAGTCGCCAAGCCGCCCGTCATACCAGCCGTCATGGCCGACGATGGCGGTGTTCGGCGTCAATTCCACGGATCCCATCATCGTCAGATAGTTCAGGTACTTCGAGTCCTGAACAAGGTCAGCCACCATCCTGCGAACCTGCGAGATTGAACCTCGGTAGAAGTCGTGATTGCCCAGGACGAAGTAGATCGGCTTCTCCACGATTTCCTCGATCCTCCGTAGGTAGCGGCAGATGTCGTGGCTTTCGGCTATATCGCCGCTGATGACCACGGCATCGGCTTGTTGCCTTACCGACTCGAAGAACCGCTGCAATCGAACGGAATCGACGAAATTCAGATGGATGTCGGTGAGCCAAGCGAGTTTCATTGCCAATCTGCCGACGCCTTCATGAGATACTTGACCGCCTTTTCCCGATACCGCCGTGGTGTCCTGTTTCTCTCACGATCGTCCCCGGTATCCGTTTCGCCAGTTCTTGGTGTCGATTGCCCAATCCGCACTCACGATCTCGGGAATAACCTCACGACACCCTCGCCCATAGGCCCATTTTAGGATGTCCGGGCGTTTGGCTGCCGGGGTACAAAGCCGCTTCGGTTCGGGACGGATGCCAACCCGTCCAAGGTCCAGGCGATCCGAATCCCAACAAGCCTGGATCGTGATCTCTCCATCGGTGCCACCGTCCGTGTGGCCGACACAGGCGGCATACAGCAGATCGAAGTGGTCGTCGGAAAGCGTGAACCATTTGCCGTGAAAGCTTGCAGCGAGTTCGGCGCCACGTTTCCCGTGCCCGTCATCGACGCCTTCGTTGACACGCCGGGAATCATGGAAGACGGCAAAAAGTTGGACGACTTCGACGTTGGCTCCCGTAGATTCCGTCAATCGCAACCCGTTTTCCAAAACCCTCGCCCAGTGCGATACGCCGTGGGTGCCGTGCCAAGGCAAGGCATAGTCTTCGAGGATTGCGTGGACGAGGGGCTTGAGGTCGATCATTTCCGGCCTTTTCGTTTGCTCTCCCGAGCCGCCCGTATCAACCTTCCACCAATCCCCACTGCTTCGGCGTGATGGTTGCGTTTACTGAACGACGTGGGCGGTGATGTAGGCGATGCCCAACAGCAAGGCCCCAATGACTATCGCCACGGCGACATTCTTCTCGCTCAACTCCTTCTGGACGTCGATCCGTGGGGTAATCAAGTCGAAGAGCCAATAGCCCAGCAGCAACAACACGATGCCGACGAGCCCGAACACCGCAGACCCGATAATCCCCGACCAGAAGTGTTCAGGGAAGAAACACGAAGCTTCCTCGACGGCAAACAGGGACCACATGGTTGTCACCTTTCCGAGAAGAGGGGTTCTGCCGGCATCGTCGCCATTATCCTTTTGGAGGAGGGTTGCCGCAAGTATCCCGCAGGCTGATGATTGACGGCTTCTATCGGTCTCCTATAATGCGTGGCATGAAGGTTTCGACGATCCTGCTGGTCGTGGCAATGATGGCATCCTCCGGTCATGGCGGTTCGCACTATTGCGGCAGCCACTACTCGGGAGGATCAAGCAGCCATTCTTCGTCGAGCCACCATTCGGGCAACTACCACGGCCGGTCCTATGCCCCCGGTAGCAGTTTCCACGGCTACCACGCCTCGGGCAGCCACCACGACGCAACCGACCGTGCTGCCGTTGGTGTCGAGCGGGATTCCCACGGGCGGATCAAACGTTCGGAGGAAGCGAAGAGAGAGTTCATGCGGCAGTCAGGACACCCTCACGGCTGGCCCGGTCACGTCGTGGACCACGTCATTCCGTTGAAGCGGGGCGGTGCCGACGCACCGAGCAATATGCAGTGGCAGACGATCGAGGAGGCCAAGGCCAAAGACAAGTGGGAGTAGGTGACATCGGTAACGGCTACGGGACAAAGCCCACGGGCAGGTAGACCACCGCCTGGTCGGGGAGTGAAACGACCCGCTATTCCGCTGGCACGCCGATCCGTTTTAGCAACACCGACAGAGGATTATGAACCGGCGAAAGTTCCTAATGACGATGGCGGCTGGGGCCGCCTGTATTCACGTTTCGACAGTGGGGGGAGCGCACGAGCCGTCGGAAGAATATCAGCGGGTCAACACCGACTGGCTCGCCAAATGCCGGTACGGCGTCGGCGTTCATTGGACAGCCCAGACGGTGCCGAGAACCGGCTCGCCGTTGCCATTCCGACAGGCGGTCGAGGCGTTCGACGTGAAGCGTTTCATCGACGCCCTCGTGTATGCCGGGGCGGATTATCTGCTTTTCACTGCCGCTCACGCCTTGCAGATGCTGCCTGCCCCGAACCCGGTCATCGACAGAATCCTCCCCGGTCGCACCTGCAAGCGTGACCTCCTTGCCGAATTGGCCGACCGCCTCGCTGCCAAGGGAATTCACCTGCTCGTCTATTACAACCATTCCTGCAACGGCAACGACGACCCTGAATGGCGAAAGGCGGTCGGTTATGACGGTCACGACAAGAAGCAGTTCGCTCAGAACCTCATGGACATCGTTGGTTGGATGGGCGAGCGTTACAAGGACAGGGTCAAGGCGTGGTGGTTCGACAGCCCCTATTCCCTTGATCCTCGTGGTCCGAGCAACAGCGTCAGTACCGACATGACCGGCTTCCGATTCCCCTGGGAGCGATTCACGGTGGCTGCCAAACTGGGGTATCCGGCTCGGCTGGTGACGTACAACGCCGGGGTCGATAAGACTTTCCTTTATACGACGCACCAAGACTACTGGGCGGGGGAAATGGTCGACCTCCAGACCCCTGCCAAGGCACGGTATCTGGACAACGGCCTGCAATGGTTCGGTTGGACATGCCTGGAGGATCGTGCCTGGGTGCATCACCGGCTCGACACCGAAATCCCGAAGCCGCTGTACTCGGACGAGGAAGTCATCTCCTACGTCCGAACCTGCGATTCCCGCCAGGCCCCCATGACCTTCAACGTCGGCATCTACCAAGACGGGACGATGGCTCAGGCATCCGTGGAGCAGCTTCACCGCCTTGGCATGGCACTCCGTACAAGACCTGTCCCAGGGTGAACGTGGCAAGTGCCGTATCAGCATTCCCCCGGGTCGGTGGGGACGGCGGACGGAACTTTGTTCAAATTTGAACAAAGTCGGTTCGTGGCGGGACGCCGCCGGAACACGAGCGGCGACCTGCCTTGCCGTTGGATGGGGACTTAGACAAACCAGGCTCGGCGGCGATCGGCAATTTCCTCGAATTCGAGGAGAGCCGCATGGGGGCGGTGCCGACCTCGGCGGGACGATTGCCGTTCAAGGGTATCATCCACGTCGCCGGAATCAACATGCTCTGGCGGGTATCGGAATGGTCGATTCGTCAGTCGGTGCGAAATGCAATCGTCCTCGCCCACTAGAAGGGCTTTCGGTCCATCGCCTTCCCGCTGATCGGGGCGGGATCGGGCGGGTTCAAATCAGAGCGAGCCAAGGCTATCATGGAGGATGAGTTGGGGAAGATGGAAAGCCAGATAGAGGTACGGATGGTCGAGAAGATCATGGGTGATCTGGAACTTTCAAGACGAATTGAAGAGCTTCGATTGGACTTCGCCGCTGAACGTGGCAAACCTTTTGAGCACTTCTTCTGTCCGATCTTGATGCGGGACGAACCAGCAGAGACTTGCCGAGGGCACGTCGTAAATGAGGCGTTGGACTCATGCAACGTGTGGCTCCCTCAGCGTAAAGACGTTGATTCGTTCTATGGCTCCGCTGTTGAAGCAGACCTCATTACAATTATTCGCAACCGAGGAAAAGATCTCGCCGACGTCCTGCGAGACCCACAACTCAGGCGAAGAATACGTCCGAAACTAATCGAGAACGAAACGCCTATTGGACATTATCATCCAAGTCCCGGTCGTCCAACCGTTGACGGACATACGCTGGTCAGGCTGCTCGATAATGGTGAAATGATCTGCGATCTGGCAGTGAAAACGTCCGTGGACCACCTACTTTCCTTGACCGACTCCAGCTTGGCGTTTCTTATTGATGCGGATTTTCGTCCAGAGGTTACGGCGTCGATGATAAAGGCGGCGCATCTAACGCTCTTCAAAATGTTCGGATACAGGCATGTTTTCTCTCCGACCGGACAGTATCTCGCCAGTATTTTGAGGGACTTTTTTGAGAAGTATAAGCCCCCTGCGAAATGTCGTGAATCAAGCGTTGCGGAGCATTTTCTTCCGTTTGAGAAGATGATTGTGCCTTTGATGGAAGTCGCCGACAACCTGAAGGGCACCGTCACGGACAATCGCTTGCTTTCGGTGTTTGGCGGAAGTGGCAGCATTTTTGCAATGGGGGTCATCGTCAAGGCTGGACCAGACATGTTCTGCGTGTTTGTTCCCGGCATGCCGAACGCCATCAACACGTACTTCAGCTTTCTCAAAGAACGCCCTCACTCTATCGCAGTGAAAGTCACGCAGTGGTTTCCAGGAACCGCAGGAGAAGAGTCCCACTTCGGGATTCCAGACGGCGAGCCTAACCGGCTTTGCTTTGCTGTGGAAAACGCCGGCTCAAATGACAATGATGCTTCGCCTCGGACCGCAACCTAGTGCGTTCTCTCTGAAATGATCCTGTCCAGTTCCATCCCAGCCACAAGCGTCATCTTCTCGGGCTTTTCGTCTCTGTGCTGTAATTCGGCGTCCAGCACTGCGGTGTACATCCTTGTGATTTCTGCTTTCGACAACATTGGTAGGCCCGACGATCCCGATTTGTCACGGTCCCTGCTAACGACCTCGACCATTTGCTTGATCGGATACTCCTTTTCTCCCTTACCGCTCAATATCTTGTCCAGCAAGCCAAGTTTGTGCGGCTTGTAGATTTGGTGAAGTTCTGCTCTCTCTTGCTCGGACAACCGTAGATGTTGCGTGTTTGCCCTCGTAATCAATCCATTGAAGCCCTGAAAGGTCCGATCTGGGATGCGCAGTTGGCTCTCAAACAACGCCTTCATTGCCTCAAAGTCAACTTTCCTGGACATTGCGTCGCTCTCCCGTGACATCGGATACCATTGGCAGTGAAACGATCATCGTATCACACAGGGTACATCTCAGCAATTCCGATCAAAGAGAAAGCCCATCTGTCAAGGCAAGCAGGCTCTTTTTCTGCCGCCCTTGTTCTACCGATCGGACGGAGGATAGCCGGGAGGGCCACCAATATGTCGGAGAGGTCGGCGGCTACGACCCTGCCGCCAAGCAACCGCCCTGCGTGGACTGCGGGCGGCCCGCCGAGGCGATGACGGAGCCGCATGGGGTCTTACTCTCACGCTGTGAGAGCAATCTGCCGGGGCTTCTTCGGCGTCTCCGAAAAGGTATTCCACGATTGGAATACCTTTTTATGCGTGCCGTGCGTGACCGGACTTGGGACGTGCCTGGGCATGAGCAACGTGTTGCGGCTGGGCATGAGCCGTTTGCCTGGGCTGCTGATGACGAGGTTGCGCATGGACGACGTGGTTCCGCTGGGCATGTGGTTGCGAGTGCGCCACGGATTTCGGCTGGGGAGAGTGCCCTGTCGTGCGTAGCTGGTTGTGGTTCGTTTTCGGCTGCTTCATCGACATCGCAGTGTTATGTTTGGCAGCGGGGTGCAGGCTGCGATTCACCCCGGCTGCGTGGTCATGGTGTCTCGTGGACGGCACCACGGCGTGCCCGGTCGTGGAATGCGGGTGTCGTGTTCCCGTAGCCAATGAACCCCCGTGCGTGCGGGTGATTCCCGTCACGTTGTTGTGGACGTACGTCCTGCTGTTCCAGTAGTTGTAGCGGCTGCCCCTGCTGTAGAACGTGCTGTAGACAGGGACGGCGTAGGCGCCGCAGTAGCCTGCCGAGAAGACGGGACCGACGTAGCGGCCGTTGCCGTAATACCAGTCGGGAACGGCGTAGCGGTTGTAGGCGCACCAGCCGGGGACGGAGGCGTAGGTGACCTGACACAGGGTTTCGCATCCAGGGTTGACGGTCGCCAGTTCCGAATACGTCTGCTCGATCTGGTTCTGTTGCTGAGTCAGCAGGTCGGCGACTTGCGCCTTCGCCCGAACGAGTGCCTCCTCCGTGTCGCCCAGTTGGACGGCATAGAGCCGGGCATCCTGCTCGGTCTTCGCTCGGGTCAGGTAGTAGAAGCGGGCGAGCAGGTTGACTTGGTCGTCGGTCAGGGCGTTGACGAGCGTGACCGTCCGGGCGATGTCGTCGCTCGTGAAGCTGCCGACGCTCTGCATGTCGGTGACGAGACAGCTCAGCAGCCAGGCTCGCTGCTGGGGGGCGGTGTCGGGCGGCTGGTCCATCGCCTGGCAGGTGCCGGTCAGGCAGAGCAGGACCGGCACTGTCGCCAAGGCTTTCGCCACAAGCCGTGCCGCTTGCCGCCTTAGTCCCTGTTCGGTTCCCAGGGGGGACGAAAACGTGGTCGGGTAAAGTGGGGCGTTCATCGCATGTCCTTTCCGTGTAGCCGGTTGCGATGCCTAGAGGCGGGTGTTGTTCCCCTCGGAACAGGCGTTTCGCCGTTTTCTCTCTCCTCTACATTATTACTGCGAAGGCAATCGTGACCGGCGGACAGGATTTCTTGCGTTTTTCCGGAATCCGTGTCCGCTCCTTGCTTCGGCAAGCGGACTCGACCTGCTCGGGAGACAGGTCGGCGGGAACCGGAGCGACAGAGAACCCGTCCCCGAACTGGGCATGAACCACGAACGTCCGCTGCTGTTGTTCGCCGCTAGCGACCATATCTCACATCCTCCTCCAGTTCCGCAGCCGACCGGAGAAACCATGCCAGTTGCCCCTTCCTGCGCCTCAACACCCGCCGCCATTCGTACGGCAGATGTACCGGCGACAACCCCGCCGCCGCCCACTCGTACGCCTGTTCGTCGCTGGGCATGACCTGCGGGGTCGTGCGGAGGACGCTCAACAGCCGCAGGACGCCGGGAAGGGACAGCCGCTCGTCCTTAACGTACGTCTTCTCGACCTCCTGCCACGACAGCCCGACTGTCTCCAGCACGGAGACGGGCTCGACTGACTCATGGAACCAACAATTCGGCGTGCGGACCTTCCGCACCACCGCCCTAACCTTCCGGTCGAGGGACTTTAGCGTCTCGACAGCGGCGTAACCCTCGTCGGTGAGGGGCATGACTTCCGTGCGCCCGAAGATCATGTCCTCCGTCCATGATACCTGCTGCCGGACGGCATCCGCCGTCTCTTTGCCGAACCTGACGACGAGGTCTTCCTTGAACCGCTCCAGTTCGCTGCGGACACGGGCGAGCTGCGAAGCGTACATTCCCTTCCGGGCGTTGTAGAGGGACATGATCTTCAGCGTGGGCATGACAGGTTCTCCTTGCATGTCGTAGGAGTCCCGGAGAGAAAGAACGGCGACCGCAAGCACCAGGAACCCCTGGCGTATGGAACCGATCCCCGAGGGATTCCGGCATAATTCCTGTTTTTCCGGGTTTCCATGATCGTACGTCCTGTCGTCGTTGCCCCGTACAGCTTAACCGTCGCCGCGGACCGCACGACACGCCTGGCGAGACCAGGGAGCGTGGTCTCGAACCGATCGGCTCTGTTCGTTCGGCGACAGCCGGTGGTCCTCGCACAGCCTGCTCACGAGGTATTCGCGCAGCAAGCCCGACGTGGTCTGCTCGATCTCGCCGTCGGCGAAATAGGGTGCCAGGAGTCGCCTTATCCCTTCGGGTGGCGGCTCGGTCGCGCTGAAATCCCAGGCGAGCACGAAGTCGTGCCCGGTCAGGTACTCGATCGCCTGCCTCGCAAGGTCTGCCGGGTTCGCCTTGTTTTCGCTCATGGTTTGTCCTCCCCTATTATGTAGTCGCCGGTTCGCCCGTTCACGCGCCCGCACTGCCGAAGACCGCCGTCACAATCCCGCCTCCTTCATCGCCTGCTGGTATTTGTCCGCCATCTCGCCATCCACAGCGACGTGCTGGTAGATCGACAGGGTTTCCCTCCTGGCATGGCCCGTGATGAGCTGGAGCTCGGCATCCGCCAGCCCGGAATGCTTCGTCAGCCAGGTGATGCACTGGTGCCTGAAGACGTGAGGGGTCGCCTGGATGCCCGCACGCTCGGCGTACAGCTTGACCACCTGCTGCACCCGACGAGTAGAGAACTTCCCACAGCGACGAGTCTGGAACAGGTAGCGGTTGTGGGGATGTGCGGCGACGTGGGCACGAAGGGCGGTGGCGAAGCTCTTGCCGAACAACACGAACCTGTCTTTCGACCCCTTCCCCTGGTTGATGCGAATCTTGCAGTTCTCCAAGTCCACGTCGCCGATCTCGATGCCGCACAACTCGGAGACCCGAACCCCCGTGTAAAACAGCATCCGCAACATGATGCTGTGCTGCACGTCCTCGGCTTGGTCCACCGCCTTGTAGAACGCCCGGAACTGGTCGGCGGTCAAGATGCGGGGGAGCTTCTTCGGCTTGGCGGCGGGACGCAGGTCGCAGACCTGCCGCACTCGACGGGCGACGTAGCGCCAGTCGTCGTAGCCGAGTCCCGCCTGCCGCACCATCCGGGCGACACGGGCGACCAGACGGGATTTCGCCTTTCCTTTTTGTGCTGCGCAACTCGACGGGTTTTCGGGTGTCTTGACGGTCATAATGCCCTCCAAAAGCCCCTTCTGTTTCGTGTTCCGCCTGTTGAACGAAACCGCTCCGCGGCAGGCGGAGGACGGTAAACTGGGCTGGGCCGTCCCCATTTCGTTACGCTGGGGGGTGCCGACAGCAGTGGGAGAGAGAAAATGGGGGATTGTGTTCCGATTC
>Ga0181520_10005420_pt1 | contig 20396 bp, 18 predicted proteins | sample PEATcosm2014_Bin_29_FD_132451 | JGI IMG/M metagenome (GOLD analysis project Ga0181520, IMG submission 132451) | Peatland microbial communities from MTU Mesocosm Facility, Houghton, MI, USA - PEATcosm2014_Bin02_30_metaG | ecosystem: Environmental > Terrestrial > Soil > Wetlands > Peat | place... | reverse complement strand
CTTCCACTCCGCCATCGCCCTGGCCGACATCCTCTCCAAGAAGGACGTCAAGGCTGCCATCGACGAGTACCGCACCGAGCTGATGCTCTATCCGCTGGCTTCCACCACAGGTGGCCCGGCCCTAGTTGACACTCTCCAGCTGGCTGAGGCCTATGCCAAGCCCGACGCTCGCGACATGGTTCTGGCCGTCTGGTTCTATGCTCGCGCCTGGAACTTTGCGCCGCCGGCCTATAAGGCCCAGATTGCTCCCAAGATGGAGTACTGGTACAAGCGCTACCACGGCAAGCTGGACTCCGGCCTGGACGACATCAAGGCCGCCGCTGCCCAGAGCCTCTTCAAGCCCGACGATGTGAAGATCAAGGCCGCCCCGACGCCGGCTGAGATCGCCCACGACGCTCTGACCAGCGGCGATCCTGCCAAGCTGGGCCTTGAGGACCGCGAGTTCATCCTGGCCAACGGCGTGCAGGCCGATGTGGACACCATCTGGGCCTTGATGAAGGGTCAGACCACCCCAGTCCCGGGAATCGTGATCGAGGCCTCTACCACGGTGATCAAGGTTGCCGTTACCGGCGACGCCAAGGAAAACAAGACCGCCGACTTCATCGTCAACTTGAAGAAGCCGCTGGATGAGAAGGACGTTCCTGTCGCTGGTACCGAGTTCAAGGCGCAGCCCGCTGCTGAGCTGGACGGAACCATCGACTCCTTCACCCCGGTTCCGGCCACCGCCACCCGCCCTGCCACCGCGCAGATCGTGGTGATCGACGGCTTTATCCAGGCTGAGAAGAAGAAGGCCGTAGCCCCCGCCCACAAGCCGGGTCCTGCGCACCACGCAGCTCACTAATCGGGAATCGCTCGATGCGCGGGGCGCGCCCTCAGCACGCCCCGTGCAAGTCTGAAGAACTGTTCCAAGCAGAATCCCACTCCTGGGATACTCAGGGGGCAGCCCGCAAGGGCTGCCCTTTTTGTTTCTGCCGGAATTTGCGCCGCAGCCCTGACAGAACCGCGTCCGCCGCAAAATGCACACTGTTCCCTGCCCGGATGGCTCCGCGGCAAGGAAGGGGCGCTACTGCCCCATGAATGCTGGTTGTACTCTTGCCCCGGCCAGTGAATGCTGCCTGCGTGCCCCAAGTTCCGGGGTGGTTGGCCGCACCTTTTGTGGGCAAGGGTAGGAATGAGGAGATTCCCACTCCAGCAACCTGACGGTTGCTTTATAGTCCCCACCGGCGTTGCCGACCCGCGAGGAATGAAACGTTGGATGCTGCAGCCACGGTAGAACGCCCCAGCGGGGCGCTGCGAAGATAGCCTAGGGGGAATCCTGAGCGAAGTCGAAGGGGAAACCCTGGGTTGGCGTTGTACAAAAGCCACCCGTCCCGGAGGGACGGACGAAATAGGTCTGAAAATTCTCCTTTAGCTAAATCAACAACTTGCAGCGCCCACGGAAAGTAGTTTCTTGTTAGATCAGGCCCTTAAACAGTGTGTAGATATCTGACCGTTTGATTTTGTACCAAGGATCGGGTGCCCAAGGTTCGGCGCGTCTCTGTTTTTGCGCCTAACCTGAGGTTGTATGAACTTTGAAATGAAACAAATTCCTGCGGTCAGAGCCGTAGGTATCCCACCCATTCCCGCAAAAAACGCGGAAATGGATGGGGCACGGTGGGTCTGTTGGAGGCCGGGCTATGGCCTGGGAAATCCCTCAACTACTCGCCTAGCTTGATGCGCTGGATGCTGGTAGCACGGCCGGTCGCGGGGTCGCAGTTGACCAGGGCCGCGCACATCTGCGGATTGCCCTTGGCGGCCTCGAACTTGCCCGGTAGACCGGTCAGGAACTTGTTGACCACCAGCTCGGTTTCCACGCCAATCACGCTGTCGTAGGGCCCGCTCATGCCCACGTCGGTCTGGTAGGCGGTGCCCTGGGGCAGCACCCGCTCATCGGCCGTGGGAATGTGGGTATGGGTGCCCAGCACCGCCGTCACGCGACCATCCATGTACCAGCCCATGGCCACCTTTTCACTGCTGGCTTCGGCGTGGAAGTCCAGCACCACGACCTTGGCCGTAATCTGGCTCAGCAGCCCGTCCACGGCATGGAAGGGATCGTTGGGCGTGTTCATGAAGACCCTGCCCTGGGCCTGCACCACGGCAAAGGGAGTGCCGCTTTCCGTCTCGCCCTCATACCAGCCCCAGCCGGGCAGGTTGGGTTGCAGGTTCACCGGGCGCACGATGCGGCGCGGCCGGTCGTGGCTGTCGGTGGGCACGCTCTTCATGTAGTCGCTCAGCTCGCGCTTGTCCCACACATGGTTGCCGGTGGTCAGCACGTCCGCGCCCAGGTCGAACAGCTCTTCGGCAATCTGCGGCGTCAGGCCAAATCCTCCCGCGGCGTTTTCGGCATTGATGATGGTCAGGTCCACGTTGTGCGCCTGGCGCACGTGGCCAATGTGTTCACGGACGATTCTCCGTCCCGCGCTGCCGAATACGTCGCCGATAAAGAGGATGTTCAAAGTTGCTCCCGAGTGGTAAGTGGACAGTGATCAGTTATCGATTGTTTCCCGCGAAGATAAAGCAGGAAATAGCAGGGATACTCAGGGTATTGCACGACGGCGAGAGATTGGAGCTGCGGGATTTCAGCTTGGTTCCGGCAATGAGCATCGTTGAGACTGTTGCAGCCAGAACGAACGTGCTTTTCCGTCAAACGAACTGACATCAAAGTGGTCAAGCGGTTACTCCTATGCGTTTTCGGCGCCGGGCTCTGACCCTTGTTTTACGGCCTTTCGCCGCGCACGTAGAGTACCGGGCCGCCTGGCTTGAGGCCCTCTCCAAGCTTTTGGATCAGGGCGGGGCTGGGAGGAATGAACGTTGCCGGAGCTGCCAGGGCGAACTCAATCTGCGCTTCCGCCGGTATCCGCAGCTCAGGCCCAGGGCTGGCGGCGGCAACCATCGTACCCACTCCGGCTCCCGCCGCGGCTCCCACGGAGGCGGCGATAGCATGGGTTGCCGGGGTTACCTGTCCATTGGAGTAAGTTCCGCCGCTGACGACCGATCCAACCACTGCGCCCACGGTCGCTCCGGCCAGAACCTTCCGCTCCGTGGGGCGGGTCTTGCTGGTACCAACCATGCGGAACTGGTAGGAGCTGATGGGGTACACGCGGCCGCCAAGGTCAAGCTCGGTCAACCTCAGGGTCAGCTCCGCAGCGCCGGTCAGGGTTCCGGTCCGCCGGGCGTGGACTACGATGCCGCGCACCACGGCTCCGCGCGGAATGGCCACTACCTGGCCCACGCGCACATCTTCAATCACGGTGAAGGTGAGCGGGGTGCCCTCGCGCAGCTGGTTGCTGTCGAGGCCGGTGGACGTACGCACCGCAATCGGCGTGTCTTCCATCACCGTGACGGCTTCCTGCTTTGCCGTTGCCTCGGGAACAACCGCGGTCTGCTGCGCCAGGATCACGGGGCTAACCACCAGCCCCGCCGCCATTGCCGCAACCGCCAGCCAAACACCTTGGGAGGAGTGAAATGCTGCCATGCGCTTACTCTCCAGTCTTAGCTTCTGTCGATGTGCCGTCTGACCCCTGATCCCTGTTCCCTGATCCCTGCTCTTTGTCCCCTGCCCCCGCCCGCATCAGCGGGAAGAGTATCACGTCGCGGATGGACTTGGAGCCGGTCAGCAGCATGGTCAGGCGATCCACGCCCATGCCTTCGCCGCCGGTGGGGGGCAAGCCGTAGGCCAGGGCGCGAACGTAGTCCTCATCCATCTGGTGGGCCTCGTCGTCGCCTGCCGCGCGTTCCGCCAGTTGGTCGGCAAAGCGCTTGTGCTGCTCCACCGGATCGTTCAGCTCGCTGAAGGCGTTGCCCAGCTCAAAGCCGCCGGCAAAGAACTCAAAGCGCTCCACGTGCTCCGGATCGTCCGGCTTGGCCTTGGACAGGGGCGAAACCACGGTCGGGTAGTCGTAGATGATGGTGGGCTGAATCAGGTAGGGCTCCACAACCGCTTCAAACAGGTGGTAGACGCTCTTGCCGATGGGAATCTGCTCGCCGCCTTCCTTCACCATGTCGTAGTAGATGGCGGAGATGGCGGCCAGCATCGTCTTCAGGTCCACAATGCGCTCCGGCGTATGGTGGGCCGTCTCGCAAATCGACTTCTCCAGCGAACTTATGGCCGCATGCATCCGCGCCTGCAGCACCGGGATCGACTCGAACGCGGTCGCTGCGGGCTTGGCCCCGGCCTCTTCCGGCCAATACTCGCGGATGGATTCCTTCATCGAAAGCCGTGTCCACTTGCTCAGGTCGATGGTGTTGCCGTCGAACTCCACAATCGGCGTTCCATTCACCTCGCGGGCCACAAACTCCACCACCTCTTCAGTAATCTGCATCATGTCCAGGTAGTTCGCGTAGGCCTGATAGAACTCCAGCATGGTGAACTCGGGATTGTGGCGGACGCTGACGCCTTCATTGCGGAAGTTGCGGTTGATCTCATACACGCGGTCCATACCGCCCACCACCAGCCGCTTCAGATAAAGCTCCGGCGCAATGCGCATGAAGAGGTCGACATCGAGCGCGTTGTGGTGCGTCTTGAAGGGCCGTGCCGCCGCGCCGCCGGCAATTTGCTGCATCATCGGCGTTTCCACTTCCAGATAGCCGCGGTCATCAAAGAACTTGCGCAGCGCGCGCAGAATCTTGGACCGCTTGACGAAGACCTCGCGGCTCTCCAGATTGGAGAACAGGTCCACATAGCGCTGCCGGTAGCGCAGCTCTACGTCGGCCAGCCCATGATATTTTTCGGGCATGGCCAGCATGGCCTTGGCCAGGAAGGTGAGCCGCTCCACGTGGATGGTGAGCTCGCCGGTGCGGGTGCGGAACAGGTAGCCGGAGACGCCGATGTGATCGCCCATATCCAGCAGCTTGTAGAGCGCGAAGGCCTGCTCTCCCACCGCATCCATGCGGACATAGATCTGCAGCCGCTGACCCTCCTGCTGCAGGGTGGCAAAACCGGCCTTGCCCTGGGCACGGATGGTCATGATGCGGCCAGCCACGGCCACCATCACCCGGTCGGCCTCCAGCTCTTCGCCGGTTACTTCGCCAAATTTGGCGCGAACCTCGCCCAGCGTCTTGGTAAAGGGGAACTGGTTCGGATAGGCCTGCTGGCCCAGCTTCTCAATCTCTGTGAGCTTCTGCTTCCGCAGCTCAAACAGACTGCGCTCAAATTCGGAATCAAACACGGCGTCATCCTTCCATTCCAGGGGAATGGGCGGAGCCCGTATCCCCAAAGAAAAGTATACCTTTCGGGGGACTACTAGGGACTAGGGACTAGGTGCTTCCGCAATCCGCGACCAAACGCAAGAAAGCGGCCCCCTTGAGGGCCGCTCTTGCTTACAGATGGTTTGGCTTAGTTCATCTTGGCAAAAACGATGACCAGCGTGAACAGGGTCAAGGATTCGATGAAGGCCAGGCCCAGAATCAGGAAGGTAAAGATGCCAGCGCGCGCGCCGGGGTTGCGGGCCAGAGCCTCGACGGCCGAGCCAACAGCCTTGCCCTGACCAAGACCGCAAAGACCAGCGGCCAGACCCATGCCCAGACCAGCACCGATCGGAATCAGGTTGAGAGCGGCGGAGCCGGCATCGGCAAATACGGGGGTGGCCAAGAGCAGAACGGCCAGAGCCATGAAAATGTACTGAAGCTTCTTCATTGTGTGTTCTCCTGCTTCCAGAAAATGTACCGCCAGTGGGTGGTTGAGGCTCACCGTGCTGGCCCCCTCACGCTTGCGGTCACCGTTGGTCCGGAACGGAAGCCCCTCCGGACGGAATCTTTTCCTAGCCTCTAGCTTTCAGCTCCTACGCTTCTAGCCCGTCTTTCCTGATAACGAAGAGCTTGGCTCTCCGGAGATGGGCTAGGAGCTAGCAGCTAATAGCTGAAAGCTGCTTTTTAGTGCTCGTGCGCCACGGCCAGCGAGAGATAGATCATCGCCAGCAGGGTGAAGACAAAGGCCTGGACCAGGGACACAAACAAGTGCAATCCCAGGAAGACGCAGGGAATGGCCACCGGAATCAGGGAGAAGAAGACCAGGGTGACCAGATCGCCGGCAAACATGTTGGCGTAAAGACGGATGGTGAGCGACATGACGCGGGCGAGGTGCGAAACAATCTCGATCGGGAACATGAGCGGCGCCAGAGCCGGCATGGGACCGCAGAAGTGCTTGATATAGCCAAAGCCGTTCCGCTTGAAGCCCATGAAGTTGTAGAGCAGGAAGGTGGGTACGGCCAGGCCCAGCGGCACCACCGGCGAGGTGGTTGGCGCGGGAATCCCGGGGATAAGCCCTAGCAGATTGTTCAAAAGAACGAACAGGAAGATGCAGGTACAGAAGGCCTGAAAATGGCTGGTGTCGTGTCCGAGAATCGGCTCTGCCTGCCCGCCGATAAACTCGTGCAACAGCTCCGCTATATGCTGTATGCCGCCCGGCTTCTCCACCGAGAGCGAGGCGCGCACCACGGCAAAAAAGGCGACCAGCAGCGCTGCAACCAGCAGCTCAAGGGCAAAGGCGTCCGTAATTACGGTCTTCGGATCGGCCTGGATGCCAACTGAGTGGAGTACCGGCGCCACAGCACCGCCCACCAGCGAGTTCAACACACGCGTCAATGCAAGTTGCTCAACCATGAACCGATGAATCTTTCTGCCCCAGGGTGAATTCGACGGTCGATGCCGGTCAGTCGCGCAGCAGCTTCAGAACTTGCCAGCCGATGGTGATAACCGCCAGCGCCAAACCGCAAAGCAGCGCTGCAACAGAGCCCCGGAGACACTTTAGGCTACCATAAATGATCCCGGCATAGACCGTGAGCCGCAGCACAAAGAAGATAACCACGATGGGAGTGGAGGCGGCTGTCCGCTTCTGATCCATTCGCGCACTAATAATTCGTACCAGACGCTGCCACTCCAGAATACTGGCCGCGGAGATCCCAGCGCCCGCCGTCAGCATCAGCGCGTTCCGCCAATTGGAGCCGATCCACACCGCAGCGGAGCCGGCCAGGCCCAGGGCCACCGTGGTCCAGAAGGCTTTACGCAGCATCTGGTCCAGACTCTCGGTGGTCAGCGTCTCCAGCGGATGAGGCTCGGGCGTTGCGGGGGCGGGTTGGATTTCGTCGTTCATCTTTTCAAGGTATCAGGTCGCTCGGCGGCTGGGCATTCCTGGTGAGCTTGGCGCCAAGGCAAACGCATCTTAATCTCACCTACCGATTTCCACGAGGGGTTTTGTAACAGGGCACGACTAAAGTCGTGCCCTGTTACAAAGCTCATGAACTCAATATCCTGTGTTCTATCTTCGTGGCCTGTTCCGGAGGAATTTCAGATGCGTTTGCCCTGAGCTTGGCGCGAGAAATGTCCTCGCAGGCGAAAGAGTCAGGCCTACTTCTTGATTTTCCAGGTAGCGACCTTCCAGGCCTTCACCCGGTATCTGCCCTCTTCCTCGTCGATCGGCGAGAAGGTGAAGTCAAAGGTGCGGGAATCATCGCCAGACCTTGTAACCTTCATATTCGCGGAAAAGTAATACACCTTGCCTGCCTCGGCAGTAAAGGTTGCCATGTCGACGGCCTTCTTGAAGATGCCCAGCCAAAGCTTTGAAGCCTGGACATTGGCGCACACATGATGAACTCCGGGCGTCACATCGATGATGAAGTAGGAATCGCCATAATTGGCGCCAACCCAGGCTCCGTCGAGTCCATACCGGACATTCGCATAGCGAAAGGAATCGAGCTTGGCGTTCTCGTCCTCGATAAAGACGATCTGCGCCTTGCCTTCAGCCGGTGGCGGAGGCGGAGGTTGATCCTTCTTGGTGCTGACATCGAACGTAACGCTGTCGTCGCCGCAGGAGTCCGGCAAGATGGTCTTGGCCTTGGCTTGCACCGCCGGGAACAGCGACGCACAGAGGAGCAGCACAACCAGTCTGGGATTCATGGCTGCCATTCTACAAGACCGGAGGATGACGGCATAAGCCCTTGCATCTCAGATTTCTGGCGGGTGTTTGGCTTGCTCTGCGGCCGCCTGGTCGGCCCGTGCCGCCTTCTTTTCGGCGTCAAAGGCCATCCGGATCACGTAAAACATGCCGGAGACCGAGCCCAGCAGGATGCCCGCAATCTGCATCCAGCCGATGTGCAGCTTGAGACCGACCCAATAGCCGAACAGCCAGCCAATGAAGACCGACGAAGGCAGCACAAAGGCGATGTGCATCAGCTTCTCGGCTTCGGCAAACAGCTTGATCCCGTTGGCCAGGTCGGGGTCTTTACGGCCGGGAATGGGGCGATGGAAGGGCATGAGCTCCAGTTCAGCAGTACGGTTCAAGAATACGTGACCAGGCTGGCATTTGCCTCCCAACCCAGCACCGCAGGCGCATCTGCTGCATGCAGTGCCCGTCCTGGAAGGACGGATGAACCGCAGCACCAAAGCGTCATAAGCCACGCGAAGCAGTTGGCCGCACCGCAGGTGCCCGCAGCATGTGGATGGCGGTTCGGTAATCGATTCCGGCCGGTACCGGGGTGTAGTCGCGCATCTGCTCGTCGGTGTCAAAAACCTTGGTCTTCACCACAATTCGCAGGGTCATTTTGAGTTGCACATGGGTAATGCGCCAGATGTGGGGGGCAACTTCGCTCTGTTCCAGTTCCACCCAGCCGCCCTTGTTCAGCTTGCCCAGAATCCCCCAGCCGTAACTGGTATCCTGCGCCAACGACCCAGCCAGCCGTACCACCCGCTCCCCGGCGGCATCGATCCACAGCTCTCCGGTCAGGGCCGTCAGCGCCTGGGTCTCCATGTCCGAGGGAGAAAACTGCGGGTTGGGCCGGAAGGTGAACTTTTGAACCGGCCCGTTCAAGCCCGGCCCCATTCCCTGGTACTGGTAGAGGAAGGCCGACGGCATCATGGTCAGGATCTTCATTACAATGTGTGCGTCTCCATCCTCACCGTGCTTGCGATGCTGCTGCAGGCTGGGATCGCGCTCCAACTGGTCCAGCCGGGCCTGTTCGCCCTGCTCGCCGGCGGTATCCAGAGGCTGGTCGTTGACGGCGAACAGCCGCGCCACGGCGCCGTCCCTGGTTTCGATAATGTCTTTGCTGGTGGTCAGCCGGGGGCTCTGTTTGCGCAGATGGAAGCGCATGGGATGGCTGGGATCGTGGACCATGCGCACCTCTTCAGCCAGGGCGCGCTGCACCAGCGCCTGCGCTTCCGTAGGGGTCAGCGTCTCCGCCTGCGGCTTGCTGGCAGCCAGCGGCAGGGGCGCGACTGCGGACAGCAGCGCGGCGATGGAGATGGTGGCAACGGCGACAGCGGCAAAAATCGCCCGGGCACGGCTTCGATGGTTCAACATGCGTTCTCTCTGCTCCTATTGTGCTCCTTCTGGTTCATCCTTCTTGTTCTCTTCATGATTCTCTGATTGATACCCCCTGCCCTGGTTGCGTATAGTGCGGGCAGAGACACTTTACATGTTCCGGAAGGAAGTCCACGGTTATGGCGGTAGAGAATTCCCAGGCGCGTATTGGCAAGACCATTGTGATTAGCGGAGAAGTAAAGGGTAGCGAAGATCTAATTGTGGATGGCCGCGTGGAGGGCACCATCAGCCTCTCCGAGAGCCGCCTGACCATTGGCCCCACCGCGAATGTGGCGGCTGACCTGTCGGCGCGCGACATTTTGATTCTGGGCCATGTGCAAGGCAACGTGGTGGCGAGCGGCCGCGTGGAGCTGCGTGCCGGTTGCGTGGTGGAGGGCGACATCCGCGCTCTGCGCCTGGCGGTGGAAGACAATGCCATCTTCCGCGGCAAGGTGGATCTGACGCAGGCTGTTACCAAGGGGGCAGATGGCGTCAACGCGCCCCAAGCCGGCGGGATCTACTAACCTAGGCAGCCAGCCGGTTTTTTGCCGGGTGCCCCTGTAGCGGTTGGGTAGCCCGGCCGGAAGCAAGCAGTTGTGCGCGTGAAGTTGACTGTGCCGGATCCGCCACCTTTCCCAAGCGGGCGAGTGTTGGTTGGGTTCGGCCGTTCCAGATTGCGAGGAAATTCAAGGGTGTTGAGCCAGTGGTTCGACAAAAAGCCGAAAGAACAAGCCGAAGTCCGGCACGCCACCCCGGTGGGGCCCAAGGTGCCTCGGCACTCCGGCGGCTGGACCGCGCTGCGCCAACGTCTGGAGACTGAGCCGGGCCTGCGCATCGTCGACGTCGGCTACACCTCGCCAGCCAACATCAACTACCTCACCTCGCTTGGCCACTCCATCTTCCTTGCTGACCTGGTCCACGATGCCTGTGCCCAGAACTGGCTCATGGGCACAGATGGCGACGGCAATCTGATCTGGAACGTCGAAGGCTTTCTCCAGCAAAGCCTCAACTTTGCCGGACGTACCTTTGATCTAGTGCTGCTCTGGACCTCGCTCGACTACCTGCCGGAGGCCTTTGTGGCCCCGGTGGTGGCCCACCTGTTTGAGGCGATGAATCCCGGCGGCCAGGTGCTGGCCCTGTTCCACACCCGCACCAGCGGCGCGGAGGCCGTGCATTGCCGCTTTCACGTCACCCAGAGCAACGACGTCGAGGTGCAGCTGGCGGAGCCGTTCCCCATCCAGCGCGCCTTCACCAACCGCTCCATTGAGCGCCTCTTTACCGGCTGGGGCAGTCACCGCCAGTTCCTGGCCAAAGACAGCGTTTCCGAGGTCATCATTACACGGTAGAGACTAGGGAAAAGGGAACAAGAGATTGAGAGAAGGATCTTCGTTTCCGAATCTTCCGCATCCGACCCGCTCTGGATGCCCCAGGTCTCGCTTCTAAGACCTGGGAAGCGAAGGTGCCAACTACCTGCTGATCTGTTCCCTACTCCCCTCGTCCCCGAGAAGTACAATCGGAGCGAGGCAACCACCATGAGCGCACCCAACACCGCCCGCATCACCTGGCTTGGCCACGCCACCGTTCTGATCGAAACCTCCCGGGGCACCAACCTCCTCATCGATCCCTTCTTTGGTCACAATCCTGCCTTCCCCAAAGACTTCCAGCTGCCCTCGCGGATTGACGCCATCCTGCTTACCCACGCCCACTTTGACCACATCTCGGATGCGCTGCCCACGGCCGCGCGCCATGGCTCCAAGATCGTCGCTGTCCATGAGCTGGCCGGTTACATGGCGGCCAAGGGAGCGGCCGATACTATCGGCATGAATCTGGGCGGCTCGATTACCCTGGGCGAGGTGACGGTCACCATGGTCGAGGCCCAACACTCCTCCTCCATCCAGGACGAGCAGGGCACCCACTACGGCGGCGTGGCCGCGGGCTTTGTGCTCACCATTGAGGGCGGCCCGGTGCTCTACCACGCAGGCGACACCGCGGTCTTTGGCGACATGAAGCTGATTGGCGAGCTTTACCAGCCGGAGGTGGCTCTGTTGCCCATCGGCGGCCACTACACCATGGGCCCCCGAGAAGCGGCGCTGGCCATCCGGCTCATCGGCCCCGCCACCGTCCTGCCCCTCCACTTTGGCACCTTCCCGGCGCTCACCGGCACACCCGCCGAGCTGGCCGCCCTGATCGATACCGGCGTGGAAGTGATGGCCTGGCATCCCGGCGAGAGCTTTACCGTCTAGTCTCCCACCGCCGTTGCCGACCTGCAAGGAATGAAACGTTAGATGCCGCAGCCACGGTTGAGCGCCCCAGCCGGGCGCTGCGAAGATAGCCCAGGGTGGACCCTGACCCTGAGCGTAGTCGAAGGGAAAGGAGGAACCCTGGGTTAGCGTTGCGCAAAAGCCACCCGTCCCGGAGGGACGGACGAAAGATGCCTGGAAATTCTTCTTTAGCAAAATCAATAACTTGCGGCGTCCACGGAAGGTAGTTTCTTGTCAGGAGTTTGGCGGAAGCAACAGCATAGCAGCGCCCAGGAGCGTTGATCGCAGTGATGAAATGAGCTGAAGAAAGCCAGCCAGGCGGGGATTGAGAATAGAGACGGACGGGGCGATTATGGCGAAGAAGACATTAGATGCTCCTCTTGAAGATGGGGTGCAGGGGGTGGAGGTTCGTGCGGCTGAAGCGGAAACTGTGGCCCTGCTTGGCCAGTAAGGGCGCACCTCTGGCGTAGAATTCTCCTGCTACAGATTTTTCCTTCGAGGTGGGGCGATGCTTGCTCAGTTGCATGGGAATCGGCCGGAGGATTCGTCAGAGCCGATCAGAGTGGAAATTGTTGCATTGCCTTTCTGGAAACTGGTGGGGGCCATTGTGGTGGCGCAACTGATCGTTGGCTTGCTGGCCTTTCTGTTTGCAGCGGCTTTCGTCGCACCGTGGCACGTTCACCATAGTTCGGAGCAGATACTTATCGCTCCGCCTCCGCCTCCGCCAGCCGCGCCGGGAACCAGCCGCTGAAAGCTGGGGCTGGGCATTGGCCGCTCGTGGTTGTGCCTCTTGATCTGGCCACGTTTCACCCCTTGGAACCGCGGCCGGTCCGGGCTCGGACTGCGGTAGGCTAAAGCCCATGTTTCTTGGCGCTTAGGCTGTTTTCCAGAGCTAAAAGGGACGCCCTTTTTACGAACCCGACTCAAGGTGTTACTATCAAAAAGTGCCGGGTCCTACGCGACGTAATCCCGCCAACCCCGCCAGGTCCGGAAGGAAGCAACGGTAACGGGCTAGTACGGGCGCAGTAGGATACCCGGTACTTTTTTGGCATTTTTTTATTTTTGTAAGGTATTCAGCGCTATGTCGAGCGGCCGTCTCTCGATCCTTCCCCGGACCGGCGCGCCGCAGGGGAGAGAGAAATTGAGTCTGACTGTTCGTCCCATCGTAGGTTGCCGTGCCAAAATCACCGCGCTTGGCGCTTACGTCCCGCCTGAAACGATCACCAATCAAGACCTTGAGAAGATCGTCGATACCAACGACCAGTGGATCATGGACCGGACTGGCATCAAGGTTCGTCATAAGCTGGCAGCTGGCCTGGGCGTGAGCGACATCTGCACCGCCGCCGCCAAAAAAGTGATTGCCATGCGCGGCATTGAGCCGAGCGAGATCGAGTGCATCATTGTTGGCACCGTAACGCCGGACATGATGTTCCCCTCGACCGCCTGCCTGGTGCAGCACAAGATTGGCGCCACCGGCGCTTGGGGCTTTGACGTCTCCGGTGGCTGCTCGGGCTTTGTCTACGCGCTACAGGCTGGCGTGAAGATGATTGAGAGCGGAGCCCACAAGAAGGTTCTGGTGTGCGGCGCCGATGCCAACACCCGCATGACCGATTACACCGATCGCACCACCTGCGTATTGTTTGGCGATGGCGGCGGCGCGGTGCTGTTGGAGCCCTGCGAAGAAGGCGAGATCGGCTTTATCGACTACCTGCATGAAGTGGACGGAGCCGGCGGCACCAGCCTGAACATGAAGGCCGGCGGCAGCCTGAATCCTGCCTCGCACGAAACCATCGACAAGCACATGCACTTCATCTATCAGGATGGGCCGGCGGTGTACAAGTTCGCCGTGCGCAAGATGTCTGACGCCACCGCCAAGCTGCTGGAGCGCAACGGCGTGACGGGCGCTGATCTGGGCTGCTTCATTCCGCATCAGGCCAATCTGCGCATTATCAAGGCCACGGCCGATCGCCTGGGCATGCCGCTGGATCGGGTGATCATCAACATTGAAAAGTACGGCAACACTTCAGCCGGCACCATTCCGCTGGCCATGGAAACGGCCTTTGAAGAGGGCAAGATCAAGAAGGGCGATCTGGTTCTTTTGGCGGCCGTGGGCGCAGGCTTCTCGGTAGGCGCAACGCTGCTCCGCTGGGAGTTCTAGACTTCCCTGCCCCATCCATTGGCGCGTTTTTTGCGGAAATGGGTGATGTAGCCATGAACTTCAGGTCTACACCATTCCAAAAATGCTCTCGCTGCACCAACACCAACGCGACGCCCTCAGGCGTCGCGTTGGTGTCGGTGGTCAGGCCGTGTGTGGCTACTTGTGACCGCCACTGTTGCCGCCTCCGTTGCTGTGTGCCGCCGAGGGCGCGGAGGGCGCCGGTGCGGAGTGGTAACTGGGCGCGGACGGCTGGTAGTTATGCTGCGGCGGCTGGTAGTTGCGCTGCTGTTGCTGCTGTGGTTGGTAATTGCGTTGCTGTTGCTGCTGCGGCTGGTAGGCATGCTGCTGCGGCTGGGTGCTGCCCGGCGTTGTCGGAACTGGCCCGCCGGTGTGTACATAGTTGTTGCGGGTACCGGGCTGCACCTGGTTGTAGCCCGAGCGCAGGGTGTAGGTAGGCGATCCGGGAATCTGATGCGCGCCGTAGCTCATGCCGGAAGGGTTCACCTGGCCGCCGGGGCGAGTGGGGGCGGTGCGATTGTCGAATCCCTGGCTGCTGCGATCATAGCTGGGCCGTTCCGTGCGCGCGATGGGTCGAACCGACTGTCCGCCGATGCTGACCAGGCTATTGCGCGGTGGCAATCCGCCAACCGTGCCGGGGGTACGCCGGTCCACAAGAATGGGAGAGGGGATTCGGGCGACAGGACGCTTCGGTCCGGGCCGTTCCAACAGGCGATAACCGCCCGGCGCGTTGCCAATGTGTATGCCGCCAAAATAGCCTGCGCCCCACATGCCGCTGCGGCAGCTCATGCCCATGCCCGGGCCCCAGCCCCAGCCAAAGCTGTCGTAGTAGCTCCAGGAACCGCACATGTAGGGCATGAAGCCCCAGCTCTCGCAGGAGACCCAGACATAGCCCCAGCGCGGGGTCCACATCCAGTGGCCGCAGCCGTAGGGATCCCAGCCGGCGTTGGAGGCAGAGTAGGGCGACCAGATGTACCCCTGGTTGGGCACGTTGTACCAGCTGCCGTTGGCATCCAGATCGCTCCACGCGGGAGTGTTGGCACCCTCGCCGATGACGCTGGCTGCGGCGCCGCTCTGGTTGGAGGCGGAGGTGTTCAAAGCCTGATCGCGATCCTGATTCCAACCATCCCAGCTGTCGGGATCGATCTTGGCGTCAAGCGTGTAGCGGCCTGGGACGTTGGGGTCAAGACGGACGCTTTGGCCGGTCTCCAGGTCCAAGGCCGGGGCGTTGAAGCGTTCCAGATGCGCAACCCCGGCAAAGACCGCCAATTCTCCCGGAGGGGTATCAAAGCGGATGCGCAGCACCGCGCCGGCGCTGGCCGTCACCACGCTGTCGCCAAAGCGAATGCGCATCTGGCGGCTGCCGCCTTCGGGAACCTCAAAGTAGGCCAACCCGCCGTCCAGCACCACCTCCGCGCCCTGCTGGCCGGAGAGGGTTGTAAGAGTGAGCGCGCTGTTGGGCGAAAGCCGCGCTACGCTGCCATCTTCGAACTGAATCTCTGCCTTGCCGTCTTCCGCCGTGGCCAGTTGCGCTCCCTCAAAGACCGGGGCATTCACCGGAGCCGGATCGGCAACCACCTGGCCGCCCTGCGCAACGCGCACACCGCCATCCACCAGGCTCAGCCGAGCCGTAGCGCCCTGGCTGCTATCGTCGGCGCGGAGGATTGAAGTCGATGCCAAGCCTGCGGTGAGAACCGCTGCCAGCGCCCAAAAGCCGCTCCTGGAAACTGTCCGAAGCAAGAAATGTGTCATAAACGGCCGCCTTCCCCGATCCCACTAACTATAAGACACTGACCGGGGAAGAATGTCGCGGCTGAAGAAAAGTTCTGGAACTACAGTTGTCGAACGATAATTCCGGAAGGAGAAGGGGGCGTGACATGCTGCGGAAAGACACCTAGAGCATTTTGTGGAATGGTGTAGACCTGATTTTCTTCGGTATCCCACCCCTTTCCGCAAAGAACGCGAAAATGAATGAGGTACGGAAGTCTATACCAAAAGGAAAAATGCTCTAAGGGATAAACTTAGGAGATTTGCGCTTTCAGCACAGGCGGACAGGTCCAGATTGTAAAGCTGATTTTCTCGATGATCCCACCCTAGCCGCAAAAACAAGAACGCGGCGAGGGTGGGGCATCCGAGCACTACACCGTCATGAGGGCTGCGTCAGAGTGCGGGCGCGGTGGCATCCCAGACGGATGTGGTGAGGTAGTCGTGGATGGAGGCAGCGGCCTTGCGGCCGGCTCCCATGGCCAGGATCACGGTTGCGCCGCCGGTCACAATGTCGCCCCCGGCAAAGACGCCGCGCTTGCTGGTGCGCATGGTCTCCTCGTTGGCTACGATGTAGTTCCAGCGGTTGGTCTTCAGGTCGGGCGTGGTGCTCTGGATCAGAGGATTGGCCGTAGTGCCCACGCCGATGATGACCACCGAGGCCGGAAGAACCTCTTCCGAGCCCGGAATCACAACCGGGCGGCGGCGGCCACTGGCATCGGGCTCGCCCAACTCCATGCGTACGCATTTGGCGCCGGTCAGCCAGCCCTTGTCGTTGCCCAGGAACTCGACCGGGTTGGTGAGCATGCGGAACGCTATGCCCTCTTCCTTGGCGTGATGGACCTCTTCCAGACGCGCCGGCATTTCTACCTCAGAGCGGCGATAGACCAGAGTGGCCGTCTTGGCGCCCAGACGCTTGGCGGTGCGCACGGCATCCATGGCGGTGTTGCCGCCGCCCACCACGATCACATCGCGGCCGCGGCAATCGTAGACCGGCTCGTCGTACTCGTCGTAGTTATAGGCGCGCATCAGGTTGATGCGGGTGAGGAACTCGTTGGCGGAGTACACACCGTTGTAGTGTTCGCCGGGAATGTTGAGGAACTGCGGCAAGCCCGCGCCGGTGGCCACAAAGACCGCGTCGTAGCCTTCAATGCGCATCAGCTCGTCCAGGGTTACGCTCTTGCCCACCACCACATTGGTTTCAAACTCCACACCCATGTGGCGCAGGTTGTCGATCTCCTGACGGACAATGTCCTTGGGCAGGCGGAACTCGGGAATGCCGTAGACCAGCACGCCGCCCAGCTCATGGAGCGCCTCAAAGACGCGGACCTTGTGGCCCTTCTGGATGAGGTCGCCTGCCGCGGACAGCCCGGCAGGGCCCGAGCCCACGATGGCCACGCTCTTGCCGGTCTTGGGCGCGATCCTGGGCATGCCCACTTTGCCGCTGGTGCGCTCATAATCGGCAATGAAGCGCTCCAGATTGCCGATGGCAACAGGTTGGCCCTTCTTGCCCAACACGCATCCGCCTTCGCACTGGTTTTCCTGCGGGCAGACGCGGCCGGTGATGGCGGGCAGAGCATTGTCTTCGCGCATTTTGGAGGCTGCGCCCAGGTAGTCCTCGGCGGCGATCAGTTCGACGACTTCCTTGATCTTGACGCCGACCGGACACTGAACGACGCAGCCCGGCTTGCCGCAGCTGATGCAGCGAAAGGCCTCGGTATGCGCGGTTTCAGCGTCCAGACCCAGGTTAACCTCGGAAAAGTTTTTACAGCGCTCGGCCGCATCGCGCATGGGCATCACGGTGCGGAGAATCTTCATGCGCTCTTTCAGGGGAAGCGGGTTTTGGTCAGACATAGTGCTTCTCCTCTACAGAACCGGCGCCGTCGTTTTCAGCGGCGGCCAGCTCGGCGCGCAGTTGGGCGATGTCGGCTTCCTTTTGCGCAATGTCCGCGCGTAGAAGGGCCATCTCTTCATCCTTGTGGGACTTGAAGTGCGTAAGCGAAGCGCATTCCTTGTCGCGATACATGGCGTTGCGCTGCATCAGGATCTCAAAGTTCACCTTGGATGCATCGAACTCCGGGCCATCGACGCAGGCAAAGCGGCTCTCCGTGCCCAGCACCACGCGGCAACCGCCGCACATGCCGGTGCCATCCACCATGATCGAGTTCAGGCTGACCATGGTTTTGATGCCCAGCGGACCGGTGATCTGCGCCACGGCGCGCATCATGGGCACCGGGCCCACGGCCAGCACAAAGTCGATCTTGCGGCCGGAGGCGATCAGCTCATTGAGCTTCTTGGTGACCAGGCCGTGCTCGCCGTAGCTGCCGTCGTCGGTCATGATGTGGGTCTCAGTGGAGGCGGAACGAACCTCGTCCTCAAACACCACCATCTCTTTGCTGCGCGCGCCCTCAATAAAGACCACCTGGTTGCCGGCGTCCTTCAAGGCATGGGCGGTGGGCAAAGCCATGGCAGTACCCACGCTGCCGGCAATGATGGCGGCGGTGCCAAAGTTGGAGATCTCCGACGGATGGCCGAGCGGGCCAACCATATCGAGAATGAAGTCGCCGGTGTTCAGTTCGCAGAGCATGGACGTGGTTTTGCCCACCGCCTGCACCACAATGGTGACGGTTCCGGCCGCCGGGTCAGAACTCTTGATGGTGAGCGGAATCCGTTCGCCCTTCTCGTGCAGACGGAGGATGATGAACTGTCCAGGGCGCTGTTTGCGCGCAATCCGCGGGGCCTCAACAACAAATTGCTTGATGTTGAGGCCAACCGAGCGGGCTTCGACTATCCGATACATGGAATCGGTCCTCCGGTAGAAACCAGAATAGGCGCATACCGGTTGCCGAAACGAAGCGAACAACAGCCCAGCAGCTTCTTCGTGGACGAGAAGAGCAGAAGAGCGGGTCCAAATCGAACGCAGCGAGCCGAAGAGGCGCCGAACGTCAGCAACCAACTGACCCCGCGGACCTACAAATGAAACGCAGAAATGCGGGCGCTGTCGCTAGAAGCAGTTTACCCCACTTGCATAGCCGGGCGGGACCAACCGCGCAAGTGGTTGGGGACGCTCCAACTGGAGGAGGGGCAAGGGGTACGGAGGTAACGAGTTCAGCTGGTGAGATTAGAAGATTCTCATTAAGAATCAACAAGTTATGGGCTCGCAGGCCTTCGGGTGGTTACCTAAGCGGTATAGCGCTGGCGCAAAGGGGGCATTTGTCAACTTGGAAACCCACCCCAAGATGGTGATGTCCAGTTCGTGCAGGCTGTGCTTCTGGGGGGGAGCAGAGTCAGCAGCTCTTTGAATTGAAACGATCTGGGCAGGGGAGCCAAGCCAGGGCCGTGAGCATTCAATTTGATCTGACAGCGGGAAGAACCGAAGACCATGGAAAGCGGATCGGGAAGCTGCTGCGCTCACTGGGGGCGTTGACCGCGCAGAAGAAGACTTGGTCCTCTTTAACGATGCTGGGCGTGCTTTGGCGGATTGCCGCTAATCCCCGCAGGCACCGAACCGTGCTGAACATGCGCTGGAACTCCGTCTATTCAGAACATTTGGAACGCGATCCGCGCTTCCTGTTCAAATACCTTACCCACGACTACATGGCGCGGAGCATGAGCGTACAGGCCCGCGCAGCTTGTTTTGTGCACCACTATCGCCGCCTTTATACAGAACTGCCGGATGGCATGCTGCGCCGGGTTTTGTTGGATGAGGTGCCGCTGCTGGAGATGCCCGATGCGGGCTGCTGGTTCTCGATCACCATGGGCCTCTCCAAGCCCTGGGACAAGGAAGGCGAACTCAGCCTGAATATGCGCGTGAATGGGCAGCTGGCTTATGTCTTGTCGTTCTCCGTTGTGCCCGGCTGGGTGGTTGGTTCCATGGCCCCAGAGGTAATGCTGATCGGCAGGCTCCAGGGCGAGCGTGGCGGCAAGCAGTTGATCGCCATGGCATCCAAGTCCATGTGCGACGTTGCCCCCGCGGCCGCGCTGCTGGCGGCCCTGGAGGGCGTGGGCGAGGCGCTGGGAGTCTACGCGGTGGCCAGCGTGCGCGCTGAGGACCAGACCTCGTATCGCGAATTCTTTCGCGAGAACTTTCTCTCTGCGTACGACAATTTCTTTGCCGCGCTGGCCGTGCCGCTGAACGAAAAGGGCTTTTTCCTGACTTCGATTCCGGTTCCAGAAAAACCAATGTCGGCCATCAAGCGCGGCCACAAGATTCGCACCAAAGCCAAGCGCGAGTTCAAACGCAGAATTGCGGCTGAAGTCTGCATCATGTTGCGCGCTTACCGCCGAGTGCGGCTGCTGGCCTTTCCGCCCGCTGAGTCCCCGGCCAATCTCTCCTGGGGAACTCGTTACGTGTTGGGCGACGGATAGATCCGGCAAATAAATACTGTTCGTGTACCCCATCCTTTCCCACGTCTTTTGCGGGAATGGGTGGGAATGAGATGCCACGATTCAATTGCCGGATCTAGCGGGCGGAGGTCAGACTGTTTCTGGCCCCATCTCCCCGCCGGTCGCAAGCAACGCGGTCTTCCGCGCCCTGAGGTTGTCCATGGCGAGACTCTGAACCGCTATGTGGAAACCTTTCGTTCAAAGGGGTTTGACAGCTTGGCCCAGATCGGAGAGAATCAAGAAGTTGGTTCGGTAGCAGAGTGGGCCTGTGGCGCAGCTGGGAGCGCGCTTCCATGGCATGGAAGAGGTCATCGGTTCGATCCCGATCAGGTCCACCAATTAAATCAATCACTTAGAAGCTCCCTCCTCTCTCGACTTTGTCGCATCTTTGTCGCAAATTCCAAAATCACACCTCGTACCGGCTTTGTAGTGTGGTCCTGTATTTGCGCTTCAGGTATTTCCTTTGCCGAATGTG
>Ga0181520_10005419_pt1 | contig 20398 bp, 17 predicted proteins | sample PEATcosm2014_Bin_29_FD_132451 | JGI IMG/M metagenome (GOLD analysis project Ga0181520, IMG submission 132451) | Peatland microbial communities from MTU Mesocosm Facility, Houghton, MI, USA - PEATcosm2014_Bin02_30_metaG | ecosystem: Environmental > Terrestrial > Soil > Wetlands > Peat | place... | reverse complement strand
CACAGACCGCGCGAAACCCCGCCAAAAGCGACTCAAAAATCTCCATACCTCAAAAACAGCACAGCAGGACGCGAAGGAATATAGCAACCCGGGTTCCTCCGGCCATTTAGAACTGCTGGAGCGAGGCGGCATGAACGTCAACCCCGCTCATTCCCCAGGATGCGATGGGCTCAACGGTAGGGGTTCAAACTTTGAACCTGAATTCCGAAGCAAAACCTCCATTTTGAGGTTCTGAGGGCGTTTTGCGGCGGGGTTAGGGAGTCCTCTGATTTCAGGTGGCATATAGCGTTTCCAAATACGGCGGGGTTCGAAAATGTCCATCGTAATATGTTGTAGATAAGATATTTATCGTCGCGCAACCGGAAGCCGGTGAACGCACCTAAAATCGACTCGAACCTGAACGCTGAAGTTAGCGCGAAGCTTTGTCCAGCTGGGTCGAAGCTATCGACTTGCGCGCCTGCGCCTTGCGGGCCTGCACACGCCGGTTGAACTCGTGAATGACCCGCGCAACATACGTCCTTGTCTCGCGGTAGGGGGGAATGTCGTTGTACTTATCCACCGCCTGCGGACCGGCGTTGTAGGCGGCCAGCGCCAAAGCCACGTTGTCGCGGTAGCGGGTGAGCAGGGAGTCGAGATAGGCAGAGCCGCCCCATACATTTTCGTCGGGTTTGAAGCTGTCCGCGACGCCCAGCGTGGCGGCGGTAGCAGGCATCAACTGCATCAGCCCGCGCGCCCCGGCGCGGCTCACGGCGCGGGGATTGCCGTCGCTCTCGGCCTTCACCACGCTGGCCAGCAGGTCCACGTCCAGGTTGTGCGCGTCGCCAGCCTTGGCCAGCATCTCATGCAGGTCCGCCGGAGACAGCTTTTCGTCCGCGTCAACATTGGGCGATGTTGTAGAGGGGACACCGTTGGGCACCACTGGAGCAGACAAATCGGGAACCCTTTCGATCCTTTCAATACTTTCCACGAAAATATCTTGATAATTGCTCTCGTCGGCGTTATAAAACACTCGAATTTTGGTATTCGGCGATGTATTGAGAAGCATTTTTGAGGAATCCGGCTTGGCGGATATATTGATGACTGCCTCTACCGCGGAGTTATCTTTCGAGGAAATATTGGGAATATCTTCACCGATCAAATCGTCCGAGTCCTCCTTATTGACGCTTGGATGCAACTTTCTGTCGTCATTGGGCAATGCCTTGTGGGGTGTTTCCGCAGCTTCTGATGATTCGGATGAGCCGGAATCGACCTTAATCTCAGTGTGATGGTCGCAGCGAATCTCGAAGCCATCGCGCTTGGTTATTAGTTCGCCTGCCCGCGCCGCCGGTGGCAGCGCCGCCCAGACCGCCAGAGCCGCTCCGGACGCGCAGACAACGCGAATGATGCGCAATTTGTCTAAAAACATGACTCGCTCCGAAAGGCCCTCCATATTCTACAAGCGTTTTGTATCGGGAGTAAAACCAGCCAACAGCGGACTGGCGCCGACGCGACGGGCCACGGCCGCTTCCAGCACCTGGGCCACGCCCTCCCGGTCGTTGCTCGGAGCCTGCTTCCATCCTCGCGTCTTGGCCATCGCTCGCAACTCTCTGGCCGCATTGCCCATCATCACGCCCTGTCCGGCCCACTCCAGCATATCCACGTCGTTCCAGTTGTCGCCGATGGCCATGGTCTCCTTGCGGTCCACGCCGAGCCGGACCGCAAGCCGCTCCAGCGCCCATCCCTTCGAGACCCCCGCCGGCAGTAGGTCCAGAATCGAAAGATCGCGTCCTGGATACTCGGTCTTGACGCACTCGCAACTGCCGCTCCACGCGCTTGCCTTGAGCGCCTGCTCGGCCTCTCGCATCTTTGCCACGCCTCCGGCCACCATGCCCTGAATCGGGTCCTCGCCGTCGATGAGCGCCAATTCCAGCGGTTTGACCACCTCGATGTCGCCGCGGTTGGCCTCGACCCACAACGAGATTCTTCCCTGCGCCTCTTCCAGATTTTCAAGCGCCAACTCGCCCCGCCCCAGCCGGTCGAAGGTAAATACCAGCGTTCCGAAAGGCCGAAGTAGCCCGCAGATTCCCCGCGCCACGTGGGCCTCTAGCTGGCAGCGGTCCAGAGAGTCGCCGCCCAAAGTTCGGGTCACTGCACCATTGGACGTAATCAGAGGCATATCCGCTCGCAAACCCAACCCCTGGATCAACGGCACTGTGTAGGCCGTGCGCCGCCCAGTGGCGATGGCCACGGTGATGCCCGCCTGCTGCGCCGCTCGGAGCGCCCGCGCGGTGCGCGGGCTAACCTCCTCCCCAATGCCGGGCAACAGGGTTCCATCCACATCGATTGCCACCAGGCGAACGAGAGGGTGCATATCTCCAGTGTACTGGCCACCGCGTTTGGGCCGGGCATGAAGGCCCTCAGCATTTGGTGAATTGTCACGATGGAAGCCGCGGAGAATGCGGGCGTGAGGACTTTCGCCCGCCAAGGACGGAGTATCGTTCAATTATGGAACGGATTTGCATCCATTGCCGCGCCTTGCTCGCCGAAGAGACCGTGACGGATTGGTGTCCAGCCTGCGGGGGCGCATTGATCGAGCGAGCCAATCTATCGAGCGGCGCATTGCCGGCTTCGCACCTACTGGAGGCGGTGGATCGGCGCGGCATCGTGCTGCCACGCCGCCATGCCGTAGGCGGCATCATCGCTCCGCAATGAACATGGTGGAAAAGGGAGTCGGCGCTTCATTTCGAGTCCGATTGATCGCCGCGTGGAGCATCTCTGCCTGTTTCGAGACAACTTCGGTCGGTCTCGTCATACGCCCAAGATGATGCGACTTGCTAAATCCGAAGACGCGTTTCAAAATGCGTAAGGGCCACTCCGCTTTGGCTATAACTATCGACTTAGTCCGGTTCTTGCGCTTGGCCTCTTCGTCAACATGGTTCTTGAACTTGTTCCGGTCGCTGTTCATATGTTGCGCATCGGGCGCCACCTCGTGAATCGCCGCGGTCCGCCCTTGATACGCGGGGTATCCCCAGACTTTCTTCTCCTCGCCGCGCAGCAACTCGGGCAGCGTAATGCAGGTTCACCGCATCCAGCATCTTGTCGCATAACTCATGCTCTTTGCGCAGGCTGGCAAAGGCGAAGTTATAGCTGAGGGCCGTCAACGCTGGCCAAATTCTCTCGAATACGCAATTCACGGCGTATTCTGCGGCTGCTGGCCGATTCCCTACCTGTTCGGAATCCGACATTCGCACACCTCAGCCCCGTTCAAAATCATTAAAGCCATAGTTCTTCAACGCATTATGGAAAGGCACTCGGCTTGCATTCAGGGATAGAAACCGCCGGCCGATTGGCGGCGGAAAGACGTTCGGAGGGTACCACGTGCATACTGTAGCCGCGACGGAAGTGATCGACGAAGAGGAGGCCCTTACCTTGGGATTCTGCCTCGCCTTCGACGACTTGTACTCTCGCGATGGATTGGTGCGTCTCGACCAAGCCTTTCTCGGTGAGTTGCGCGCCGCGGATGCCGATCTCTGCGATAGGCTTGCCGCCGCCCGCGCCGATCCCGCTTCTCTGGATCGGTTGCAAAGTTCGCAACTGATCCTCGATCTCGCGCCGCATCTCCAAGACTTCATCGGCGAGTTGTTCGATATCGATTCAGAACTCCGCGCGCTCCAGGCACTGCACCGCGCAGATACCGCGCTGTTCTCGTTGAAGCGGAAGTTCGTTCAGCGGCGCGGCGCATCCGGTTTGACTCCAGATACAGCCGCGGCCATCGACGGTCCGGCGCACGCCGAGCGGTTGGAGTCGCTCTTTGGAGAACCGCTCACTGAAGACAGCTATGCCAACCATGTTGCACATTGGCTGGAAAATCAGGCAGCCCATGCGGAAGAACTGAAGATCGCCGCGGAGTATGCGGGGTGGGCGGCCGTGGCACCGGAAGGCCAGCGGCGTCACCGAGGCGATGCGCTCTTCAAGTTGCCGCGGACGATCGATCCTTATCGGCTGATCGAGACGGAATTGGTCCAGATCGGGGACATTCAAGCTCATGCTTTTCCCCCCGATAGATGGCGGCATCGCGAAGGCTTCGAACTTACCGATCTGGGTGCGGGCCTGCGGAGCGCGCTGGATCAAACCAACTACTGCGTAAAATGCCACACGCGGGGTAGGGACAGTTGTTCCTCCGGCTTGAAAGACGACTGTGGTCTCTTTGAAAAGAGCGTCTTCGGCGTCACGCTCGCCGGCTGCCCGCTGGAGGAAAAAATCTCCGAGATGAACGTACTCAAGGGCAATGGCCTGCCGGTGGCCGCCCTGGGCGTCGTCGTCATCGACAATCCGCTGTGCGCCGGTACTGGCCATCGCATCTGCAACGATTGCGTGAAGGCCTGCGTTATCCAGGTCCAGGAAGCCGTCGATATTCCTCAGATTGAGACGCGCACGCTCAAGGATGTTCTTGGACTTCCCTACGGCTTCGAGATCTACAGCCTCTTGACGCGCTGGAATCCGCTCAATTTTTCTCGCCCGCTGCCACTGGCCGCGACCGGCTACAAGGTGCTGGTGGTGGGACTCGGACCGGCGGGTTACTCGCTCTCCCATCATTTGATGAACGACGGTCACACGGTTGTGGCTGTAGATGGTCTCAAGATCGAGCCTCTCGACAGCGGTATTTCCGGAGTGGATCCTTTGGGCGAGCGCGTCGCCTTCCGTCCCATTCGCGATGTGAACGAGCTTTACGAATCCCTCAACGACCGCATTACCGCCGGATTCGGCGGGGTTGCCGAGTATGGCATCACGGTTCGCTGGAACAAAAACTTTCTCAAGCTGATCCGCTTGCTTCTCGAGCGGCGACGTGAATTCACTATGTTCGGCGGGGTTCGATTCGGCGGAACGCTGACGGTCGAGCAGGCATTTTCTGCCGTCGGCTTCGATCACATTGCCCTCTGCATGGGCGCCGGCAAGCCGACCGTCGTTCCCATGAAGAACGGTTTGGCGCGGGGTGTGCGGCAGGCTTCCGATTTTCTCATGGCCTTGCAGCTCACCGGCGCGGCCAAAGAGGATTCGCTGGCCAACCTTCAAATTCGTCTGCCTGTGGTGGTGATTGGAGGGGGACTGACGGCCATAGATGCGGCGACCGAGTCGCTGGCCTACTACGTTGTGCAGGTGGAGAAGTTTCTCGCGCGCTACGAAACGCTTTGCAACGAACGCGGCGAGTCCGCCGTCCGCAATGCCTGGATCGCCGAAGAGGCGGAGATCGCGGATGAGTTCCTGGCTCATGCGCGCTGCATTCGCAAGGAACGTGAGATCGCAGCGGAGCAACAACACTCGCCGGATTTGACCGGGTTGTTGCATTCCTGGGGAGGCGCGGTGGTTGCCTATCGCCGGCGCCTGATCGACGCGCCAAGCTATACCCTCAACCACGAGGAGATAGCAAAAGCCATGGAGGAAGGCGTTCGCTTTGCCGAGTGCCTTGCGCCGCAGGCCGTTCATCTGGACGCGCACGGCGCCGCGGGCGAGATTCAATTCGGCTTGCAAGCCTGGGATGACTCCGAGGGCCGGCTCAAGGCTACAGGCGAATCGGTGACCCTACCTGCCCGCACCGTTCTCATTGCGGCTGGAACCCAGCCTAACACCGTGCTTGCCCGCGAAGACTCCTCCACGATCCTCGACGGAAAACATTTTCGAGCCATCGACGAAGACGGCAATCCCGTCACTCCGGAACGGCTCTCCAAGCCGGAAACGCCTCATGTATTGATGAACATTCGCCCCGACGGCCGCGCCATGAGTTTCTTCGGCGACTTGCACCCATCCTTCAGCGGCAATGTGGTCAAGGCCATGGCCAGCGCAAAACAAGGCTACCCTGTTGTGACTCGCATTCTGGCAACGCGGCCACCCTCCGAACGCACTCCATGCGAAGTTCAGGCAAAGGTCAATCACTGCCTGCGGCCGCGAGTCCACAGCGTTGTCCGACTAACCGGTAATATTTTGGAAGTGGTTATCGAAGCGCCTCGCGCAGTGCGAAGCTTTCAGCCCGGACAGTTCTATCGCTTGCAGAACTACGAGTCGCTGGCACACAAGGTGGGCGGCACAACTCTGGCGATGGAAGGCATTGCCCTGACCGGGGCGCAGACAGACCCCGAGCGCGGCCTGATCTCGCTTATCGTTTTGGAGATGGGAGGTTCTTCGGATCTATGCGCCACGCTCAAGCCCGGAGACCCCGTGATTCTGATGGGCCCGACCGGCGCGCCCACCGAAACGCCAGGGGGAGAAACGGTTCTGCTTGCCGGCGGCGGCCTCGGCAACGCAGTCTTGTTCTCGATCGGAACGGCGCTGCGCGCTCAAGGCTCCAGGGTCGTCTACTTCGCCGGATATAAGTGCGCCGCCGATCGCTACAAGGTGGAAGAGATCGAGCGCGCGGCGGACGCGATCGTCTGGACCTGCGATGTAGCCCCTGGCTTTACGCCCAGCCGCCCTCAGGATAAAACCTTCGTCGGAAACATCGTTGCCGCCATGGAGGCGTATGCCACGGGCAAGCTCGGCCCTGTGCCGATCCCGCTCAATGACTGCGACCGCATCGTCGCTATCGGGTCGGACGGCATGATGAACGCTGTCGCCCAGGCGCGCAACGGAGTGCTGGCACCCTATCTGAAGCCCGGCCACTGCGCCATCGGTTCCATCAACTCTCCCATGCAGTGCATGATGAAGGAGATCTGCGGCCAGTGCTTGCAGGAGCATAAGGACCCGGTCACCGGCGCAGATACCGTGGTCTTTTCCTGCTTCAATCAAGACCAGTCGCTCGACCGGGTGAACTTCGCCGGCCTCCGCTCCCGTTTGCGACAGAATTCGGTGCAGGAAAAGTTGACCAAACAATGGATCGACCGCTCGCTTCGATCGTCCGGCCTGAGAAGATAGAACGAAGAAAGAGACTTGCGCGCGCATTTCTCGATGGCGGAATCGATGCCGTAAATGCGGCGGCCGATGGTGGATTTATTCCGTTGCCCGGCCGGTCGGCCCCGATCATCCAATCAGCCGCAGCGGAGTACTGGCTAGCTTCGGGTTGCTTCGCCGGCATCTGGGGGGAATTCGACGCGGAGATCGAGGGTGCGTCGCTGTCTCGATTCACGGCCAACCCCGTGCAGGCGACCGGGTCGGGAACCACAGGACTTGAGCGTCTCTTCAAAGCTGATGGAACTGCCATAGACGATCTTTCCGCAGGCCCAGGAGATACGGAGATCAAGTTGAGCGAGACCGCAACCACGCCCAGCTATTCGATCGCTCTGATTGGATTGCGTTTGCGGCTTACAGACAATCGATAAATCCCGCCCCAGCTTGATTCGAGCTGCCATCCGGCCTTACGGTCAAAGAAATAGGGGGAATTTGCCAAGGGCAATGACTCCCTCCGCAAACTCCCCCCATCCTTCTTTCGACACATCGGCAAAGGATAGGTAGCACCATCAATAGTTCGCAACGTCGGGAAATTTCTCGATCATCTCCGTGCCCGCGACGACCAGCTTCGAGCCTTCCTCGGCAAGTTTCTCAAGAGTTTCAAATCCGAAGCGATGCACGTCGCGCAGATTCTTGTTCACTGCGATCAAGCGCCCCGCGATAAGCACCAGGCGGCCGAATCCCTCGTGGTGGAACTTCATCATCGGCTGCACCATTACGCCGGTTGCGCGCTCGATGGCCAACCCAACCGCGTTGTAGAACAGCTCCAGCCGCCACAGAGTTTCCGGATCGGGATCGCCCATGATGGGAATCTCGCGCCTCATTTCCTTGGTGACGATATACGGGGCGATCAGATCGAGATCGCTCTTCTTGTCCCAGGAGCCGTGCATATCCTGCGCGCGCCACTGTTTGACAAGTTCCTTGATGAACACGGTTTCAATCGCCGGCGTGGCCGCAACGGCCTCAACTGTTTCAGTCATGCCTTCACCTCTTCTTCCTCAAAGTCCATATTGCGTTCCTTGCCTTTGTTGAGCACCTTGCGCAACCACGGCGGCGGATTTCCCTTAAGCACCTCTTGCAACTTGACGAGCAAGCCGCCGATCTCTTCCGGCTGATTGACCTTGATGGGATGGATATTGCTCGCCACCACGCGCGCCGCGCCCGAACCGCCGATCGCAGCCACATAAAGAATGGCGCAGTCCTTGATGGCAGCCAGCTTCGGCGCGAGTTTGTCCTCATTTCCGTCTTCCTGAAGATCGCCCGAGAACTCCACCAGTTCCACAAAGTGATGCCCCTCGGGCATAACTTCGTAGATGGCGATGTTCTTGGCCCATCCGAAATGCGCATCGACGCGTCTCAAATCCTGTGTTGCGAATGCGATTTTCATATTCCTCCGTTCAACTGAACAAGTTCGCTTTGTGGGCTCTCATCGACTACTGGCCAGCTATCCGGCTCCGGCTCATGGGCCCCTGCCATGAAGAGATTCCCAATATCGAAGATCAGGTTTCGCGTTCCGCGATAGCCTACGGAGACCAGATGGCCGGCGCCGAGGCGGTCGAAGGTGGGCAAGCCGAGGCGGAAGAACGGAATGTTCAACCGTTCAGCCGCTTGCCGGCCGTGGGAGTGCGTGACAAGCAAATCCGCATCCGCTGCGCGTTGCTCCAGGTCTTCCAGATCGCCGATCAGAACCTCCTCCACGGGCAAGGATTCGAGCACTGGCGAGGTCGTGGTAGTAACCGCGGCTGTAACATGGCAGCCCATCTCGGTGAGAAAGCCGGCGATGTTCCACAACAGATCCGGCTCGGCTCCGATGGCGACATTCTTGCCGCCGAAGTGAAAGTGGCCGTCCAACATCGCATCCACCAGTTGGCTGCGTTGACGGCGATATTTGGCCGGAACTGGAGTCCCGCCGATGTGAGACAGATACTCGATCAGATCGTCGGTCGCAGTCAGGCCGGTCAGCCTGTCGAAGAGTTTGTACGGCACTCCGGTCTTGTGTTCAAGACTGATTGCGGCCCCGCGCATCTGCTCACCGATGGCTAGAGTGGCAAGCGCCGATCCCATGTCGCGAATCTCGGCAACAGAGACTCCTCCCAGCGTGGTGGGCGTAAAATCTTCGGGGATATGGCCGTCAAGAGAACCGGAGAGATCGGGCAGAAAGTGCGGCCGCAAGCCGAACGACTCGATGATCTCCCGCAGCTCTTCAATATCTCCTGGAGTGATATGGCAGCCGGGCAGCACATTGATCTTTCTGCTTCGCCAGGCGCTTTCGCTGTGCGGTTCTACAAGCGTCTCCACCATCTGGTTGACGGCCGCGGCCCAGCCGTCTTGAAAGGCGCCCTTGAAGTCGGGCGTCGAAACATAGACCAGAGCGATGGAATCGAGTTCCGGATGTTTTGCGCGGATCAGCTTGATGAAGCCATCCACGTCGTCGCCCTTGGTCTCTGTAACTCCTGTCGAACAGATGCCGATGATCTCCGGCTTGGCGCGGTTGGCGATATTGAGCACCGCCTGCTGCACATTTTCAAGCCCGCCAAGCACGGTTGCCACTTCGCTCATGGCCGTGGTTTGCAGCGGAATGGCCTCGCGGAAATGGCGAACGAACAACACCAGGCCGAACGAAGTGCAGCCTTGCGATCCGTGCAACAGCGGCATACATCCCTTCACTCCCATGAACGCAAGAGCGCCTCCGACCGGCTGGCTCATCTTCAGCGGGTTCACCATGCACGCCTTGTTGGAAGTCGATACCTTAGCCATCGAGTGTCCTTGTCAGCAAGCGATCCTTCTCGCTTCCGCGACCGCTATCTCCCACGGCGCCGGCCGCCGCACCTGCTCCCATACAGGATTTGAGAGCGCCTTGTCGATCTCATGCACCAGATCCACCATGCCCTCGTATCCCGCGTATGCGTGATGGCGTTCCTGGTTGATGTCCAGCCACGGCATCTTGGCCTTCAGCGCGACAAACTGCGAGCGCCCGCCGGAGAGCATGATGTCCGCGCGCGCCTCCTTGAGCATCTTGTACATCTCGCGCGGCGTCATGTCGTCGAACATATGCGCATTGTCGCCCATCAGTTCCTTGATTCGTTCCTTGTCTTCCTTGGTGGATTTCTTGGTGCTCGTGCCGACAATCTCGATTCCGACTTCCTGGAGCGCGGCAACCACAGACCACGATTTGACGCCGCCGGTAATCAGCAGAACCCGCTTCCCCTCAAGCCGCGATCGGTAAGAGGCAAGCCGCGACCATGCCCGCGCTTCCTCGCGCTGAATCACCGTCTCGGTTCTCGTCTTCAACTCCTCCGGCGCGCCGCGTTCCACCAGAAGCCTGGCAATCTCGCGCAGAGACTCGCTCATATCGCTGACACCATAGAACGACCCCTCGAAAAAGGGAATCGCATAACGCTCTTCCATCTTGCGCGCGATGTTGATCATGGCTTTCGAGCACACCATCATCGCGGCGCGCGCGCGATGCGAACTGGCGACCTCATGGTAGCGCGCGTCTCCCGATATGCAGGCCAGTATCCGGATTCCCAGCTCGTCCAGCAGCGGCTTCACCTGCCACAACTCGCCGGAAAGGTTGTATTCGCCGATGATGTTGATGTCGTACGGCGTCGTATACTCCGGTTCTTCGGTTCCGATCACATATTCGAGAATCGCCTCGCCGGCCAGCTTGTTGCCCAGATTCTTCGGGCCTACGAATCCCGGCGAATTGATCGGTATCACAGGCTTGCCGAACTTCTGCGATGCGCTTTTGCAAACTGCCTCAATGTCGTCGCCTATCATCGCTGGAACGCAGGTCTGGTAGACGAAGACCGCGGGCGGATTGTACTTTTCGACAATCTCCTTGATCGATTTGTACAGGTGTTTCTCGCCGCCAAAGACGATGTCTTGCTCGTTCATATCGGTGGTGAAGCCGGTCCGGTACAAGCGCGACGCTGAACTCTTGGCGCCGCGGTTGTCCCACGAGTTGCCTTCGCAGGCGATGGGGCCGTGCACCAGGTGGGCAACGTCTGTGATGGGTTGAAGCGCGATCTTGGCGCCGTCGAATGCGCATCCCCCGGCGGCCGCGCCCGGCTGGAGTTGCTTGGTGCAGCCTTTCTTGCGTTCCTTCTCGGACTTGCCCTGGTTCTTGTTGCAGCCGGGTTCGTTGAAGACGTTTTGAATGACGTTCGAAAGATTGCTCATGTACGCTCCTTCCGGAGTCAGACTGCGAACGTTATGACACATCCGCCAGCCGCAATTAGGCCTCCGCCGATCATGACCGCGATGGACGGCGGCTGGCCGAAAAGCAGCCACGACATCGTCTGCGCGACGACGAAAAAGAAGACCACGTAAAGTCCGAGCAAGCTGCCGAAGTCCCATGCCGGCGCGTTCACCGCATAGCCGTACGAGAACAGAACCGCGGCTCCGGTGGCGAACAGCGACAAGCGAATCCAAGGCGCGTCGGTGTGCAGCGCTTTGCGAAGGATGGCGTCGCCGCCGGCTTCCAATACGGCGGCGAGGAACAGAATTGCGATGGATACACTTCGTTTTTCCAAGGTTGTGACCTCCCACTTCCCTGTTTCAGCGAATGATGTCGAAACTGTAGTCGGTCTTCGAGGGGACGTTGCTGTTGTTGTCGATCTCGTCGAAGATTTTGTCGAGAATCCACACCAACACGTTCATGCCGCCCTGATAACCCCACACTGGATAGCGGTGATGGTGATGGCGGTCGAAGATGGGGAAGCCGATGCGGATCAGCGGAGTGCCCGTATCCCGCTCCAGGTACTTCCCGTAAGTGTTGCCGATGAGGAAATCGACTGGCTCGGTAAACAACAGCGAACGCATATGCCAAAGGTCCTTGCCTGCGTAGGCATGGCAGTTCGTGCCGAAGGGTGAACTGGCCAGCAATTGGTTGACGCGCTCCTCCCACGTCTTGCCGCCGTTGGTGGAAAGAATGTGAACCGGTTCGGCGCCCAGCTCCAACAGAAAACCCGCCAGTCCCAGCGTAAGATCGGGATCGCCATAGACGGCGAACTTCTTGCCGTGAATGTGCGCGCTGGAATCGCCGATCGCATCCACCAACCGCCCCCGCTCCTTGGTGATGGAATCGGGAATCGGCTTGCCGGCAATGCGCGAGACTTCCTGCAAGAACTTATCCGTTCCGGCCACGCCGATGGGATGATTGAGAGCCGCCACCTGCTGGCCTTTCGATGCGATGTAAGGCAGCGTCTTCTCGGTGCAGAACTCCTGCATGGACACGGTGCCTTTGGCGTGGAGCGCGTTGGCCGCCTCTTCGAGCGTAGTGCCGCCGTCGTACATACGGAACTCGCCGTCGGTCGGAGTGTCCCATGTGTCGCTGTTGTCCGCGAGGATGGTGTGCTCCACGCCCATCTCCGTCAGCAGCCGCTTGATCTCGCGCAGGTTCCCAACGGTATAGCCGTCGAAGCCGCCGATAAAGTTGATCTTCTCGTTGGCCACGCGAACAAGTTCAGGCGCGGTCTTGGCCTTGCCGTCCCAGAAGTGTTCGAGGATGCCCTTCATCACGTTGTCGTAGCCGGTGACATGGCTGCCGACAAAGGCCGGCGTATGCGCGAAGGGAACGTCGAAGTCCGCGGGCACCGAGTCTTTTTCCTTGGCGCCTTTGATGAATGCGTTCAGGTCGTCGCCGATCACCTCCGCCATGCAGGTCGTCGAGACGGCGATCATCTTGGGCTTGTAGAGGTTGTAGGCGTTGGCCAGCCCATCGATCATGTTGGCAAGGCCGCCGAAGACGGCTGCGTCTTCGGTCATCGATGAAGAGACGCAGGAAGTGGGCTCCTTGAAGTGCCGGGAAAAGTGGCTGCGGTAGTAGGCGACGCAACCCTGCGATCCGTGGACGAAGGGCAGCGTCTTTTCAAAACCAGCCGCAGCAAAGACCGCGCCCAGTGGCTGGCATGCCTTGGCCGGGTTGATGGTGAGCGCCTCGCGGCCGAAGTTCTTCTCGCGATATTCATCGGTCTTGGTCCACTCCCGCACTCTCTCCACTTCCGAGGCTTCGCACGGATTTTCGAATTGCTCCCTCTTGTTGGCGAGCATCTCCTTGTACTCCGGGCCGCGGAATAGGTCGAAGTGATCGAGTACATGTTCTGCATTCTGGCTCATAGGGATGTCCTCCGATTTCGTTTGCGGTTTTCCACGAACGCATAAAGGCTGCCTGTGCTATGCAGCGGCTGGGGCCTGCTTCCACGGAGCTTTGGCCAGCTTCCAGACCGGAGCGTTGATGGCCATATCCATGTCGCGGGCGAAGATGGCAAAGCCGTCGTAGCCGTGATAGGGGCCGGAGTAGTCCCACGAGTGCATCTGCCGGAAAGGAACGCCCATCTTTTGAAAGACATATTTCTCCTTGATCCCGGAGCCGACCAGATCGGGCTGAATCTTCTCCACAAACTTCTCGAACTCGTAGCCGGTGACGTCGTCGTAGATCAGCGTTCCGTCCTTGACGTAATGCGTGGTGCGCTGGTAATCGTCGTTGTGGCCGAACTCATAACCCGTACCCACAACCTCCATACCCAGGTCCTCGTAGGCTCCGATCACGTGCCGCGGGCGCAGGCCACCAACGAAGAGCATCACCTTCTTGCCCTCCAGGCGCGGCCGGTACTTGGCGATTACTCCATCCATGAGCGCCTGGTACTTGGCAATGACGCGCTCCGCGCCTTCCTTGATCTTGTCGTCGAAATGGCCGGCGATCCTGCGCAGCGAATCGGCGATCTTGCTGGGGCCGAAGAAGTTGTACTCGCACCACGGCACTCCGTACTTCTCTTCCATGTGGCGCGAGATGTAGTTCATTGAGCGATAGCAATGGAGCACGTTCAGCTTGGCCTTGGGCGTGGCTTCCAGCTCGGCGATGCTGCCGTCGCCCGACCATTGAGCGATGACGCGCAGGCCCATCTCTTCCAGAAGAATGCGCGAGGACCAGGCGTCGCCGCCGATGTTGTAGTCGCCGATGATGGCCACGTCGTACGGCGTACCCTGGAACCCGTCGTTCTTGTTGCCCAGCTTGTCGAATACCCAGTCGCGAACGGCATCGTTGGCCAAGTGATGACCAAGCGACTGCGAGACGCCGCGGAAGCCTTCGCAACGGACAGGAACGATCGTCTTGCCGCCATACTCCTTGGACTTGGCCTTCGACACCGCCTCGATGTCGTCGCCGATCAAGCCGATGGGGCACTCCGACTGCACTGTAATCCCCTTGTTGAGAGGAAACAGATCCTGTATCTCGTCCATGATCTTGGCCAGCTTCTTGTCGCCGCCGAAGACGATGTCCTTCTCCTGAAAGTCCGATGTAAACTGCATGGTGACGAAGGTGTCGATCCCGGTCGTCCCGATGTAGTAGTTTCGCCGCGCCGCCCAGGAGTATTGGCCGCATCCCACAGGCCCGTGACTGATGTGGATCATGTCTTTGATAGGCCCCCACACCACACCCTTGGATCCGGCGTAGGCGCAGCCGCGAATGGTCATCACGCCGGGAATCGACTTGATGTTCGACTTGACTCCGCAGTCCGGCTTGCCTTCTTCAAACGTGCCCAGATGTTTGGCCCGACGCTTGGCAGTCTTCTCCGGATAGACTTCCAGAACCTCCTGGATGAGCTGCTTGTTCCGTTCCTTGATCTCTTGAATCTCGACAGTTACGCTCACGGTGCACCTCGCTCGAATGAATTTGGAAGTCGCGCCTAAAACAATGGCGCCGGTTCTTGGTTAGATACCGGCGCCAGCTTGCACGCTGCCAGTTATGCGACAGCCGCTACGGCCTCTACGGCCTTCTTGCCCACCAGCGACTCGTCGATGGACTTGATGATGCCATGCTCCATCAACATCTCCTCGAGTTCGTCCATGGTGATGGGGGTGGGAATCACACCCTTGCCGACATTGGCGTGAATCTTCTCGGCCAGGTTGCGGTAGTGTTGCGCCTGCGCAGATTCCGGCGCATACTCGATCACCGTCATGCGGCGGAGTTCGGCGTGTTGCACGACGTTGTCGCGCGGCACGAAGTAGATGAGCTTGCTGCCCAGTTTCTTGGCCATGTTGTCGGCCAGTTCCAGTTCCTTGTCGGTCTGACGCTCGTTGCAGATCAGTCCGCCCAGGCGGACGCCGCCGGAGTTGGCGTACTTCAGAATGCCCTTGGAGATGTTGTTGGCCGCGTACATAGCCATCATCTCGCCGGACATGACAATGTAGATCTCCTGCGCCTTGTTCTCGCGGATCGGCATGGCGAATCCGCCGCAAACAACGTCGCCGAGCACGTCGTAGGAGACGTAATCGAGATCTTCATACGCGCCGTTCTCTTCCAGAAAGTTGATCGAGGTGATGACCCCGCGACCGGCGCATCCGACGCCCGGCTCCGGACCGCCCGACTCGACGCAGCGGATATGCTCGTAGCCGTACTTCATCACCTCTTCGATCTCCAGATCCTCCACGCTGCCCTTTTGCGCGGCCAGGCTGAGGATGCTGTTCTGCGCCTTGGCGTGCAGGATCAAACGGGTTGAATCCGCCTTTGGATCGCAGCCCACGATGAGGATTCTCTTCCCCATCTGAGCCAGCGCCGCCAGAACGTTTTGGGAAGTGGTGGACTTGCCGATTCCGCCCTTGCCGTAGAATGCGATTTGCCTCAGTTTCTCTGACATACTCCTCCTTTGTTTCTGCCCTGTCGGGTCAATGGTTCCAGTCAGGTCCGGAGCTGCGCGATTCCGCATCTTGGCAACGGACGGTTCCTTACCGGGCGTGCGATGCAAACGCTTTGCACTTCATCGTTCCGGTCTTCGCTTTGGTAATTGCAATCCCCGTGCCATTTCAACGCTTCCCAGGATCGCCAATGTTTTCAGCATCTTCGAGCTTCCGGTGTACGATCCGAGTCGGTGTGCCGAACACTACAATCCGACTTATCTTGTAGTGAACGCGACGAATAACTTGCGTCGCAATGGCGCCGCTCAATTGACCCACCGCTTCTTTTCAAAAGCAGTGACGAACTCCCGCAACTGAATATCCAGCCGCTCGATGTTATATTGCTCCAGGAAGCGCGCCTCATTGCGGGTAGGCTCTTCGGGCAAGACAACCCAGTGCTTCTCCGACGATCGCTTCATGATCTGGCGCGCGAACATCCGCTCCATCTGCGTCGAAAATCTGCAGCCGAGAAAGAGGAAGCTTTTATCCCGGCGCAGTTGCTGCACCGACTCGGGAATGGGCGTTTGGATGTCGATCTCTGTCAGCACCTCGACAAAATCGGAGTCGGAGACCAGGTAGTTATGCGCGGGCCAGACGGACCCGAACGGCTGATAAAGCATGGTCTTCCATGCATCGGATTTGCCTGCCACCGCGGAGCGCGATCCATCTGCATCGAAATAGTGAACCCAATTGCCGTAGTGCTCCGCCTGACTGACGCCTTGCACCATGCCCCATCCCGATTGCGCGCGAAATGCCTTTTGCGGAAGATCGTCGTACCAGGCGTGGACGATCAGCGGCATCGCCGGCATACGCGCCAACAGCGTGTGCAACGAGGTCGGTTGAGCATCGCCGCAAAATGCCTCGGTCATCGAGTTGCTCACGGTCTTGCGGTGCTTGAAGTTCTCGATGAACTGAGCGGCCGCGGTCAGGTTGGTCCGGATCTTGTGCGGTACGCTGCTCTTCGCGGTAAGGCATCCGGCAAGAGCGCCATGCGAACCGGGTAAAGGATTGTCGCTCTCCGAAAGCGTCAACACTCCTGGGCCTAGGTAAGGAATGACATGGCCGCCTTGAAGCCGAGATGCGATCGTTTCCATTGTCGTTTGATTCATCGGTGGTTCTCCTTTCATCAACCCTTGCAGCCGCGAAGGCGACGCAACGCAACGCCGACTTGCAGGACCGCGAAAATCCATTCCACTACGCGGCGCATCCGCGGAGTCCCTTTTGCGTCCAGTGAGCAGTGGGCTCGCCGTGATGCCGCTCGGCCGCGGAGCACCACGGCATCAACTCCCGCTCCACGCATCCGATAATCTGGTTGAATGCGAATTCGACCATATAGACAACCGCGCCGGTATCCGCATTGCGGGCCACGCGAACCACATCGCCGGCCTCGCCCCTCTTCACCAGCAGGGCATGAGCCAGTTGCTCCGCGTAAGTGCCGTCGTTGAAGAGGTTCTCTGCGGCGCGAACCCGTTGGCCAGGCTGAAAGCTGAGATTGCCGGTCTTCATCATGCCGTCCCTCCGGGGGGATTTGCTTGTCATTTCCGGTTCGCGAAGATATTGCTATCCGCAAACTCGCGCGGGAACTTACACCCACTTAGCTCTCTCTTTCATTCCGTCCCCAATGGACCGAACTGGTTTCGATCAGCGTATGTTCGCCGCCCAAGGGGGACCGTGCCTCGGCCAACCGCTCTTCCACCAGCTCCCGCACCATTGCATCCTCGTCGGCGCGCATGGCCTGAAGAGCGCTCACCGGGACTCGTCCAGCGGCTTCGTAACGAACCAGAAACTCAGGATGAAAGCGCAACGACAACAACTGCGTCGGAGTTACCCGCTTGGCGGCGGCAAGGCATACCGAGGCATCGGGGTCGCAAACCAGTTCCGGCAGCCACTCCTTGGAGATGCGCTCGGCCACCTCGCGTCGCACCTCGGGATCGGGATCGTCGATCATGTGCCTCAGATGCGGAACGCCGATTCGCCGCGCCACCACTTGTCGCACGTAATAGTCCGGATCGGACATCATGGGCAGCAGTTCATCTCCCTCCAGATGAGCCGCTACGCGAATCCGCACCTCCCGATGAGGATCGTTGCGAAGCCGCAGAAGAAAACGATGCGGCAGGCGGAACGCCGCCGCCCATCGCACGGTCTCGTCGGCGTCGTTCAACAGCGCCGTCAAATGAAACACATCCGCATACTTGGCGGCGGCGGCGCGAACTTCAAAATAGGGGTGAGAGAGGAACTCATTGGCCAGACCGGGATTGAGCTCGAAGAACCTGTCTATTTTGGAAGGAGAACTGTCCTGCACGCAGACGTGATGTCGAAAGCACTTGTTCTCGCCAAGCAACTCGCGGCAAACACAGGTCTCGCAACACAATGTCTTTCCCTGCCAGTCCTGCCCTTCGTTGTGGATTTGCGTCATTCCGAGTCTCCCCGGCTTCAGGTGGAAGCCTGCATCTTCGTTTCCACGGCGATCGTTCCGCTAAAAGCCCGCCCGATCCCTCACACACATCCCACCGCTTCCGGTGGAACAGGACCAATCTCCGCGGGAAGAGGCTGATGGAACCTAAGGCAACTGGGTTGCCAAAGTGCAAGTTGTTGAAATATAAGAGTTGATAGCGAGAGAAGCCGCTGTCGCAATCGGAACATTGCGGCCATAAATGGCGATTTTGTCTTGAAACCGCCATGGGGCGAAAGAAGGGAATTCCTGCGATTCAGAGAGCGGGCAACTGTTTGGAACAAAAAACCGGATGAAAATATCGGGATCAAAAGCGCTTGATGTCTATGCTGTGTTTCCGCAACGCGTATCCCATCTGACGTGGAGTCAGGCCCAGGATGCGAGCCGCTTTGGCCTGAACCCATCCCGATCTTTCCATGGCTTCAATCAAGCGCCCCCGTTCCGGTGAAGGCGCATCGTCGCCGTCCGCGCTTGTTTCCCTTGTGTAGGAAGTCGAGCCGTTGCCCGCGGTGGATTTTGGCGGCTGCGGAAACCTGTGCGCGGGACTCTGGCAATCGATCGGCGGCGGGATGATGGGCAGATCGACATAGCTGGAGCCTTTGGAGTTCATCTTGCTCAGCGACTTTCCCAGGACCATCGAGAGACAGCTTCCATCGCTGCAGGCAAAATCCGCGACCGCGATGGTGGAGCTCTTTGCCAGCGCGGCGGTTCGCCGGACGCAGCTTTCCAACTCCCGCACATTGCCGGGGAACTCGCAGGCGCAAAGAACATCCATGGCGCGATGCGAGAAAGTCAGCGATACTTCGTGTTCATGGTTGAATCGGCGAAGGAATTCACGGGCCAGCAGAATCACATCCTCGCTCCGCTCCCGGAGCGGTGGAAGAAAGATGGGAACCACGCTGATGCGATAGTAAAGATCGGCGCGAAACTTGCCGGCAAGCACGGCCTCCTCCAGGTTCCGGTTGGTGGCGGCCACCAGGCGCACATCCACCTTGATGGTGCGGCTCCCTCCCACGCGCTCGAACTCGCCCTCCTGCAGCACACGCAGCATCTTGGCCTGAAATGCGGGCGAAATCTCCCCGATCTCATCCAGAAACAGGGTGCCTCCGTCGGCCAACTCGAACCTGCCTTTGCGCAGCGCGACCGCGCCGGTAAAGGCTCCGCGCTCATGGCCGAAAAGTTCCGACTCCAGCACCGACTCGGACAACGCCGCGCAGTTCAAGCGGATATGAGGCTTGTTCTTGCGGGGTGAGAACTCGTGAACGGCTCGCGCAAAAAGTTCCTTGCCCGTACCCGACTCGCCGCAAAGCAGCACCGGCAGATTGCAGCGCGCCACCAGCCGGATCTTCTCAATCACTTCGCGAATGGCCGCGCTCTCGCCGATAATCCAGCCAATTCCCTCTTGCCTGTTTTCGGTGCGCTGTTCCAACTCCTTTTCCAGGCGGTAGCGATCGGACATCAAGCGTTCGCGATCCCGGGCCACCAGCGTTTGCAGGGCGACCGCCTGCGCCACAAGGTTGGCCACCATGGTCAGAAAGCGCACATCCTCGTCCAGGGTATGCGGCGAAGAGTTTCCATCGATGCGCTCAATCATGATGGTGCCGACCGTGCGGTTATCCCCTTTGATCGGCACACCCACAAACGATCTCACCGCGCGCTGATCGCCGGAATTCAACTCGCTCCAATCCGTGAACAGAGGGCTCTCGGCGATATTGCGCACAACCAGAGGAATACCCGAAACTACGATCTGACCCACGGCTTGTTCGGGAAGCCGCTCGAAATGCTCCCGCGCCGTCGCCTCGCTCCAGCCCGCCCCCACCACCGTCGAAGTCAGGCCCTCTTCGTCCAGGAGTGCAATCAGGCCGTTCTTCATGTCCAGAAAGCTGGCCAGAAGATTGATGACGCCAGCCAGCGATTCCTCCAGTCGAGCCGGGCGGGTGAGAACCTTCGATATCTCGTAAATCCCGATCAGCGCGGAATGCGCACGTGTACTCGACTGCATGGCCGGTTCCATAGTCGAGACTTCGTATTGATTGGACATGCCCCCTCCTTTGCGGTGAAGGCCAATGACAGGTACACGCAAGCAATCCGCAATGCGATGCGGTCTCGATGCAACACAGAGATAGAAGAATCCCCGATGCCAAGCGTCCGCGGGGGACGTGCGGAAGACCCGCAACTTGCGCCGGTTCGTAGCCATATCGTGGCAGGATTTTCACAAAAGGTCAAACAGGACTCTTTTCCAATACAAGATGAGCCTGAAGAGGGGAGCTGATTCCAACACAAGATGAGCCTGAAGGGTTAGTCATGCTGGGAAGTGAACGTCAGCGTGCATCAGGCAGAGAAGTTGAGTTT
>Ga0181520_10005418_pt1 | contig 20399 bp, 21 predicted proteins | sample PEATcosm2014_Bin_29_FD_132451 | JGI IMG/M metagenome (GOLD analysis project Ga0181520, IMG submission 132451) | Peatland microbial communities from MTU Mesocosm Facility, Houghton, MI, USA - PEATcosm2014_Bin02_30_metaG | ecosystem: Environmental > Terrestrial > Soil > Wetlands > Peat | place... | reverse complement strand
GTCTCCTGATACCACCGGCATTGCAAGCGTGGTGTACATCGTTCCCCAGAACTCCGACAAGATGCAATTGCTGTACACATTCCCTTCTGCAACAGCAGCAGCACCCGACAAAGGACGTACCCAAGTTTCGTTTATCCTGTAAGGCAATCCCGAAAGACCCTACAAGATATTCTTCCGGCTCCTGCTGACAAATGGGGAACAAACCTGGCCAAAACCATGAAGCCTTTATTGTCCGGTAACCAAACTTAGTCCATGCAGCCCCGATCTCCTGTGGTATTGATGGTCGGCGTTCTTTGTGTGTTTGCTGCACTGATATGTATTGCAGGCTGTGCCGGTTCGCCACCCCCATCCCGCCCGTCAACACCACTGTATACCCCGCAGACCACAATCCTGATCGGGAGCGCAGGTGTCAATCCCCAGGTTCTGGTGGTGGATAAGGGGGTGACGGTTACCTGGCTCAACCTTGATATGGGTGTCCATACGGTCACCTCCGATGCATCAGATCCCGATTCCTTCACCTCACCGCCCCTGGTAAATAACAGCCGGTACCAGTTCACGTTCACGATCCCGGGGACGTATGGTTACCACTGCACGGATAACCCGTCAATAAAAGGAACGGTAATCGTCCACTGAACTCTCGGGCAGCAAAAGGGGTGTGCTTCTCTCCACAAATCCCTGTTTTTTTAAAGATCTCATTTGATTTCGATCCGTTCGCCGGTTTCCATGTACTGGACATTTTCTGCCATCTTGCAGGCATGGTCAGCACAGCGCTCCAGGTACCGGGCAATGATGATATAGTATGTGGCCTGGGTGATGGTTTTGGGGTTTTCCATCATGTAGGTGATAGCCTCACGGAAGATGGAGTGGCGCAGAGCGTCGATTGCATCGTCCCGTGCGGAGAATCCCTCGAGTTTTTTTACGTTTTCGGTTTCGTAGGTAGTGATCGCATCGTCGATCATTGCAAGCACGTATTCCGACATGAGCGGGATGCTCATCATGTTGGCAATATGGGGCTTGCCGGAGATCTCTTTTACGATTTTAGCGGTTGACTTGCCGTATCTCCCGATCCGTTCCGATGCTGCGATCATCTTTAAGGAGCAGACGATCGTCCGCATGTCCTTTGCCACCGGCTGGTTTAAGGCAATGAGTTGATAGCAGATCTCCTCGAGTTCCACGGTCTTCTCCCGGAGAGCGTCTTTGCGGTCGAGCACCGTGGCGGCAAGCGCGGCGTCCTGGTTGATGAATGCCTCCTGCGAGTCCTGAAGCATCGAGAAGGCGTAGCGGGCCATTCCCGAGACCCCTTTTTTGAGATCTTTGAGTTCCGTGTGGAATTTGTCTGTCATATTTTCCCTCACCCGAACCGGCCGGTGATATAGTTCTCGGTCAGGTCCTCATTGGGGTGCTCGAAGATGGTGGTGGTCTTGTCAAATTCGATGAGCTTGCCCAGGTACATAAAACCAGTATAATCGCTGACCCGGGCCGCCTGCTGCATGTTGTGCGTGACAATGATGACCGTATAATATTCTTTGAGCATTTCGATGAGGTTCTCGATCTTCGCTGTCGCGATCGGGTCAAGCGCAGAGCAGGGCTCGTCCATCAGGATTACTTCAGGCTCTACGGCAAGGGTCCGGGCGATGCAGAGCCGCTGCTGCTGGCCTCCTGAGAGTCCGAGAGCGGAATCGTTAAGCCGGTCCCGAACCTCGTCCCAGAGCGCGGCGTGCCTGAGGCTCTTTTCCACGATTGTGTCCAGCTCCTTACGGTCGTTGATCCCGTGGACCCGGGGGCCGTAGGCAACGTTCTCGTAGATGGACTTGGGGAAGGGGTTGGGGCGCTGGAAGACCATGCCGACCCGTTTCCGTAAGGCCACTACGTCCATGCCGTTGCAGAGCATATCCTCTTCATCGAGGAGGAGTTGCCCGGTGATCTTCACGTGGCTGATGAGATCGTTCATCCGGTTAAAGCACCGGAGCAGCGTGGACTTCCCGCACCCGGAGGGTCCTATCAGCGCGGTGGTCTTCTTCTTTTCAATCTCCATGGTGATATCCTGGAGAGCGTGTTTCTCGTTATACCAGAGGTTGAGGTTTTTGGTTGCAATAACAGTTGAATCAGACATGGATTATCCCCGTGCCTTTTTTGCATAATGGTTCCGGATCAGGATAGCGACTGCATAGAATGTCACGACCAGCATCAGGAGAACAAGCGCCGTCCCGTACTTGTTGGTCGAAGAGCCGGGTACATTGGTCGATAAGATGAAGAGATGGTAGGGCAGCGCCATCACCGGCTGGAAAAGCGATGTCGGTAAGAACCGGGTCGAAAAGACGACCGCGGTGAACATGATCGGCGCTGTCTCCCCGGCGGCCCGGCCGATCGATAGGATCGCTCCGGTCACAATCCCGGGAACTGCGGGTGGGATGACCACGTTTTTGATCGTCTGCCATTTCGTGGCGCCGAGTGCAAGGCTTCCTTCCCTTAGGGACTGCGGGACGTTCTTGAGGGCTTCTTCCGTCGTTCGGATCACGGTCGGGAGCACCATCAACGCCAGTGTAATCATGCCGGCGATAAGTGATACGCCTACATTGAGGAAGAGAACCAGGAATGCAAAGCCAAAAAGACCAAAGACGATCGAGGGCGTCCCATTGAGGAGATCAACCCCGGTCCGGATCAGCTTGGTGATCCTTCCTTCCCGGGTGTATTCGACCAGGTAAATTGCGGCCCCAACCCCAAGGGGAAGGGCGATCAGGATGGCGCCTGCCACAAGATAGAGGGTACCTACAATCGCCGGGAAGATCCCGCCACCCCTGCCTAGGTCCGTAGGGCTCTGTGTCAGGAACTGCCACGATATGGCCGGCAGGCCGTTTATAATAATGTACCCAAGGATGATCGCTAGGATGGCAAGGACTGCCATTGCCGCGGCGATGACGCATCCGAATGCTACCCGTTCAATGGAGCGCCGTGAGAACCGCTCACGGCCATAGTGCCAGGCCCCTGCAGCAAGGACAATGACGATTGAGACTTCCCAGAGACCGATAGCAAGGAACAGGAGCGCGATGAAGGCAAGAAGAATCTTTTGGGAGTACGGGTGGAGTTTTTCCCTCACCGGTGCAAGAGCGGGGATGTCGAGCCACGGGCGTTTCGCCCGGCCTGCCGATTTCCCAAGGTGGGAGAGGATGGCCACCGCACTTATATTGATAATGAGTGTGATAAGGAGGAGCACGACAGCCACGCCGAAGAGTGCATGGTAGTGCTCGCTTCCGATGGCTACATCACCCATTTCGATCCCAAGTGTCCCGGTAAGGGTGCGGACTGATGAGAGCACGTTCCATATGGGACTGGGGATGATGGCGGCGTTCCCGGTGACCATGATCACGGCCATGGTCTCGCCGATGGCACGCCCGATCCCAAGGATGATTGCTGCCGCTATCCCCGAGAGTGCTGCCGGGACGATCACTTTGCTGATGGTCTGCCAGCGTGTTGCTCCGGTTGCAAGCGACCCCTCGCGGTACTCCCGGGGAACGGAGCTGATTGCGTCTTCGGAAACGCTGATGATCGTGGGGAGCGCCATGATGCCCAGAAGGATCGACCCGGCAAGCCAGGTCTGCCCGCTGGAGATGTTGAAGGTAACGCGAATGAAGTTGCTTAATACGATCATGCCGAAGAACCCATACACGACTGACGGGATGCCTGCGAGAAGTTCAGTGGCCGGTTTTAGGATATTCTTTATCCGGGGAGAGGCGAGTTCAGAGATGTAAATGGCACAGCCCAGGGAAAGCGGAACGGCAAAGACCATAGCACCCAGTGTAACTAGGAGCGTACCGATGATGAGTGCGGCAATCCCGTAACTGGGCACATACGCGCCCGGGGCCCAGATCGTCCCGAAGAGGAAGTTGAGTGGTCCCACGGTCTCGAAGATCGAATAGCCGTCCCGGAGCAAGAAGAGCAGGATGAATGCTACGACAATGACTGCAAAGAATGCTGTGACGAAGAATACGGATCTGACGAACCGCTCCTTGATGAGGGAGACAAAGGCGGTGTTTCCCGGGAGCTTTCCGACAGGTTTTTCTCTCTCTGTAATGGTTTGTCACCTCTCCACACTACTTAAAAAAGTGGATTTAAGGAACTTCATCATCAGTTCAGGGAAGGGCGACGTACCCTTGTGCAACAACGATCTGCTGGCCCTGAGTGCTGAGGAGGAAGTCGAGGTAATCCTTCGCAAGACCCGTGGGCTGTCCGTTAGTGATCATGTAGAGATCGCGGTGGATCGGGTAGGTCTTGTCCTTGACGGTCGCAACGCTCGGGGCGATGACATGGCCGTTTGTGGTTAAGATTGGGACTGCCTTGACATCGGACGTGAGGTAGCCGATGGAGATGTACCCGATAGCACCCGGGGTCTGGGCAACTTCCTGAAGGACTGCTCCGTTGGAGTTATCCTCATGCATGGACAGGGAATCGTTGGTATTCAGCATAACGACCTGATCAAAGTAGGTACGGGTTCCCGAGGAACTGTCACGGCCGACAAGCACGATCTGGTTGTTGGAGTTGGGCACACCGGCGCCAGGGACGGAAGTCCAGGAAGTGACGCTGCCATTGTAGATGGCCTTGACCTGGTCAAGAGAGATGTCCTGGATGGTGTTTGCAGGGTTCACAATGATTGCAATGCCGTCGTGGGCAATCGTAACGATATTCATCTGCGGGTCTTGTGCCTGCTGTGCTGCAGAGACCGCAGCTGAGCTCATCCCGATATCTACTTTCTTGTTAATGATAGCCTGGATGCCGACACCGGATCCTCCGCCGGAAACCTGAATGTTTACGTTAGGGTTGTTCTGCATGTAAGCATCAGCAACAGCCTGAGCAATGGGCAGAACGGTGGTCGAACCTGTAAGGGTAAGCGTCTGGCCGGAAGAAGCAGAGGTGTTTGAGCTCTGGGTTGCTGCTGCGGTTGCCGCTGCTGTGGCAGCAGCTGTTGCCGGGGCCGCAGTGGGCGCGGCAGTTGCCGCCGGTGATACCGTGGCAGAGTTTGTTGATCCGTTGCTGGTACATCCGGCAACGATAAGCGATGCAATGAGCAATGCCAAGAGGCATGCTGTCACCAAGAGATATGAACTCCGATTGGCTTTCATGGTGTTCGTTCATGTGATTATCCCGAGTTAATATACAGTTTTTCGACATAGAATATACGAATATATATGAAAAAAAGATTGACCTGGAGTCACGCATATCTATCATATATCTCTAGAGTTATTGTACTCTTTTTTGCACTCTTTTATTTCTCCGGATAGTCGGGTTATGCCATTTACGGAGATATGAGTAGGAGATCCGCACTGGCATCGTTCTGTCAGCCCGTATACTACAACAGACCCGTATCGATAGTTGGTATACCGTTGGACCAATGTATCCTTTCTGGTCCCGGAAATCTGCCTTTCCGATTTGCGAATCGTTAAAAAAAGTTTTTGCGTTGAATCACTCTTACCCTGAACCGTCAAGTTCAGGGCCCATTCTCCACAATCCCCCGGCCTCCCGGTGATTCACACAGGATCTAAAACTGCAAACTGGATCCGCCCGATGATCTAATGCCCGGTTTTCCCGTACACTTTTTCTGGGTCAAATATTTTTTCACCAATGGTGACGCCGTCGAGGGTCCGGTAAAAGCAGGTGCGATAGCCGGTATGGCAGGCAGCACCGGTCTGCTCGACTTCGTATATGAGGCAGTCCTCGTCGCAATCCACGAGAATACGTCCTACTTTCTGGAAATGGCCGCTCTCTTCTCCCTTCTTCCAGATTTTTTTCCGGCTCCGGCTGTAATAATGGGCAGAACCGGTACTCTCGGTAAGCCGTACTGCCTCCTCGTTTGCATAGGCCATCATCAGGACTTCCCGGGTCTTTTGATCCTGGACTATGACGGGGATCAATCCGCCATCATGGAATTTAAGGGGGAGCACGTTATGCACCACCGGTTACGATGCTCATTACAGTAAATAGGATATCCCCAAAGAGAATGGCGGTGATCAGTCCCGCGGTAATGGGAAGGATAAACGGGACCGCATACGAGATCCAAACATTCCCTGCTTTCTTGTATGTTCCGAGCTCTTTTTCGAATTCTTCAGGGTGTTCGCGGAGATCCTTGGTATACACTCGTCCCTCATCGGAACGCATCCGGCGCAGGGAGTCCCAGAACCCAATGAATTTTCGTTCTATCTTCCCCTCCTTCTCAGTGAAGTCCTCCATCACAAAGCCCCAGGCCTCTTGGATCTTTTCTCCTTTTACAGGGAAGCCAAAAAACATGTACTGGAGCGGGGCACGGTTCTTTTTGACTACGTTGATGATGAAGATCCCCAGTGGAGCTACAAGGTTGAGGATCAGCGCATTGATCAGCACCGAAAACGCGAGGAACCCTATGGGGGAGGCCTTGAAGAGTGGCGTTATGGGGAACGTGGGGATGCAGAAGGCGATAAAGATGAGCGCCCAGGCATCGGCACCGCCAAAGAGGCGCATCTGTCCGAAGATATAGAACACTCCACAGAAAACTGCTGCAAGTGCAATGTAAATGCCCGGAATTCCCCAGTTTCCGCTCCCAATCATATAGAATGATGCTATGGCCAGGATGACAACGACCAGCACGAAATACCAGCGTGTCAGTACTTCCTCTACGTTCGATTCCCGCTGCGCCTCCTTTCGTGCTTGTTTTGCCGTGAGCCGGCGTTCAGGTTCCCGTTTGTATTCGCGGTACGAGACGTACCCGAGCAGACCGGCAAACATGATATACCACGGAATCAGCTGCGTTTCAGGCATATGTCCTGTAGTGAGGATAGGAAGAAGGAACCATGATAGAATAGGGAGCGCAAGCACGATGGCAAGATACTGCAGCCGGAACGGTGTCCCGGGCTCGTGGTTGTCGAGATAGTTCGCGTACAGGAAGCTGGCCACCAGTGCCAGGTAACCGCAAATCAGGCTGATGTTTTCGGTATTCTGGTAGAAGAGTACGATGGTAGCGATCATTCCGACAACAAGCATGGGGTACCATGTCCTGAACGGGACACGCCGCTCTTTGACATCCAGGTACGAGGCATAGAGAAGCGTAATGAAAACGGCAACCGTCGATATTATAAGCGGGGAATATGTCATACGCAGAAATACCGGTTATATCTCCAACCACTTATGCATGACGATTCCCGTGCCTGTTTCCTTCATCGGAGATATCCGGTTTTGTCCGATAGTGATCTTTTTTGCAAATATATAATACGCCTGTTGTGAATATATGATTAAAAGCAATTGGCACTTGGCCGGGAGAGATTATCTTTATTTCTGCCCCGGATTGAATACGCGGAGAATAATTCATGGATCTGCAGGAGCTGCTGGAGAATATTCTGAAGGGTGCGAAATACCTGGGTACTTTTTCCCTCACCGATTTGCTTGCGTTCGCTGCATCCCGTCGCCTGCATGCCCTTGCTGTAGCAAAGGAAGGAAACAAGCAGTTCTATCTTGCTTTTCTCAACGGGGAACCGGAAGGGGCAATCTATATCGACTCCGAGGGAGCGCTCTATGGCGACAAAGCAGTTGTCTATATCCGGGAGGGCCGGCAGTATGTTCTCTGCGATGTCAAACCGGAGATTATCGATGCGCTTGTCATGGGGTGCCGGATCTTTGAGAAGGGGCACATCCGAAAGAATATCACGTATTCGGTACCGGAGATCGGCAAGAAGAGTGAGGGCCTCGGTGTTGTCACGCTCACGGTCCGTCGGGAAAAAATGCCGCAGAACGGCGTACGGGTATCGATCCGGAAAGATGGTAAGATTGTGGGAAGCGATGTCACGACCGGTAACGGAACGGTCAGTTTTCGGGTGATGTACGGCACCTACACCTGTATTGTCCAGGACCGGTCCCAGGTTGTGACCCGTTTTACTATCAATTTTGATGAAGCGCACCCTTCCCATATTCTGGATCTCTGATTATCCCGTTGGGCATCAGGGGATGGGTGAACCAACAGCTGTTTTTCTTGGGAATATACGCCGAGAATCGAGGCGAAACCCTTTAATTATATAATCGCAGACTGATTGCTTATGAAGATCGGACGTGAAGACTTCGAGGCGCTGATCAAGGGTGAGAAGGACATCACCTCATATATCGAGCTGGATCCCGTGGCCGGCACCTATTCGGTTTTTGGGGTGAAGACTGCGAGCAACCCCAATTATCTGATTAAAGCTATCTACGAGATGTACGAGGGGCACCTGAACCGGAAACTGGCCGTAAAAGCGGTGCGTAAACTGTTCCGCTCTGTCGGTCAGGGTGCTGTGGGCCTGCAGAATCTCCTCAAAAAAATGGGCATGGAACTTACTCCGGCCGAATTCCTCCTTCTGGTCTTCAAGCTCCAGCACCAGCAGGGCTGGGGAGCTCCTTTTGAGGTTGTGGAGCAGAACGAAAAGCGGATCGTCCTGCGCACAAAACACACCTTCGAATCGGAGATCTTAAAAGACTGGAAAATGCCGGTCTGTGGTGTCCACATGGGATGGATCGAAGGTGTACTGACTGCGGTTACCGGTAAAACCTGGTATTGCCTCGAACGCAAGTGCGTGGCAAACGGGGATGACTGCTGCGAGTTTGTTGCCGATCAGGTTGAACCGAGCTGGAAGTTCAAGGCCCAGGCCGTGGTAAAGGGAGATTCTGCTATTACTGAGTTCATCGATCACCGCCCGGTGGAAGGGATCATCCAGCTGATCGATGACCCGGTGGTTCTGATGCCACGTTTTGTCTTCACGTCCATGATGAATTCACTCAAAAAGACGATGGGGGAGCTTCCGGCAGGTGGAGTAAACTACCGTGCCTATATGGACATGGGTAAGGAAAACGTCGAACACTATAAGAAGATGGGCATCACGGAACCAACGACACTCTCCGATATGGCATTTACGTTCTACTCCCAGATGGGCTGGTTTAAGCTTGTCAAGAGCGAGTGGAACGAAGCAAAGAAGGAAAAGATTATTACGCTCGAACACACCGTTGAGTCCGAAGCGTTTGGTTCAACCGGTAAGCATGTATGCTATTGTACCGCTGGCCTTCTCGCCGGGATCATTGAAGGATCGTTTGGCGTCAAAGTTCAGTGCCGGGAGATCAAGTGCCGGTCAAAAGGTGACGAATTCTGTGTCTTTACCGTAACCAATAAGGCAGAATGATCTTTGCCGGAACGTAAAGGCATGGATTTTCACCCCCACACCAGTTTTCCTTTTTTTAACTCTTGGATACGGGATGTTGTATGCCGGGAAGGGGATAGTTTTTGATGTACTCTCTGTGAAGGGATCAGGATGTGTTCTGCTTTTTTATAAAAAATAAAATCTACATTTAAATACTCCTGTTCCATATTCTTAACCAGAACAATCCCATCCTGTGAATGCCATGGCCTCGCCCGTCCAGATCCTGATCGTGGAAGATGACGAGATTATCTCCAACCTTATAAGCGTTATTCTCGAAAAGAAAGGATATGCTGTTGCCGGCAAGGTGATGACCGGCGAAGACGCTATCATGAAGGCGGCCGAATATCAGCCTGACTTAGTTCTCATGGACATCAGCCTCGCCGGTGCACTGGATGGTATTACGGCTGCTCAGTATATCTATTCTATTTTCCGCATCCCAGTAATTTTTCTCACTGGCCAGTGCGATGACGCGATCCTTACCCGGGCTAAGGCCGCAGAGCCGTACGGGTTCCTCCTCAAGCCTTTTACGTCAAACGAAATCGTATCCAATATTGAGATCGCCCTGTACAACCATACCATCCGCAAGCGCTATTTCGACAAAGCAGCACTGTGGGATATGAAAAAGATCATGGCTGCACTTGAATCGGTGATCATCACTGACACCCGGGGCCGGATCATCTTTTTGAACCCGTATTCCTGCCGCTTGCTGGATATTCTGGAGAAGGATGCACTGGCGCAACCGCTCAGGAAGGTCCTGATTCTGGTCAACAAACTCACCGGTGAGAGGATTAATGATCCGGCACTTGACGTCATCCGGGACAAGATAGTAGTCAGCTATGAGCTTAATACCGTTCTTGTCTCTCTTGCTAACAAGAAACGGTTTGTTGCGCTCACGGCCAGACCGGTCAAGGATGACAAGAACGAGATGATTGGCGTTTCCATCCAGATCCGGGAGAAAACATTAACTGAGATCAAGATGGCAGAGAAGGTTTGAATCTGATCTCCCCATTTCCGGCAAGTTCCTAAAAAAAACGCAAAAAATCCTTATGTCTTATCCGATTTCTTCTTGAAGAGTGCCTTTGAGAAACGGTCAATGAATCCTTCGCGCTTGGCCACCTCCGGGGTCTCGTCCTTGTATGACACCCCGATAAGGTCTGCGGCTATCCGGTGGATTGCCTTTGATGCAGGTGAGTCCGGGTAGGAGACTACTATGGGAGAGCGGGCTGCTGCTGCTCTCCTGACATTAGAATCTTCAGGTATGATTCCGAGGACTTTTACCCCGAGGACTTTTTCCATCTTCCGTGAGATGACATCGCTTTTGTCCTGGTCCACCCGGTTGATAATGGAGCCAAGCACATGGCCGCCGACCACTTCTGTCAGGATCTTGGTCTTGAGTGCATCGACAATGGACGAGAGTTCGGGGTTGACCACGAGGATGACCTCATCGGCAACCGCGAGCGGGACGACCCCATCCTTACTGATGCCGGCAGGTGCATCGATCAGGAGGAATTCGCACCGTTTTACGATTTCCGACATAACGTCGCGGATTTTGTCCGGGTCTGCCTGCTGGAAGCCCTGGAGCGAGATGCCGCTTGGGATAACCTTGAGCCCGGCCGGGCCCGTGTAGATACCCTCATCGATATTGTTTTTTCCGGCAAGAATTTCATGAAGGGTGACCGGTGCATCCTGCAATCCCAGGATTAGTCCGACGTTTGCCATCCCGATATCGGCGTCCATCAGATAGGTCTCTTTACCCATCTTGGCAAGCATTGTCCCGAGGTTAACAGAAACGGTGGTTTTTCCTGTACCCCCTTTTCCGGATGCAATCGTATATACCTTGACCATCAAACACCTGTCGTCCTGAATATTATCCTGTGTAAATATACGTATTGTGGAATATTTTATTTATGTGTTTCATATTCGTGTTATATCCACCTGTTTAAAATAGCTTTTGTCTCGCGTACCATATCCGGATCGGGCTCCTGGATCAGCAGATCTCTTCCCCTGGCGATTCCTACAAGATGCGAACCCTTGTACTCCAGACCAAAGAGGATGATCCCCGGTGGCCGGGGCTGGATGTTTTCGGCAAACATTCCTGTGTATCGTGCAATATCTCCTGCAGGTGGAGCGTTCCGGGACGCGGCAAGCAAAAGGCCGTCCGCCGTGGCAAGGATAATTTCGTCCAGGGAATATTTCTTTGCAAGGGCATCCAGGCTCCCGGCAAGATCCCTCTGTTTGTTGACGCAGTCTGTCTCTTCTTTGTGGGACGTGGCATCTGTGATCTTGTCGGGATTGGCAGGATCTTCAGTACTCCGGAACGGGACTTTCTGCACCCGGAGCGGTGACCGGTTGGGGTCCAAACTGATGGCAGAGGCCGATCTCTTTACTCCGCGCCGACGTTTCCCTGCGAGGAACCACGCTGCAATGCAGAGGATGAGCAATCCCCCGGCAAGCAAAAGAATAATTCTCAGAGAGGGCAGGTCAGGCATCGTTGGTATCACCACGTAAGGGGTAGTTAATCCTTGTCCATGAGATGATCCAGCTTGAGATGCTTGACCATGGTCTTGCATTCATCCCGGATCTTACTTTTGACCTGGTCGAGATTCATGGAATCCAGCGTGTCCAGATCGCTCTCAAGTGAGGTTTTCCCGCTCTCTTTTGAGGGAGGTACCGGCTCCGTCAGCTCTTCTTTTTGTACATGTATTTTTTCTGCCCGGATCCATGGCGGTGGCCCTACGATAGGAGTTCTAGGGCCTGCTAATGGTGGTCGGGGTGTTTTCTCCACGGGGTGTGTTATCAGCCTTGTGACTTCGCTGCCGGGGGGGGGATTGCCTGCTGCCGGTGCGGGGCTGGTTTTCTTTGCGAGAACTCTTGGTGCAGGGTGGGCAGGGAGGATATCCGGGTGCACCGGTTTTTCCTGTTTTCGGGAAGGATTAGGGGAAACGACTTGTTCGCGTTTGTTAAATTCAAGAGATAACCGGATCTGGGCCTCATCAAGCGTGGAGAGCGCAGCGTCCACAGCCTCCTGCTCAAAGGAAGCAAAGAGGCTTTCGAGCGCAGCATCGCCCTTTGCCGTGTTGTATTCTGCAAGAATGGATTTTCCCGTATGGAAAACAAGCGTACAGATACCATCGGGGCAGGAAATACTGCAGATCCCGCTAAACCGGCTCCGCTCCAGCTCCGTGAGGATCTCACGGGCTTTCCGGCTATTCTGGATCTCGCGGAATGTCCCCCGGGGTAATTGCATGATCTCTCTAATGATTGCATTCTAGTATATAGTTTCTTTTTGCACAATCCGGTCAGGTATCCCCGGTTTCAGACAATGCCAAACGGAGCCACCTGTATTTGTTTTCTCACCTTACCTTGAGGTATGTCATTTTTCCGATTTTTGCGCCACAAATGAGGGTTTTTTTTGGTTTTTAAAGGCTATTTTGTGGCATTCTTATGGAAAATGATCCCAACATTTTAATAGGAAAAAAACAAGAAAGTCACAATTATTAAATGGTGAGATAATGCTCAAGCCGTTATTAGATGAATTTCTGAGAGTTGAAGGCGTATCGGCGGCAGTTGTGGTGGGGAGGGACGGATTTGTAATAGAAAGCGCCGTATCCGGTAAGGTAGATATCGAGGCGTTGGGAGCTATGGCATCGACCGGCCTTGGGACATCAGAAGCAATGGGTAATACCCTCGGGAAAGGCGAGCTTTCCCAGATGCTGGTCGAATTGGAAAAAGGGCCTATTATTCTTGCACCTTTATCCGCAGATGAACTGATAGCACTTGTCGCAGATACAACTGCAAATATCGGTAGAATCCGTTATGAATTAAAGAAGAACAAGGAACGCATTGTTGCGGCCCTTTAGACCACTCTTTATTGGGCTTTTTTTTATGAAAATGCCGGCAGGAACACAAGGGGGTATCGCTCTCGATCCCCGGAAGGGAGACACTCTTGAGAACCTTAGGGGCTTTAAAGGGTTAATTGAGGTGGAAACCGACCGCGGAAAGGGGTTCATCCTGATGCGTAACGGCGAACTGGTGGCAGCCTGTTTTGAGGATAAGGAGCAGATGTATCGGGGAGATGCCGCACTCAGGTACATCATGGCAACACCTGCGGGAGGGAGCGACCCGAACCAACAGCAGTTTGCCCTGAGACCTTATTTGGATAAGGATTTTGCAGAAGCACTAGATCGGTGTACAGAACGCCAGCTCTTTATCGGATCAGCCCCGGTAGTGCAGAAATCTCCTCCCCCTCTTTACGAGAGCGCACAAGTACCCCGTCAGCCTTCAGGTAATTTGGATGAGGCAACCCTCACAAAGATTATGGCACAACCGGGCGTTGTAGCCGTTTCCGCCTTCTATGAGGGATTCCCGGTAATTTCCCGGGGCAATGCGGATTTCGAGCACGTTGCCGCACGGGCAGAGGACCTCCTCCGGACGGGAACCACTATTGCCCTTGATATGAGTCTTGGCCGGCCTGATCAGCTGATTCTTGAAACCGCAGAGAACAAGTTCATCATCTCACCATTCGGGGATCTTTGCCTTTGTATCATTGCCCGATCTGATGCCCAACTCGGTCTCCTCCGGGTACTTATCAGGAGTCTCCAGCACGAGGCTGGACATTCCTGACAAGCAGCTGGTTTTGCCGTATGCCCGGCGAGAGGGAAGGTTTTTCCTGATTGGGGTAAGAGAGTACATATAGTCCGGGATAAGAAAGATCTTTTATAAAATTTTAAGGAACGTGGAGATGAAAACAGGGGGACATCCGGCTTGAAACCAAAGGATGACGAGGATCAGGACAGTGTAAGCAATCTTCTCAAAAAGATACGGGGTATCCAGGCACCGGGCAGTACACCTGAGGCGCCGGTAGCCGCGCCTCCTCCGGCGACACAGGGAGAGGACGGAAGTGCTGGAGATGGAAGCCCGGGTGATTTCTCGGCACTGATAAAAAAGCTTGGCATGAATGCCGGTACCCCTCCTCAGGAGGTAGTTCCGGAATCCCTCCCCACCCCGGATGAGCCCGTACAATTCCCGAAAGAAGCAACCGGTAAACCTGAAGAGCTGGATACTTTCGATGAGCTTCTCGAAGATGTCCCCCCGGCGCAAGAAGGTGTAGAACCCCCGGTACTAAGCGGGGACGATGTTCGCGCGGCACTGGGCAAGATCATGGGACAACCGGAGATGGTCCCCCCGTCGGCGCACTCCCCGGAGCCTCTTACAGCCTCCCCGGAATCAGAGTTACCCCCGGAACAAGTTGTCGAAATTACTGAAGAGGAAGATCCCCGCGAGAATCGCACGTCCCGGTTTTTCAAGAAAAAGAAGGCTGAAAAAGTGGGAGCCCCGACAGATCAGATCGGGAAATCCGCGGTGACCGAATCTGATGAGCGGATTATTTCCGCTGACCAGATATCCGAATTTTCCGGTCTTATTCTCCCCAAAGGTGCGACATTCCATGTTGATGAGATCAATCTTCATGGCCGGATGCAGGCGTTTGAGTCCACCGGAACCGGTAGCCTTCCCCCGGAACTTGCCGAGATCTGGAAAAGGGAGTTTTCCACATCCGGTTTCAAGGACCTTGAATCAGAACTGACCCTTGCAGACAAGGGGACGGATAAGGGGACAGAAAAGAAATCTTGGTTTAGTGCACTCTTCAGCGCGATCCGGTCGGAGAACGTGGAATACGATCCCAAGATCCATGGACCTCTCGTCGATCTCACCTTTGAGCCAAAACCCGGTATCGAAGTGATGGATACGTACCCCGTCAACGATCCCTATGCATATGTCCGGGTCATCTATGACCATTCCACCCATGAATATACCTACCAGGTTCTCGAACCTGTACTCTCGGAGCCAGAGAAAGACCTGTTAAAGGAGTTAAAGGAACGCCTTTTTGAGATCCTTGACATCAACACCAAGGACATTTCCAAAGAGGAGGCCCGCAGCCAGCTCCGTCGTTCGGTTGATGAGATTCTGGCGGATTACGGAATCAAGCTCAACCCGGTGGAACGTGAGAAGATCCTCTATAACATGCACAAGGACTTTCTGGGTGATGGCATGATCGATGCGATCATGCATGACAAGTATATCGAGGATATCTCCTGCGACGGGGTCAACACCCCTCTCTTTGCCTTCCATGCCAATTACGAGTCAATGAAGACCACCCTGATGTACCACAATGCCGAGGAGCTCGACTCCTTTGTCACCAAGCTCGCACAAAGGGCAGGCAAGTACATCTCCATTGCCGAGCCCATTCTCGATGCGACCATGCAGGATGGATCCCGTATCCAGATGACACTGGGGCAGGAGGTCACTGCGCACGGCTCGACATTCACTATCCGTAAGTTCAAGGACGAGCCAATTACCCCTACCGATCTCATTGAATGGCACACCTTTGCCCCGCTCTCGATCGCTTACATATGGCTCTGCGTCGAGAATGGCAAGTCCGCTATCTTTGCCGGTGGGACCGCGTCCGGGAAGACTACTGCCCTCAATGCAATCTCGCTTTTCATTCCCCCGATGGCAAAGATTGTCTCTCTGGAGGATACCCGTGAAGTCAAGCTTCCTCACCCGAACTGGATCCCGAGTGTCACGCGTGACTCATTTGACACCGCCGGCAGAGGAGAGATCAACATGTATGAGTTGCTCCGTGCGGCCATGCGTCAGCGGCCCGAGTACATCATCGTCGGTGAGGTTCGAGGTAAGGAATGCCAGACACTTTTCCAGGCAATGAGCACGGGCCACGTTACCTACTCCACAACTCACGCCGACTCTGTTGCGAGCGTCGTGCACCGTATCGAGAACCCGCCCATGGACGTACCACGGAATATGCTCTCCGCGCTTGATTTCATCTGTGTCCAGGTACAGGCCCGGATGGGCGGGAAACGGATCCGCCGGAACAAGCAGATTGTTGAGATCCTCGATATCGATCCGCGGACAAACGAACTGATCACAAACGAGGTCTTCCGCTGGCGATCGGCAACCGATGAGATCACCTACTCGGGGAAATCTTATATCCTTGAGGACATCATGGAGGCGCGGGGCTGGAACGAGAACCGTATGCGGGAAGAACTCAAACGCAGGCAGGAGGTGCTGGAGTGGATGCGTATCAAGAAGATCCGGCACTACAAGGACGTAGCAAAGATCCTTATCTCGTACTTCCGTGAGCCCGAAGTGGTTGTAGAGCGCGTAAGGAAGGATCTCTATGAATAGTTTCGAGCGGTTCTGCTTCAACCTTCTGGGTATGAGGATGAAGTCAAAACGGGAGCAGTACGCCCAGCTCCGGAACGATATCATCTCGGCCCGGCTCAAGACCCCGTTTGAGGTATATATCTCCACTGCGGTTGTCAGTTCCATCCTTGTTGGTCTGATTTCGGCGGTCTTCCTGGGTCTTATCACATGGGCCTTAAAACTCCCCAACCTGATACACTACAAAGGTGAAGTCCCGGCAACGATGCTTTTCCTCAACCAGTACGGCGTCCTTCTCGGGACTATCTTTGTGGTGGTCTTCTCGCTTCTGGTCTTTGGGGGGATCACGTATGCAATCTTTATTGCATATCCTTCTGTTGTCGCCGGGAACCGACGCCGGAATATTGACGCGACCCTACCCTACGCGATCAACTACATCACCTCTATGTCCACGGCCGGTATCACACCGGCAGAGATCTTCCGCCTGCTCGGGGACAGCCCGATCTATGGTGAAAGTTCCGTGGAGGCCCGTTATATAGCCCGGGAGCTCGATATCTTCGGGCGAGACCTTATCGATGCCCTCCGAATCGTTTCCTCGAGTACACCTTCCCTGCGGATGAAGGAATTCCTGCAGGGTGCAATGGCAAGCATCTCGAGCGGGGGAAATCTCACCGAGTATTTCCGGACAAAAGCTGCTCAGTATGCCCTGGAGAACCGCCAGACCCAGAAACTCTTCCTGGATACACTTGCCCTGATTTCGGAGTCCTACGTGACGGCGATGGTGGCAGGTACGCTCTTTTTGATCATCCTCCAGTCCATCATGTCGGTGCTGGGTGGGGATTCAAAACCGATATTTCTCTATGTCGTTATCTACCTCATGATTCCCTTCGGTACGATGATGTTTATCATCATGATTAGTTCCATGACCCCGGAGTCCTAACTATGGCATTCAACGATAGATTAAAGGGCATTCTTGGAAAAGAAAAAGATCCTCTCTCCCAAGCCCCGCCACCGCTTTCCAAAAGCGAGATGGATTCCGTGGAAAAGGAACTGAGCGATATTTCCGGCAGGCTGGATACGGAACGCAAGAGCCGGGAAGGGATCGGGCGTTTTCTTAAGCACCCGCTCAAGGTGCTCGTGGAAAAGCCCGAGAATATCCTTATTGTCTGCGTCCCCCTGTCACTTATCGTTTTTATTGGTGGATTTATCTCGATGGTGAAGATGTACGGCATCTCCGTGCTCTTCAACTCAACCGTGATTGATGATTTTGCCGTTGCGGCGGTGCTCATTTCCATCATCCCGGTGGCAGTCCTCGATTTCCGGGAACAATCACGGATGCGGAACCTGGAGACCGCACTCCCCAACTTCTTCCGTGATCTTGCCGGCATGAATGATTCCGGTATGACCCTGCCAAACGCGGTCCACCTGGTGGCAGGGGCGGAATACGGTACCCTGTCCCCCCATATCAGAAAACTCGATAACGAGATGTCATGGGGAGTCGGTTTTGTCGAAGCCCTGTACCGGTTTGGGAAAAGCCTGGGGACCCCGCTTGCCGACCGGAGTGTTGACCTGATTGCCAAGGCAAGCAAGGCCGGCGGGGACATCAGCGAAGTGCTTCGTGCGGCGGCAAACGATACCTTTGAGGTGGTCAATCTTGCCCAGGAACGCCGGAACAACATGCTGATTTACGTGATCATCGTGATTGTCTCATTTACCGTATTCCTGTTTGTTATCGCGGTGCTCGTAAGCTCTTTCCTGAGCACCATGGCAACCGCAGGGACGGCCGCCCAAGTAACCGCGGCAAGCAGCAAATTCATGGGACGAATTGATCTCCCGGCCTATAAGCGCCTGTTCTCCCATGCGGCTATGATCCAAGGCTTTTTCTCTGGCCTCTGTGCTGGGCAGATGGGTGAAGGCCGGGTCATTGCCGGGCTCAAATACTCCGCGATCATGCTGATTGTCGCGTGGGTCACCTTCCGGTTCTTCATCTGATTTTTCTTTTTACCTCCGTTTTTTTGTGAGGTTATCTCTTGCAGGAACTCTGGACTTACCGGTTTTCCCGCGAGCTTATTTTTGAAAAAATCGGACAAACCGCCCGCCATCTTACACCCGGATAGTGTGAAAAAGAGAAGAACGAGATTATATTAAGAGATGTTTTCCGTGCTGTAGCCTTTGAGCGAGAGAAGTTCCTTGACACGGTCGCGATGATTACCCTGCAGTTCGATCGAATTTCCCTTGACCGTTCCGCCGCACGCAAGCTTGCCCTTCATAAATTTTGAGAGATCCTCAAGGTCAATATCCGTAGGGTCAAGACCTTCGATTACTGTGACCTCTTTCCCGTACCGGCGTTTGTTGACTTTGACGTTGATCCTCTGCTGTTCCTTTGCTACCTCCTCGCAGATACATAGTTCCTTGGGAAGTCCACACGTCGGGCAAATGCCACCAATCATTACAGCTATTTTTAAGTTCTCTTTATTTATTACTTGGCATTGTCCGGACGTATTTCCTGCTTTTTTTGCGCAATCCGGCACGTATCCGTTTTATGTGGGGGCATTCAAATGATTGTATATGCCGCTCATGGTCGTGGGGACATCGTCGCATGTGGGGAAGAGCACGATGGTAGCGGCGATCTGCCGCTGCCTGGTGCGCCGGGGCATCCGCGTTGCGCCTTTTAAATCCCAGAATATGAGCCTGAACTCCTTTGTGACCGCAGATGGCGGGGAGATCGGGATTGCCCAGGCAATGCAGGCCTGGGCCGCCCGGCTCTCTCCCACAATCGATATGAACCCGGTGCTGCTCAAGCCTAAGGGTGACTGCACTTCGCAGGTCGTGCTCCTCGGCCACCCGTACAAGGATGTCCCCATCGCCGAGTATTATATGGAAACCCCCTATCTCCTCACCGAGGCACTCGCAGCGTACGGGAGGCTGGTGGAGGAGTACGGCGAGGTAGTAGTTGAAGGGGCCGGCGGGGCAGCCGAGGTAAACCTGTACGACCGGGATATTGCCAATACCCTGCTTGCAGAGAAACTGGGTATTCCCCTGATCCTTGTTGCCGATATCGAGCGGGGCGGGGTCTTTGCCCAGGTCTACGGGACCATAAAACTGCTCCCGGCCCCGCTTCGGCCGCTGGTCAAAGGGATTATTATCAACAAGTTCCGGGGCGATCCCGCCATCTTTGCAAACGGAATCCGGATCATCGAAGAACTCACCGGGATCACGGTACTTGGTGTGGTGCCACATTTCTCCCTCCCTTTACCCAGTGAAGACTCCCTCTCGATAGGGGACAAGAGACATCGCGATCTCCCGGTCCGGATTGCAGTGATCCGCCTTCCCCATATCTCCAATTTTACGGATTTTGAGTTGCTCGAACAGTATGCCGCGGTGGAGTATGTGCCCTGTGGTGAATCGCTTGCGGGCTACGATTGTATCATCATTCCCGGTACCAAGAATACCATCGAAGACCTTGCAGCTCTCCGGGAGGCAGGGACGGACCGGGAGATCCTCTCTGCACGGGAACAGGGGATCCCGGTGATCGGTATCTGCGGGGGATACCAAATGCTGGGTGCCACCCTGATTGACGATGGCTTTGAATCAGCGGCCGGCGAGTACCCCGGTCTCGGCCTTCTTGACTGTTCCACCCGGTTTGCCACGTACTCCAAAAACACTATGCAGGTAAAGCGGCTGGCCGCACCTGTGTCTCCTATCCTCGTTTCCATGGGTGAGGTGACCGGCTACGAGATCCATATGGGAGTGACCGATCCGGGCACAGACCAAGAAGCGTTCTCCGGCGACGGCAGGGTAACCGCGGACGGACTGGTCTTTGGCACCTACATGCACGGGCTTTTCCTCAACCCATCTGCGGCAGATGCCCTGCTTGCCTACCTGTACGCCAAAAAAGAACTAACGTATTCTCCGATACCGACCGGGGCTGCCGATCCCTACGATCTGCTTGCCGGCCTCTTTGAGGAACACGTGGATATGGAAGCCATAGTAGCCCTGCTTGAAAAATAGCGGGATGGCCTGTTTTACCCGATAAGG
>Ga0181520_10005417_pt1 | contig 20400 bp, 25 predicted proteins | sample PEATcosm2014_Bin_29_FD_132451 | JGI IMG/M metagenome (GOLD analysis project Ga0181520, IMG submission 132451) | Peatland microbial communities from MTU Mesocosm Facility, Houghton, MI, USA - PEATcosm2014_Bin02_30_metaG | ecosystem: Environmental > Terrestrial > Soil > Wetlands > Peat | place... | reverse complement strand
TTTCTTCAGCCAGGCCAGCCTTTTCTTGAACAGCATGGCCGACTTCGAGAAGCTTCACATCATCAGAGCCTTCCGCTTCGAGGTAGGCAAGGTGGAGAGCAAGTAGGTCCGCCAGGTTTGCTGATGACGTGATAACTATCAACGCCGTCTCCAAGACCTACTCCATGACAGGATGGAGGCTCGGATATCTCGGAGCCAAGGGCGTTGGTGCGGATCCGTCGACCCAGGGTGCCGATGCCAGCAAGTGCGGTAGATCTCCTGCCCTTAGATATGGCCAACACTCCTAAGAACACCCTCAAGAGCAGGATGATTGCCATTCTGGACGAGGATGGGTTCAATGGTACAGAGCTTACGAAGGTTACGATGGCTCTGGAGGATGTGGGTGGTCATGTCCAGGTTGTATCCACGCTTCTGGGAAGGATCAAAGGCGCCGACGGCCAGGAGTCAATGGTGGAAAAGAGCTCTCTTATCACTCCGTCCGTGGTCTTCGATGTCGTCTTCATCCCTGGTGGAAAGAAGAGCGTCGATGCTCTGAAGGCCAATGGGGATGCGATGCATTTCGTCAACGAGGCCTCAAGCACTGCAAGGCTATTGGAGCTGCCAGGGAGGGCATTGGTCTTCTGGAGGCTTCTGATATCAAGGGCTTGGTCTTTTCTGATCCTCAGGGAAAGGTAAAATCAGAGCTTGGTAGTAGTGACGGTTGGAACTGCTTCAGATGTTAATGCCTTCTTGGGAGCGTTTATCAAGGCGATAGCTCAGCATAGGCACTGGGGTAGGGAGAAGATGCTGCTGCCCCCTGATTGCCTTCCGATCTCTGTTTTCCAGTAGGCATTGTACCAGAACCTGTGCCCTTTCTCATTCTGCCTCTTGTCATGGGCGACCCATCCCCATCTTATAAGTGCCCTCAATGACTTGGCCAGCTTTCTTTCTGCTCTGACCCAATCTGTATAGGTTGAGATCTCCAATTCCATGGCTTGAGCTATCTCTTTCATGGATTTGGCTTCCGCTTGGCTATCAGGAAAAAAATTAAAAGAGATTCGTGATTCATCGGTTCACCTGTTATCCCTAGTTCTTATTTGCGTGCCGTATATAAATTTCTGCCCTTGCCAAAAGGTTACAAGCTCTGCCGTAAGTCAACGGCGGGCATTGGGTCGCAGCACACCGAAAAGGCTACATCACATCGGTTCAATTGGTTTTTTGGTTTGGAAATGAAACTGAAGATAATGATCACTGGCCACAAGGTCCATGACGTAGGCTACAGATACCACCTGCTAGGCTTGGCTAGAAGCAGCAAGCTGAAAGGATTCGATGCCGAAAATCAGATAGCGGATGTAAAGCAACATGTCGAAGTCCTGGTGGAGGGCGGTGATGCGGCGATCAGAAAATTTGGGGATATCATCCAGATCTTCAGGACTCCAGGCGCTGATATATCAGATATTTCCTTATCCTCCTATAAGAAATGGGCAATGAAGTTAGCGGAATACAGTGGCTGGTGTACCAATATCCAGCTAAATATGGGCATACAGGCTATCTTAGATAGCAATAAGATCATAGAGCGTGTGGATAGCTGCCAAGAAGATACCATCAAGGCAGTGCAGGAAAATTGGGCCTTCTTTGCCTTCTACTCAACCATGCTCATCCTTATGGCCTTTATTGCCTTTGCAATCATTTTTACGGCTATAGGCACAGATTTTGACCTTGATTTCGCCAGATAGGAGGCTCGGAGGACCTCCCTGCCCCAGGGAAAAGGGCTTTAACCAGGCCATAGATCTCATAATTATGAGCTTTAGGGGTTTCCTAGAGGAGTTGAGATCTAAGGCCCTTTTAGAGGAGGTGCACAATGCCGCCTCTTCCAATTTAGAGGTAGCCCAGGTGTCCTGGAAGGCAAGGCCCATCCTTTTTCACGACGTAGATGGCCAAAAAAAGTGCTGCCTTAACATAATTGGCACCAGACACCTCCTGGCCATGGCTCTGGGGGTCGAGGCTACCAAACTGACCAGGTACCTGGCGGGCATCAGCTACCAGGGCCAGGTTGTAGAGGTGGAGTCATCGCCCGTCCAGGAGATAGAAGGGATGCCAGATCTCTCAAGGCTTCCCATACTGACTTACTTCCAGGGCGACGGAGGGCCGTACATCACCGCGGGAGTGGTGACGACCAGCTACCAGGGCCACCTCAACGCCTGCGTTCACAGGCTCCTGGTCCTGGGAAAGGACAGGCTAGCGGCAAGGCTCGTGCCCGGCAGGCACACCCACCAGCTCTACCAGAAGGCCATGGAGGCGGGCGAGGAATTGCCCATAGCAATATCCATAGGCGTAGATCCTGCGATCCTCATAGCCGCCAGCACCAGGGTGCCTCCGGAGATGGAGTACCAGTACGCAAGCGCCCTCAGAGGAGGTCCTGTGGAGGTCGTGCGTCTAGAGAACGACGTTCCAGTGCCACACGCGGAAGTCGTCCTGGAGGGGTACATCACCACCGAGAGATCTGATGAAGGCCCCTTCGTGGACATCACCGGCACCCGGGACCTGGTGAGAAAGGAGCCCGTCATCCGCCTGACCAAGATGATGACCAGAGAGGACCCCATCTACCACGGCATAATGCCAGCGGGCGGAGAGCACAAGATGCTCATGGGAGTGCCCTACGAGCCCCTCATCTTCAGGGAGGCCTCCAAGGTAGCCAGGATCAAAGACGTCATATTAACTGATGGGGGGTGCAATTACTTCCATGCCGTGGTGCAGATAGAGAAAAAGTCCGAGGATGAGCCGAGAAAGGTCATAGAGGCTGCCATTAAAGCCCACGGATCTTTGAAGCACGTGCTGGTAGTGGATGAGGACATCGACATCTACGATCCCAGGGACCTGGAGTACGCAGTTGCCACCAGGGTTAGAGCTGATGAAGATGCCATACTGTACCCCGGAGTCCGGGGTAGCACTCTTGATCCAAGGAGCGTTAACGGCATTACCACAAAGGTGGGATTGGACGCCACAGCCAAGCTCGACAAGCTCTGGAAGTTCCAGAGGGTGATGCCCGGAGGTAGGCCTTAAGTTCAGAGTTCTATAAAGGAGGCCTGCGCTATTACCCCCAGCTACACCTGCAAAATTATTTATGGCTTAAGCCTTTACATCATACCATTTTATGCTGAAGATTCTACAAGGAAGGGAGCTCTGCACAGGCTCCTGAAATTCTGTCTGGTGGGCACCATGGGGGTCATAGTCAACATGGGTCTACTGTGGCTGCTGACCGATCTTGTAGGCATTCAATATCTGATATATCTTCAGCCTTGGCCATTGAGGCGTCGGTGGTGTCCAACTTCCTTATCAACGACTCCTGGACCATTAACGATGTGGAGACCTTGAGCGCATTTCCCATACGGCTTTTGAATATGAACGCCGCCTATGGCGCAGGTATAGGCATAGCCTGTGCCACCCTTCTCAACTTCGCCATGGCCAAGAACTTTGTCTGGAGGTCCTGCCCTTGAGATTGTCGGTGATCATCCCTGCCTAAAATGAACGCCCTAACCTGGATCGCCTGGTGAGGGAAATATCCTCAGCCCTGGAAGGACAATGCGATGATTACAACACATTCTTCATCTACGAAGGCAATGATGGCGGAGAAAAGATTTTACAGAACATGGCTAAAGACCTGGGCTTCTGCTCTATCGCACGGCCGGTATTAAAGAGAGAGAATATACCCTTATCCTTTGGGTGCTGAATCCCATAATGCACTACATATTCTTCATGTGGGGGCAGATAGATATAATCCCCTCATTCTTCACTGCCATGGCCACGTAATGTGCCAAAAAGGGCCTAGATGAGGGCCCTCTAAATCCTTCATTAAATTGAGCAAACTCCTTAGAATCTTCTTTGAATCAGAGCAAGGCCTTATCTCTGCTCGCCCTGGGCCTGGGCGACTGCTTCAAAAAATTCCAGCTTTTCCTCCTTCCCATCTTCGCTATGGGACTTGAGGGGAACCACATATCAAATCTCATAAAGCTGATGGTAATAGGGTCCTTTCCTTTCGTCGCCATCATGCTCCTCTTTCTAGTCACTGAGGCCCTCCGCACGACGGCCCTCATTTCGAATCAGAACCAGAGAATTTTCTACCTTTCGTTGGATGTGGCACCAAACCACAGTGCTTATACCTTCCTCTTAGGCCTCTCTGCTTCCTACTTTTACGTGATGTACTTGAGCCAGGAGAGATCCTTCGATAGCATATGAAAGCATTCTTTAGCGGTTTTTGCCATCTTCTACTCCACTACGTTCTGGCATCCTCAGTGGTATCTCTGGTCCCTCCCCTTCCTGGTCCTTGCTATATCTAAAGATAGGAGGCTAATGGTCATCCATATGCTTATAGTAGCCTCCGTCTTCGCCTACATCCAGGAATGGGGTAATCCTCTTACTGCGGTTCTCTTTTACTCAGCCTCCCCCATCTTTAGAGATTTTCCATGGATCCTGGAGATAATACCCGGGCATACGAAAGTCCTGGGAGTAGTGGCCTACACCGGCTTCATAGTCTTATCCCTGGGCATGATCTTACCTGTATCTTTAAGGGAGACGAAGGCCTGGAGAACGATAAAAGATCCCTACCTGAGGAGAGGTCTTCGCTGGATAAAAGGCCGATATTTATAGTACTGGAGCTGTCTGCACCCTTGAGGATATTCTTTGCTATGATGGCTGCATCATTTCTTATCGACTGCAGCAGCTATTACAGCATAGAGCTGAGCGATATAAACAATCCTTTTTTACAGGCAGTAAGGGGAGATGAGATCTTCTTTGTCCTCTATGCCGTCATGCTGCTGAGCCTAATCTCCCTGGCAGTCGTAGTTCTTCTCTACGTCCTAAAGATGGAAGGAGGGTATTGAAATAATCTTTTACTTAAAGTTTTAATGCTAAAAAAACATAGGGTATAGGTGGAAAGCAGAAGGCGTAAGGTGGATCTTCGTGGCAAACGTACAGGATAATCGGTGTGCCGGTAACATCAACAGCCTGGCCGACATCAGGATCTCCAGGAGGGATCTAGTAAGGCTGCACGATCACTTGAGCTACCTCCAGAACGGCTTAAAGGAGATGGGTACCGATATCTCTGATATTCAGAAAAGGATTTATAAGCTCTCCAGGGACGCCGATAGATTGGGAACCCTCTTCGACTCCCTCTTCGGGGATCAGATAAGCTCAGTGATAGGCGGGGGAACGATCATCTCTTCACCATGTCTCTCGGCCGAGGAGAAGCTTTTGGATGCCATGGACTCGGAGCTCATAACCCTCGGGCCGGACAGGCAAACCTGGAAGCAGATGCTCTCAACCATCGATATAATAAGGCGGGTAGAAGAGGAGTTTGGTGGGATTGCGCCTAGAGAGGAGGTTTTGGCCCAAACGGCCGAGATCCATATCAGTTCAGATAAGCTCGATCAGATTCTAAATACGCTCAAGAAATCCGGAGCCCTGGCTGAGTCCGAAGATGCCGTCAGGCTCATCTGATTTTTTCTTTATCCTCTGGCGCTGAATGGGCGAAACAATAAACGCCAATTATAAAGGTACAATCGCGCCAAGAAGCTCCCTTAATATCGGTGATTGATCAATTCATCCCATGGAATCCATTTATGCTTTTGTGACTCTGTGGTTTTCCTTTGTATTCCAATATATATATATATATATATATTCTTGAACTCTCAGATCTCCAGGTACATGCGCACGCTGTATAGAGTGGCCAGCACCAGCACCAGGCCAGCCCCCAGAGCCAAAAGCTGGAATACCAGATCGCTCAACCCGATCGCCTCCCGGATAACATATCTTTTAAATATACCTTTTAAAGGAATCGCCTGGTAACTCCAGCTTTAGCATCATCAGCTTTGACACTATAATTCCTGATCACATCACATGGTCCCAGGACCTGGGCCGACCGAACCTCGGTGATGATGGCCATCATCCTCACCTTGCCCTCAAAGTCTTCCCTGATCCTGGGCCCCCCATATCCCATTGGCTTTCTCATCCAGCTCCTGGGTCAGTGCCCCGGCCAGGGCAGCGGCGCCCTTGAGGGTGGGGTCAAGCCCTCCGATTATGTGGAGAAGGCATCCCTTAGTGCCCCCTGTAGTCGATGTCCAGAAGAGGATTTTGCTTGATAGCCGAGCGAACGATCTCCTCAGGAGGCTCATACAAACAGCCCTCCCCGACTATCATAAAGGAGGGGCCTCCCGAGCTCATGATGGCCCTCACATAGGCGTAGTCCAGGTTGATGATGGAGGGCACGGTTATGGTCTCCATAACCCCTTTTATGATCCCGGTTATGAGCTGATCCACCACCGAGAAGGCGTGCTCCACGGGGAGGTTCGGCACCAGATCCAAGAGCCTGTTGTTATCTATGACGAGGCGGGTGTCGGCCTCGGCCATTGCCAGGTGCCGGCAGCCGGTGTTGATTCCAATCCCCAATGGGTTTTCGATAACTGTTGGCGTCAACTACCCCGCCCTAAAGGCCGGGGGCTCCGGCGCTGACTGTTAAGTTGATTAAAGAATGTTTGGAATTGGAAGAGTACGAAATGTTGTATGCTTGCGCAATTCTGAAGCATCATGATGCAAAAATGAAGAGGAAGTCTGATGAGTGACGAAAATTTCGACCCAATGGAAGAGAGCCTTCGAAAGATATCGAGGGCTCCAAGTCTTAGCCCAGAACAATCGAACGCCATAGATTTACTAATTCTCGGAAAAACTGATCGTGAAGTTTCCGAATTAGTTGGGTTTTGTCTGTAAACAGTCACAAAATAGCACAAAAATCTGTTTTTCCCCCCCCCACGCCGAATTGAACCTGAAAAGAGATGATTTATGGGACGATGCAAAGATCAGATTAGAGACTTTAGCGAATGAAGCAGTGATCGTCCTATCCCAAGGCCTTCACAGCGAAGACCAACAAATAGCTGTCCTCACTGCTACCAATATCCTTAAATGTGTCGGCCTCTACGATTCAGGAAATGGGATCTATGCCAATCGTCCCAAGACTCCTGAAGAGGTGGTCTGTAGTCAAATGGTAGATTTGGGCTCTAATTGTTATATAGGAGTTAGGCCTGACGCATTCTCCGATCTTCAGCTAGAGAAATAGACAGAGGTGGCGGGGCAAGATTTAGCAACAAAATGAATATTTTTTGAGTACGAAAAAGCTGTGATGGAGCAATAAAAGGGGCTTAAGCAGTACAAAAAGAAAATTAAAGGATTAAAATCTAGCGACATAGAGCCCGTGCCTATAGTCATCGAGCCCGTGTAGTGCGTTTTAATTAGACATCGTTCTTGGGATCAGAGAGGAGTAGTTAGCCACTGGCAGAGAACGAGTCTTTAAATTGATTATAGAGGCTTGAATTATGTTAGGAGATAAACTAGATGCTGCATACGAGATAGGCCATATGATAAAAGTTGTTGAGCTCGGCCACTTCTTTATGGGCGTTGAGTTGACTGATAACGGTGGCGGCGGAACCCGCTACGATGCCCAACACATTGGTGACCCCATACCGGTCTTAGATGAGATCCGGATAATCCTCGCTGGATACGTCGGTCAGTGCCATGGTCAGGGGACCGCCCCGACCATGGAGGGGTTCGAAAAGGACCCTAACTGCTTTGAGGATAAGGAGCTATCTCTATGAGTTCCTGGATGAATACTATGATCAGTTCGTGCCTTACATGGCCTCTAAACTCGCGAAGTACAGCAAGGATCTGGACGGTCCCTTTGAGCTCCTATTTGACGTATTCACAGGCGCGTTGATTGAGCGCCGGAAGTTCTACGGTGATCCTTTAACTCATGATTTTTTTACGCAGCCTGGCAGGGCCCGGCCTTTGGGCGCAAAGGAGAAATCCTCATCTTTTCAAGGTGCTAAGGGGATAGAATTGAACCTTGAAGAAATATCTGACGCCTTAAAGACGTCCCTTCATCTCAGGGATAGCCCTGTGGGCGTAGCTCTGTTCAAGCGCGAGGAAGATATACCCAAAGATATTGGGATCGCTGAGAGGCCTTTTAACTACTGCCAGATGATACAGGAGGCGAGGATCAAGGGCGAGAGCTTCCTGGCCCACGCCGACTACCACAAGTGTAAGGGCGGGGCCTCTGGCCTGGGCCTCCTGGAGTGCCCTGAGAACATATCCTCGGGCAACCTATACTTCGAGAAGCTTCACAAGTGCGCGACCAGGGAGGCCGGCGCTCGGATCGCAGGCAACATGCCCAGGATTCAGGCAGGGTCCACCGTAGCCACCTATGTGGCTCCCTTGAACAAGATGGTGAAAAATCCCGATGTAGTAATAATAGTTGGGACGCCCCTCACCGCTAGGAGGGTCGTACAGGCCGAGATGTACACCCGCGGCGGCAGGGCGAACATAAGTACTGCAGGCATCCAGTCCTTCTGCGTTGACGCTACAGCCGTTCCTTACATCAAAGGCGAGGTCAATGTGTCCATGGGCTGCGATGGATCTGCCAGGAACGCCGATCTGGAGGGCGAGAGCGTTGTAATCGGCATTCCCTTCGGCATTCTCCAGGAGATCACCCCTATTCTCAAGGAACATTACGAGGGCTGGGACGCCTTCATGAGGACCAAGCCCACCTAAAGACCGAATGTAATAATAGCGCCTTTTTACGGCACCCTTCCAACAAATTTTTTGCTTTAAACCGGAATAAATCAGCGGTATAAATCAATCGGGAGGTTTTGTGTTCGATAGGATTTTAGTGGCCACAGATGGCTCTGAGCACAGCGAGGGAGCAGCCAAGTTTGCTGTAGATCTAGCCAGGCTCCCCACAGGAAAAGTTACGGCTCTCTACGTTGCCGATACTGCCAAGTACTTCACCTCCGCAGGAGAGGTAACTTTCAATATAGCCGATGAGATCATAGGCAGCGTCAGAAGCGCGACCCTGGAAGAAGGCGATAAGGCCACACGTCGAGTAGAAGAGATTGGTAAGGCCGCTGGGGTGGAGGTGGAGAGAAAGGTGGTAGAAGGAAACCCCGCCAAGGAGATCCTTAAAGCTGCGGAGGATATGCACGCAGAGGTCATAGCCATTGGAAGCATAGGCCGCACGGGTATAGAGGAGTTTCTCCTGGGAAGCGTGGCCGAGAAGGTGGTCAGGAACTCCAAGGTACCTGTCCTGGTGGTGCGCAAGGACGGGTCTCAAGGATCTTAAGGCCGCTTCATACGCCATTTAAGGAGGGCGCCGTCGCCCAGCCTCTCCAAGGCCACCAGATCAAGCTCAGGAAAGTTGAAGGCAAATCCCAAGCCGTCTACTAGAGTTGGCGCACTCTCTCCGCCAATGATCATAGGACCAATGTATATGTAAATCTCATCTAAGAGCCCAGCCTCCATTAGGGACCAGTTCAGCGTCGCCCCGCCCTCGACCATCAGCCTTCTTACGCCCCTAGAGCGAAGATTTGCCATGAGCGCTCCTAAATCCACCCTGGAGTCGCCAAAGACCACGATATCTGCCTTTCCCCCCAGCTGCTCCAGACGGTCTTCGGGTGCAGCCTTGGAGACCGCCAGGATGCATCCCTCTCCTAGGACCTTGGCATCAGGATGGGTCCGGGCCAAGCTGTCCGCCACCACCCGAATGGGATTCTCGGCCTTTCCTGCCCTGATCCTCGCTCTCCTCAGATCCGCGGACTTTACCCTGAGACCTGGGTCGTCCGCCAGGACCGTTCCCACGCCCACCATGATGGCATCGCTGGAGGCCCGGAGTTCTGCAACCCTGGAAAGATCCTCTCTTTCCGAGATGCTGATCTGATGGCGCCGAAAGGAGCTTATCTTGCCATCGGCACTCATGGCACTGTTGATGAAGATAAAGGGCCTCTCCATGGCTGTCCCAAGATCGAGAGAGGCTAAATAGCTTCTCGCCCAATTTTAAGGCAGATGGTCAGATCTGAGGAGATGGTTCTGTCGGGGACTGTGATCTACGGCGATGACTTCGACGTTGTGCAGGGCTACGTCTGCCTGAAGGACGGCATCATAAAGGAGGTGGGAGAAGGCAGGGTGGATTGTGACCTGGAAGGCATCATCTGCCCCAGGTTCGTCAATGCCCATACCCACCTTGGAGACTCTGTTGCCAAGGACCCGCCCTTCATGGATCTCCGTAACCTGGTGGGGCCAGAAGGCTTCAAGCACCGCATCCTGGCAATGACCGCCAGAAGTCTCCTGGTGGAGGGGATGAGAAGGTCCGTCCTGGACATGATTTCCACTGGGACCTTTGCCGTCCTGGACTTTCGCGAGGGGGGGCCAGAGGGAACTGAGATGCTCCTGGAGGCTATTCAAGGCCTGGACGTAGTCTGCTCCATCATGGGAAGGCCTGACCAGGGATCAACAGAGATAGACGACAGGTGCTTCGGCCTGGGCATGAGCAGCACCAGGGATATGCCCTTTGATCTGGCCAGAGAATGTGTGAGCTGCGCCAGGAGCCTGGGCAAGGGGTTTGCAGTCCACGCAGGAGAGGCGAGCAGGGACGACATAGAGGGCGCCCTGAGCCTCTGTCCCGATTTTCTGGTCCACATGAACAAGGCTGATAGATCCGACCTGGAGAAGGTGGCCAGAAGGGAAATTCCAGTGGTGGTCTGCCCCAGGTCCAACCTCTTCACAGGGGTGGGCCTGCCCGATGTCGGAACCATGGCGGACCTGGGAATAACCGTGGCCATAGGGACGGATAACGTCATGCTCAATTCGGTAAACATCCTTGAGGAGATGGCTCTGATATCCAAGTACCTCCTCCACGACGATAGACAGGTATTTAAGATGTGTACGCTAAATGGTGCAAAGATTGCTGGTATCGATAAAAAGGCCGGCTCGATACTGGAGGGTAAGGAGGGCAGAGTGATGGTCATCGACGGATCGTCGAACAACATGTGGGGATCCACGGATCCCCTGGCCAGCATCGTCAGGAGGGCCAGGCCCTCTGATGTCCTGGCCGTGTTCTAGGTGTTAGAGAGATGTTCGAGAAGATCATGGTGGCAACGGACGGATCAGAGCACAGCGAGAGGGCAGCAAAGATAGGGATTGAGATCGCCAAGCTTTCAGGTGGCACCGTGACCGCGATCTATGTGGCCGATGTGAGAAGGAATAGCCACCTACCCGATGCTTTGCTCTTAGTGAGCATCAGAGAGCTTCTGATCAAGGAGGGCAAGGAAGCTGTAAGTGTCGTTGAGAAGGCCGCCAAAGAGGCAGGGGTTCCTGTGAAGAAAGCCGTGCTGGAGGGAAATCCAGGAGAGGAGATCGCCGGTTTTGCAGTCAAGAACGACGTGAGCCTCATTGTCATGGGCAGCGTGGGCAGGACTGGGCTAGACAAGTTCCTCCTAGGATCCGTGGCTGAGAAGGTGGTCAGAAACTCCAAGGTGCCGGTCCTCACTGTGCCCAGGGAGGCAACTTGATACAAGTAAAAGATATGATGGTCAGGGATGTGGCTCACGTGGCAGTCCCGGGCAACAGGACTGAGGTCCTCAAGGTCCTTCAAAAGAGGCAGGTTTCAGGATTACCCGTAGTCAAGGCCGGCGAGGTGGTGGGGATGATTACCAGGTCAGATCTCCTCAGAAACCCCGAGGAGGATCAGACGGCACTGATCATGACCCGAAATCCGGCCACCATCACCTCTGAGAGCACCATGGTCGACGCCGCCAAGGCCATCCTCCAACACAGGGTAAGAAGGCTGCCGGTGATCGAGGGGAGAAAGCTTATAGGCATCATATCCATCGCCGATGTGGTCAAGGTAGCGGTGGGTCTTGGCATCGAAGAGAAGATAAGCAAGTACATAGAGCGCAACGCCGTAGCCCTCTGGACAGACACACCCCTTCCCGTAGCCGGGGCCATCATGGAGCTGGCTCAAGCCGAGGCCTGCCCAGTCCTGGGATCAGACTTAAGGATGGTAGGCATAATCTCCGACCGGGACCTCATTAACGCCAGCATCATCACGGATTCCACTGCAAAGACCAGCTTGGAATCGGCCGCTGAGGACGACGACTACCAGTGGGATAGATTTAGACAGCCTGACAACTTCTACTACGGCGTTTCCAAGATAGAGTTGAAGAACGTTCTGGTAAAAGATGCCATGGTTCCCGCCATGACCGCCCGGAGAGATAATACCGTCAGCGAAAGCGCCGAGGTCATGAGGAAAAATAGGATAGATCAGCTTCCTGTGATCACCCCTGGCCAGAAGTTGGTGGGGATGTTCAGGGATAGGGACGTGACCAAGGCACTGGTGGATTATTATTCTCATGGTCAGAAGGGCTAAAAGGCGGTTTTAAAATCTCATTTTTAGAGATATCATCGGCTCCAAGAATAACGATCTATTATCCCAAGGGCACTGTAGGGATCGGATATCTGTTCGAGGATCCTACTCCAATAGTCGATGGCTGATAGCTGGTGCCCGGAAGATCCTGAAAGCCTCCTGGGATAGCTCCAGATCCTATGGTGCTACACGTACTGGGCACTGCCATAAGGACTGCTGTAAGAATACAGGGATTGGCCAGGGCCGACGTCGATCATCAAAGGTAGGCAGACATCCTTGAGATGCTTGGTTCTTGAAGCACAAGATATGCAGTTTATATTATTTTATTCTAAGATCAACATATGATAAAGCATTTAACCCTCATTCCAGCCACAGGCAAACGCCTTATTGCCAAAGCAATAGCCGTCCATCCTACTATCCAGGCGGCTTTAAAATCAGGCACTTTAGCCATCATCGCCGGCACAACCAATGGTTACGTAGCCGAGGAGATTCTGAAAAGCATCGGCCAATCAGAGGGTTTTTCCAAAAAGCGATTCTTCCGCGGCGTCGTCATCTCGCCTCAGCTGCCGGTAACCGAATCCTGGCGCCTTAAGGAGGAGAGCGGATTTCCAGGCGATGCGGTAATAGCAAGTGGCACCTGGCAGAGAGGAAAGACCATCTTCGACGTGGTCGGTGACTTGAAAGAGGGTGATGTCATCCTCACGGGAGCCAATGACCTCGACCTGACCAATCGCCAGGCAGCCGTTCTCTATAGGCCATCCAAAAGGATGCACTGTAGGTGCATCCCTACAGGCCGTGGTGGGACGGAGGGTAAGGATGATCCACCCTGTCGGCCTGTGGAGACGCGGGTCAACTGCAATCTGAGGGAGCTGGCAACGAGGATGAATTTACCAGGGATCCATGGGTCAAGGCTTCTGCCCGTGCCCGGAGAAGTCTTCACTGAGATCGATGCCATCTCCCTAATGACCAGGCGCCAAGGCAGAACTTATTGCGGGCGGCGGAGTTGGCTGAGCGGAGGGCAGTATCTGGCTGGCCCTGATGGGTAACGATGATCAGATGGCTAGGGCTGAAGAGCTGATGAAAGCTATATCCTCGGAGCCCATGTTTGAAATTTAAGGTCAAAGAACTTCCTTGACCACGTCATAGGTGAAGACCGGCCCATCCTGGCAGGCATGGTAAGGCCCTATGCAGCAGTGCTCGCACTTTCCCACGCCACACTTCATGTGCCTCTCCATGGAGACGTATATATCCGAGTGGTCAAAGCCCCTGGCCATGAGCTTAGCAGCCACGGCGTTGATCATCACCGAAGGGCCGCAGATGGCCGCCGAGCCCGCCAGCAGGTTGAACTTATCTATGAGGGCCGGGACCATGCCCACATTTCCTTTCCAGCCCTCATCGCCGATATCCACGGTCACGCTCACATCGATCCCCGCCTGCTGCCAGCCTTTATACTCCTGCATAAAATAGAGGTCCTGCCTGGTCCTGGCGCCATAGGCCACGGCCACCTTCCCGAAGGAATTCCTTCTGTCCACGATGTAGTTGATGAGGGACCTCAAGGTGGCAAAGCCCGATCCTCCGCCGGCGATGAGGATATCCTTCTTCATACGATTCAGGGGAAAGCCGTTTCCGCAAGGGCCACGGATGCCCAGGACATCCCCGATCCTGGCATCCATGATGCCGTTAGTGATCCTTCCCGCCCGCCTTATACAGAGCTGAAGGGAACCCCTGGTGGGAGTCGAGGTTATGGATATGGGGCACTCGCCCAAGCCAAAGACGGAGACCATGACGAATTGGCCGGGCTTGTAGCTGAAATCAACGCCTGAAGGAAGGACCAGCGATATAAGGTAGGTGTTGGGGGACTCCACGTCGATATCCACGATCTCCGCCTGCAAGGGCAGGTAGCTGCCTTGGCTGCTCCGTCCACTGTATTTGCTGCAGCCGCTGTAACTGTTATTGCTTTTACTTATGTTGCTACTGTTGCTACCGCGATCGCTCATCCAAAACCTCCAGCCTCCACCTATCGATCTGGGCCAGACAGATCTCGTCGCATCTTCCGCACCCAACGCAACCGATAAGACCTGTCCTCTCGGGCAGGTGCTCGAACTTGTCCAGGTACCAATTCCTCATCATCTCGCCTATGCTCCTCAGAGGGTTGGCACCGCTGGTCATCCTGGAGAAGCCCGAGAGAAGACAGGTATCCCTGCACCTGACCCTTTCGCCGTCAGGAACTCCAAGGTCTGCTATGCTGAAGCAGTGGCAGACGGGGCAGATGAAGGAGCATCCACCACAGCTCAGGCACTGCCTTCCAAGATATTCCCAATCAGCGGATCTAATAGCCCTGCGCAGATGCTCTACGGATCTATCCTCGTACTTCTCAGCCATGACAGACCTGGCCTTCTCCAATAAAATATCCCTAGAAGCCTCATGGGACCCATCCGCCTCTAGGAAGAGGCCTGAGGAGCAGCCCTTTATCAGCAGAACTCCGGCCGCGGACCCGGCTTCGGCCAGGTAGCCGGAGCCAAGGTCGGTGAGTGTCAGATCAAAACCTTCCAGGGAGCCTGGACCCGAGCCCATAATGGCACAAAAACACCGAGGGCCCGGGTCCGTGCAGTTCAAGGAGATCAGGAGGGTAGATCTCCTCTTGGCCAAGTAGGGACGGTCTGTGGGTTCAGAGCCAAAGATCCTGTCAAGAATGGCCACGGCCTTGAGGTCACAGGGCTTCATTCCGACTACGACCCTGGTTGGGACATTGGGCTCATCAAAGGTATACCTGCCGCTGTCCTGAACATATCTGAAAAGGACATCCGTCCTGGGCATGAGTACCTCTATAGGGGAGCTGAGGGTATTTCCGATCAGGACCGGAGGCTGACCCTTCCAGGTCTGGTAGACCACCTCGCCTTCCACGTCCACCGGGGCTATCACTTCCAGACTGGAGCTTAGATCCTTCAGCCACGGGATCAGGTTCTCCTTTGGCAGAAAAGCCTTCAAGGGCTCACCTTCCTCAGCCTTGCGGCGGAGATCTTAAGCTCAGGAATCTTGGAAGAGGGATCCAAGAAAGCACCAGTCAAAAGGTTGGCCGGAGCCTCACTGAAGTGGAAGGGAACAAAGAGGATCCCCCTGGGCACCCCGGGAGAAACCTTTACCTCCAGCTGAAGCTGCCCTCTCCTTGTCTCCACCAGGGCCTTCTGGCCATTCCTAAGGCCAGCTCTACTCGCGTCCTCAGGGTTTACCTCCACGAAGGGAGAGGGCACTTCCCTGTCCAGAAGAGGGCTCCTCCGGGTCATGGTACTGGTGTGGAAGTGATACAGGCACCTTCCTGTGGTAAGGAGCAGAGGATACTCGCCATCCGGACCCTCGGCAGGCTCCATGTGATCCACGGGCCTGAACCTGGCCAGGCCTATGGGAAATTTCTCAATATGCATGATCTCCGTGCCTGGATGATCCCTGGTGGGGCAGGGCCACTGGAGGCCGGCGGCTCCCAGGCGGTGGTAAGTGACTCCCCCGTAATTGGGGGCCAGGGATGAGATCTCCTCCATGATATCTGCCGGAGAGCTGTAATCTCCGGGAACTCCAAGCCTCCTTAGAAGCTCTGCGGCCACCTCCCACTCGGACCTGCTCTCCCCAGGTGGATCCGTCGCCTTTCTAATCCTCTGTATGCGCCTCTCGGTGCTGGTGAAAGTTCCTTCCTTTTCAGCAAAGGAGGCCGCGGGAAGGACGGCGTCGGCTAGCTTCGAGGTCTCAGTGGGAAAGATATCACATACTGCTAGAAACTCCAGCTTTTCCAGGGCTCTTCGGACAGAGCTCCTGTCTGGATAGCTTACCATGGGATTCTCCCCGATGATGAGAAGGCCCTTGATCTTTCCCGTCTCAGCGGACTGTATCATCTCCACGGCTGTCAGGCCTGGGACTTTGGGCAGCTTCGTGGACCAACCCTTCTCGAACTTGGCCCTTGCATTGGCGTCCACAACTTTCTGATATCCTGGATAAAGGTCCGGCAGAGCACCCATGTCGCACGCCCCCTGGACGTTCTGGTGGCCCCGGAGGGGATAGAGTCCAGTTCCCGGCCTGCCCAGGTTGCCCGTAGCCAGGGCCAAATTGGCCAGGGCCTGAACGTTGTCGGTGCCCGTGATGTGCTGGGTGATGCCCATGGCGTAGATTATGGAGGCTTTATCGGCAGATCCATAGGCCAGGGCGGCCTCCCTTAGAACCCCGGCAGGCACTCCGCAGATCGTCTCCACGATCTCGGGGGCATAGGAGAGCACTGATTCCTTGACTGCCTCAAAGCCCATAGTCCTCTTGGTTATAAAATCCTGATCAGCCAGGCCTTGTTTGATGATGACATTGAGCAGGGAATTTATCCAGGCCACATCGGTGCCCGGCCGCGGAGAGATGTGGATGTCCGCCAGGGAGGCTATCTGGGTCCTCCTGGGATCGACAACTATAAGCTTCGTACCCTTGGACCTGGCCTTGAGAACATAGGAAGCGACCAGAGGATGCTGCTCCGTGGTGTTGGACCCTACCACCAGAATGGCATCGGCCTCTTCAAGGCTGGATATGGGATTGGTGGTGGCACCGCTGCCGAAGGCGTAGGAGAGGCCGGTCACCGTCGGAGCATGGCAGAGCCTGGCCACGTGGTCCACATTGTTGGTCTTGAAACCCGCCCTGGCCAGCTTGGAGAAGAGGTAGTTCTCTTCGTTGGTGCCCTTGGCAGAGGTAAGAACCCCCACTGCCGATGGATCCATTCCCGTAAGACTGGAGGCAACCAGGGAGAGGGCCTCGTCCCAGCTAGCCCTAAGCTGCCTCTCACCCTTTCGGATCATGGGATAGCTAAGCCTGTCTGGATGGTTGACGAAATCCCCGGAAAGCCAGCCCTTGATGCACAGCCTTCCTTTTGAAGCAGCACTCTTTCTGGAAGGAGATACGCCTACTACCCTGCCCCCATCCACGTGGAGATACAGCCCGCAGCCACAGCCACAGTAGACGCAGGTCGTGAGAATCTTCTCCATGGAGCACCTCTAGGGATGATAATTAGCTGATGACTACTAGATTGATGATGGAAACAATGCATGAGCTAAATATGTTTGGGTGGGCACGGCCTTGCCATCGCGATGTGTTAGATCTAATACCCTTCGAAGTGATATCCTCCGAGATAATAGGATCTGGCACAGAAGGGTCTGATTGAAAGTCTAAGCATAGTTAGCGCTATATACGGAAGAGATAAATAGTATCATTTGGCGAAATCTTATATAATTGGTGTATTAACACTGAGTTAATATAATTACGTTTGTAGCCTAAAGCGTCCGTCGCTGACATCAGACGATGGCGATGAGTTACCTGATCGTCTAGGTGATCTGATAGCCAACATAAGCTGAGGACAGCCGGTATCAGGGAGGGATGAGGGGAGTAGAAGCCCCCATATCGCTTGCTTTCTTAGTTAGCCTAGCTTCGGGAAATCCGCCACTAAAAGAGCCTATACAATACGAGCAGTTCTACACCGACACCAAAGTGAGCGGCTCAGGGAACGTGGATATGAGCGCCTCGGCGACAGATAAAAGAATAGCCCTCGACTACTCCAGCACCCTTTCAGGAAATGGCGATCTGGAGATGGACCAGGAGAAGGTTCTGTCTGAGTCTACAAGGAACCTCCCCAGAAACATCAGCTCCATCAAAGAGATCCGCCCCTCCAACCTGAACCTCTTTGAGTGCTCCAAGATAACTTACTCAGGCTCAAGTCCCCAGGTAGGGGGAGAAGTTCATCCGCTCCAAGGCATTCTATGGGGGCAAAGACGCCTCGATCAAAGAATCCTTCAGCGCCAAGGAGATGGCACAGGAACGGGAAAGCTACTTCGGCTCCATAGCCCGCTGCTTCAGGAACCCACATCCTCGGCACCGATACCAAGGGCACCTTCAACGGCACCTGGAGCACGGGCACCATGGGATACAGCCTCTTCTACAAGGATATAAAGTCCCACCAGAGCTTTACGGGCACCTTCGAGGTGAAAACGGGCATAAAGGTCCACGAGAAAGTGGTCCACTCCTCGGCTCTCCAGTGCTGCAGGACGCCCTGCAATGCCAGCGTTAGTGAAGGGGATATAGTTGATTATCAGTACAGTGTAACCAACCAGGGTGGAACTGTGGTCTCAGGTATATCCGTGGTCGACCAAGCCTTAGGTCCTATCACCTTATCCCGAAATGCCCTTAGCCCAGGCGATTCTGACATTGGAAAGGCATCCTACAGGGTGACCTAAGAGTACACCCTAAGAGGGCTGATGATGGATGTCATTACTGTCAGGTGCTATAATAACTTGAAGGATGATGAGATAGCGCAGTGCTGGTCGGTGCTCACACCCATGGCTTATTATTCTGGCAACATCTTCACCGTCCCGTCCTGCCCACCCTGTCCTGATAATAAAATATGCGCCGATGGCAAGGGCTACGCCAGGTGCATAGTAGGGCCTGATACCTTCGACCTGACTTGAGGAATCCTTACATATCTATGCACTAAAAGTGAACATGACCCAGAGCCGTTTCCCAAGGCCCTCCTGCCCCTACAAAGCTGGCCGTTGCCCCTGATCTCATCGGTCATAGAGCTTGGGGCCACCAACAGCGCCTTTGCGGGAATGCTCAACCCAGTCAACTCTACCTGGGAAAGCCTGACCCAGGAGCAGGGATATTACCTAGCTAATCAGGCTTACAGGGGTGGATCTCTGATTTAGGGATCATCCCTAGCCTGGAAGACGGCCTACGTCGGAAGCAATCCTAACGGCGGATTCTGCTGCGCCAGAGATCCTGACTATGACACCTTCGGCATGAAGCTAGTGCTGATGGATATAGGGCCAGGTATGGGGCTTAGGGATGAAGCGTATCAGAGGGTCTACAAGTCGTCTGAACCATCGGAGCAGCCGGTTCTAGTGGTTAATCGTGGGGGAAAAGAAAAGCCCCCGCCCCCCCCAGGACGTGCCTGAGATGGCTCTGGATTAGACGGCCCTTAGGTACTTTATAGCTTAGTGGGAAACCTGAACACATCCATGATGGGAGGAACGATATCATGGTCAAGAGTAGTGGTAGCGAATTAGGGCCTCTTGGCCTCCGTTTTTCTTCAGGGCTAAAAGCTCTGCCGAGTCAAAACAGGGAAACATCATTCAATCCATACCGCGATGCAGTGAGGATTCTTGATAGCTTATAGCCCCTGCGCCGGAGCACAGCACCGGACGAAATCGCCATTAGTTTCCGTCTTATTGGCAATCTGGGCCATCTCATGCCTATCATAAAATTGAGGCTGCCGGCCATCGCACGGGGTAGGTGCACTTATTCATGCGTGATATCAGTATCTTAACCCTACTACTAGTAGCCCTAGTAAATCTCCTCTACGCAATGAAGGTTTACACGATCCTGTGACGCATCTTACTTAAAACAGAAGGTGCTATCGCGGTAGTTCCGGCTTCTTGAAGCAATAAAAAAAGAGCTAAGGAAGCTTAGCTCAATTTAAGCTTCCAGTATCTTCTCAGCCTCAGCCCTGCGTGCGTTCATGACGTAGGGTATGCCCGAGACCTTGGAGGCCTCCTCGGTCAAGGCCATGGTATCCTCCCTGGAAATGGTTCCCAGGCGGAAGTTTCTGGACCCTGCCATGATCTGCTGAAGACCGGTCTTGAACTTCTGGCTGTAGGTGTACAGGGCGATGGCACCCATGGGCATGTTCTTGATATCGTTGCCGTACTTGGCCTTGAGATCCTCGTAGGAGACGAAGATCTCCTCGGGGGTGGAGCCGTACTTGGAGACGGTCCTGGGCAGATCGCCCTTGGCCAGCCACTCCTGTATGTTCTTTCCAACCATGCCGGGTATCATGAGGGCCCTTCCCATGCAGACGGCCTTGAAGTAGGGGGCGCCCATGGCCAGGACCTTGAAGACTCCGTCCTCAGTGGAGAAGCCGCCAGCCATGGCCAGGTCTGGAACTCTCATGCCCTTCTTGGTGAGCTTCTGGGCGAACTCATAGGCCAGGGACTGGAGGTAAAAGGTGGGTATGCCCCACTCGTTCATCATGGGCCAGGGGCTCATGCCGGTGCCGCCGGGTGCTCCGTCGATGGTCAGGAGGTCGAGCTTGGCCTCGGCTCCGTACCTGAGGGCCATGGCCAGCTCCACCATGGAGTAGGCGCCGGTCTTCAGAGTGATCCTCTTGAAGC
>Ga0181520_10005415_pt1 | contig 20412 bp, 13 predicted proteins | sample PEATcosm2014_Bin_29_FD_132451 | JGI IMG/M metagenome (GOLD analysis project Ga0181520, IMG submission 132451) | Peatland microbial communities from MTU Mesocosm Facility, Houghton, MI, USA - PEATcosm2014_Bin02_30_metaG | ecosystem: Environmental > Terrestrial > Soil > Wetlands > Peat | place... | reverse complement strand
GCAAAGGTCGCAGCACTTCAAGCGGAAATTGCCAAAACCAAGGCAGCGGGAGTAGCGGCCTAACTAGGTCGTACAAGGCCGTACAAACGTCCGTTCCGGTTTGGCATGTAGCACCGAACCTGAGAAACAAGGGGTCGCGAGAGTGGACACATGAACCCACTCACCGGCCCCTTCACTTTTCCACTGGATGGGGTGTTTGCAGTTGATACACCGGCTTTTAACGCCGTCCTGTAGTACCCTGTTTTTTCTCTTGGTCGCCATATCCTCAATTATACAACAACGTGTAAAAATGGGCTAAGTTTGAGTATTATCTAAATATGGCTCCTACTCCAGCAGAGAACCTCATTGAACTATGGCCTACGTTAAAGGTTGAAGAAAAACTAGCCTACTATGAACAGGCCATTGTCAGAACTCGGGTAAAGGAAGAGAACCCGTGGCCGGTGATGGCTACAATGCCGACCAATTTTACAGTTTTTGATCCTGCTTCTCGGCCCACCTCGGCGGAAATCTATAAGCAACATTGCATTGACTCTCCAGAATATGCTCAAGCCCTAAAAGAATACCAAGATTTAGTACTCGCCTATTACCGCCTCGCTGGGTTTCCTCACTACAAGATGCTCCCCAACCAGATAAATGCAAAGTTCAGCAGCCTGCTTAATTATGTCAATGACCCTAAACGGGAGCCCCTTATCCGCAAAACCCCAGTTACAGATGAGAAGGGGCAGGTAACGTACGAGAACTTAATCTATCAATCCATGCATGGCCTTAGTTTAGCTTGGTTGTATTTTCCTCATGCTTGGAGCGTCCAATGCGGTAAGATGCGGACTGCAATGGAAATCTTTGAAGACCCTGTGCTATTCGAGAAAGCCCTCGTCAAACGCATGAAGTTTGGTACCTATATTAGTGATAGTGGCATTCGTAAAGGACTTCGGTCATATAGTGGTTCTCAGGCTGTCAGCAATTTTAGACCCAGTGCAGCAGCAGCTATCTATGAAGAACTCCTTCCCCCATGCGGCGGGGTAACTTGGGATATGAGTAGTGGATTTGGTGGTAGACTATTGGGTGCAATGAGTTGTCACCGTGTCCTAAAATACATTGGTACTGACCCTGCAACGAAGACTATGGAAGGTCTTCATGCGATGAAAAAAGAATTAGAGGATGATCTTATTGAAGATAGGACTGCAATCAAGGGACTGTTATATCAGCTTGATAACAACCGTCCCAAGATTGAAATCGTGTTGCTCAAGCAGGGTAGTGAAGACCCCCTCCCCGTGCCAGATGAGAGTGTTGATCTATGCTTCACGAGTCCCCCTTACTTTGATACTGAAAAGTATTCCAATGAAGAAACGCAATCCTACATCAAGTATGGTAGAAAGACTCAGAAAGAATCGCAAGAGGCTTGGCTTTACGGCTTCATGAAGGACACCCTTGCTAACTGCCATCGGGTGCTTAAGCCTGAGGGCTATTTGGCAGTCAATATAGCCGACGTTGCCACTTACCCCAACTTGAATGATGAGTTTGTCAAGATGGCCGAAGATAACGGTTGGAAAGAAGTGAAAGAGAAGAGAATGTATCTTCTGCTTTCAAAGATGATGGGCACCCGTGGGGATGATGATAGGATTCGCAACACTCGATGCCAGCGTATCGCTGAAGCTAATGACGCAGAGTTGCTCACTCTCGCAAAAAGATTGAAGGTGTCTCAGAAAACGCTCACTAGGCTCTCCAGTGACCAAATCAAAGAAACCCTGATCCTCCAAGTCAACGACACCACGAAGCATAAAGAGCGGAAGAATTTCAAGAAGGAACCCGTTTTCGTTTTCAGGAAGGCATAATGGAACTCGATAAAGAGCAACAAAAGATAATTGATGACCTCAAACAAATACTTCATAATGGAACCTATGAAACTTTCCGTACTGCTATTGCTACTAAACAAGCGGAACTATCACTCGATGGGCGACAACAAGAGTCTGATCTATGGAAGAAGGGGATAGGAAAACAAGTCACAGAACCCGGATTCATAAAGTATGTTCTCCAGCCACTTGGAATTGAGGCTAAATTAGTGGAAGAAGGGTGCGATGAAGACATGGTTGTAGCGGGACGGGATGAGGATTTGAAGTTGGAGTGTGCCCCCTACATTCAAGGGTCTTGGGGGCCGGTGTTGACTCGAAGTATGGATAAGGAGGATGTTCGTGTGGGAGGCAAATATCCTGATAATTTTGTGTTCAAACTTTGGACAATTCGAGTGCCCGGTCTTAGGTACCGATTTTCAGATACCCTGATTGTTCCTTACACTGGGCGTTCTCTTGACATCGTATGTGAAACAACAGTGGGAAAATGTCGCCACCTAATTAAACAATATGATTTGAAACCCCGATTACTTCAGAAGCGTCTCAAAGAAGAACACCAAGGTCAAAATGAAACTGAGATGTATGATTTTGATATTCGTTGGTTCAAAATGTTGTGGCGATACAACTATCAAACCCAACGTTGGGAGAAGTCATCTTGGACTGAGGAAGAGATGGCGATATCTACCAATTTCGAGGTGAGACAAGCCAAGGATGAGGACGATGGTGAAATCCCTCTATATGTCTCTAAAACAGCCTAAAATTTTCCACAAAAAACCCCTCAAAACCCCCCTCATTTTGGTATACTATAACCATGAGACTGACTACCTTAGAATCAACGCTGTTCACCGCCATTCACAAAGAGCCGAGCATCTCACGTAAAGAACTGCTCAACAAGAACCGATTTACAGCCGGTGTGTTACCCGGCAGCTATGAACGTCGTTGTGACGCGCTTGACCTCCTCTTTATGCTGGGATTGGTGGACTCCAAATACGCCCGGCCCGCTACGCGAAAAGAAGCCTAAAATTTTCCACAAAAACCCCCTCAAAACCAACCCCCTCAAAACCCCCTTCATTTTGGTATACTGTAGGTATGGCCACTACCCCATTGCCCGTTTCCGTGAAAGTTATTGACACTCAGATGTACGTCTGTGTGGACTCACAAAACAACAACAACAAATTTTGGAAATATGAGCGGCTAAACGCTCCAATTTCAGCGGCTGGTAAAAAGGGCAAGATAGAGACAGGCGACCTCCGCATCACGTGGGGCCGCGTCGGGGAGCCCGGAGAGAGTCAACTAAAGATGTGGGACGAAAAATTCGTCCTCGGCAAAATCAAAGAAAAAACACGCGCTACCAAAGAACGGGAAGCGTATTCAATTGTCAACACCATTTCAACCGAAGTTTCTCCTCGGGCTTCCGCTGGCCAGCCGGTTGCAAATGAACAAATCAAGCGCATAGCCGTAGCTGAGATTGCTGGGGGATGCCCCACCACTGCCGCTCTGGTCAAACGATTAGCTGAAACTAACAAGCATCAACTCATCGCCGCCACAGGTGGTAGGATGGACATCGACCTATCCACCGGCATCGTCACCACTGCCCTTGGTGTAGTCACCCTTGACGCTGTCAAGGAAGCCCGTCAACTGCTCGACAAGATGGCTCCTTTCGTCACGAAGCATGACACCGAGAACAGCCAGTATCCCGAATATCTAGATCACTACCTTCGCTTGGTACCGCAAAACGTGGGCACCCGAAAGCGTGGTTGGGGTGCAGACTTCATTGAATTGGGAGCACAAACTCAACTGCTTGACCAGTTGGAGACCTCCGTTGAACTCGCTGAACAGCGTTTGACTAAGGCCATCACTGACAGCGACACCACTGTGAAGCGTCCTACTCTGTTCGAATGCAAGCTGTCGTTAGTTGAGGATGATAGGGTATGGGAACGCATCAAGAAAGCGTACTACGATTCCATGAATCAGGTTCACTCGTCCTCTCGCCTCAAGCCAGTGCGGGTGTATGCAGTGACCATCCCCCACATGAACTCTGCCTTTGAAGCAGACGGCAGAAAGGTGGGCAACATCAAGCGTCTCTGGCACGGTACCCGCGTCTTCAATGTGTTGAGCATCATGAAGCGTGGCTTCGTTCTGCCGAAGCAACTTTCGTCTGTGCAGACCACAGGTGCCATGTTTGGCAACGGTGTGTACTTCTCTGACCAGAGCACGAAAAGTTTAAATTACAGTTACGGCTACTGGGGCGGTGGGGGGTATGGCCGGGACTCCAATTGCTTCATGTTCCATGTCGATGTGGCGATGGGACATGAGTACATTCCCTCAGGACCGGGCAATGGCAACAAGCAGGGGTATGATTCCTGCTTTGCCAAGGCCAGCCGGTCTGGAGTTATGAACAATGAGATGATCGTATACCGTACGTCTCAGGCTAACATTTGCCATCTGGTGGAATTCAATGACCGATAATTTCAGATGCCCACAACAGGAGCCATCAACTAACGAGGTACTCTTTATGATCAATCACTCCCCATGGCAGCTTCATCCACGCACAATGCCTGTTCAAAAAGCTCAAGTCGATTTGAATATTGTGATATTGGAGTTCGCAAAAGAAAAGGGACTGACCGATATCGAGTTGTTGCAGTGCCTGACTGAACACATACAAATGACCCTGAAATACATGCTGAGGGCAGAGCGGCACCCTGATGAGCCCGGAAAGAAAGCCGATGAAGAATAAGATCATCATGAAACTTGCCTTTATTTTCCTCGCGCTTCTCTCGTGGGTGCTGGCTTTTACGATTCTCTACACCCTTCATCTGCTTCATCAGGATTGGCACGATGGTAGGTTTGTTGTAATTTCCATTGTATTCCTGCCCATTTCTGCATCCTGTTTTATTCTTGGATACATGACTTTCAAGGATGGGGTTATTAAAGGAGTTATATGAACATCGCAACCTTTGTTTGCATCGTTTTCGGGCTTCATGCCCTCGGTGTAGATGATCCAAAATAATTTCCTCAAATTCCCCATATCTTTGGTATACTGTAAGTATGCAGAACGCAGCCGAATTCGTGATGGATACCCTCAACGGGGTCGGATTTGAAGCCTTCCTTGTCGGCGGCTGTGTTCGTGATATGGTTCTCGGTCGCACTCCCAAGGATTTTGATGTTACCACCAACGCTACCCCGGAAGAGGTAGTTACCCTATTTAATTCGGACAAACTGGTTGAACTATTCAATTGTCACACCATCCCCGTGGGAGCTAAGTTTGGCGTTGTTGTGGTCATGGTGAATGGACATCAAATAGAGGTAGCTACCTTCCGTGCAGATGGAGCGTACAGTGATGGCCGTCGTCCTGATGAAGTTCACTACAGCGATAATGTTAAAGATGACGTTATGCGGCGGGACTTCACCATAAACGGATTAGTTGCAGACTTCGCTGGAGAAGATGGAACGGGAGCTAACCGTCCCGGTTTCGAGGGGATTGGGAGCACTCCTTTGTTTCTTAAGGACTTTGTCGGCGGACTGGATGACATAAAGGCCAAGCTCATCCGCTGCATAGGTGACCCTAACAAGCGGTTTGAGGAGGATGCCCTGCGTATGCTTCGTGCGGTGCGCTTCGTGGCTCAATTGGGCTTCACCATAGAACAGGGAACCTTCGATGCAATACAGGCCAATGCTGACAGCATAACCAGCGTATCCCGTGAACGGGTGCGTGAGGAGTTGTGCAAACTGGTCACTGGAAAGTTCGCAGTACAGGGGTTGGCGATGTTTGCTGCGACTGGTCTATTCAGCCGATTGTTCGATGCTAGCTTCGTGGCTGATCACAGCATGGCTTTAACTTTGGAACGGTTTGCAAAGTTCCCAACGACTGACCCTTTGTTGGGTCTAGCGATGTTGCTAACCACACACGATTTTCACAACAATGGAGTGGAAGCTGTGCGAAGCCTAAAGCTATCCAATGATGAACAGAGTATCATCATAGGTGCTCTAGCTCATAAGATGAACGTACCCCTTGCTCAAACTGATGCGGAAATAAAACGATTGGCTCGGGAGCCGGGAACAGCTAATGCGGTCACTCTGTTTGAACAGGACTTGGCCTTGGGCGGTACCAATTTTGGTGTAGAAGCAGGGATGGCTCAGGTTCTACGCTTTCGTGCATTGACGCCTGAAGATGTTCGTCCGACGCCCATGGTCACTGGCAAAGACTTAATAGCCATGGGATTTGCACCGGGACCTATATTCACCACGGTGTTGAATGCAGTTGAAACCAAACAGTTGAATGGTGAGTTCAAGTCGGCAGAAGAGGCTCTGGCTTTCGCAAAGGTGTTTGCAGAAGATGAAGTGAAAATTGCATCTGGCGCACCGGCATGTTTCGGGAGTGGTATTGGATAGCCGGTTGTGTTGAGCGTCAAAATGTGCTCGACTGAGCCCCCAATTCGGCAGCGGCTTGCAGACTTTGCAATGGGCATAGCTGATACTCCCCATGAAATTGAAGGATTAAATTGGGGGTTGCTATGACTGCCAAGCAAAAAGTTAGAAAGTACACTCAGCATACCAAACTGTTTGAGAAGAAACTCAAAGGAGTCACACCTGTGAAAAAACTAGGCACAACTCAACAATCTGTCTTCGAAGAACTCCAGCGATCTGGTGGGTGGTATGAAGGCTGTGGATGGAATTGGGATACTAACAGCAATACAACCCGCATCATGGAGTCTCTAGTCAAACGGGGTTTGGTGACCAAGACCGTGAGCAAGCAAGGGCTATTTCCTTGGGTGGTCGTCTACACAGCAAAAAAGGAGACTCAAAATGAAGAATGAAAAAACCATTTTGAAGGTGCCTCAAAAATTATATGAGTCCCGGCGCAACCGGCTGCGAAGACTGATCGAACTGAATGCGCCCATGATCATTTTACGCAATGAAGCAAAGCTGTTTCTACGTTGCTTCAATCGTAAAACATTCGCAGAATGGTGGTGTGATTGGATGATGCGAAACTGGCCTGAATGGTTATTGTGGCTGACCTCACCTCGGTACCGAGCCATCAAACGGGAGAATGATGAAGATGACTAAGCTCGACCAGCGCGATCAGCAGATCATGAGGGGCATTTACCTTTTAGCTGTGGTTGGCTATGAACTCTATGTTTCCCATTTGATTGGTAGTGCTCCTCCGTCGCATACTAGACGTACCTCCATCATCAATTCAACGCCACCAAAAACCAAAAAATATATTTGTGTTAAGGATGAGCCTAAATGAGCTATACATCGCTGTACAAAATCTACAAGACCAAACGGGTGGAATCGGACGAGTTTCGCAACGGGCATGGCTCCGGCCCGCCAGTATGGGAATACCTTACCAGCACATACATCGGCGATGGAACCTATTGGTTTTCAGCCGGGGAGAAATTGTGGGCTCTGGCGAGGGATAAGCGGGTGCCTCTAGATGTCCGTCTGTGTCACGCTTTCACGTTTGACTATGCCATCGTACCTCCAAAGCACTTCGGTCGCATGAGCGAAGCCTGTGCGACCATGAACGGCATTCTCGCGGCATGGCCGAAATGGAATGGCTGTGTGAATCACTGGGGTGCGTTCAGCGAGACTTTCAAGACGCTCAAGGTGGACAAACGGTGCCTTGGCGTCGGGATGCGGTGTACCTCGGTTTGCGATGTTTGGGACGACTATCCCCGCACCGGTAAGGACACAATGTTTGATTGTGTCAGTGCTGTTTTGAGTTGGAATAAGAGAGAAGAACATGAGTGATAAACTCGTCCAGCTTTACCAGCAAATGGCCGACCTGACCGCCCCTGAATGTGCCGGGATTGGCCCCGGTTCCTGCCGGTGCCCACACTCCTGCTGCGATGCCATGGCCTGTAGCATTACGAAGGGCTACGCGCTTGAGCAGGGGGTTGCCCTGCCTGAGTATCCCCCAAACCCCAAGGGAGCCTTCTACCTGTCAGAGAAGGGCTGCACGGTGGCTCCTCACCTTCGTCCTCTCTGCACCATACATACCTGCCAAATTAACTCTCTTGGCTTCAAGCCGGGGGATGAAAAATGGACGAAAAAGTATTTTAGCCTTCGAAATAAAATCGAACGGTTGGAATGGAAAAGAAATGAAACACCCGCATCCCGATAAGCGGCATGTTGTGGATAGTTGCCGCCGCTACATTTTGGCCTGTGGACGTAAATTCACTGGTCGGGAATATGGGACTGCCCGAGCCCTCATTCATTATCGAGATTTGCTTGAAACATACGTTACAGCGAAGAAGGAGTTGATTTATGAGAAATAGACAACAAACAATTCAAGCCCTTGAACGTTTTATTGAAAGACCCGGAACACCAGAAGAGGGTGAGACCGCTCGTCGGTTGCTAGAGAAGATGCAAGGAGAAAATCCGGCTCGACCAGAGGATGGAGTAGGTTCCTGCTGGTGGGCTGGGTTTGAAGATTATGCATAAACGATTCTCTCAGGTGGAATATCCTGAAGACAAGCGGCACTTTGAGTTAGCTCTATCGCCTTCTTGCACTCCCAGCTACTAGGGGCTAGCAAGTCCTCATACTCGACCTCATATTCATCGTCTTCATCCGCTGCACTAAACATCTTCCCAGTTCCGGGCTCAAAGTACATTCCATCATTACTCAAATATCCACCCTCATCTACGAGGCCGGGAAGGTCGGCTACAAGCTCAAGTCCGGTAACATCCACTTTGAGCAGCACACTGTCCTCCGCTTTGTTATAAGTATCCGGTTTAACACTCAAGTAAATAGGGTTGCATCCATAGACATCTGTTGCCCATGCTCCCGCCTCTGTGAGGTTCTTCTCACTGTTGATTTTCAACCCATCCTTTAGTATGGTTTCAACCCGAGATTGGTGAGTGCGATGGTACATGAAAAGAGACGCCGATCCCAGCTTTCCCTTTACCCCCGTTTTTTCCATCCCTTTCAAATAACCGGGGATGATGTAATCATCTATAACCAAATCGGCATCAACAAGTTCAGTTTCATCCGCTCCGGTAGTCTCCATAAGCTCGTGCCAATCATTGATCTGTTTTACGCTGGAGAACGGTTCAAAATCCTTATGTCCATCAAAACCACAGACATCAAGTTCACGGCCATCCGGCAGTTTTACCCATGCGTGTTGAATAATGCTTTGGTCTTCAGGGCTAGCACCAACGTATCCTACCATGATAGGCCATCCAAATCTCCGGTTAAGAGCCATGGCGAGACGGGTGCAGTTTCCATAGGAATACTCCTCCATTACATCCATGGGGACAACATCTCTCCACGCTTCAGGTTCGCCGGGAACATCCCGGATGTAAGCTTTTTTCGCAGTTTGTAAGTTTATTTCAGACCCATTTCTCTCTTTCCACTGCTTGAAAAAATCCTCAGGAAGTGTTCCATAGTGCAAAATGATGGTTACAGGGTCATTCCCATTTTCTCCACGCCATTGATGTCCTTCACGAACTTCTGCAACAGCAAGGATACGATTGGAGCCATGATATCCAATGGGGGTAGTAATTCTCGCGGTATCCCTATACTTACGGGGGTTGGGACGCGTCATTAGCTTTAACGTGCGGGTTAGTTGATCACATGCTTTACGCCATGCTTGCTCCCCTTCCGCAATGGTTGGAACTAGTTGCTCCTTTGGGGGGATTTTGTCGTAAGGCACGTCATAAAACACCTCATGATAGGCACGGCTTACGTCGTAGTCTTTCATCTTCGCCGCAGCATGGGCTGCTTGACGAGTCAAAGCCGCTGCCCATGTTGCTGGGAGTAACTCCCGAAATCTGGCTTCCAATTGAGGGTGCATAGCAAAACCTTCATTGGCTTGATCTTCAGAAAATTTGAATTTCTTCCAGTAGTTCATGCACTCGTTAACGTATTGGGTCTTAATTTCTTCAAGAGCCTCTTTCCAATTTTCGGGTACATTGGATTGCGTCATTGCGATGTAATAACCGGGAGCCCGATAGGAGCTATCTGAAAGATGGGGGGATGCATTACTCAATGGGGTGAAGTTGATGTCATCTTCGTCCATGTACATGGTATTTGGTTGCAATTCCATGGCAACTAAGACCATCCGCCCCGGCCCGTAATACCCAGTATCACGGGGGGCATTCACTGCCGTGCTCAGATTAGTGGTAACGTAAATCCCACCATAGGACTCTCGGCTTGGCTTATAGATACTGGCATCTGGGTCTTCCTGCCATTCTCTCTGCTTAACTTCAGGGATTAACCCTTGAGCGAGAATAGAACGAAGGTTCTTGAATGGAGAACCATGATACCAAATATTACGAGGAGCGGCAGTTTTCGGCACATGATGATTAACCAGAGACTTCCAATAACTTTTAGCAAGCTGTCGCCCAGCGGGGGTCATCTGCCCCATCGTTCGGTACTTCGTAAACTGGCGGCGGAATTCGGTCATCAGAATAGTGCCCAGTCCTTTGCGTTGATAGTCCTCACGCACCGCTACAAGGTCAGCCCCCCATTCATCGCTGGCTTGTCCGACACATTCTCCTACATCATTGAATACCATGATGGCAGTATCGTAAACTGGGTACCCCTTGGCTGAAACTTCTTCATCGCTTAGGTAAACAAGGTCTCCATTCGCTTTTCGCATGGGCTCGGTGTAGGGGATATCAGTCTCACCATCGGTGCCTTTTATCATCTCCGGTTCAGTCATCTTCAGGTACTTGTTTTTAGTGCCATCCTGTCGTAGCTCTACCTGAGTGGTGCCATCTTTGAGAGTGACTCGTTTGAGCAGTTTGGGGTACTTCTCTTTCTTCTGCCAGTTGAACATTCCCTTCTCGCCAGTATAAGCGGTGGGGTTGATGTATCCAGTGTAATGCTCCTTGACATAAGACTCAGCGTCAGGGTGTTGCAAGGCATGTTCTCTCTCAACCTCATCGCTGGCGGCATACTTTCTTCTTCCAGTTTCCCAAGAATTTAGCGCGTGGTTCCAGTTATAACATGCATACTCATTGCCCTCCCCTGTTTCCAAACTAACTGGAGTTGGAGGTAACCTAGATTCAATGAGCTTTAATCTGGGTTCAACTTTATCGAAGGTGTCAGTAGTTTCGAGATAGATTCCTCCATCTAGAGCAAAAGCAACTCGGATAAACCCTTCACGAAAAGCCGTCAAGTAGCTGTCGTACCCTAAGGATTTAAGGATTTGAAAATGGCTTCTATAGGGTTCAAGGGGAACGTACTTTCCATCTGGAAGAATCCAACCTTCACTAATATCAGAGGTGGGTCTAACCGCCGGTTTATTAGCAGCCATTGTGTGGTGGATTATCTTAATTTGACCTTCAATCTTCCCCATGATGTCGGGTGGGATTGGCTGATTGGATTGAACCTTACCGGCATTGTTTACCCAGAAGAATGTAATGTCTCCCCCTCGCGATCCAAATTGTCTTGGGTTTTTATCAACCGCAGGACGATCCCCTGCCCTACTTCCACTCCAATCATAATCAGATCGTTCACGTTCCGTTATTTCAGGACTAAAAATTTCTGTATGATGCCAGCCTATTGCCTTACACTCTTTATAGGGATGCACCTCCTCTATTTGACCATCCAGTAACGAGACCGCAGCGAGAGTGAAGGGTCTCCCCTTCCATGTTGCGTTATCTCGGGTCACACTGGATGCGGTTTTAGCAGGAGATAATTCTTGTCCTGTCGCGCTAGGAGTATCTTTAGGAATATAGATGATAATTCGCGGATTACTTATTACCGCTTCGCCTATATCGTTGAAGTCCTCATCTTTAGCCAAGCCACCCTGAATGACAGCTATGTAGTCCGAATCTCCATATTTTCCTGCCAGCCCAATGGCATTGCGAACGGCATCTTCGGAAGGATCGTTGTAGCGAAAGTCACCAGACAGGAGAATGGCAGATGTTCCACCTAATTTATTCTTAGTAGGAACTCCATCACTCCACACAAAAGACGCTTTTGGCGGATTTCCTAGTTCTCGTCGATATGCTCCCCTTAGTCCAATAGTATTTCCGTCGCGAGAAAATTCCCCAGCCCCACGATCATTCAAAACATCTAATAGATCATTCGGGTGTGCTGCATAGTGCTTTGCATTGTGTGGCGCGATTAACTCCTTGGGGACAGGATTATTCTTTTCCCTATTAAATGTTGTTTTTCCGGGAGCCGAAGCAATCTTTGGCAGGTTCCACATCTCCAAGGTGACTTCCGAGGCTGGGGTCTTTTTGACCTTGGTGATCACATTGGGGTTGAACACTACAACCCACTGCTCACCGCCCGATTGATCCTCAATGGCAGCATCCACATTATGGTTTTGTAGGAATTGAAGTAACGCCCTACCCTTAGTTCCCGACCCAGCCTCATAGTTGACCACTAGATTGATGAGAATGTTTGCGGTGAACATGTCCTTGTTCATACGAGTGCAGTTGTTCTTGAGATCAGCAGCGATTAGCTTACCTTTGCCTCCCAAATACTTGGTCGCGAACTGGACTCCCTCCGCAAGAGGAATGGATACATCTTCCGCGAAGTTCAGGTTGTCCTTCAAAGTAACTAGGAAGGTGGAACCCCCACCTTTGGCATACTTGCAGGCACGTTGATAGCTGGTAGTCAGGTAGAGCCCCGGCCCTGCTTCATAGCGTCCCTTGGTGGGGGCTTGAATATCAATAGGGCCGGAGATACGGCCTCCATGCCATAGGGAACGGCTAGTTTCTTCAACAGCGGCGGTAAGCATCTTCCCTTTTCGCACTAGCTTCAATCGCTCAGGCGGAATGGTCTCCCATACAACCCACCATGAGTCTCCATCATAATCAGGGTTTCTAGAGGGGTCAGTTGTTGTATCCTCCTCTACCTCATATCCCGTTAGGTCTGCTTCCCATGTATCGGTGTAAGGGCCTTCATCCGTTAATTTGGTGTGAAAGAAGATGCCATCATAAGCAGCTACGCAAAATTTTGTGGACAAACCATACTTTAGAATGCTCTCCCGGTTGCTAACATCGGTGTCGTGGTAATACCTCAACCCTGTAGGTGCAGGTTTTTCAGCAACTTCAGCGGCGGTCATACGCCGTGTGCCTTTGCAAGTTTGGGGTTCAAATAGCTGATTGTCCATACTTTTAGCTCTGTAATAGAGTTTCAAAGTTAGTCGATAGGAACATACGCTTGAATACTCTTATCGCCACGGGACTTAGCCGCATCGACACGATGGTTACCATCCTTGATGACTAGCTTCTTCCTACGAGTAGTCCAGTTGAAATCATAACCCAAAATAATGGGTGGAAATGGAGTTGGACGTTTGGCATATTGATCAGACAACTCTGGATTCCAATCATCCCCCGGCTTGAGGCGGCTGAGGGAAAACTCCCGTAAAGTATACTGGCTTCCATATCCATCCACCCCAAGAACCTGTAAGGCAGTTTCCTTACTCCACTTGTTCAATTTCATTAGGTACTGAAGAACCTCTTCCCCACTGATTGTTTCCGATGAAGTTTTGACCTTCTCAGTTTGCTTCACAGTAATGAGTTCTGGAGAAACCGGATGTAAGTATCGCCAAATACGACAGTCCTTAACTCCAATCAAACCACCCGGTAAAAGTCTCTTAACCCTATCCATATCTTTCAAATTAAGGGTAGCAGTGGCTACTTGTAACACTACCGGCTTTGAGCCATCTTCGGTGGCTTTATTGTTTGCAAACCACAAAGCTACCGGTTCTGTAGAAAAGTAACTTCTTTCTTGAAGTCCTGTGGACATAATGGAAGAAACCAACGCACTTGATGTGCCGTGATAGATATATGGAGGTATGTTCGTCACAGCAGCAGTTTTTTCTTTCTCAGCCTTCCAAGTAGGCAGCTTGGAATTAAAGATAACCCCCCGAGGAGCCGATAGAGCAGGAATATCCAACCGGTCTTGCCACCAAACTCCATCCAGATTCAGCACGTCCTCAGCATAAATCATTGCGAGGAAGTCCAAAACAAACGCTTGTTCTACTTTCTCCCCCATTCGAGTGTTGAATTTCTCGGTGGGGATGTATCCTTCCTTGTCTTCCTCAATATGGATACCAGCTTCTTCCGCTTCATCCAAAGAAACAACCCCGGCCTCTTCCAGAGCTTCCCTAAGTGTGGGGAACTCAAAGTATCCAGCGTCTTCCCCCTCTTCGGAGCATTGCCAACAACGCCACATATTCTGGGGTTGAACATAGCCTTGCTGGGTTCCCCATTCAAAGAGTTGCTTCTGCTGGGTCTTACTCATGCGATGGAAGTTAAGGAACTTATTCCCAGCCTTGGTTAGCTTCCAGTGATCGCCACTGGTGAACTCATTAATCTGCTCCCATGCATCGGGCTCGGTGGAGACTGACAGCCCATTGCCTTCGTGGCTTCCAGACCGGTGTTGACTCTTGTCCATGGTACCCACGTGCCAGAGTTCTCGAATGGTGCCGGTGGGGAGTTGGATAGCAGCCGTGACCGTCATTCGTTTTGGCTCTATCAACGATACTTTAGCGTTGGGCTTCAACCGAACTTCCTGTACAGCAGAAGCAGTCTTATGTTCCGATAACCACGAAGCTATTACCCGCTTGAAGAAGGGTAAGTCGAAGAAATTGGGAACACCATTTGGTGCTTCTGAGTCAAAATGCAGACTATTCCATGTGAGCCACACGTGTGTCCCATCACAAAACCCAGCATCGGCAGAAAGGCGATTCATATCTTTCCAAGTCAACCCGGAGGGAGGGACGACTGAAGGCCAATGTGCTTTTAGAAGTCTACGGTCGAAGGGAGCCCCTTCTACATCAGAATAGCCTTCCTCACCCGGCTGAAGGAAAGAGGCCACACTTACAGATTCAAGGCCGGTTACATCCATATCAGCTTCTAGCTTGTGATAAACATCGTTCGCAAAATCATCACAACACCCTCTATTGCAGTCAGTGTTGATAGCTTTAGCGGGTACTCCCCACTCCTTCACCACATCCTTTATCGTTTGAGCTATAAGCGAACGCGAGATAACGGAAGCAGATTGAGCCGCTGTCTTATACTTCTTGAAGTCCTTCGGGTCCCAGTACGCCTTCCAATGCTTCTCAAACTTACCCGTTAACTCACACTTCGATTCACCCGGCTTCTCGACATGATGGCACACTGTCTCAGCGACCGGCTTCTTGTCCATGGTGAAAATGATGCGTTCCCCTTTGAGACAGGTTGGGCGACTGCGGAAAGCCCAGAACTCAAAATTATGGGGTTCTGGCTCCTCCCAAAAGTGGTCACGGGCGGACTTAGGTACCTCGATATAGAAGGCGTAAGGGCCGGTGTATTTGGTCGCAGCTACTTTAGTTCCTCGCACCAAGGGGTCTTTCAATAGCTTCACATACCCTTTCAGCCAATCTTTGGCCAACATCCGTTCTTCGTCTTCCACCAATAAGGCATAATCATTAACTGCTTTCTGATTCTTAAAGTTCTTTAAGTAGATAGCGGTGATGTACTTTCTAATGTTAGGTATCTTCGGTGTAAGAACAACCACTTCTTTTTCTGGCTTACCCCATTTCTCTCCCCGACAATCCACATCTTCATAATCCATCAATTTGTAGTCCTGAGCCAATGCTTGGGCGTTGAACTCAATAATAGCTCCCTCTGAAGGACTTCCACTCAACCCTTCTATTGCAAAGATGTTGGCTATCTGTTTACTCCGAGTAAGCCGGACTCCATGGGGCTCATTTTCCCTTTCCCAATATGCTCCCTCATACATAGCATTGTCTCGAAGAATGCCTACGATCCCTGACATACTGGTGCCATGGTATAACTTACCGGTGGTAGTTGTATCCACCCTTGCTGCTATCTTGCCAGCATCCAAGGCACTCCGCTTCTTATTGTGGGCTGGTCTTATTGCTTTAGTCATTTGAACAAACTCAAGGTTGCTGGCATCTCCAATCATGATGTCATCGCCATCTGGATAGTTGTTGGGTATAATCCAACCCTCAATATAGTTGGATAACTCATCGGCCATGTCTCGGGTAGAGCCCTCTTCAAAGACTTGATACTTTTCACACAATGAATCGAGGTCTCGCCGGTTGTGAATGACAACTAGTTCAATGGGTTGCGTAGTGCGATATTCTGCAACCACTGGCTTTTTATCCCCATTCCATGTAGAGAACTGTTCAGCCACTGAACGAGATTGTGAAAACCACGCTGGGGATTCTATCTGTTCTTGCTGAGGCTTCCATTGACTGGCGTCTGTTCCATGGTAAAGGATTGTTCCAGCGGGAAGTGTCTGGGTCTCGAAGTTGTACTCGTCGCCTTCCTCGCCCCAGTCATCCTCGGACGCATTCTTTTTGCGTGTGCCTACCCATGCAAGAATCTCGGTGTCGCCACGTTGCTTCGCCGCGTTCGCTCGATGAGTTCCATCCACAATTGTGCCATCAGGATAAATTACGATAGGAGGAAACGGTGTATTCAGCCCCGCGTACTCAGCGACTACATCTTCGAGAGTATCCCATTCATTTGTGTCAATTTTAGACAGGGGGACTTTCTGAAGAATGTAAAACGGATAATGCTCTATTCTCTCCCCAATATCTCCTTCATAAAAATCTTCTGGGTTATGGTGATGGCTCTTGCAATACTCATAGATGTCAGCCTCATCAACCACATCTCCAACCGGGAGCGTCTGGGTCTCAAAGGCTGTAATCTCAAACTTCTCTCCCGCAATGTTTCGTGTGAATACTACCCCATCCAGTTTTTCAGAGGAGGCCGTAACCGAACGCAGCCGCTCAGGAATCGGCTTCCATGCATTGGTTCTAAACTCCTTATAGGCATCTAACTTAACTGGCACACCGGGGTAGAGACGAATCTCCTTCTCCAAATCGTTCGCTACGTTGTTGTGGAAGGTGGTATCCCAATCTACATCGGGGTGTAGCACCCATCCACGGAATACAAACTTGTTTTTTCCACCATATTCTGAACAGTAAGTATCTGCACCGGACTCATCCCATGACCACGCATTGCCAAACCCCGGAATCCCATATTTAGCATACTCAGAGGCAGCTTGATTCACACCCCCCATAAGGTCAAGAGCACGATAAACCCTAATAGCAGAATGTCGATCATAAATTTCACGGATGGCGTCATACCATGGTTTTTGATTCTGGGTGATGATAGGACGAACCAACTCTTCCTGTTCATCAGAACTCAACTCCTCCCAGTTTAACCCTTGTTCTTCAGCAATACGTTTACCTTCTGGATAAACAAGACTCCAGTCCACCAAATCATGTGCAAGCACCCCATTAGGCCAAACAATGTCTTCAAACTCGGGAGGCCCAAAAGAAGCTACCTTATTATTTGCCGCAACCAATTCTTGAACCTCAGAAGCTCCAACTGGAAAAGCATCTATTATTTGAGACGCGGGAATAGCCCGTTGACTCTTGAGCCAGTCTCCATGTTTTCCAAACTGCGATAGGGGGTCGTTGTTATCTACTTCCCATTTCTCCTCACCCGGCTTGATACGAACAATGGAAATCTTTCCACTGCCAGTTTTTGTGTTAAACTCCCAATCCATCTTTGCAGCCCAACGAAGGGCATCGTAACGGTCAGTAAAGGCGTAGATTTCTCCTTCACCATACCGTTGCTTGTTTCCTGTAACCCAATTTGAGGGTTGGAACCGCAACAGACCCTGCTTCATAATCTTGGGGACATTCTTGGTTAAGGTGACGTGGTACAAAATTGTGTCAGACAAAGTTGTGCCAGAGGCTATCTTGCCCCAGCATAACCAGCGGTTTAACTCTTCGTTGTCGGGAGCCAAAGCCGCAGCGGCGGTCTTATCCCAGATGGTGGGAGGCGTGGAATGTCTCCGATGAGCGTCAATATATGGTTTTTCGACAGGGACGGTTTTACTGAGTGGCTGCTTGGCTATAACTTGTGCCTGAGGCCCCACTTCCTTGGAGGCTGTTTTGCTGCCTACAACCCGAAACTTAGGCTTAAGGGATTCAATGTCGCCTTTAACTGTCAACGTGCCATACCTATTCAAAGTATCTCGCCAAGATTTAGGTTCAGGGTCTCGGGGGTCACTCCTAGCGTTCCAATCAGCACCTAGAACCACCCCCGGTTTGAATAATTCCTTCATTGCAATCTCAAGAACAAGGGGCTTATCATCCTCTTCCAATGAAAATGAATTGGAAGCCGCCTCTTCCGCGTATCCTTCTGCGTTACTCAGATTGGATGTGAGATACAAAAGACCTTCTGGGTAAGATTGTGCCCATGAGTAAACGCTTGTGCCATGAAATAGCACCATTGGAAGATTAGCGGCAGTTTTATAGAACGAGTGGATGTCAGTTTCAGGGTCATACTTGATGGTTACTCCATACTCATCACTGCGTTTTGTGGTCTCATCTATGGGAGTAGCCCCCTCAAGAGCCTGAGCAAATAGGGTTGCATCCCCAAAGATGCTTTCTACCACGTCATCCTCGGTACAATTACCTAGATACTCTTCAAACGGCGTAGAGGCAGTTTTACCTAACCCCGGTTGCATCACTTGTACAAGCGTTACAGCCCCTCCAGCATAAGTTCTCCACTCATCAAGACCGGGCACATACGTTCCCATGGCTCCGGGTATGGGTTTGTATTGTAAGATAGCAATCTCAGACTCTGAAACTTTAGCTAGGCTCTTTACATCTGTAGAGAAAAACAAAGGATTCAATGCTCCACCTGCGTTCTCACGAGCGTAGCAGAAAACCTTGAATTGATCGAAATCAATGGCTTGTTTTTCCTCCGCAGTCATGGGACGCTTCCAATAATTCCACAGGTGTCCCTTGCTAGATTCCCATCCCTCACCAATAGGCCCTAACCCTTCAGCGTCCAACTCTTCTTTGGTCTTACCATGGAAAGCACCCTCTCCTGTAACCTTTTTTCCTTCAAGAATAGCCTGCATATCCTCTGGAAGAGGCTGACCGGGTGTCCATTTGTTGGACACCCGATAAGCACCTGCCCATTGTACAAACTCAGTGACCCATGGGCGAGAGGCTCCAGTACCCTTGGTGGCAATGTCCATCATTTGTTGCACTGAAAATTCCCCAGCAGCAGCCCGTTTGGCCTCAATCATAGCAGAATAGATACCTTCAGCAATTTTCAAATCGGGTGTAAACGAGATGGATTTATCATCCCCTCCACCTAAGCCCACTCCTTGCTCCATGCTAAGTTCAAATCGAGATTGGAGTCCTTGCGACTTTACTTTACTGGCGGCGGTTGTAACATGATAAAGCGTCTGAGGAAGGGGTTTGAAAGCTTCAGCCAGCTTACCACTAATTCCGGCCACTCCCCCTTTCCGATTATCCGCTTCAGCAGGATCATATTGACCTAAGGATATGGCCGCAAGTAAAGACTGATCCCACTCGTTTTTACGGTGATACCGAGCCCTGTTTTGCTCATCGGTGTGCTCGGCGTCCCACTTTCCAGCATACTCATCTCGCTCTTGTTCATAGATTTCAGCAGCAGTTTTCGAGCCCATTCCCGACAACTGACTCAGGGTCTTGCTCCCTCCTTCTACAAACCAGCCAGCTAAGTCCGACCGACAGTGAACAATATTCAGCATGTGATCAATGATTTGTAGTTTTTCCTCAGCCTTATGAGCGGAACGTAACTTAAGGGCATCCGTGTTCAATGGCTTTACAGCGTAATCACTGATGAGCCAACTTCCATTGTCATCTTCAAAGAAGGAATCATCGTGATCAAAATAATCCTCGGGCAAGTCCACACCCAAAACATCCTCTGCAAACCCGATTGGGTCTGTGGAGGAGTGTCCGCAAAGAATAGTGTTGACCTCTAACCGGTGTACATTTGTCACAAAAATATGGGCTATCTCATCCAACCCCTTTTCATCCCGCACAAAACCATACTTGACATAGTCATTCCATATTCTCTTTAAACGAGCAGCAGGGACAACCTCCCATCTCTGTCGATAACTCCAATCTCCGAAGTGTTCTTTATACTCCTCTAATAAGTCGCGTGCTGCTTCTTCCCGTGAATCGAAGTGTTCTTGTAAAATGTCTTCACGATCATAGTCTTCTGATATTCCCGGCAGGGAATATTGCTTGGCTGTCTTACCACCCGTAAACTCTCGATATGCTTCAGCCCCGATGTCCCTTGCGAATTCAGACGCGGTGATATTGGAAAGACGTTTAGAGGAGGCATCTAGTACTAAGTACCCAGTGAGGTTGGGGTCATCACTTTCCCCATCGTCGGCTATAATTTCAGGGCGTTCAATGTATACCGTAAATATGCCACTGTGGTCAGCAGGGTCTTCGGGGGTATCTGGATTGTCATCATCTATCCATTTTCCACTCATTGTTAGACGGCTGTATCGTTCTACTGCTTTCTGCGTTCGGCCAACCCACTGTACAGCACTAGCTGGGAACTGATCCAAATACGCTAATTGGTCTTCTGTAATACCATAATCATTCCCTACTTCTTCTTGTTCATACCTGACCACATCCCCCGCTGTTTCTCCATAGACATCAGGCGTCCCATTTCGATACCATTTATGCTGCGTATCAGGTTTGAATGGGGAGGAGGCTGTTTTGTCAAGTTTTGTCGCAATAAAACTTGACACTTTTAACGGCTCTGTGCTTCT
>Ga0181520_10005413_pt1 | contig 20413 bp, 19 predicted proteins | sample PEATcosm2014_Bin_29_FD_132451 | JGI IMG/M metagenome (GOLD analysis project Ga0181520, IMG submission 132451) | Peatland microbial communities from MTU Mesocosm Facility, Houghton, MI, USA - PEATcosm2014_Bin02_30_metaG | ecosystem: Environmental > Terrestrial > Soil > Wetlands > Peat | place... | reverse complement strand
CCGGTCATCTTGGGGAACCAGTAGTAGAACCCCGCGAAGATCGAGAACACGGCGCCGAGCGACATCGTGTAGTGGAAGTGGGCGACGACATAATAGGTTTCGTGCAGGGCCCGGTCGACGCCCGCGTTGGCGAGCACGACGCCAGTCACGCCGCCGATGGTGAAGACGAGGATGAAGCCGATCGCCCACAGCATCGGCGCGCGCAGCGAGATCGAACCGCCCCACATCGTGGCGATCCAGGAAAAGATCTTCACGCCGGTCGGTACTGCGATCACCATCGTCGCGAAGACGAAATAGCGCTGGGTGTTGAGCGACAGGCCAACCGTGAACATGTGGTGCGCCCAAACCACGAAGCCGACCGCGCCGATCGCCACCATCGCGTAGACCATGCCGAGATAGCCGAACACCGGCTTTTTCGAGAAGGTCGAGACGATCTGGCTGATGATGCCGAAGCCCGGCAGAATAAGGATGTAGACTTCGGGGTGGCCAAAGAACCAGAATAGATGCTGGAACAGAATCGGGTCGCCGCCGCCGGCCGGGTCGAAGAAGGTGGTGCCAAAGTTGCGGTCGGTGAGCAGCATGGTGAGCGCCCCGGCGAGCACCGGCAGCGCCAGGACCAGCAGAAACGCAGTCACCAGAACCGACCAGGCGAACAGCGGCATGCGATGCATCGTCATGCCCGGCGCGCGCATGTTGAAGATGGTGGTGATGAAGTTGATCGCGCCGAGAATCGACGAAGCGCCGGCGATATGCAGCGCCAGGATGACGAAATCCATCGCCGGCCCCGGCGTGCCGACTTTCGACGAGAATGGCGGATAGAGCACCCAGCCGCCGCCAAAGCCGTGCATGCCCGGCGAGCCTTCAACGAACATCGACAGGATCAGCAGCAGGAATGAGGCCGGCAGCAGCCAGAACGAAATGTTGTTCATGCGCGGGAACGCCATGTCCGGCGCGCCGATCATCAGCGGCACGAACCAATTGCCGAAGCCGCCGATCAGCGCCGGCATCACCATGAAGAAGATCATGATGACGCCGTGAGCGGTGATGAACACGTTGTACATATTCTTCGCGGCGTCGATCGATCCGTCGCCGGCGAGAATCGCCGAAATCGTCGGGAAGACGGCAATGCCGGGGTTCATCAACTCCAGGCGGATCATCGCCGACAACGAATAGCCTACCAGTCCCGCAACCACCGCGAAGATCAGATAAAGCGTGCCGATGTCCTTGTGGTTGGTCGAGAACAGGTAGCGCCGCCAACCGGTCGGGTGGCCATGGTCGTGATGCACAGCGTCGATCGCCATGAAGTTGTTCCCTCGAGAAATTGTCCGTCGTTGCGGGCGTCTGGATCTGGTCGGCCGGCCTGCGTTATTGGCGCGTCGTCTCGTCGGCGGAGGCCGCAACGCGGATCGCGCTCGGCGCCGCGGCGAACTTCTTCTTCGCATCGACCAGCCAGGCGTCGTACTTTTCCTGGCTAACCACTCGGAAGGCGATCGGCATGAAGGCGTGATCCTTGCCGCAGATCTTCGAGCACTGCCCGTAGTAGACGCCCTCGCGATCGGCCTTGAACCAGGTCTCGTTGAGCCGGCCCGGCACCGCGTCGATGCGGACGCCGAACGACTGCACGACGAAGGAGTGGATGACGTCGGTGGCGGTGATCTGCAGCCGCACGACCTTGTTGATCGGCACGACCGCTTCGTTGTCGACGGACAGCAGACGGATGTCGCCGTTCTCCGGCTTCAAGTCGCTCGGATCCTTGATGAACGAATCGAATGCGAAGTCGCCTTCGTCCTTGGGGTAGGCGTAGTTCCAATGCCACTGCGACGCGGTCACCTTGACCGTCACATCGGGCGGCGGCAGCGTCAGCTGCATCGTCAGCAGCCGAAACGACGGCACAGCGATGAACAGCAGAATCATCACCGGCAGAATCGTCCAGGCGACCTCGATCGCGGCGTTGTGGGTTGTGCGCGACGGCGTCGGATTCGCTTTTTCGCGAAAGCGCCAAACGACGTAGATGAGTAGCGCCAGCACGAACAACGAGATGACGACAATCACTGGCACCAAGATGTCATTATGGAACCACTGGAGGTAGCGGGCGAGGTCGGTGACCGGCGCCTGGAATCCGATCTGGCCCGATTCGGCATGGCCGTAGAGCTCCTCGCCCCACGCAGATGCGGCGAACAGCGCGCTCGCCGCAGCGATCGCCGCCCCAATCGCGATTCGACGACGTCCGAACCGTCCGCCCTGCCTCATGTCCTACCCCGTTCCCCTTCGTCGCGAGCCCGCCGGCGGCGCCGCAATTTCGCCGTAACGCATCGCTCGAAATGCGACGATACGCCACGGCCATGCGGCATCATACCGCATTCTGACAGATTGCAAATCACAAAGACGGTCCGCGCGGAGCCCCAAACCGCTCTGCGCCGCAAGCGCGGCGCGCGCCTTGACAGGACTGCGACTTTTGATAGGGCAAGGGTTTCGGCGGCAGGCGGACAGCGGCATTGATGGCTTTGGAGTGTGCCGGCGGCGGAAACCGTACGCGACCGGCCATGCGGTTGTTGCGCGCGGCAATCGTCGGGTTTTTTGCGCTCGACTTGGCGCTGGCGAGCGGCGACGCAGCGACAGCGGCGACCGGCGACGCCGCAAGCGCCTGGGAAACGCGTTGCGAGACGCCGCCTGGCGCGGCAAGCGAACAATGCGCGGTCGTCCAGAGCGTCGTTGACGATCAGCGCCCGAACGTCACCCTGGTGATCATCGCGCTCAAGACCGCCGACCATAAGAGCCGGCTGTTGCGGGTCATCGCCCCGCTCGGCGCGCTGCTGCCGACCGGTCTCGATCTCAAACTCGACGCCGACGATGTCGGCCGAATGGGCTTCGTGCGCTGCCTGCCCAACGGCTGCGTCGCCGAGACGCTGATCGACGATAAGCTGATGCAAAAGTTGGAAAGCGCGCAGACAATGACGCTCGTCCTGTTTCAGACCCCCGAGGAGGGCATCGGCGTGCCGGCGCCCATGGCGGGATTCAAGGACGCGTTCGAGAAATTGCCCTAAGATCGGGCGGCGCCGCGGCGCCACCCCTCAGAAGCGAGTTTCTGCCACCCGGAGCGTGATTCGATGAAGTCCCTTGCCCTCTCCCGCGACCTTCCTTTCGTGCTGGCGCTGTCGGCCGCCAGCCTGGTCGGCGCCTGCAGCAGCTTCGACGGCATCTATCCGACGTCGTGGTCGCCGCACCAGGGCGCCCAGCAGGACAAGCGGGATACGACCGACTCGGAGAAGGCGGTCAAGCTGCCGCTCTCCGCCAGCGAGCTTCAGTGTCCGCCGATCGAGATCGACGAGGGCGGCGCGGCGGCGCGGGTCGGTGGGCCCGACAACGCCTCAGTGCGTTATCAGTTCGACATCAGCCAGACGGCGCGCGAATGCGCGCCGCTGTCCGCCAACCAGTTCAGCCTCAAGGTCGGCGTCTCCGGCCGTCTGCTGATCGGCCCGGCGGGCAAACCGGGCGCCTACAGCGCACAGCTGCGCGTCACCGTCCACGACGAGAACACGAAGAAGGACGCCTTCACCAAGGTCTACAAGGTCGAGGCGAGCGTCCCGGACGCCGGTGACGCTCCGTTTAATCTCGTCACCGAGCCGATCGTCCTGGCGATGACCCGCACCGAACTCGCCGACGACTACACGCTGACTGTCGGCTTCGACAACGGCAAGGCGGCGGCGGCGCCAGCGGCGAAGCCGAAGAAGGCGCACCCGAAGCCGAAGAAGACAGACGCTCCGAATTGACAAAGCGCGGCGCTTCGGGCTTCCTGGCCGAGTCAGTCGAAGACACCCAGCGGAAGAGTCCGGAAGCGTCAGCCTCCGGCGCCGAAGGCGCAACCGCCCCGGAAACGCTCAGGCCAATGGACCGTTGGGTGATGACGCTCTGGAAAGTGGCGGGCGCCGTCTGCGCGTCCGCCCACCGACGGGGGTAACCGCCGCGTTGCGGCGGGAAATCTCTCAGGTCTCGAGACAGAGGGGGCGCCGCGGAATTCAACGCGATTAAGCGTTGCGCCGTGGCCGCTCGATTGATTGCGACCGGGGTGTCTCCATGTCGGATTCCGCGACGCTGCGTACGCCGCTTCACGCGTTGCATATCGAACTCGGCGCGCGGATGGGGCCGTTCGCCGGTTACGACATGCCGATTCAATTCGCCTCCGGCATCCTCGCCGAACACCTGCACACCCGCTCCCGCGCCGGTCTGTTCGACGTCTCGCATATGGGACAGGCGGAACTCGTCGGTCCCGATCACGCGACCGTCGCCGCCGCGCTCGAGCGACTCTGTCCGGCAGACTTCCTTGGCCTCGCGCCAGGCCGTCAGCGTTACAGCCAATTGCTCAACGCCGAAGGCGGAATCATCGACGACCTGATGGTTTCGCGGCCGCCAGACGCCGACGGCCAGCTTAACCTAGTCGTCAACGCATCGCGCAAAGCCATTGATTTTGCACTGCTCGAGTCGAAACTTCCGCCTTCGGTGCGGCTGACCCGGCTCGACCGCCTCGCGCTCGTGGCGCTGCAGGGTCCGGCCGCCATCGCCGTCCTCGAGCGGCTCGCGCCGAATAACGGCCTTGCGACGATGGCGTTCATGTCGGCGCGGCCAGCCTCGTTTGGCCAATTCGCGGCATTCGTTTCGCGCTCCGGCTATACAGGCGAGGACGGATTCGAGATCTCGCTGCCGGCCGACGAGGCGGAAGCCTTCGCGCGACGACTGATCGCCGACCCTGACGTGGCGCCGATCGGCCTCGGCGCGCGCGATTCGCTGCGGCTCGAAGCGGGCCTGTGCCTCTATGGCCACGAACTCGACGAGACGATCGATCCGATCGAGGCCGGACTGGCCTGGTCAATCCAGAAGCGGCGACGCCTTGAAGGCGGCTTTCCCGGCGCAGCGCGCGTTCAAGCGGCGCTCGCCGACGGCCCGGCGCGCAAGCGGGTCGGCCTCAAGCCAGAAGGCCGCGCGCCGGCGCGAGACGGCGCAGAAATCATCGACGCCTCGGGCGCCGAGATCGGCCGCGTCACCTCGGGCGGCTTCGGCCCCTCGGTCGGCGGCCCGATCGCCATGGGTTATGTCGCGCATTCGGCCGCCGCGCTCGGAACGCCGGTGTCGCTGATGGTGCGTGGCAAGCCGCTTGCAGCGCGCGTTTCGCCCCTGCCTTTCCACCCCCACGCCTATCACCGCGGCTGACGATCCGTTTGCCAGAAGGAACGCGCTCATGACCGAGACCCGCTACACCAAGGACCACGAATATGCGCGCGTCGAAGGCGACGTCGCCGTCGTCGGCATCTCCGACCACGCCCAGGAAGCGCTCGGCGACGTCGTGTTCGTCGAACTGCCCGCCCTCGGGGCCAAACTCGCCAAGGGCGACAGCGCGGCGGTGGTCGAGAGCGTCAAAGCGGCGAGCGACGTCTTCGCGCCGGTCTCGGGCGAGGTTGTCGAGGTCAATAAGGAAGTCGACGCGCAGCCGGGGTTGATCAACGAGGACGCGACGGGTCGCGGCTGGATCTTCAAAATCAAAATCGTCAATGCGGGTGAACTCGCTTCGCTGTTGAGCGAGGCCGATTACGCCGTCTTCCTCAAGACCCTCGCGTGAGCCCCGATGCGCTATCTGCCGCTTGACGCCGTCGACCGCGCCCAGATGCTGACGCGCGTCGGCGCGTCTGACGTCGATGCTCTGTTTGCCGACATTCCCGCCGCCAAGCGTCTCGCCGCGCCCCTCGACTTGCCCAATGGCCTGGGCGAAATCGAGGTCGAGCGTCGGCTTGCGCGCATGGCCGGGCGCAACGTCGCGGCCGGGTCGGTTCCCTTCTTCCTCGGCGCCGGCGCCTACCGCCACCACGTCCCGGCGACCGTCGATCATCTGATCCAGCGCTCGGAATTCCTGACCAGCTATACGCCCTACCAGCCCGAGATCGCCCAGGGCACGCTGCAGGTTCTGTTCGAGTTCCAGAGCCAGGTCGCAGCGCTGACCGGCATGGAGGTCGCCAACGCCTCGATGTACGATGGCTCGACCGCCTGCGGCGAGGCGATCTTGATGGCGCACCGCCTCACCCGCCGGCGCAAGGCGGTGCTGTCGGGTGGTCTGCATCCGCAATATTCCGACGTCGCCGCCACGCTCGGCGCGATGGCGAACGACGAGATCGTCCGCCTGCCGCTCGATCCGCGCGCCGCTGAGGACATCGCGACCCAAATCGACGATGAAACGAGCTGCGTCGTCGTCCAGTCGCCGGACTTCTTCGGCAACCTCCGCGATCTCAAGCCGATCGCCGCCGCCGCCCACGCCAGGGGCGCGCTGCTGGTCGCCGTCTTCACCGAGGCGGTTTCGCTCGGCGCAGTGCGATCGCCCGGCGAGATGGACGCGGATATCGTCGTCGGCGAAGGCCAGTCGATCGGCAACGCGCTCAATTTCGGCGGCCCTTACGTCGGCCTGTTCGCGACCCGACTGAAGAACGTGCGGCAGATGCCGGGACGGCTCGCCGGCGAAACGGTCGACGCCGACGGGCGGCGCAGCTTCGTGCTGACGCTGTCGACCCGCGAGCAGCACATCCGCCGTGAGAAGGCGACGAGCAACATCTGCACCAATTCCGGCCTATGTGCGCTGGCCTTCTCAATCCACCTGACGCTGCTTGGCGAAGCGGGCTTGCGCCGCGTCGCCGCGCTCAATCACGCCGCCGCGGTCGACCTCGCCGAGCGGCTCGGCTCGATCCCAGGCGTCAGCGTCGTCAACGACGCCTTCTTCAACGAATTCACCATCCGCACGCCGCGCGCCGCGGCCGGGCTGGTCGATGAACTCGCGGCGCGGGGAATCGTCGGCGGCCTGCCGGTGTCGCGGCTCGCCCCTCGCGCCGGGCTCGATGACCTGATCGTCGTCGCCGCCACGGAGGTTTCGACGCTCACCGACCGACAAACCTACGCGGAGGCGCTCGCGCGATGTCTGCAAGCGGAGGGCAAGAAATGAACAGCCAAGGCCGCCCTACCCGCCCGAACGCGGACGACGCGCCGCGCCGCGGCACCTTCACCGGCAATCGCGGCCTCGACATGGAAGAAGCCCTGATCTTCGAGACCGGTCGGCTCGACGCGACCGGCGTCGACTTCGAGGCGCCGGAGCCGTTCGCTTCAAAACTCGGCGCGCACGCGCGCGACGGCGCGATCGGTCTGCCCGGCCTCACCGAACCGGAGGCGGTGCGTCACTACGTGCGCCTGTCGCGCAACAATTACTCGATCGACGCCGGGCTTTATCCGCTCGGCTCGTGCACGATGAAGCACAACCCGCGCCTCAACGAAAAGATGGCGCGTCTGCCGGGCTTCGCCGACCTTCATCCGCTGCAGCCGATCGCCACCGTGCAGGGCGCGCTGGAGTTGATCGACTCGCTCGCGCACGCGCTGTTGACGCTGACCGGGATGAGCGCGGTGGCGATGTCGCCGAAGGCCGGCGCGCACGGCGAATTGTGCGGCATGATGACGATCAAGGCGGCGCTCGCGGCGCGCGGCGAGGAAAAGACCCGCACGGTCGTCCTGGTGCCCGAATCCGCCCACGGCACCAATCCCGCCACCGCAGCGGCCATTGGGATGTCGGTGCGCGCGGTGCCGGCGGAGGCGGACGGCGTCGTCAGCGCCGAAGCAGTGCGCGCGGCGCTGGCGCCCGACGTCGCCGCGATCATGCTCACCAACCCTAACACTTGCGGCCTGTTCGAGCGCAACATCGTCGAGATCGCTGACGCCGTGCACGCGGCGGGCGCCTATTTCTATTGCGACGGCGCGAACTTCAACGCGGTGATGGGCAAGACGCGGCCCGGCGACCTCGGCGTCGACGCGATGCACATCAACTTGCACAAGACGTTTTCGACGCCGCACGGCGGCGGCGGCCCCGGCGCCGGCCCAGTGGTCCTGTCCGAGCGGCTCGCGCCGTTCGCGCCGGCGCCGTCGATCGCCAGAAACGGTCAGGCGCTGTCGCTTGCCGAACATAGCGAGGGAACACAGGCGTTCGGCCGTATGAGCGCCTTCCACGGCCAGATGGGCATGTTCGTGCGCGCCCTCGCCTACATCCTGTCGCACGGCGGCGACGGACTGCGGCAAGCCTCGGAAGACGCGGTGCTCGCCGCCAACTATGTGCGCGCTTCGCTCCGCGACCTGATGTCGGCGCCGTTTGGCGACCGGCCGTGCATGCACGAAGCCCTGTTCGACGACCGCTGGCTGAAAGACACCGGCCTGACGACGCTCGACTTCGCCAAGGCGATGATCGACGAGGGCTACCACCCGATGACAGTGTATTTTCCGCTGGTCGTGCACGGCGCGATGCTGATCGAGCCGACCGAATCCGAATCGAAAGCGAGCCTCGACCTGTTCATCATGACTTTGCGCGACTTGGCGACGAGCGCGCTCGCCGGCGAGCGCGAGCGTTTCGTCGCCGCGCCGGTCGCCGCGCCGCGACGGCGGCTCGACGAGACTCGGGCGGCGCGCCAACCGACGCTGCGCTGGGTGAAGCCAGCGCCGGCTTAAGGGCGCGACGACGGACCGCTTGGCGCCGCGCGCGCTTGCCCGCATACTGGCGCGACGCAACATCCAACCGTCGGAAGGGGCTAAGCGATGGTCCGCAGCTTGACGCGCGCGCGCGCGGCGTGGGTCGCTTGCGCGCTGATCGCGTTCGCCGCCGCCGCTGCGGCCCAGCAGCCCCCCACGCCGACGCCGCCGCCCGCCGCTTCGCCATCCGCCGCGCCGGCGCCAAGCCCAGCCGCGCCGGTGCCTGCAGCGACTCCGACCCCTGCCGCCGCTTCGCCGGCCCCCGCCCCCTCGACGAGCACGCCAGCCCCCGCCGCGCCCCCTTCCCCCGCCGCATCGCCGTCGCCGACGCCCAGCGCAACTTCGGGCGACAGCGGCTCGATGGGCGAAACGCTCGACCTGACGGCGCGCCCCGCCGCCTATCTCGACGGCAAGGCCGGTCGCGACGAGGTCTATTCGGCGATCCTCGGCGCCATCGCCACGGTGCGAGCCGAGGTCGCCAAGGCCGGGCTCAAGCCCGTCGACCATCCGATCGCGGTCTTCCTCGAGGCTGACGATTCGGGATTCAAGTTCCGCGCAGCTGTGCCGATCGCTGCAGCGCCCGACGGCAAGACGCAACTCTCCGACGCGGTGAAGATCGGCGAAACGCCAGTCGGCAAGGCGATGCGATTCGAGCATCGCGGCGCCTATGACGACATCGACGGCACCTACGAGGCGATCACCGCCTATCTTGACGAAAAAGGCGTCGACGCGCAGGACGTCTTCGTCGAGGAATACCTCAACGACATCAAGTCCCCCGAAGACCCCAACCTGCAGGTCGATATCTACGTGCTGTTGAAATGACGGAAGCCGCGGCGGTTCTTTTCGACCTCGACGGCACGCTGACGGATTCCGCCGCCGGAATCCAGCGCTCCACGCGCGAAGCGTTGCGCCGGCTCAACGCCGAAGATGGCGGCAAACGCCCGATTCCGAGCGAGTCCGAACTCGGCTGGATCGTCGGCCCGCCTTTGCGCGAGAGCTTCGCCACGCTCGCCGGCGAGGCGAACGCCGACCGGATGCTCGATCTCTACCGCGAGCGCTACGACACAATCGGCATATTCGAAAACAAGGTCTACGACGGCGTCGCCGCTGCGCTCGACCGACTGCGCGCGCGCGGCGATCGTCTGTTTGTCGCCACCTCGAAGCGGGAGATGGACGCGCAACGCGTCATCGAACATTTCGGCCTCGCCTCCTACTTCGACGGCGTCTACGGGGCGAATTCGGACGGGCGGGGCGCGGAGAAGAGCGCGGTCCTCGCGGCGGCGATCGCCGGCGCGCGGCTCGAAACGACGCCGCACATCGTCATGATCGGCGACCGTCGCTACGACGCGCTCGGCGCGCGCGCGGTTGGCATCCCGACGATCGGCGCGCTTTGGGGCTACGGCGACCGGGCCGAATTGACCGAAGCCGGCGCCGATCCGATCATCGATTCGCCGCGCGACATTCCTAACGCGGTGGCGACGGTGTTCGCGCGGGCGCAATAGCGCCCCACCCCCTTGCCCCGGCCCTCTCCCCGCAAGCGAGGAGAGGGGGACTTCCTTACTGATGTCCGACCACTTCCTTCGGGTGGTACGGCTCTTCCAGCTTCGCGATGGTGCGTGCGTCGAGCTTGAGCGCCAGCGCAGCGACCGCATCGGCGAGATGGTGCGGCTTGGAGACGCCGACGATCGGCGCGGTGACGTACGGCTTCGACAGCACCCAGGCCAACGCGATCACCGCCGGCTTGACCCCGAATTTGTCGGCGGCTTCGCCGACGCGGCGGCGGATCGCTTCGTCTTGACGCGAGCCGAGTTGGAGCGTGCGCGGGTAAGCGTCGGTGCGGCCGCGCACCGTCGACGCGCCTTCGCCCAGCGCTACCGCCCCCTCACGCGCGAGATAGCCGCGCGCCAGCGGCGACCACGGAATGACGGCGATTCCCTGATCGGCGCAAAACTTCATCATCTCTCGCTCTTCCTCGCGATAGACGAGATTGTAGAAATTCTGCATCGACACGAATTCGGCGAGGCCGCGCTCGCGCGCGACCGAGATCATGCGCGCGAATTGCCACGTCCACATCGACGACGCGCCGACATAGAGCGCCTTGCCGGCGCGTACGACGTCGTTGAGCGCCTCGACCGTTTCCTCAATCGGCGTCTCAGGGTCGAAACGGTGGATCTGGTAGAGGTCGACGTAGTCCATGCCGAGCCGTTTCAGCGAGGCGTCGATCGCCTCCGTGATGTGCTTGCGCGACAGGCCGCGCGCGTTCGGCCCTGGCCCCATCGGGTTGAAGACCTTTGTGGCGACGACGACCTCGTCGCGCTTGGCGTATTCCTTCAGCGCGCGGCCGAGGACCTCCTCGCTTGCGCCGACCGAATACATGTCGGCTGTGTCGAAGAAATTAATGCCGCGCTCGATCGCCTCGCGGATGAACGGCCGCGACGCCTCCTCGTCGAGCACCCAGTCGCGCCATTTGGTCGAGCCGTAGGTCATGCAGCCGAGACACAGCCGCGAGACCTTCATGCCCGTCTTGCCGAACCGCGCCATTTCCATCGTCGAGTTCTCCATGCGTCCCGCCGCCAGAATATAGACCCCACTGCGGCGGCGTGCCACAAAAGCGCCGCTGCAAGTGAGGCGAGCGTGATCACAAACCGCGGAGGCAAAGCGCGGAAAGGGCGGCGCCGGGACTTCTGGATCGACCGCGGCGGCACCTTCACCGACGTGATCGGCCGTGACCCACGCGGCCGCCTGCATGCGCGCAAGCTGCTGTCCGAGAGCCCCGCCTATGACGACGCTGCGGTGCAGGCGATCCGCGATCTCATCGGCCTCGAGACGGGTGAGGCGATCCCCGCGGGCGCGATCGGCGCCGTCAAGATGGGCACCACCGTCGCCACCAATGCGTTGCTCGAGCGGCGCGGCGAACGCACGCTGCTGGTGACGACCAAGGGATTCCGCGACGCGCTGACAATCGGCTACCAGGCGCGGCCCAATATCTTTGCGCGCAATATTCTCAAGCCAGAGCAGCTCTACGCCGAAGCGATCGAGATCGATGAGCGCACGCTCGCCGACGGAACGGTCGAGATGGCGCCCGATCTCGACGCCGTGCGCGCCGAGCTGGCGCGCGCCAAGGCCAACGGCTTCGCGGCGGTCGCGATCGTCTTCATGCACGGCTACCGCTATCCCGAGCACGAGCGGCAGGCCGCGACAATCGCGCGCCAGTTTGGTTTCGCCCAGGTTTCAGTCAGTCACGAATGTTCGCCGCTGATCAAGCTGGTCGGTCGCGGCGACACGACCGTCGTCGACGCCTATCTGTCGCCGATTCTTGCCCGCTACGTCCGTCGCGTGGCGACGGCGCTTGACGCCAAGCGAACCGGCGCACGCGTCATGTTCATGATGTCGTCGGGCGGCCTCACTGCCGCCGAGTTGTTCGCCGGCAAGGACGCGATTCTTTCCGGCCCGGCCGGCGGCGTCGTCGCGATGGCGCGAACAGCGTTGAGCGCCGGCTTCGCCAAGGCGATCGGCTTCGACATGGGCGGCACTTCGACCGACGTCGCCCATTTCGACGGAAGCTACGAGCGCGCGTTCGAAACCGAGGTCGCCGGCGTGCGCGTGCGCGCGCCGATGATGAAGATCCACACTGTCGCCGCCGGCGGCGGCTCGGTCCTCCATTTCGACGGCGCGCGCTTCCGCGTCGGGCCGGATTCGGCAGGCGCCGATCCCGGCCCGAAATGCTACCGGCGCGGCGGGCCGCTCGCCGTCACCGACGCCAACCTGATGGTCGGCAAGCTCGCCTCCGATTTCTTCCCTAAGATCTTTGGCCCGAAGCAAGACCAGCCGCTCGACGCCGAGGCGGTCAGCGCCGCCTTCGCCGCGCTGGTGGTCGAGATCGGCGACGGCCGCAGCGCGGAAGCGGTCGCCGACGGATTCATCGCCATTGCGGTGGCGAAGATGGCGGAGGCGATCAAGAAGATTTCCGTCGCGCGCGGCTACGACGTCACCCGCTACGCGCTCAATTGCTTCGGCGGCGCTGGCGGACAGCACGCCTGCGACGTCGCCGACGCGCTGGCGATCGAGACGGTGCTGATCCATCCGCTGTCGTCGCTGCTGTCGGCCTACGACATGGGCCTCGCCGACATCAGCGCCCATCGCAGCCAGGGAGTCGAAAGGTCGCTGAGCGACGACGCGCTCGCCCAGCTCGCGCCGCTGGTTAAGCGCCTCGGCGACGACGCGACGCGCGAAGTCGAGAGCCAGGGCGTCGAAGCGGCGGCGATCAAACGGCGCGCGGCCGCACACATACGCTACGCCGGATCCGACACTGCGTTGGAAATCAATCTCGGCGCCGCCGCTGCGATGCGGCGCGGCTTCGAGAAGGCGCATAAGGCGCGCTTTGGCTTCGTCGACCGCGTTAAGCCGCTGGCGATCGAAGCCGTCGCGGTCGAAGCGATTGGCGGCGCAGCGCGCTTCGCCGAGCGCGCCGGCGCGATCGACTCGCACGCGCCGGCGCCCGCCCCCGCCATGCGCACGCGGTTCTTCTCGCGCGGAACATGGCGCGACGCCGAAGTGTTCCGGCGCGAAACGCTCGCGCTCGGCGCGCGCGTCGCCGGCCCGGCGCTGATCATCGAGCCGCACCAGACGATCGTCGTCGAGGACGGCTGGGGCGCCGAGATCACCGCCAAGAACCACGTCGTGCTGCGGCGACTAAGGCCGACGGCGCGGCGCGAGGCGATCGGCGCCAAGGCCGATCCCGTCATGCTCGAGATCTTCAACAACCTGTTCATGTCGATCGCCGAGCAGATGGGCGTGACGCTGCAGAACACCGCCTATTCGGTCAATATCAAGGAAAGGCTCGACTTTTCCTGCGCTTTGTTCGACGCCGAGGGCCGGCTGGTCGCCAACGCGCCGCATATGCCGGTGCATCTGGGCTCGATGGACCGCTCGGTCGAGACGATCATCCGCCTCAACGCAGGCAAGATCCGCGCTGGTGACGTCTTTGCGCTCAACGCGCCCTATGACGGCGGCACGCACCTGCCCGACATCACGGTCTGCACGCCGGTGTTCGACGACGCGGGCAAGACGATTCTGTTCTGGGTCGCCTCGCGCGGCCATCAGGCCGACATCGGCGGGATCGCGCCCGGCTCGATGAGCCCGCGCGCGACCACCATCGAAGAGGAAGGCGTCTATGTCGACAATTTCCGACTGGTCGAGCGCGGGAAATTTCGCGACAAGGCGCTGACCGAGTTGCTGACCGGCGGCCGCTACCCGGCGCGCAATCCCGTCCAAAACGTCAACGACCTCAAGGCGCAGATCGCCGCCAACGAGAAGGGCGCGCGCGAATTACGCCGCATGGTCGAAGCGTTCTCGCTCGCAACCGTCGTCGCCTATATGGGCCACGTGCAGGACAACGCCGCCGAAAGCGTGCGGCGCGTCATCGACCGGTTGAAGGACAGCGAATTCGCGGTCGAGACCGATCAGGGCGCGGCGATCAAGGCGAAGATCACGGTCGATCGCACCGCGCGCCAGGCGACGGTGGATTTCACCGGCACGTCGCCGCAGCAGCCGAACAACTTCAACGCGCCCGAGCCGGTGGCGCGCGCGGCGGTCCTGTATGTTTTCCGCGTCATGGACGACGACGAAATCCCAATGAACTCCGGCTGTCTCAGGCCGATCCGCATCGTCATCCCCGACGGCTTGATGCTCTCGCCGCGCTACCCCGCCGCGGTGGTCGCCGGCAACGTCGAAACCCGCCAGGCGGTCGTCGACGCCCTGTTCGGCGCTCGGCGCGCTTGGCTCGGCGCAAGGGACGATGAACAACCTGACCTTCGGCGACGCGCGCTACCAATATTACGAGACGATCTGCTCTGGCGCGCCGGCCGGCCCCGGCTTCGACGGCGCAAGCGCGGTGCACACCCGCATGACCAACTCGCGCGTGACCGATCCTGAAGTGTTGGAGAGCCGATTTCCGGTTGTGCTCGAAGACTTTCACATTCGCCGCGGCTCTGGCGGCAAAGGGCGTTGGAACGCCGGCGATGGCGCGCTACGTCGTCTCCGCTTCCGCGAGCCGATGGAGCTCGCCCTGCTGACCGACCGCCGCCGCGTCAGAAGCTTCGGCATGGAAGGCGGCGCGCCGGGCGAATTGGGGCGCAACATCGTTCGCCGCAACGACGGGCGGCGCGAAGAATTGCCCGGATGCGCACAGACCGTGCTGGAGGCCGGCGAAGCGATCGAGATCGTCACCCCGACGGGCGGCGGATGGGGGAAGGCGGAATAGCGCCATCGCGAAGACGTCGAGAGCCGAAAGGCAGGGCGATGCGCGGCGCGACAATTGCTCTCACCGGCGCAGTGCGAGCGCTACTTCGAGGGCGGCGGCGAGGAACGCGTCGGTCTCCGCTTCAGGCTGTGCGGTCGCGCGGATAGCGGTTGCCGTCGCGACCGCTCCGGTGAAGTCTTCAATATGCCAATGGCCGAGCGGCGGCAGCGGCGGCAACGCCGAGCCTTCGGGCGCGGGATAGAGCGAGAGGTAGAAATACGGCTCGCCATAATAGCGATCGCCCGGCGACAGGCCGGCGCCGACATAGGCCGTCGCCGCGCCGCGAGGCAGAGGGAACGACGTCAGAGTCGCCAAATCAAAATGGTGCGGCCAACAGCGCGGCGCCGGCGCGTCGTGGCCATGGCCGAGCATCGCGCGGCGCACGTTCTCGACCGCTGTTCGACTGTTGGCGAACCACGCAGCAAGTTCCTGCAGCCCCGCGCTGATGTTGGCGTCGCCGTAGGTTCCCCCTTGCGCGATCGCGTGGGGCGGCATCGCGTAGGGCGACGGCGCGTCAAGCGCTTGAGCGTCCAGGCGGGTTGGCGCAAAGGCGAGGCCCATCCATGCGCGCGCCTCGGCGTCGCTGCGGCCGATGAGCGAGAACGCGCGCCCCGGCCGCCCCGCCTCGTCACCTTCCGTCGTTAGCGTGAGATCACGCAATCGCAGCCCGAGCCGAGCGCCGTCGGGGAGCGAATGGGTGACGAAGCCGTCGAGTCCGTCGTCCCAGCCGAGATTGGTGTGGCCGTCGTCTGGCTGTGCCGGCAGGACGGCGCGCGCGAGCCTCGCCAGCCATTGCACGGCGTAGTGCGCCTGCAGGCGAGCTTCGGTAAGTTCCGCTGCGTCGACGCCGCCGAGCGGTCGCCAGGATGGCGTTGGGGTCATGGCAAGGGCTCCCTTGGGCCCGATCCGCCGAGAGAGCGGGTCAGCGTTCTGCGATGCTTTCGGCCGCAACCGCGCCATGTTACATGCGAACCCGCCGCGCGCGATAACCGACGCCGCTTCGGGGAAGGCCCATGCAATTCGGCGTCTACACGTTCGTCGAGACCGAACGCGATCCGGCGACGGGGCGGCCGGTCCATGTCGAGCGCACGCTCGCCGAGACGATGGCGGAGATCGAGTTCGCCGACCGCGTCGGCCTCGACGTGTTCGCACTCGGCGAACATCACCGACCCGACTATGCGGTTTCGGCGCCGGCGGTCGCGCTTGCTTACGCGGCGGCGCGCACCAAGACGATCCGCCTGTCGAGCGCCGTCACCGTGCTGAGTTCAGACGATCCGGTGCGCGTCTATCAGCAATACGCCACGCTCGACCTGCTCTCCGGCGGCCGCGCCGAGATCATGGCGGGGCGCGGCTCGTTCATCGAGTCGTTTCCATTGTTCGGCTACGACCTCGACGACTACGACGCATTGTTCACCGAGAAGCTCGAACTGCTGCTCGCCATCCGCGCCAACGAGCGCGTGACCTGGGAGGGTCGGCTGCGCGCGCCGCTGAAGGGCCTCGGCGTCTATCCGCGCGCGCTGCAGGACCCGCTGCCGGTGTGGATCGCCGTCGGCGGCACGCCGCAATCGATCGCCCGCGCCGGCGCGCTCGGGCTGCCGCTGGCGCTGGCGATCATCGGCGGCGAGCCGGCGCGTTTCGCGCCCATGGCCCAGCTCTACCGCGAGTCCGCCAAGCGCGCCGGCCAGGACCCGGCCAAGCTGGCGCTAGGGATCAACGGCCACGGCTTCCTCGCCGACACCGTGGAGGAAGCGACCGCGGCCTTCTACCAGCCCTACGCCGAGACGATGTCGCGCATCGGCCGCGAACGCGGCTGGCCAGGGCTGACGCGGGCGCAATTCGAGGCCGGCCGGGCGCCGAACGGCCACCTGACAGTTGGAACGCCGGCCGAGGCGATCGCCAAGATCCTCGCCCAGCACGCGATCTTCGGCCACCAGCGCTATCTCATGCAGATGCGCGTCGGGCTGATGCCGCACAAGGCGGTCATGCGCTCGATCGAATTGTTGGGGACGGTGGTCGCGCCGGCGGTGCGTCAGGCGCTCGCCGAACGCGAGAGCGCCCCAGCTTAGCCTTATACGTTGAGGATAGGCTCGCGCGCCGTCACAACCCTCGCTTTCGCGCCGCGGAGAATCTCCACCAGTCGAGTTCTTCGCCAGTCTTCGCCTGGTGGATCGCCGCAGCAAAGACGTCGCGCACACATGGATCGAGGCGCTGGCCGACGATCGCTGACAGCCGCGCGTGAAGCGCGTCGGCGTCCTGCTGAGCAAGGTCGGCGACAGTCTCGATCCCGAGCGCGCCGAAATCAGCGAGCGTCGCTTTTCCGACGTTACGCAGATCGGCGAGGCTGACGGCGCCGACCGTTTTGGACCGGCTTGCCATCTCAGCCCCCGATCGGATTGCAGATCTCGACAAGAAACCCACAGCAGTCGCGCACGTAGGCGACGGTCTGACCCCACGGCTTCTTGCTTGGCGAGCGCACTTCGAGCCCGCCGGCGGCCACGGCGCGGGCGAACGCCGCCGGAACGTCGTCGGCGACAAGCGCGATCTCGGCCGCCGGCGGCTCAGAGTTCAGACGGCAGGGCTGGAAGCGCCGCCCCTGCGCGGCGACGAACGCCTCCTCGGCGAACGCCAAAGCTGTCGCGCCGGTTTCCATTTCCGCATAGGTCCCAGATTCGTGGACGAAGCGTCGTTCGAGTGCGAACGCCCGTTCGTAGAAGGCGACCGTTTTGGCCACGTCGGCGACGTAGAGGATGACATAGCCGAGGCGCATGAAGTTCCCTGTTTGTTCCCAAACTCGCGCCGCAGGCGTCAGTTGTCAAGGGCGTTCAGTAGCGCAGCTGCTCGTGGCCGAGCACCGCGTGCAGGAAGCGGGTCAGGCCGAACAGCGCGAAGAGAATCAACGCCACTTCGAGAATGTGGGTGATGAGGTCGCCGAGCTGGAACAGGCCGCCGATCGCCCAGCCAGCCGCGCCCGCCGCGCCGACCAACTCCGTGCCGACCAGCACGGCGACGCTGACGATCGTCAACACGTTGATCCAGTTGACCGAACCTTTGGCGTGCACGGCGCTCTCCGAGCCTCGAAACCGGGCAAGGGCTATACCAACCGGCCTTAGCGTGCAAGCATCGGCCGATTCCCCGCAAACGAGCCCCTGCCCGTGTCTGAGACCGCCATCTATGCCCACGCCGCCGTCGCAGCGCCACACGCCTTCGCGGCTGCGGCGGGCCGCGACGTTCTCGCCCAGGGCGGCGACGCGATCGAAGCGATGGTGGCGATGGCGGCGACAATTTCGGTCGTCTACCCGCACAATGTCTCGATCGGCGGCGACGGCTTCTGGCTGATCCGCGAACCGGGCGGCCGCGTGCGGGCGATCGAGGCCTGCGGTTACGCCGGCGCCGGCGCGTCGATCGCCGCCTACCGCGCGCTCGGCTTCGACGCTGTCCCCCTGCGCGGGCCGAAGGCGGCCTTGAGCGTGCCGGGCGCGCTCGGAGGCTGGACGCTGGCGCTTGAGTTTTCCCGAGCCCGCGGCGGACGGCTGCCGCTGTCGATCCTGCTCGAAGCCGCGGTGCGGCGGGCGCGCGACGGCTATCCGGTCTCGACGTCGGAGGCGCGCATCGACCCGCGCAGCGATCCCGACCTCGTCGCGGCGCCCGGTTTCGCCGAGGCCTTCATGGTCGAGGGCAAGCCCGCCGAAGCTGGGACGCTCCGCCGCGCCCCGCGGCTCGCGGATGCGCTCGAACAGCTCGGACGCGCCGGCCTTGTCGATTTCTATCGCGGCGACGTCGGACGCGAGATCGCCGCCGACCTCGAACGCATCGGCGCGCCGATCGCGCGCGACGACCTCCTGCGCTATCGCGCCGAATGGCGCGAGCCGCTGTCGCTGCGGCTGAGGAAGGCGACGCTCTACAACACGCCTGCGCCGACCCAAGGGCTCGCTTCGCTGATGACGCTCGGCCTCTACGAGCGGCTGGCGCCGAGCAGGCCCGAAGGCTTCGCCCACGCGCACGCGCTGATCGAAGCGGCGAAGCGCGCGATGGCGATCCGCGACCAGGCCTGCGTCGATTTCGCCCACGCGACGCACGACTTCGACGCGTTGCTGTCGGCGGCCAACCTCGACCGCGAGGCGGCGCTGATCGACATGCGGCGCGCCGCGGCCTGGCCGCGCAAGCCCGACAAGGGCGGCACGGTGTGGATGGGGGCGATCGACGCCGCCGGCCTCGCGGTGTCGTTCATCCAGTCGGTGTTCTGGGACTACGGCTCGGGCTGCGTTCTGCCGCGAACCGGCGTGCTGATGCAGAACCGCGGCGCCGCCTTCTCGCTCGACGCGCAGGCGCGCAATCCGCTGACGCCAGGGCGGCGGCCGTTCCATACGCTCAACCCGGCGCTGGCCGTGTTCGACGACGGCCGGGTGCTCGCCTACGGCTCGAAGGGCGCCGACGGCCAGCCGCAATTCCAGGCGCAGGTGTTCACCCGCATCGCCGCCGGCGCGCCGCTCGACGCCGCGCTCGCCGCGCCGCGGCATTTCTTCACCCGCGCGTTCGGCGAGCCGGCGGCGACGGTCAAGCTCGAGGACGGCTACGACGATTCGACCGCAGCGGCGCTGACGGCGGCGGGCCACGCGATCGAGCGCAAGCGCGCGGCCGAGCGCGACCTGTTCGGCCACGCCGGCGCGCTGATGCGCGCGCCCAAAGGCGAGATCGCCGCCGCGCACGACCCGCGCTCGGACGGCGGCGCGGCGGGACTCTGAGGCTCGCCGCGGTCGTTCACGAAACCGTCGTCAAAACGCGGCAAGTCCGCAGCGCAGGCCGACGCGGCGCCTCCGCCTATTGACGCGCCGGGCTGCGCTTGCTTTGAGAGCGCCGCGCCGGACGCCCGCCGTTCCGGCCCGCCACGAGGAGAGAGACCATCATGCCGCATTGGCGCCGCCACGCTCGCATCTCCGGCCCGATCGTCATGATTGGCTTCGGCTCGATCGGCAAAGGCACGTTGCCTCTCATCGAGCGCCATTTCGATTACGACAAGGAGCGCTTCGTCGTCATCGACCCCGACGGGTCGGACCGCAAGCTGCTCGACGAGCGCGGCATCCGCTTTCTCCACCTCGCCATCACCCGCGACAATTATCGCGAGACGCTCGGCAAGCTGCTGACCGAAGGCGGCGGCCAGGGCTTCTGCGTCAACCTGTCGGTCGACACGTCGTCGCTCGACATCATGCGCTACTGCCGCGAGATCGGCGCGCTCTACATCGACACCGTCGTCGAGCCGTGGCCGGGCTTCTATTTCGACAATTCGCGCGGCAACGCGTCGCGCACCAATTACGCGCTGCGCGAGACGGTGCAGGCCGAGCGGCGGGCCAACCCCGGCGGGACGACGGCGGTGTCGTGCTGCGGCGCCAATCCGGGCATGGTGTCGTGGTTCGTCAAGCAGGCGCTGATCAACCTCGCCGCCGATCTCGGCGACAAGGCCGACGCGCCGAAGTGGCGCGAGGACTGGGGCCGGCTGGCGCAGCGGCTCGGCGTCAAAGGCGTCCACATCGCCGAGCGCGACACCCAGCGCGCCAAGTCGCCCAAGCCGCGCAACGT